>OFHH01000237.1_pt1 | contig 9994 bp, 10 predicted proteins | sample 1521961 | NCBI WGS metagenome assembly OFHH01 (sample SAMEA2468439, study PRJEB22500) | soil metagenome | biome: Glassland; feature: Farmland; material: Clay | place: Australia | collected 2013-01-31 | depth 0.55 m | reverse complement strand
GGGGTCCGGGCGGGGCCCGCCGCGTGTGCCCAGTTGTTCGCCGCCGGCGAGAAGCGGAAGAAGGCGGGGTACCTGCCGATGACCTACGGCAACGGCGGCCAGCCGCTGGGGGCCGAGTTCTACCCCTGGTACGACATGAGCTACATGATGATCGGCTCCTACCCGGCGGCGGACTGGCAGAAGCTCTACAGCGGCCAGATCCCGTGGAACTCGGCGGCGAACTCCGCCCAGCTGTCGACCTGGGCCAAGCTGAAGAGTTCCGGCTGCACCAACTCCGACGTGCTGACCAAGACCAACAACCTGGGCGACTTCGAGTCCGGCAAGGCCGCGATGATGATCGACGGCACCTGGGACACCCAGAAGTTCACCCAGGCCCTCGGCAGCAAAGTCGCCGCCTTCGTGCCGCCGTTCTCGAACACCCCGATCAAGGGTGTCGTGGACTACGCGGGCGACGGCCTGTCGATGACCACCTATACTCAGCACTCCGCCCAGGCGCTGCAGTTCCTGGAGTTCATGACCACCCCGCAGGCCGCGACGATCATCAACGCGGCCGGCCTGATCCCGGCCATCACCGGGACGTCCACCAGCAACCCGGTCAACCAGGAAATGCTCAACTTCGTGAGCCAGCAGCACTTGACGGTGTACCCGATGCTCGACAACGTAGTGCAACCCGAAGTGGTCAACACCGGCAGCAAGGTGCTGCCATCGGTGCTGAACGGCACCATGACACCCACCTCGGCGCTGCAGAACATGCAGACCACACTGGGCCAGCTGCCCGCGGCCAAGCGCGGCACGAGTTACCCGTAATGCGGGAGCCCCGGTGTGGCGGCAGCCGCCGCCACACCGGGGCCCGCCACGACACGAGAGGGCCAGGTGAGCGTCGTCCAGGCCAGGTCGCAGGCTGACGCCCCGGCTGCCCCTGCCCGGCCGCGCCGGCGCGGCGGAGGGAGCCGGCTTGCCCGGCGGCGGCGCCGGGCCGGCATCCTGCTCAGCCTGCCGGCCGTGATCGTGGTCGTGGCCCTGCTCGGGATCCCGATCGGGCAGGCCATCTACTACTCCATGACCACCTGGGACGGGATCAGCTCGACCTGGATCGGCCCGAGCACGTACACCACCGCGCTCAGCGACCCGATCCTGTGGCGGGTGCTCCAGAACAACGCCCTGCTGCTGCTGTCGGTCCCGTTCGCGATCGGCGTCCCGCTCGGCATCGCCGCGCTGCTGCACGAGCACGTGCGCGGCTGGCGGTTCTTCCGGTCGGTTTACTTCCTGCCGACCGCCATCTCCTGGGTGGTCATCGGGATGGTGGCGGTCCAGTTCTTCGCCCTGTCCGGGCTGATGAACGCGATGCTCAGGGCGGCCGGGCTCGCCTCGCTGCAGACCGACATGCTGGCCGGCCAGCGCAGCGCGCTGGTCGCGCTGGCGATCACGTTCGTCTGGTCCATGCTCGGGACCAACACCATCATCTTCCTGACCGGGATGGCGACGCTGGACCCGACCCTGATCGAGGCGGCCCGGGTGGACGGGCTGACCCGGCGGCAGATCTTCTTCCGGGTCACGGTGCCGCTGCTGAAGCGATTCATCCAGTTCTCGTTTGTGATCACCGTCATCAGCGCGTTCTCGGCGCTGTTCAGCCTGATCTTCGTGATGACCAACGGCGGGCCCGGGTTCGGCACCACCACCCTGGAGTTCTTCGTCTACCAGTCCGCGTTCGCACAGGGCCAGTTCGGGACCGGCGCCCTGTACGGGATCATCCTGTTCGTGATCATGATCATCGTCGGCCTGGTCCAGCTCCGGCTGATCAGGTCCGAGGACGGGGAGGGGTGGTAGCGGTGGCACCCGCGACCGCGCCCACGGCGGGCCGCTCCTCCGCCCCGGCTCACCGCTCCCCCACCGCGACCGCCCGTAAGCGGGTGCGGACCGCGACGCTCTTCGCGCTGATGGCCGTGATCGCGGCGGTCATGCTTTACCCCTTCTACTACATGCTCAACAACGCCTTCCGGACCCAGGCGCAGTTCGAGCAGCAGCACGGGCATTCCGTTGTGAGCTGGCGGCAGCTGTTCTCCGAACTGCCGGTCGGCCGGGAACTGCTCAATTCCACCATCATCTGCGCGGTCTCGATCCTGATCATCCTGGCCGTCGCCACCACGGCCGGGTTCGCCTTCGCCAAGCTCCGCTACCGGGCCAGCGGCACGGTGTTCCTGGCGGTCGTCGCCGCGCTCATGGTCCCGCTGCAGTCGATCATCATCCCGGAGTACGTGAACCTCGGGAAGTTCGGCCTGATCAACACCTACCTCGGTGCCATCCTGGTGTACGTCGCGCTCGGCACCCCGTTCGCCACCTTCCTGATGGCCACCTACTATCGGGGGATCTCTGATGACCTGATCGAGGCCGCGGTGATGGACGGGCTCGGCTATGGCAGGACGTTCCTGCGGATCGCGCTGCCGCTGTCGCTGCCGGCCATCGCCACCGTCACCGTTCTGCAATTCATCCAGATCTGGGATGACCTGCTGGTCGGTTTGCTGTTCCTGCAGAATCCGCAGCAGCGGACCATCACCGTGGGGCTGGCCGCACTGTCGGCGGGCCGGACCACCAGCATCCCGGTGCTGATGGCCGGCTCGTTCGTCAGCGCGCTGCCGGCCATCATCGTGTACCTCATCTTCCAGCGGCACCTGATCAGGGGGCTCACCCTAGGAATGGGCAAATGACCGACCACAGCACTGAGCCAGGCCATGCCGGGGTGCCGGGGCAGGCCCCGGCGCCGCCCTGGGAACCCGCGCAGGCACCGCCCTGGGAGGTGGTCGTCGAGGCCAGCGCCGAACTTGGCGAACGGCCGGTCTGGGATCCCATCGGCTCCTGCCTCGACTGGGTCGACATCAAGGCCGGGCGGCTGCACCGCTACACCCCCGGTGACGGGGACCAGGTGGTGCTCGAACTGTCCGCTGAGGGGCGGCCCATCAGCATCGGCGCGGCGGCCCACCGTGAGTCGGGCGGGTTCGTGCTCGCCGCCGCGGACGGTTTCCGCCTGACAGACGCGGACGGCATGAGCGACGGCGACGCGTTGCGCCCGCCCGGGATGGGGGACGACGTCAGGTTCAACGACGGCGCGTGTGACCCGGCTGGCCGGTTCTGGGCCGGGACCGTCGCCTACGACGTGCGGCTGGGTGCGGGGGCGCTGTACCGGCTCGACCCGGACGGGACCATCACCACCGTGCTGGAGGGGGTCACCGAGTCGAACGGGCTTGCCTGGAGCCCTGACGGCGGCATCCTCTACTACATCGACTCCGGTGAGCACGAACCGCGGGTACGGGCCTTCGACTACGACGTCGACACCGGCCGGATCGGCTGGGAGCCCCACGAGGTGATCCCATTCCCGGCGGGGCCGGCCGTGCCGGACGGGCTGGTGGTCGACGCCGAGGGGTGCCTGTGGGTGGCCATGTGGGGAGGCGGCGAGGTGCGCAGGTACACCCCCACCGGTGGCCTGCTGGCAGCGTTCCCGGTGCCGGTGTCCCGCCCGACCTGCCCGGGCTTCGGCGGGCCCGATCTTGCCGACCTGTACCTGACCACTGCCTGGGAGGGCATGGACTCCCAGCAGCGGGCGGCCGAGCCGCTGGCCGGCCATCTGCTGCGGACCCGGCCTGGTACGCAAGGGCTGCCGGCCGGGACGTTCGGCGGATAGGGAAGGAACGAGCGTGGCGACGATCGTGCTGGACGGGATCACCAAACAGTTCCCGGACGGGACCACGGCGGTCCGGTCGCTGGAACTGTCCATCGAGGACGGGGAACTGATGGTGCTCGTCGGCCCGTCCGGGTGCGGCAAGACCACCGCCCTGCGGATGGTGGCCGGGCTGGAGGACGTCACCGGGGGCACCATCTTCATCGACGGCCAGCCGGTCAACGACGTGGATCCGCGGGACCGTGACATCGCCATGGTGTTCCAGAGCTACGCGCTGTACCCGCACCTGAGCGTGCGGGAGAACATGGCGTTCAGTCTCAAGTACCGCGGGACTCCCCGGGCCGAGATCAGGCGCCGGGTCGCTGAGGCGGCGCGGGTCCTGGAACTGGAGCCGTTGCTGGACCGCAAGCCGCGCCAGCTGTCAGGCGGGCAGCGCCAGCGGGTGGCGATGGGCCGGGCGATCGTCCGCCAGCCGCGTGCCTTCCTGATGGACGAGCCGCTGTCGAACCTGGACGCGAAGCTGCGGGTGCAGATGCGGGCGGAGATCGCCCGCCTGCAGCGCTCCCTCGGGGTCACCACCATCTACGTCACCCATGACCAGACCGAGGCGATGACCCTGGGCAGGCGGGTGGCCGTCATCCGGCATGGCGAGCTCCAGCAGGTGGCCGCGCCGCAGGAGCTGTACCTGCGCCCGGCGAACCTGTTCGTGGCTTCGTTCATCGGCTCCCCCGCCATGAACCTGCTGGAGGCCACCGTCGAGCGCGGCGACGGCGGGCCGCATGTGTGCTTCGGGCCGCACCGGCTGCTCGCCGGCGACCAGGCCGTGCGGGACCATCCGGGCCTGGAGCGCTACCTGGGGCGCAAGGTCGTGCTCGGCATCCGCCCCGAGCATCTGGAAGACGCCTCGCTGGCCCGCGACGTCACCCCCGGATCGGTCATCGACGTGTCGGTGGAGCTGCGCGAGGAACTCGGTTCCGAAGTGGACGTGCACTGCGCCGTGGGGGTAGCCCCGCTGCGCCCGGCCCTGGCGGACGAGGAACAGGACCCCGTGGTGAGCGAAGCGGCGGACGCGGCCGGGTCAGCCGGCCTGGCAGGCGCAGCCGCGATAGCCGGCGCGGCGGCGGGCGCGGCCGGGATCGACCGGGAAGCAGCGGGCGCGGCCGGGATAGCCGGCGCGGCGGCGGGCGAGACCGGCCCGGGCCCGCTGGGCACCGCTGTTCCGGCCAGCGCCGCACTGGCGGCGACCATCGTGGCCAGGATGGATCCCAGGACCACCCTCCGGGAAGGTGAACGGGCGCGGGTGCACGTGGATCTGGCGGCGCTGCACTTCTTCGACCCCGACACCGGCGCCACCCTGCGCGGCTGACCTGCCTGGGCCTGCCTAGAAGTCGATCCGCATCACGACCCGCCTGCGGGTGGGTCGTCCCAGGACGCTTCGTTCGCGGGCACGGCAGAGATCGCGGCACCCGTCATCGTCCCGGCCGGGTCTGCCATCGCCGCCCACCGTCCCTCCCGATCCGGCCGAGTCCTCGCGGCCAGGCAATGGTCTTCACCGCAATCAGAATCATCCATCGTCGTCACCCACAATGGCCTCTTCGATGGCGGCACGCAGCCCGCCGCCGTGGCCCGGGCGGTGATGGCTGGGCACCAAGCCGTCCATTGCCCCCGGCCGTACTCGATCCCCCAGCCCGGGTAGTCGTCAGCAATGGCCTGTGGGTATTCGTCGGGAGCAGCTCGCCGACCTGCTGCGGGAGCAGCTCGCCTCCGGACAGCTGACCAGCCGGGTGCCTTCGGTCAAGACCCTCGCCCAGCAGCACGGCGTCAGCCACATCACGGTCGAGAGGTCCCTCACGATCCTGCGAGAGGAGGGCCTGATCCGCTCCGTCATCGGCAAGGGCTGCTACGTCACCCGCCAGACGCCGTCCAGCGGCTGAAGGCCGCATTGCCAGCCTCCCAGTCGGGCCACATCCTCCCGGCCCACCCCTGTCGCGCAGACCACTCGGAACCGCCGGCCCAAATCGGCCACGTCGTGCCCTGCCCGCGGCTAACGCCATGGGACGTGGCCGATTTGGGCTGCCGTCGACAGGCCTTACTTGCCACGTCTTACGGCGCTGGGGCGATAGACCTGCCAGGACGTGGTCATTTTGGGCTGGAGCCTGCCCAGATCGACCACGCCTGCGAGCCTGGATCGGCTGCGGTGGTCATTTGGGGTCGTGATAGCAGCCCTTCCTGACCACGGCTCGACTCGTCGCGAACCGCTCCCCCGCAGCCGTGGTCGATTCTGGTCGTGCTAGCAGCCCAAATCGGCCACAGCCCGCCCGCACCCCTGCTCGCCGCAACCACCGGTTGAAACCGCCAGCCCTAATCGACCACGTTCGGGAGGGCGAACATCGGCCTCGTACCGAACATCAGCGGTCCACGCGCCGCCGTGGGGATGCTCCGGCAGCGGGACGTGCCCAGCACCCCGTCCGGCCCGGTCATGATCGTGCCGACGCCACCAGGTCGAGCAGCGCCCTGGCCACGCCGTGCGGGTCGACTACCTGGTGCAGGTGCTCGCCGGGTACCGACCGCACGGGCCAGCCGCGCTGGCGCGCCTGCTGCGCCTGGTCCTGGTAACCGGAGCTGAACTGCAGGTACCCGCACGGATGGTCATCCCAGCCGGCCGGCGCTGGTACCTGCTCCTGGTAGTAAGCCAGCGGGAGCCTGGGCTGCTCACCGGTGATGACCTCGCGGGCCTGCGGGCTGGGGAACAGCGGGGCCACATCCTGCTCATCCCACCAGTCGGTCCACCGGGGCAGCCGGCCGTCCGGGCCGGCCAGGCCGCGCAGGAACGGCAGGAACTGGTCATCCGCGATGGGCGTGTGGCCACTGGCAGCGGGCACGGTGGCGTCCGCGAAGATCGAGCATGCCACCGGCCGCGCCAGGCCCCGTCCGATGACCGGGATGAACACACCGGCGTTGCTGTGCGCCACCAGGACCACCGGCTGGCCAGGATCGGTCCCGGCAAGCCCAGCGGTCACCGCCGCGACCACGCGTGGCCAGAACGGCGGCCCACCCTCACCAACCGGTAGCAAAGACGGCACGGCCGCATCGCAACCCGATGCCACGAGCTGCCCGGCCACCGGTGACCAGGTGGACGGGCCCACCGTCGGGCTGTGAACCAGGACGAACAGTGGCATGCCCCGACTGTGCCACCACCCGCCAGATCGCGGAACGGCGCTCACCTGACAGCGAACGGATACCTTGCCCGGCCCGGCAACGAGGCGGCACCGACTGGCGTCATAAGGGCGACCAGCACCGCACCGGTCCGGGAGTCGTGCAGATGAAGCACCTGAAGGCCGTCGCCGCCACCGTCATCGCAACCAGCCTGCTCTGCGGGTGCGGCAGCGCGGCCGGCACCCCAGTGGGGGCGGGCACAAGCCAGCAGGCGCCAGTACCAGGCTCACCGTCGCCGGCTCCGGCCGGCTCCGCCGCCGCGGCGCCGTGCCGGGCAGCGGTGATAACCCTCGGATACGGCCAGCGTCTGTCACCCATGACCGGCGAGCACGGCGTGATGTACACCCTGACCAATCGCGGCCGGGTGAGCTGCACGCTCGCCGGTTACCCGGACATCGCGCTGTTCACGGCCAGCGGCGCCAGGCTGCCATTCCATTACACGCGCGGCCACGGCGAGTATGTGACGTCCGCGCCGCCGACGACCGCCGTCCTGGCTCCCGGCGTCTCGGCCTACGTCCTGGTCGCGAAATACCGCTGCGACCTCGGATCCCAGCTGAACGCGGCGGCCATCCGGCTCACGCTGCCCGGTCCGCAACCAGTGGTCCTCACCGGCCGGGTGGCTGCCGACGGCGCTGGGGTATCGGAGCTGTCCTACTGCCGTGGCGGCCCGGCCGACCCCGGGCAGGTGATCGCAGTCTCGCCCATCGAGCCGACACCCAACGCCACCACCGCCTTCGCAAGCGCTGCCCACTCCTGAACCGCGCCCAGTCGTACCGCTGACAGGGTCATCGCTAGTGATGCCTGTGGGCAACTGGCCCTGATCCAGCCCGAAGCCATCAAGGAGAACAGGCATAGCGGCGAGTGGTAATGGCAGTGGTGATTGGCGGCTACCGCGCAGGTCACAGGAAACGAGGAGGCATCTGACGGCCGATTTCCAGCTGCCACCAGCGGCCTATCAGGCTCCGTTACTAGCGCTATCCTGCCGGGACCGGGAGCGGACGCGCCACGGAAACGACTGCCGCGCTTGTGTGCACCGGGCTCCGGCCTGGCGCGTCAGCCTCTATGAAGTCATAGCAACCTGCGCAGAGGGAACGTCATGACGAGGTGCTTGCCAGCGCCTGGCGCTGCCATCCCGACCGCGGCCCGCAGTTGACTGCCGGCGGCACTACGGTGACCTGCGGCTGGTGGTCTCCACCTCATCCCCAGGACCCGCATCTGGAAGGCGCATCACGCGGGGGCGCCATGGATCCGTCGGGGCGGGTGCGGTGAACCAGGAAGAGACCCCAGCGGCTGGCCAGAAGCCTCCGTCCCGGACCAGGAAAACCACGCCCCAGGCCTCCCCGGCCGAAACCGCCACCGGGAGCCAGGAAGAAGCCCCGCCCGGGCAGAAGCCACCACCCCGGACCAGGAAAGCACGGCCCCAGACCCCCAAGGCCAAAGCCGCCACCGGGAGCCAGGAGAAAGCCCCGCCCGCCGGGCAGAAGCCACCACCCCGGACCGGGTCAGCGGGCCCGCCAACCCGGGCCAGCCAGCCCAAGGACGGGGGGACCCCCTCCCCAGGGGTGGTCGGCCCCGGTGGTGAGATCGCCGGATACCGGCTCGAGGAGCAAATCGGCCAGGGTGGCATGGCGATCGTCTACCGTGCCCACGACGAGCGCCTGGGCCGCGACGTGGCGCTCAAACTGCTGGCACCGGGATTTGCTGCGGACTCCGAGTTCCGGCGGAGATTCATCCGTGAATCGCGCGCCGCGGCAGCCGCCGACCACCCCAACATCATCCCGGTCTACGACGCGGGAGATGCCGACGGAGCCTTGTTCATCGCCATGCGTTATGTGCATGGCGGCGACGTTGGGTCACTGCTTAAGCGTGATGGCCCGCTGTCCGCCGCGCGGGCCTGGGCCATCATCAGCCAGGTCGCTGAAGCGCTCGACGCGGCCCACGCCCGCGGACTGATCCACCGCGACGTCAAACCGGCCAACATGCTGCTCGACGCGCCCGCAACAGCCGCCGGTGCCCGCGGCTCCTCACCCGCCGGGCAGCCCGACCATGTCTACCTCTCCGACTTCGGGATCAGCAAGCAGCCGCTCTCGACCAGTGGCCGCATCACCATGACCGGGCAGTTCGTGGGCACCCTCGACTACATCGCCCCCGAGCAGATCAACGGGCGCGACGTGGACGGGCGCGCCGATCTCTACTCACTGGGCTGCGCAGCGTTCGAGTTGCTCAGCGGAACGCCGCCGTTCCGGCGGGGTCCTGCCCTGGCAGCGATCAACGCACACCTTTCCGAGCCACCACCGTCACTGACGGCCCGCCGGGCCGGCCTTCCGGCCGCTGTCGACGGCGTGCTGGCGGCCGCGATGGCGAAGTCCCCGGACCAGCGTTACGCCACCTGCGCACAGTTCGCCACCGAGCTGGGCCGGGCACTAGGGCTGGTCCCCGGAGAGCCTGCTCTACCCAGCGCGGTCAGCCAGCCGGACACCATACACGCCGCGCAGGTCCCGGCACCGCCGGCCGGCCCCGCGCCCTTGCCGGGTCGCAGACCTAGAATGTCGCGGTGCCGGAGATCACGGCCGAATAGCGGTAGATGAGGATGGTCCCGAAGGTGACCGCCAGAACCGTGAGGACGAAACAGGCGAGCCCGAACGCCATCTTTCGGTTCGCCGACCGGCGCTGCGGGGCCAGATCCGCCAGTGTCGCCGCCGGGTGGCCGCCTCGCGGGCCGATCGCCGCCTGGCGCGCGGCGCTGCCGAGGATCCAGCCGAGGATGACCCACCAGACCGCGTCCGCCCAGTTGGAGCTGAAGCCGCGGTAGAACCCGTAGCCGATCAGCAGCACCGCGAACGCGACGCCGGAGCCTTTGCCCTTGCCGAAACGCTTCAACCCAGCCACAATTCGCTGCCAGTGGCAGCGAAACGCCAAGTCTCCGAACCGCCTTCTGAGACGCGGTCGACTGGAAAGGAGCCGGAGCTATGACCCTGCGAGTTGCACCAGTGCTTGGCATCTTCTTCTGCAGCGCTATTGCGGTAGCCGCGAGTGGCGGCAAGGTCCTGCGTTTTCACAAGTACAGCCTCATGGACCCGCAGGGTATCGGGGGCGAGGCGGCGT
>OFHH01000236.1_pt1 | contig 9994 bp, 9 predicted proteins | sample 1521961 | NCBI WGS metagenome assembly OFHH01 (sample SAMEA2468439, study PRJEB22500) | soil metagenome | biome: Glassland; feature: Farmland; material: Clay | place: Australia | collected 2013-01-31 | depth 0.55 m | reverse complement strand
GGCGCTTGGGCCCGAGGCGGGATCGGTCGCCATCCCTGGCCAGGATGAGCAGATCCGCCCGGGCGGCCGCGGCCACGACCTCGCGTTCGACACGCCCGCGGCGCTCGGTCAGGGTGCAGGATCGGCCCAGGCTTTGCGCCGCCGTGCCGAGCAGTTCCCGTGCCGCAGCGCTGGCGAGCTCGGCCAGGCGCGGGCCGGGGTCGCGTTCTGGATGGCCGCGGCCGAGCAGGCCGGTATAGGCGCCATGTGCTGTGCCCGGGATCTCCCCGGGAGTGACATGCAACAGCACGATCGCCGCGTCGGCGGGGGCGAGCGCACGGGCGGCGTCCACGCAGCTGCGCCAGGTCCCTTCGGTCACCCAGACGAGCACGGTCAGGGCTGCGGATTCCTGCGGAGCGGGTACCTCGGTCATGGGGTCAGCCTCCGATGACGTGCAACGCGCCCCACAGGGCCAGTACCGCGAGGACAAGCCCGGTGGGGACGGTGAGCAGCCCCAGCCTGGTGAACTCGCGCAGCGACGGCCCTGACCCGCGCTCATGCAGAACGCGGCGCCACAGCAGGGTCGCCAGGGAGCCGGTGTAGGTGAGGTTTGGGCCGATGTTCACCCCGAGCAGGACAGCCAGGACGCTACCGGGCCCGGCGGGCGCGGCCAAGGGGATCAGTACCAGCACGGCGGGCAGGTTGTTGATGACGTTCGCGAGGATGGCCGCCAGCGCGGCGGTCGCGAGCAGCGCGGGCAGCGACGAACCGGCCGGGATGAGCGGGCCGAGCACGCTGTCGAGGCCGTTCCTCACCACGGCCTGGACCACGATCCCCAGCGCGAGCATGAATGCCAGGAAAGGCAGGGCGGCGCTGCGGCCGACGGCAGGGATCGTGGTCCGCCGCTGGGCCAGGGCACGTCCAGCCAGCACCGCCGCGCCGCCACCGGCAGCCCAGGCTGGATTGAGGCCAGCCCCGGAGGCGAGCACGAAGCCGGCCAGGGTGGCGGCGACGGTCACGAGCACGAACACCGGCGTCCCGGACGGCCCGGCGGCGGACCGGCCCCGTGCGCCGGCGTCCCGTGCGCCGGCGTCCTGTGCGCCGGCGTCCAGGTCAGCGCTGAAGAAGCGGGACAGCACCAGGTACTCGGTGCCGATGGCGGCCAGCCAGGGCGCAGCCATCAGTGCCGCGAACCGGGGAAAGACGAGGCCGCTGGCGGCAAACGCGAGCAGGTTTGTCAGGTTGGACACCGGCAGCAGCAATGAGGCGGAGTTGGCCAGGTGGGTGCAGGCATACACATGTGGCTTGGGCCGGGCACCCAGCCGGGCGGCGGTGGCGAACACGACCGGTGTCAGCAGCACCACGGTGGCATCAAGGCTGAGCACCGCCGTGATCGCCGCGGCGGCCGCGAAGACCTGGATCAGCAGCCGCCGGGGCAGGCCCCCGCAGCGCCGCGCCATCCATTCCCCGCACGCGTGGAACAGGCCCTCGTCATCACACATCTGTGCCAGTACGAGCACGGCCGCGAGGAACCCGATGACCGGCGCCAGCCGCGCCGCATCCGCCAGCGCCGCCTGGCGGGAAATCGCCCCGGCGCCGATGACCAGTGCCGCCGCCGGGATCGCCGCGACTGCCTCCGGCCAGCCCCGCGGCCGGATCACCGCCCACGCCAGGACCACGGCCAGGGCACCGGCGGAAAGCGCGGCGTTCAGGATCTGACCTCCCGGGTCGGCAGGAGCAGATGTCACTACCCGCCGCGGCGCTTATCATGACACCGCGCCACGCTCCAGCACACGGCGCGGCCACTGACTGGCAGGATGATCGGGTGGCCCCGCTGATGCTGCTCGACACCGCCTCGCTCTACTTTCGCGCGTTCTACGGCGTGCCTGACACGCTGACCGCGCCGGACGGCACTCCCGTCAACGCCATCCGCGGACTGCTTGACATGATCGCCCGGCTGGTCCGGGCGCGTCACCCGGGCCAGCTGGTGGCCTGCCTGGACGCGGACTGGCGGCCCGCCTTCCGGGTGGCTGCCATCCCCTCCTACAAGGCGCACCGGGCACAGCCGGACGGCAGCGAGGAAGTGCCCCCGGCGCTGGCCGCCCAGGTGCCGGTCATCGAGGAGGTTCTCGCGGCTGCCGGGATCGCGCTGGCCGGCGCGCCGGGGTACGAGGCCGACGATGTGATCGGGACACTCACCGCGCGGGCCCGGTGCCCGGTTGAGATCGTCACGGGGGACCGCGACCTGTTCCAGCTGGTCGACGATGATCGGCAGGTGCGCGTCGTGTACACGGTGCGCGGCCTGACGAACCTCGACATCGTGGACGAGGCCGCGGTCACCGCCCGGTACCAGATCCCGGGCCGCGCCTACGCGGACTTCGCGGTGCTGCGCGGGGACCCCAGCGACGGTCTGCCAGGCGTGGCAGGCGTGGGGGAGAAGACCGCAGCGGCACTGGTGCGCACGTTCGGCACGGTGCAGGCGATCGTGGCCGCCATCGACCAGGGGCACGGCGGTTTCCCGGCCGGCAGCAGGCCGAAGGTCGCCGCGGCGCGCGACTATCTGGTCGTGGCGCCAGACGTGGTGCGGGTCGCCACCGACGCCCCGGTCCCGGAGGTGGACGGCACGCTGCCGGTCACGCACGCCGACAAAGACCGGCTGGCGGCCCTGGACGCCCGCTGGGACCTGGGTTCCTCGCTACGGCGTGCACTGGACGCGCTGGGCGCCTGACCCGGCGGATGTTACAGCACCCGGAGCGCGACCAGGCAGGTGTCGTCTTCGGGGTCGGTCGATCCGAGTGCGTCCAGGACCGTGGCGATGAGCCGTTCCGGATCGCTGATACCCGCCGCAGAGCAGGTCAAGGTGGCGAGCCCGGCCTCCAGCGAGCGGTCGCGACGCTCGATGAGCCCGTCACTGTAGAGCAGCAGCAGGTCCCCGGGCTCCAGTTGCAGCGATGCCACTTCGTAGCCGTCGCGGCCCGCGCCGAGCAAGGTCCCCGCCGGGGGCACCAGCGGCCACGCCTGCTTGCCCCGGACCAGCAGTGGCGGCGGGTGGCCGGCCTGCGCCCAGGTGAGAATCCGCGAGGGCGGGTCGAAGTACCCGGTCATGACCGAGGCAGTGTGTTCCGCGCCGACATGATGGACGAGGTCGTTGAGCCAGCCCACCAGCCGCTGAGGTGGTGAGCCGGTGATCGCCAGGCCGGCCAGTGCGCCGCGCAGCCTGGCCATTCCCGCTGCCGCGGCGAGACCGTGCCCGCCCACGTCGCCGATCGCGATGAGCACATGGCCGTCCGGCATCTCGGCGGTGATGTACCAGTCGCCACCCACCCTGCTGTCGCGGGACGCGGGCAGGTAGCGGACGACCGCGCGGAGCCCGGGCAGGTCGAATGGCCCTTCGTGCAGCGGCAGGATCGCCCGCTGCAACTCGAGTGTGACGTGCCGTTCCTGCGCTAATGCCGCGACAAGACGCGCGTTGTCAGCGACGGGACGGGTAGCGGACCGCCTCACCTTCCTGCCTTCGCTGGCTGCCACACCTGCAACTGTGCGCCCCCCGCGCTCCTTCGGCTGGCTCGTTATGAGCCAGGTGGAGACGATGCCAGGTGTCATCGCCGTTTCGGGTAGTAAGTCTTGACCTACCAAGGGTGAGGCACTCAGGCCCGTCTTGTCTAGATGGGGCGAGTCGCCCCCCGGAGTGTCTGCGCCCAGGCACTGCCAGAACCGCGGGTCAGCCCGATCGCCGCGGCTGCGCCCGTGGTTAGATGACGTGCAGAGGGCTGGCGGCGGCTGGCAGGGTGAAGGGGCAGGCACGTGGCGGCACAGGCAGGCGCGGCACAGGCCGGATACCGGCCGGTGGACGATGAACTGGCGGACCTGTACCCGGCAGACCGTCTCGCGGCGGCCGCCGGTGCGGCCGCGCGAGCGGGGCTGGACGCGCTGCTGCTGACACCAGGGCCGGACCTGCGTTACCTGACCGGTTATGACACCCACCAGACGGAGCGGCTGACCTGCCTGGCATTGCCGGCCGGCGGGCCGGCGTTCCTGGTCGCGCCGCGGCTGGAACTGAGATCGGTGCATGCCTCGCCCGCTGGTGCCCTGGGCCTGGAGATCGTGCCGTGGGATGAGACAGACGATCCGTACCGGATGGTCGCGCAGCGGATCGGCCACCTGTCCGCGGTCGGGCTTGCCGACCAGATGTGGGCAGCGAGGGTGCTCAGGTTCCGGGACGCGCTGCCGGGCACCCGCCAGGGTGTGGCCAGCACCGCCCTGCGTGGGCTGCGGATGCGCAAGACCCCAGCCGAGGTGGCGGCGCTGCGGGAGGCGGGCAGGGCCATCGACCGGGTGCACGCTCAGGTACCCGGCTGGCTGCGGCCGGGCCGGACCGAGCGGGAGGTCGCGGTTGATATAGCCGGTGCGATCACGGCCGAGGGGCACGCCACTGCCGACTTTGTCATCGTGGCCTCCGGCCCGAACGCGGCCCGGCCTCACCACGGGCCCGCTGGGCGGGTGCTGGCCCGGGGGGACGCGGTAGTGGTCGACATCGGGGGGACGATGCCCAGCGGCTACTGCTCTGACTGCACCAGGACCTACGCGATCGGCACCCCGCCGTCCGACTTCGCCCGCTACTACCAGGTGCTCAAGGCGGCTCAGGAAGCCGCCTGCGCGGCGGTGCGGCCGGGGGTGCCAGCGGAAGCCGTGGACGCCGCCGCGCGGGAACCGATCAGCGCGGCGGGCTATGGCGAGTACTTCGTCCACCGGACCGGGCACGGGATAGGCCTGGAGACCCATGAGGACCCGTACATCGTGGCCGGCAACGCCGAGCCACTGGAGCCCGGGATGGCATTCTCGGTGGAGCCTGGGATCTACCCCGGTCCGCACGGGGCCCGGATCGAGGACATCGTCGTCTGCACGGACGATGGCTGCGTCCGGCTCAACAATGTCACCAGGGAACTTGTCATCGTTGATGGGTGAAGCAGAGTGGACCTGTGATGCAGGAATTGCTGGACCTGGTCCGTGAGCTGGCCGACAAGGAGCTTCGCCCGGCGGTAGACGCGGCCGAGCGGGAGGCGGCCTTCCCGCGCGAGGCGTTCCGGACGCTGGGGAGATCAGGACTGCTCGGGTTGCCCTATCCGCAGCACTGGGGCGGAGCCGGCCAGCCGTACGAGGTCTATCTGCACGTGGTGGAGGAACTGGCCAGGGCGTGGCTCGCGGTCGGTCTCGGCCTGAGCGTGCACACCCTCGCCTGCTTCCCGCTGATCACCGCGGGCACCGACGAGCAGCGGGACCGGTGGCTCCCGGACCTGCTCGGCGGCGAACTGCTGGGCGCCTACTGCCTGTCTGAGCCGCACAGCGGATCGGATGCGGCAGCGCTGAGCACCCGCGCGGTGCGGGCGGACGGCGGTTACCGCATCGACGGGGGCAAGGCCTGGATCTCGCATGCCGGCCAGGCCGATTTCTACACTGTCTTTGCCCGCACCTCGGGTGAGCCGGCCGGGCGGGAGCGGGCGCACGGGATCAGCTGCCTGCATGTCCCCGCCACCACCGACGGAGTGCGCGCCGCCCCGGCCGAGCGCAAGATGGGCATGCGCGCCTCGGTCACCGCCCAGATGATCTTCGAATCCGCCCACGTCCCCGCCGATCACCTGGTGGGGGAGGAGGGCCGGGGGTTCGCCATCGCGCTCGCGGCGCTCGATGCTGGCCGGCTGGGCATCGCCGCGTGCGCGACCGGGCTGGCCCAGGCGGCGCTGGACACAGCCGTGGGCTACGCATGCGAGCGCCGCCAGTTCGGCAAGCCGATCATTGACTTCGAAGGCCTGGCCTTCCTGCTCGCTGACATGGCAACCGCGGTGGCGGCGTCGCGTGCGCTGTACCTGGCGGCTGCGCGGCGCAAAGATGCCGGGCAGCCGTTCGGCGCCCAGGCGGCGATGGCCAAGCTGTTCGCGACCGACACCGCGATGCGGGTGACCACCGACGCGGTGCAGGTGCTCGGCGGTTACGGCTACGTCGAGGACTTCCCGGCCGAACGTTATCTGCGGGAGGCCAAGTTGCTGCAGATCGTGGAGGGCACCAACCAGATCCAGCGGATGGTGATCGCCCGCTCCCTCAGCCACGCCTGACGGCGTCGCCCGGCGGCCGATTGCATCAGTTTGTGCCCAGCCGCCGGGCGTTGGTGCGTTCAGCGTGGCCGGCGGGCTACCGTGACGGCGTGGAAGAGATCGATCGCCAGATTCTGTCGCTGCTGTGCCGGGACGGCAGGATGAGTTTCACCGATCTGTCACGCCAGACCGGGCTGTCGGTTTCGGCCACCCACCAGCGGGTGCGGCGGCTGGAGCGGCGCGGCCTGATCAAGGGGTACGTGGCCGTGATTGATCCGGCGGATGCCGGGCTGCCGCTGACCGCGTTTGTCTCGATCAAGCCGTTCGACCCGGCTGCCCCCGACGACGCGCCGGAACGCCTGGCCAGCGTGGCCGCCATCGAGGCCTGCCACAGCGTCGCAGGGGATGAGAGCTACATCCTGAAGGTGCGGGTCGCCTCGCCCGCCGCGCTGGAGAACCTGCTCCAGGAGATCCGCGCCCTGGCGAACGTGTCCACCCGGACCACGATCGTGCTCAGCACTCCGTATGAGAACCGCCCGCCTGATCTGTGATCACGGCGCAGGCAGCAACACCCCGTCCAGCATCAGCGACAGCATCCGCTCGGCCTGGTCAGGGCCGTCAGCGGCACGCTGCGTCACCAGGGCGACGGCGTGGGAGAGGCGGAGCAGGTCGATCGCTGTAACGTCGGGCCGGACCGCGCCCGCCTGCTGGGCGCGGGTCAGCAGGGCGGTCGCCGCTGCCACCAGGTCCTCGCGGCAGGCTGAGAACAGTTGGGTGTCCTTGCCGTAGCCGGCGGTCAGCGCCGCGGTCAGGGTGTGCTTGGTAGCGCTGAATTCGACCATGGCGCGCAGCCAGGTCACCAGCGCGGCAGCGGGCGGGTCCGCGAGCAGCGCCCTGGCGCGGGCGCACAGCGCCTCGACCTGATCCCGGTACACGGCCTCAAGCAGCGCCTGCCGGCCCGGGAAATGACGGTACAGGGTGCCGATCCCGACCCCGGCGCGGCGGGCCACCTCCTCCAGCGAGGTGTCGTCGGCGCCCTGCTCAGTGAAGGTGGCCAGCGCGGCGGCCAGCAGCAACTCGCGGTTCCTGCGCGCGTCGGCCCGCATCGGCGGCGGGACATCAACCGTACTCATCGCAACCAACTTCACCTGGGTCTGCTCAGGAAGACAACCCGGTAGACGGCAACTTGGCGGAAGCAGCCCCGGCTTGCTAACCGGAGGCATCCTCCGTATAGTTACCGGAGGCTACCTCCGGTTGATTCCACTCTACATCGAGGGGACCTGCGTGACTGTCTCATCCACGACCGTACGCCCGCAGGTGACCGCGCAGCGGCGCGGCCGCCCCGTCGCCGCTCTCGTCCTCGTGCTCTGCGCGCAGCTGATGGTGATCCTGGACATGACCATCGTCAACGTCGCCCTGCCGAGCATCGAGAGCGGCCTTCACTTCTCCGCGACCGGCCTGTCCTGGGTGCTCGACGCCTACGCGCTGACCTTCGGCGGCCTGCTCCTGCTCGGCGGGCGGGCGGGCGACATCCTCGGCCGCCGGCGCGTCTTCCTGACCGGGATCGGCGTGTTCACGCTGGCATCCCTGGCCGGCGGCCTGGCCGCCTCGTCTAGCTGGCTGATCGCCGCCCGTGCGCTCCAGGGCGCCGGCGGCGCGATCGCCTCGCCCGCCGCGCTCGCCCTGGTCGTGTCGTCGTTCCCGGAAGGCGGTGGCCGCAACAAAGCCATGGGCCTGTACGCGGCCATCGCCAGCGGAGGCGCCTCGCTGGGCCTGGTGCTCGGCGGCGTCATCACCCAGTGGGAGTCATGGCGCTGGGCCTTCTTCATCAATGTGCCGGTCGGCATCGTGGTCGCGGCCTGCACCCCGTTCTTCCTGGCCGAGACGCCGCGCCAGCACGGGCACTTCGACCTGGCCGGCGCGCTCACCTCGGTCACGGGCATGGTGGCGCTGGTCTATGCCTTCATCCGGGCCGCCAGCGCGGGCTGGTCAGACCCGGGCACACTGGCCGCACTCGCACTCGCCGCCGCCGCCCTGGCTGCCTTCATCCGCACCGAGACCCGGGTGGCGCAGCCGGTGACACCGCTGCGCCTGTTCACCGACGGCCAGCGCGCCGCGTCCTTCGCGGCACGGCTGCTGCTGGTGGGCGGCATGTTCGGGATGTTCTTCTTCGTCACCCAGTTCCTGCAGGCCGTCCTGGGCTTCAGCCCGGTGCGGGCCGGCCTGGCGTTCCTGCCGATGACGATCCTGCTGTTCGGTGTGTCCCGGCTCGCCGCCCGCCTGCTCGAGCGGCTTCCCGCGGTGCCGCTGACGGTGGCCGGGATACTCCCGGTGATCGCCGGCATGGCCTGGCTCTCCCGGATCTCACCGGCAACCGGGTACGCGCCGGGGGTGCTGGGCCCGATGATCCTGTTCGGGACCGGGATGGGACTGGCCTTTGTCCCGCTGACCACCTCCGCGCTGGCCGGGGTGCGGCAGGAAGACGCCGGTGCCGCCGCCAGCTTGGTGAACGTCACCCAGCAGGTAGGCGGGGCGGTCGGCCTCGCCGTCCTGGTGACCGTCTTCGCAGCCGCCAGCAGGGGTACCAGCAGGAGCACGGGAGGCAGCGTCTCGCGGCTCACCGCCGTGCACGTGCATCTCGTGCACGGCATGGCGAGCGCCTTCAGCGTCGCCACGGTCTTCGACGTAGGTGCCCTGCTGGTAATGGCTGGCGCCGCGGTCCTCGCGCTCCGGCGGCGGGGAGCCTCCCGCTAGCCGCCGGCTTCGATCCGGGCGCACTCGCTGTAGGCGACCCGGCCGAAGTACATCACCTTGGCCAGTGCCCACCACTGCGAGCCTGGCCGGGCGGCCGCGGGAAGCCGCAGCGGATAGCACAGCGTGGTGGTCTGGCCGGCGGCGACCGCGAAGCCCTGTGTCCACGGGCTCAGTACCGGCCAGGTGCCCAGCGGGGACACCAGCTGGCATTCGCCCCTGATCGGCGCCGCTGTCCGGTTGGCCAGTTCCACCACGAACTCGCCTCGCTGGCCCGCGCCAACGGTCAGGGTGGCAGGCAGCAGGCGCAGCCCGACCTCCGCAGCGGCGGCCTGCTGGTCGGCCTCGATCAGCGGGATCAGTTCGGTCAGCGGGAGGTCGAGCGGTGGGGCCGGCGGCTCGCCCACGGTGATCAAGGTGGCGTCCTCGAACGCCTGGCCGAGGTCGTCCTCGATCCGCGCCGTGACGTAGTAACGCCCGGCGGGCGTACCGGGCCGGACCCGGGCGGCCAGATCCCAGGCCGCGTACCCGCCGCCGGCCAGTTCGTAGCACAAGGGGGTGGGGCCGCCGGCGGGTTCCACCACCAGGCCGGCCGGGACGTCGAGGGTCACCTGCCCGCTGGCCGGCTGCGGGCCGCAGGCGACGGTGAGCAGCAGCCCGGAGCCGGTGAGGTCAGCGCCGAATGTGAGCCGGCCGGGGGACAGGTGGACCGCGACCGGCATGTTCCCAGCCGGGGCGGGGCCTTTGCCGTGTAGCCAGTACTGGCTGAAGACCGGTTGCGCGGGTTCGGGAGGGACCGGGCGGGCCGGGCTGGCCCGGCTGGCCCGGCTGGCCGCGGGGGCCGGAGCCGTCCCGTCCGGCAGCGCCAGCAGCATGGTCACGGTGCCAGCGGCGGGCACCGCGGCCACCGCCGCGCCGCCGGGATGACGCACGATCTCGAGCGGCAGCCGGTGACCATTGGGCAGTTCCACGGTGTCGACACTGACTTTGATGACGCGACCGTCGTAGATCGCCTGGCGTTCGAGCAGCATCAAGCAAGTGTACCGTCGTCCCGAATGTGCCGGTTCCGACAGTAATCAGCATGGGGTCCGGAAGAAATCCGGCGCGGGCGATGCGGGGCGGCAACAACCGCGGCGATCCTTGGACGCCGGAACGCGCGGCGCTCATAATCGCGC
>OFHH01000235.1_pt1 | contig 10004 bp, 11 predicted proteins | sample 1521961 | NCBI WGS metagenome assembly OFHH01 (sample SAMEA2468439, study PRJEB22500) | soil metagenome | biome: Glassland; feature: Farmland; material: Clay | place: Australia | collected 2013-01-31 | depth 0.55 m | reverse complement strand
GGGTCGGGGGTGCGCTCGGATATTTAAACATAAGCGGCGACGCCGATCAGGGGCTGTTTGCTCCCGCCTCGGTGTTCGGGAGCGCCACGGGCAGCCCGGACAGCAGCGGGTTGACTGCGGAGATCGACTACCTCCCTTGGCTCAACACCAAGTTTATCGTGCAGTACACGATCTACGACAAGTTCAACGGCGCGAAGTCGAACTACGACGGATCGGGACGGAGGGCCTCGGACAACAGCACGCTGTATGTTGCTGCCTGGCTTATGTTCTGATTGTCGGCTGGACAGAATAACAAAAAACGGGAGGAATAGTACGTGCCTCCCGTCAAGAATTCTGTTGAACGTTATCGACAAAAGCAGTGTATACAAATTCATTGAGTCACTCTACATTCCGGAAAACGGCGGATTCGGCCCTGAGCCGGGCCTCGGTACGACCCCGCCGAGCACCTATTATGCTATTAACTGTTTATCAAAAATAGGCAAACTGGATGCCTTGTTTCCGCCGCTTCAGCCGCATAGGAAACGATCATGATGGGGGATGCCCATGACAGCGCCGGGTTATTAAGTGCGACCGTACACAGGTTTTGATCTGCACGGGAGCAACAGTTATGTGTGAATTATCGACAGGCATGGCAAGTGATCTTTCAACAAGAAGCTTCCAAACGATTCCGTGGTCATCGTCGATACCCGACGGCCGTTTAAGGACCTCCGCTGTTAAAGAGCATACCGGAATCGAACGGCTCCGGTATGCTCTGGAGGCGCTCTTTATCTTTCTATGATTATCAGGTCATTGCTGTTGGCTTAACCTGTTCTTCTCTTTGGAAAATGTCGAGAGAGAAAATAATAAAGCTTGACATTGCCGCCCAGAAGGAGGAGTATATGAATTAGAAGTTTCGGATGTTCTTGTAGGGAAACCGCAAAGACAGTTTGACTTTGCGGCATTTTTTTTGTCCTTTTCCGCCGCTTCAATTTCACAAGAAGGAGGTAGCTCACCATGGAGACAGGTACTGTAAAGTGGTTCAATGATTCCAAAGGCTTTGGATTCATTACCCGTGAAAATGGCGGCGATGTGTTCGTTCATTTCGGCGACATTCAGGACAGCGGCTTCAAGTCGTTGGCTGAAGGCCAGCAGGTCCAGTTCGACGTTGTCGACTCACCCAAGGGCCCCAAAGCGGGCAACGTTGTAAAGCTCTAAACCAAAGGCATAGACCTTCGCAGGCCCTGATCATTGTCAGGGCCTGTTTTTTTCTTTTCCCTTTAATCATCATGGACCATGCATCACTGCGTTGGTTTTTTGTCTTTTAAACTGGAGGAGAACCATGAATCCAAGACAGAGTTATAGACAGAAACAGGAGCTGGAGAGGATCGCCCTGACCGCCCTCGGCCTGGTTTCGGAGCGGTATGCCGGGGTCTCGAAGATCGAATTTTGCATGACCTATTACCGGCGCGGAATAGATGCGGTCTTGATGAAACGTACGCTTTGTTTCTCGCCTGCTGATTACGCCGGCTTCCACATGAAGTGCCTTGAGGAGGGGTGCATGGGCGGCGGTTTCGATCTTGCCCCCGCGGTTGCAGGCCTGGCTAAATCCCATAAGAAGACAAGAAAGGGAAAGGCCTATGGTCACGGCTCGAACCATCCCTTCGGACACGCCAGTATTGCCTATGAAGTCAATATCGAGTACAATAAGCAGGCTAAAAAGAACCCTTCTTAAGTTACCAGGTGATGCTATGACCATCATCCTGCAATGCCCCGTCTGCCGGAAGCCCCTGCTGAACTCCGCTGACGGCTACCAATGCTCCAATAACCACACCTTTGATGCTGCCCGCGAAGGCTACGTCAATGTCCTGCTTGCTCATAAGAAGAATTCCAAAGAACCCGGAGACAGCAAGGAAATGATCCGGAGCCGGAGACGGTTCCTGAATCTGGGGCTGTATGACAGGATCTCCGACGGCATCAACGAAACTGCGGCAGGCAATCTCCCAAAACCCGTGAGCGGACGCGCTTTCAACATTCTTGATGCAGGTTGCGGCGAGGGCTTTTATCTCCAGCGCCTCAAGGAGTTTCTGGCGCAGAGACCCGGGAGCCGGGAATACTACGGAGTGGACATTTCGAAATTTGCCGTGCGCCAGGCTACCCAGCGGGACAGGTCGATGAACTGGTTCGTTGCCAGCGTCATTGACCTGCCCTTTGCAGAGTCCTCCCTTGATATGGTTCTGAACGTATTTTCACCTGCTGACTTTCCCGAATTCTCAAGGGTGCTCAGGGAGACCGGGGGGCTGTTGACCGTAAGCCCCGGCCCGAGGCACCTCAACGGTCTGCGGGAGATCATTTACCCGGACGCCAGGGAGCATGCGCCATCAACAATCAGCGAGGAGGCCAAAGGATTTTTTTCACTTTCCACGGAAACGAGGATCAATTATCCGCTTGAGCTGAAGAGCCGCGAGGCGATCAGGGATCTTCTGGCAATGACGCCCTATTTCTGGAATATCGACGTGAAGACCAAAGCCAGGGTGGAGGCCCTTGACCGGCTTGCCTTGGATGTGGATGTCGAGATACGGGCCTTCAAGAAGAGAATGGGATGAATGTCTTTGGATGCCCCGGACGGTTCTATTCAAAAGTGGGCTGGATAGCGAAAGAGACAACAATATATCACTCTTATCCGGTTATAATTCAGAAGGACTTGTGCGCACATAGAGATCAGGGTCATGTTTAGCGAGAATCCGGTTTTCACCAATGTGGATATAGCTAACGTTATCGATAAAAAAGACGGGTAACTTTCTTTAAGGGAGAAAATGGTGCAACTTTTTACCCCAAAGCGTGTCTAATAATGTATATTGAATTCTGGAGTGGGCGCATTCCCCGTGAATTCCCATACGAACCTTCATATGCGCGGGGTTAGAGGAAGGAGGTGCGCTTTTGAGGATCTTGATAAACGGCTTTCTGCTAGTAGGTGTTGTGTGCCTTTCAGTATTCCTCCCCATGCAGGCCCATGCGGAAGACCCGGATCTGACATACTCGGTATCCTTCACGGACCAGGAGCTTGACGACCTTCTCGCCCCCATAGCGCTCTACCCGGACCCTCTGCTGGCCCAGATGCTGCCGGCCTCGACGTATCCTACAGAGGTTGCCGATGCGGCGGCGTGGCTTAACAGCGGAGGGGATGTGTCAAGTATTGACGAGCAGATCTGGGATGAGTCCGTCAAGGCAATTGTCCACTATCCAGACACTCTTCAAATGATGGCCGAAAATATGGATTGGACCGCCAACCTGGGAGACGCCTTTCTCAACCAGCCGGAAGACGTAGCCAACTCGATCCAGCGGCTCAGGTGGCGGGCGAGGGCTGTCGGCAATCTGGTCAGTAACGATGAACAGAGTGTCATCATCGAAGGAGACTATATACGGATTGTTCCGGCTCAACCGCAGTATGTTTACGTCCCTCAGTATGACTCTTCGGCGGTATACGTCGAAGAGTTCGCTCCGGGCGCCCCGCCATTCATTACGTTTGGTCTTGGTCTGACGATCGGAGACTGGCTGAGCATGGACTTTGACTGGGGTAGCCACCACGTGATCTATCATGGCTGGGACCGCCCCGGTTGGGTCAATCACGCAAGGCCGTATGTTCACGTCAGGAATGTTTATATCAACCGAAGCAGGCCCTTCATAAACCAGACATGGAGGCACGATAGATCGCACGGCGATCCGGCCAGGTACCTGGCATCACGACCCAGCGGCCCAAAGGCCGACCAATATAGGCGTACAGGTGAAGTCAGGGGGCGAACGGCGATACAACCGGGGCCCGATGGAGGGGTATTCAGCCCCAGGGGCGACGCGAACGCATACAGCAATCGCGGCAGGGAAAGCCGCGGCATAGTTGTTCAGCAAACGGCACCGGTAAAAGCCGGTATCAGCCCGCGGCCGGCCGTGCCTGCTCCAACTATCGGCCGGCGACCGATAATACCGCCTTCCGGCATCGGCGGGCAACAGGCCACGCCGGCCCCACGGGTCAATGAACGGCGGATACCGGTTACTCCACGCGTCAGCGGCTCCTCGAGTCAGCCCGGTGCCGCACGACGCGAAGGCGTGCAGCCCGGCAGGACGCCGTCAGTTACCTTTGGCGGCTACCGGGGAGTTGCTGAGGCCAGGCAGCAGAGCCTTCGCGGCCAAGCCAGTCGTCAAAGCGCTGAAAGGGTGCGCCCTTCCGCGCCCCCCGCGAGCCATGGCCGTGCTCCCGCAGGCGGGAATGTTTCCCGGGAGAGACAACGCCAACAGCGATGACAGGCTTGCAGGGCTTGCATCAATGAAGCTTCGAGATCGTGGAACAAATTGAATTTAGAAAGGAAGGAAATCATGGAGACGATGCAACGGAGATCCGTATTTCGTTCGCTGCGAGGCGTGCCTTTTATCGCTGTGCTTTTGGTCGCTGCGGCGTTAGTCGCTTCCTGGGGCACGCCGCTCATGGCGGAAGAGTCGCAAAAACTTTTTGCCACTCCTGAAGATGCCTTGAAAGGACTCGTCGAGGCCGTCAAGACACACGACAAGGCTGCATTCCGGCAGATATTCGGCCAGTCCGCAAAGGATCTCCGCTCCAGCGACGAGGTGCAGGCCGCCGCCGAATTTGATAAATTTGCCAAACACGTAGCCGAGAAAACCAACATCGTGAAAGAGAATGATGCAAAAGCTATCATTCACATAGGCAACGAGAACTGGCCCTTTCCGATTCCCCTGGTAAAAAAGAATGGCCAATGGTTCTTTGATACCGAAGCGGGAAAAGAAGAGATTCTGAACCGCCGGATCGGGGAAGATGAACTCACGGCCATACTGGTCTGCCGCTCCTATGTCGAGGCTCAGCGTGAGTATGTCCTGAAAGACTGGGACAACGATGGAATACTTGCCTATGCGCAGAAGCTTCGGAGTGATCCCGGCAAAAAGAATGGTCTTTTCTGGAGACATGCGCCGGGCGAACCAACGAGCCCCCTGGGTGAACTCGTGGCACGGGCCAGGATGGAGGGCTATAAGAAGGATAAGTCCGTTTTTAAGGAAAAGCCCCTGCCGTTTCATGGCTACTATTTCGAGATACTGACACAACAGGGAAAGAATGCGCCGGGAGGTAAATACGCTTATATTGTTAATGGCAACATGGTCGCGGGCTTTGCCCTGGTCGCGTTTCCCTCAAACTGGGGCAAGTCGGGAGTGATGTCCTTTATCGTCAACCAGCAAGGCAAGGTTTACCAGAAGAACCTCGGACCGGACACCACGAAGACCGCCCAGGAGATGAAGTCGTACGATCCCGACGAGACATGGACGCAAGTTAAGGAATGACGGGTCTTATAGGGCAGTGTAATAAATTTCACCCTGCCTGGCGACAGCGCGGGTACAAGCGGAATGTGGATTGCGGAATGAAATTGCAACATGCAACATGCAAGATGCACGATCCATGGACGAACTTAAAAAATCGTTTCTCATAAGAGCCGCGGCCTACTTGGCCGCGGCTGTGTTGTTTGTGCTAGTTCCTTCCGATGAAGTCGAGCCCCGCCGTTCGTAGCGCTCCATTGCATAGAACATCGCGCCGGCAAGCACGTACAGGATCGCGATCACGGTCCAGTGGTTCATGCCCGTAAGCACCGGCAGCGTCACTTGCCCCATGTCGGAGGTCTTGTAAAACCCTTCAAGCCAGGGATAGAGTATTGAGAAGAGCAGGGTGCCCGCCCCAATCCCGATCATGGTCAAAAGCGCATCCAGCCGGCCCGAAGCAAAGCCCGTTGCCGCGGTCCCGGGGCAGTATCCGCTCACCAGGAAGCCAAGGCCGAAGAGCGCGCCTCCCACGAGCTGCGGCCAGAAGACTGTCGGGACTACCCATACCCTGCCGAGATCGATGAGCTTTAAGTCCGACAAGAGATAGAGCCCTGTCGCCGCAACCAGGATGGCCGTGAACATGACCTTGGGCACGGCAAAATCCGTCAAATAGAAAACGCCGGTCAGCTTGTGTGGATTGCCCAATCCACCCCGTTCGAGAAAGAAGCCGAAGAATACGCCGAGGGCAAGGGCCGCAACAAGATTCATATTTTCACTCAAGAGAAAGGGAGCGCTCATGACCATAACCTCCTGAAGAGTGATGCGAACAGAAATCCGCTCGCGAACATGGCAATAACGAAGATCCAGCCCGACAGGGCGAGTTCGGCGCCGCCCGTGAGCGCAACGCCGCTCGTACACCCGCGAGCGAGCCTGCTGGCGAAGCCGAGAATCACGCCGCCGCCCAGGGCCGTCATCACCCGGGTAGCGATGCTCATGCGCGTGGGCCGGTCAAGCTTCACCTTGAAGCCCCTGCCCCAAAGGACGCCGACAAACGCGCCGATCAGCACACCGCCGATCAGAATGACGGTCCAGTCCTCCAGAGGAGACCGGTCGAGGTACTTCTCCAGGTACGTCAGGGACGCGGTGTATCCCGGGAGAACGGCCTTCATGCCCGTACCCGCAACCACGGTGAATGCGCGTGACGCGCCGAGTCCCTGCCCCGCAATAACGAACGAGGCCAATAGAGTTACCCCAATCCCGACGCCGGCGAGGTAGGGAGGCCAGAAATTTTCCTTCTTCATAAGCACCTCCAGGGAACCTGCATTGACGGTTAAAAGTCTACCAGCAATGCAACTATAGGATAAATTCTCTCCTGCGATTTCCTTCCCGTTTCCTGTAAAGTGAAAGTTCCATAGGCAGCAGAATGGGACCACGATGGCAGGTATCAAGACATAAGATATCACCGGTGAGACTCTCTAGAGCCTCCCTCATGATTTTTTTCGTCACACATCTCGCTCGGTCATGAACACTTATGTTACTGCCGGATGAGCTCACCTTTGAACCAGTATTTTCGGTGCTTTCTTGCCCTGCCAGTAAATCTACTTCAAGTATAGCGCTCTACGCGCTGAAAATTATCCTATTTTTAAAGTTTATTATTCTCTAATACTAAGCTATCTCAGCAACAATAATGTCGGCGATAACTGGGAACTCGGTGCCAAATAATTTATGCGATGATTTATTTAAGGCGTGGTCCATCCCCCCCCAAAGCTGAGAATAGAGTGGCGCCTTCGGTCCCTTTTATGCTATAGTCGCTTTAGGGCGCGCTCCTTTCAGGAACAGTTCGGCCTCCAATATCGGTCATCGTTGCTATTTTGCCTATGGAAAGACTTTCGAAAAGAGATGTATTGGCCCTGGCCTCATCGAGCGGAGACGCTTCGAACTGCGACCTCTCCGGGGTGAACTTAAGGGGGATGGAGCTGATCGGCATGCGCTTCGACGGTTCGAATTTCACCGGGGCGGACCTGAGCAGCTCGAACCTGAGCGGATCGAGCTTCAGAAATGCTTCTTTCGCGGGTTGCAACCTGAGCAGTTCCAACTTTACCGGCTGCTCGTTCAAGAAGGCGAATCTCGACAGGGCAGACCTCACTTTTTCCACCTTCGTCGGGACCGATTTCGCGGAAGCGAGCCTCCGGGAAGCGAATTTCACGAACTCAAAACTATCTGGCGCTCTTTTCGAAAAGGCCGATCTCACGGGCGCCAATCTCCAGATGGTCGACGCGGCCATGATCCGATGCAGCGGCGCAACGATGGCAACGATTCACGCCCGGGGCGCGAGCATGATCTGCGCCGTGCTCTCGCGGTGCGATCTGCGGGAAGTGAAGCTCTACGGCACGGACCTCTCCAACGCGGACCTTTCTTCGGCTGATCTTCGCAAGGCGGACATACTTGATTCAACACTGACTGCCGCTGATCTGACCAATGCCGATATCCGGGAAGCGCGTCTCAAGCGCACCGACCTCACCCGGGCGAAATTCGACGGGCTCAGGCACGGAGAAGAACTGCGCGACCTCCTGTCGCGGTACGCCAGACGTGCCTTGTAGGGCATCCTGGGAATGTAGTGCCCTATAAGAAAACTTTGTTGTTTCCTGCGGAGCATAACTCAATGATGCCGCACGTTCGGTTTCAACGTCCTCTCTGATTCTTCCCATAAGAAACATCTTTCGGTAACTGATAATTTCGTCGTCCCTCTCACGACTATCTGCCGTACAACATTGTTCATTGTCCCCGTAAAGAATTGACCACAATGGCACACTCATTACCGCCTTATGACATTCCTGGCCTATCAAGTGTTTTCCCATCCTTCCCTGCTGCAACCTTCGTATCAAAAACCGCAGCACGACGCTGATTGGTATCGTTGACGCCTGCGCGGGCTGGTGCTATCTTTTAAATAAAGGATTTTCATTGTCCTTTTTCACGGGCAATTGCGGAGGATCTTCAATGTCGGGGGCAACGATCTGGAAAGGATATATCCATTTCGGGGACACGGACGTGCCGGTGAAGCTGCATACCGCTGTAAGGGAAGAGCGGATCCAGTTTCATCTCCTTCATAAGCGTGATCAAGTAAAATTGCGCCAGCAGATGATTTGTGCCTATGAAAAACAACCCGTGCCCACGGAGGAACAGACCAAGGGATTTGAAGTGGAGGACGGGAAATATATCATCGCCGATCCGGAGGAGCTTGAACAAACCGTTCCTGAAAGCAGCCGGATGATCGAAGTCCATGAATTCGTCAAAACCGCGCAAGTCGATCCCATCTTCCTTGATCGCGTCTACTACTTGGAGCCGGATATAACCGCTATTCAGGGAAAAGGGTATAACGCCCTTGTCAAGGTTTTAAAGGAGATTGGTGTGGACGGGATCTGCACCTGGAGCATGAGAAAACGGTCTTATGTGGGGGCATTACAGGCAAGCGGGAAGGTTCTTCGCCTGACCACGCTGCGGTATGCCGACGAAGTGGTCCCGGTGGCAACCCTTGGATTGCAGGACGTGACCTTATCGGAAAAAGAACTGAAAATCGGCGGAGATTTGATCAATCAGTTGACTGCTTCTTTTGAGCCGCGGAAGTTCGAAAACGAACATCAGAAGAAGCTGCAGAACATGATCGAGAAGAAAGCTCGTGGGGAGAAAATTGCGGTCCTGGCCCCCCGGCGCTTGAAACCTACCGAGTCAGACCAGTTGCTCCAGGTCCTCGAAGCGAGTCTGAAGAAGGCCGCCTGAGGGGAAACAATTAAGAAGTAAGAAGGTTTTCTTAATTCTTACTTCAGCCTTCTTACTGAGAAGGAGGAATACAATGGCTGTCCAGGGAATATGGAGCGGGACGATCAGTTTCAGCCTGGTGGCGATTCCGGTGCGGCTGGTAAAGGCTATCGAGCCCGGCCGCATCTCGTTTCACCTGCTCCACAGCAAGGATTACTCCCGCCTTTCGCGAAGACTGTTTTGTCCGGAAGAGAAAACGATAGTCCCCCCGGATGAGATCATCAGGGGATATGAAATCGTGCCCGGCAAATACATTCTGATGACGGACGAGGAGCTGGAATCCGTGTCTCCGGAACGGAGCCGCACGATCGAGATCGTCGAGTTCATCGATATAAAGGAAGTGGACCCGATCTATTATGACCATCCGTACTATCTCATGCCTTTAAAAGGCGGCGAAAAAGCGTATCAGCTGCTGGTCGAGATAATGCGGCGAACGAACAAAGCCGGCCTCGCGAAATTCGTGCTGGCTGAACGTGAGTATCTGGTAGCGGTCACGAGCCGGGAGGGCGCGCTGGCCCTGACCACGCTTCATTACAGCGATGAAATACTTCCTGATGAGGACATTTCACCGAAGAAAGGAACAATCGAAGCTGAAGAGGAAAGCCGGATGAAAAAAAGCATTGAGCAGATGATCGAAGACTTTAATCCGGGGAAATACGCCGACGGGCGCAGGAAAAAGCTTATGGATCTCCTGGCGACGAAGTCGAAAGAAAAAGCCCTGGTTACGGCACCTGCAGTAGAGGAAGAAGAGGGAGAAGGTCCGGCTGACCTGGTCGCTGCGCTGGAAGAAAGCATGCGGAAAGTGAAGGCGAACCAATGACCCGGACATTTGTCGAGATAGTGGGCCGGAGACTTCCCTTATCGAACCTTGAAAAGGACCTCTATCCCTCTTATGG
>OFHH01000234.1_pt1 | contig 10076 bp, 10 predicted proteins | sample 1521961 | NCBI WGS metagenome assembly OFHH01 (sample SAMEA2468439, study PRJEB22500) | soil metagenome | biome: Glassland; feature: Farmland; material: Clay | place: Australia | collected 2013-01-31 | depth 0.55 m | reverse complement strand
GGACCGGCGGGTGGTTGAACCACCCGCGCACGGCACAAACCCCGCCGGAGCGACACCTGCCCCGCGCCCGATGCCGGGAACTTCCTTCCCCTCGGGCGGTTACACGCTGGAGCGCCGCGGCACCCTGCCTGCGACACGAGGCACACGGAGGGAGGTGCGGTGTTTGACACATGATGATCGCCTGGCGCCATCGGCCCGACCCCGATGCCGCCGTCCACAGTCCATACGTATCTATGGTACGGAGGTAGATGATGAGATACACGCTTGGCGCGATCGCCGTGGCGCTCGCGTTCGCGATGCCGCTCTCGGCACAGCAGCAGGGTGCGCAGGCGGCGCGTGATACGACCGCAGCCCGTGGTCCGGGCTATTGCGGGGTTGGTGCGAATTACCAGGGCATGATGGGCAGCCACGACTGGGACGAGATGACCCACCAGTACGGCCACGACTTCAACGACCACTGGCTAGATGCCATGATCGCCAACCGCACCGCCGAAATTGCCCTGTGCCGGGCTGAGCTGCGCTCGGGAGCCAGCACGCAGGCCCGCGCCCTCGCCCGCACCACACTCGCGCAGCGGCGGGCCGAACTCACCCAGCTGCGGCGCTGGCACCACGACCAGGAGCACAACGGAGAACACGACTGAGCCGGTGGTGCCCTCCGGCATCGAGGCAGCCGCATCAGTGCGGCTCAGGGCGAAAATCAGCCGACACGGCACTCGCCGCCCTTTATCAACGAGCTAAGCGCCAAAGGTCCCCGCTAACCCCCACCAAAAGTAGCGGCCCGCCAGCCGGGCCGGGGGACACACGTATACGCTCGGGCACCGGCGGGCATTCGCACCAGGCCGGGAAACGTGGCAGCGCCAGAAGACGGCGGCCACCTGGCCAACAGGAAGGCACAGTGAGGAGGACTCGACATGTGCGTCACGGCGAGCTGCGTATCGCCTACGAACTGCGTGGCACCCTGCATGCGCGCCGGCCCTGGCTGACGCTGATCCAGGGACTCGGATTCGATAGCTCCGGGTGGGGTCCGGTCCTCGGGAAACTTCAGAAGCATTTCCGGCTCGTTCTGATTGACAACAGGGGCAGCGGGCGCAGCGGTATGCCCCAGCAATCACTCAAGATCGCCGACATGGCGCGTGACGTTATGTCTGTGCTCGACGACGCCGGCATCCGCAGGTCCAACGTCCTGGGCGCCAGCCTTGGCGGAATGGTGGCGCAGGAGCTTGCCGTGCTCTGCCCGGAGCGGGTTCGCCGTCTCGTCCTGGCCTGCACCACACCCGGCTGGCCCTTCGCTTTCCCCATGCCGGCCAGCTCCGCCCTGCTGATGACGTCATTTCGCGGCCTGCCCGCCGAGATCGCCCTGCGGCGGATGGTGGAGAATGCCCTGTCCCCGCAAACGCTAAGGCAGCATCCCGAACTCGTCGAGCGCCTGGTGACACACCAGCGGTCCCGGCCAGCAGACCGTCGCGCCTGGTCGGCCCAGGCGCTTGCGGGGGCAAGCTACACGGGGAGGCTGACGCAGTCCCGCATCCAGGCTCCGACATTGGTAGTGCAGGGCGGGGCGGACAAGGTTGTTGATCCGCGGAATGGGAAGCTGCTAGCTGACCGTATCCCCGGTGCCGAGCTCGTGGCTTTCCCCGAACTGGGCCACCTGCTGTTCTGGGAGGATCCCGAGGGTTTCGCGGCTGCTGTTACCTCGTTCCTGCTGTCGGGTGACCAGGCGGGGAGGTAGGGCCCGCCGCCCGCACACCAATGCGTGGCCACGGCGGCAGCTCTGCGCCCAGCAGGCCGAATGGAGGCCGGCAGGAGGCGGTCAGCGCCACCCGGCCGCGCTGGCCGCTTTCCTCGCTCAGCCTGACGTTCGCATCCAGCACGGGAGACAACCCGCCGGTCACGCCGATAGTCTCCCAGCGCACGCCCCCTGGCATCGCGCCATCGCGGTGTACCGGATCGGGGAATTGGACCCGCACCAGCCGCGACATGCCCGGCATCTCGCCAAACGGTCCGACCCGGATCAGGTGGTCTACGCCGCCCCGGTAGGCCTCGTGTGACGCCGCATGACTAGGACCGCAGCATGCTGTGGTACACGGCGATGAGCGCTGTCTTCTGCTCTTCGCTCAGGCGCTGCTCAGCGCGGATGGCAGTCTCTACCGGCAGCACTGTATCCGCGTCAGCGGGGTGGCCGGGGTTGAGCAAGCCCGCCTGCGCCAGCAAAGTCTCTGCCGATACGTTGAGTGCTTCGGAGAGGAGTTTCAGGACGCGTACGGAGGGCTGGTGCAGCCCGCGCTCGATCTGGCTCAGATACGGATTCGAGAGGCTCGTCATCTCGGCAAGCTGGCGCAGCGAGAGATTCGCCAGTCTGCGCTGGCTGCGGATGAAGGCGCCAAGGGCCTCCATCTGCTCATCCCAGGGATCAGTCATGGTCGCCCTGCCCGGTCGACGATATGCACATGCGTGCTGACGGTGGTGAGGGTACATGCGTTCGCGGCGAACCCGGTGGGGGCCAGGATTCGCCGCGAACCAGCTGCGGGCAGGCGTGTCACTTCTTCGGTGCGCTGGCCTTCTTCGCCGTCACTGCCCCGGTGGCCTCGAGCACGTCTTCGGCGAACTTCCGCTGGCTGGCAAGGAGCTGCTCGGCGAAGTCGTAGGCGTTTGCCACGAGTTCCTCCGGCTTGGGCAGCTTGTCGGCGATGGCCGGGCTCAGGGCCGGCAGCGGTGGCGTGATGGAGCTGACGGCGTCGGCCCAGGCCTTCAGCGCGTCAACGACCGCCTCCTGGCTCTTGCGGACCGTGTCGAGGATCTGACCTTGCAGTTCCTGGCCGGCGGTGCGGGTTTCAGTCATGGTGCCCTCCTTGGAGTATCTGTGACGATGCTAACTTTATCAAGCAAAGGATAGATTTGCCAAGCGGAAGTGGTGCTGCCCGGGCGTGACATCCATCACCCCACTGGATGAAGGCCCCGATCATCGCGTGGGCCGGCAGCGGGGGCCGATGCGGCAGCGTCACCCGCGGACGTACTCGCCCGGCGCATCGCCCTGCACGGGGTAGCGCCCATTTCCCATCGGGGGCGGCGGGCCGAGCGGGCCGGCGCGTTCTCCCGCCCACCTGGCCCAGTCCTCCCACCAGGAACTGGTGTGGCTGCTGGCTGCCGCGCGCCACTTCTCCGCTGAGGCACGGTTGCGGTCGGCCGCCTCGAACCAGGCTCTCGGGCCCGGCGGGTTGACGATCCCGGCGATGTGGCCCCCGTTCGACAGCACGAACCTTACGCTGCCGCCCAGCAGGCGCGTGGACTTGTACGACGCCTGCCAGGGCACGATGTGGTCGTTGATGGCCCCGACGATGTAGGTGTCGCTCTTGATCGACGACAGTGACAGCCGCCGCCCGGCCAGTTCCAGCTCGCCCCGGGCGAGCTGGTTACGGATGTAGAGCGAGCGAAGATAGAAGGAGTGCATCGCTGCGGGCATCCGGGTGTGGTCGGCGTTCCACGCCAGGATGTCGAACGGCGGGGGATTCTGGCCCATCAGCCAGTTGGACACCACATAGCTGAAAATGAGCTCGTTGGCCCGCAGCACGTCGAATGTCGCGGCCATCTTGGCGCCATCGAGGACACCCTCGGCCTCCATCTGCTGCTCGAGGCGTGACACGGTCTTCTCATCCGTGAACACGCCGAGCACACCCGGCTCGCTGTAGTCGAGCAGCGTGTTGAGCAGCGTCACCGAGCCGATCCGGTCGTCTCCTTCCTGCGCCAGGTAGGCGGCGGCCATGGCGGTCAGGGCGCCGCCAAGACAGAGCCCGACGATGTCGATCCTGTCGGCGCTGGTGATCTCTTCGATCACGTCGAGGGCGGCGCGTGGCCCGCTGATGAGGTAGTCGCCGAGGCGGACGGAGCGCATGCTGGCGTCCGGATTCCGGTAGGAGATCGCGAAGACGGTCCGGCCGTGCTGGATGGCCCACTCAAAGAAGCTCCGTCCGGGTGCCAGATCCATGATGTAGTACTTGTTGATCCACGGTGGGCTGGCGAGCAGCGGGATGGCATGAACCTCCGCTGTCTGCGGGGCATACTGGATCAGCTCGATGAGCTCGTTGCGGAAGACGACCTTGCCCGGGGTCGCCGCTAGATTCACCCCAAGCTCAAAATTCCGCGTATCGACCTGGCGTGGGCGGCCGCCGTTGTGCACTAGGTCATCAAGGAAATTGCGCGCTCCGCGGGCCACACTCACCCCGCCGGTTTCGAACGCACGCTTGATAGCTGCGGGATTGGTGAGCAGGAAGTTCGTCGGTGCGATCGCGTCGAAGAGCAGGCCGGCTGCGAGCTGTGCCTTCTCGTCGGCGACCGGGTCACCGTGTCCAGTTTCGAGAAGCTCCTCCGACAGCCGCCGTGCGGCGAGATAGGACTGGCGGATAGCGAAATATGCCGGGTTGTCGTCCCAGGATGGATCCGCGAACCGCTTGTCCTGCCCGGCTGGCACGGGTGGGGCTGCCGGTGCCCCAGCCCATAGCCGGGCGGCGGCTGGCCAGATCATCGCGAGATCGGTGGAGAATCGCAGGGCCGCCTGGGCGACATCTCCGGGATGCGCAGCCGCCCGGGCCAGCACCGAGATCAGGGATTGGCCGAACCCGGCCATATCCAGCCGGCCGATCAGTCCGGCTTCCGGTTCGAGAGCGGCAGCAGCCTCCTCAGCGGGCTGCCAGGCAGTTTCGCGTACGTTCATCTGGGATCGCCCATGTCCTCATAATCCGGCCGGGCTTGGCCGGCGTCTATATCCGCTCGAAGATCGCCGCGATGCCCTGCCCGCCGCCGATGCACATCGTCGTAAGGGCGTATCTGCCGCCGGTCCGCCGCAGCTCATAGAGGGCTTTGACGGCCAGGATGGTCCCGGTGGCGCCGATCGGATGCCCGAGCGATATTCCGCTGCCGTTAGGGTTGGTCCGCTCGGGGGGCAGGCTAAGTTCGCGGATGACGGCGAGCGCCTGGGCGGCGAAGGCCTCGTTCACCTCGAACACGTCGATCTCGTCGACCTTGAGCCCGGCGCGGTCGAGGACCTTGCGCACGGCGGGTACCGGGCCCATGCCCATGATGCGTGGCTCAACCCCGGCGTGGCTGTAGGCGATCAGCCGCCCCAGCGGGCTCAGTCCTCGCTCGTCGGCGAATGACTTCGCCGCGACGACCACTGCCGCTGCGGCGTCGTTGATGCCCGAAGCGTTGCCTGGCGTCACGGTTCCGTCAGCGGCGAACGCCGGGCGAAGCCGTGCCAGGTCATCGGCAGTTAGACCGGGCCGGATGTGCTCATCGGTGCCGACCGTCACGGTGCCTTTCCTGCCCGGCACCTGGACCGGGACAATCTGCTCGGTGAAGTACCCGGCCGCCGACGCTGCCGCAGCCCGGCCGTGGCTCTCCGCGGCGAGCGCGTCCTGGTCGGCCCTGGACACGCCGTAGTCGCACGCGACGTTCTCGGCCGTCACCCCCATATGGCAGCCGTCGAACGGGTCGGTGAGCGCCCCCACCATGGCATCGATGACGGCACCGTCGGTCATCCGCTGGCCCCAGCGCAGGCCGGGGAGCCAGTACTGGCCACGGCTCATCGACTCCGCCCCACCGGCCACGGCCACGTCGCAGTCGCCCAGCTGGACCGCCTGGGCGGCCGAGACAATCGCCTGCAGGCCACTGCCGCAGAGCCGGTTGAGAGTGAACGCTGGTGTCTGCACCGGAAGGCCGCCGTTGACCGCGGCCACGCGCGAGAGGTACATGTCCCGGGTCTCGGTGTGGATCACGTTGCCGAACACCACATGCCCGACATCTGCGGGCTCCACCGCCGCCCTGCCCACCGCCTCCCGCACCACGGTGGCGGCGAGATCACACGGCGGGACGGCAGCCAGGCCACCGCCATACTTGCCAATGGCGGTTCGTACAGCGGATAGAACCACGACTTCGCGTTGCTCAGTCATGCCCTTGCACTCCTTACATGTCGAGGCCGCCGTTGACGGCCCAGATCTGACCAGTGATGTAGGCGGATTCGTCGGCCGCCAGGAAGCAGACCACCCTGGCAATTTCCTCCGGCCGGCCTAGCCTGCCGACCGGAATCTGGTTCCGGATCCGCTCAAGTACCTTGTCCGGGATGGTGGCGAGCATGTCGGTCGCGATGAAGCCCGGGGTCACGGCATTCACGGTCAGGCCGGTTCCGTCGCCCGCCGGCCGACCAGCGCGCTGCAGCTGGAACACGGACTCCTTCGCCAGTGACTTTGTCAGGCCGAAGAGCCCGGATTTGGACGCCGCGTAATTGGCCTGGCCAATGTTGCCGGTCTCGCCGATGACCGAGGACACATTGATGATCCGCCCGCTGCCCCGCTCAAGCATGTGATCCAGTGCTGCCTGCGCGATGAAGAAGGCGCCGGAGAGGTTGACCGCGATCACCCTCTGCCAGTCCTCGTCGCTCATCTTGGCGACTGTCCGGTCAATCGTTATCCCGGCGTTGTTGACCAGGATGTTCAGTTCCCCATGCTGCTGAATGACCTCCCCGACGACACGCCTGCAATCATCGGGGGAACCGATGTTGCCCTCGTGCACTGAGACTCGCCGGCCGGGGAAGTCCGCTGTCGTGCTGGCAAGAAACTTCTGCGCCTGCTCGGTCTGCCGGTGGTAGCCGGCCGCCACGGATGCGCCATCGGCCGCCAGGGCACGGCAGACCGCCGCGCCGATGCCGCGCGTGCCCCCCGTGACGAGGGCCACCCGGCCACGGAGGCTCGCTCTCCCCTGCAGCGGTGGTTCCTGCGCTAGTGTCATCGCCTGCTCCTTTCGTGTGCGCCGCTCATCACGGGCTGGAATCTGTCGTGTCATGCCGTAGTCGCGCGCTGATGACCTGCTCGAACGGCACCTTCGGCCACGTCCGGGTGATATCCGCTTTGCGCGAGGGCACTCCGGGCAGGGCGTGCAGCCGGGCGATCACCGCGCCGCCCGCCCTCCGCGCGATACGGTCTTCGTCCCGCACGGCGGGCATGTGCAGGGGACTGCTACTGGCCAAGGGTGGCGTCCTCCTCCGGGGTGAGCAGCCGGGAGCGGATGAGGAACCGCACACCCTCGGGAGCCTCCAGCGAGAAGCCGCTGCCACGGCCCGGCACCACGTCCACAGTGAGGTGAGTGTGCCGCCAGCGGTCGAACTGGGCGGCCGACATCCAGAAGGTGACCGGCTCCGGCACCCGCTCGACGTGCAGCGCGGCCAGCAGCACATCGGAGGCCCCGGTGCGGAATTCGCCTTCCAGGTAGCACATCGGAGAGCTGCCGTCGCAGCAGCCGCCGGACTGGTGGAACATCAGTGGCCCGTTGGCCGCGTACAGGGTCCGCAGCAGATCAGCGGCTGCGGGGGTCACGGCGACCCGCGATACCTCGGACGTGGTCATGTCTTGCCTAGAAGAAGCCCATGGCCTGGGGTGAATAGCTGATCAGAAGGTTCTTGGTCTGCTGGTAGTGCTCCAGCATCATCTTGTGCGTTTCGCGGCCGATGCCGGAGCCCTTGTAGCCGCCGAACGCGGCGTGGGCGGGGTAGAGGTGGTAAGAGTTGGTCCACACCCGGCCCGCCTGGATCGCACGGCCGGCCCGGTAGGCGGTATTGATGTTTCGCGTCCACACGCCGGCGCCGAGCCCGTACAGCGTGTCGTTGGCGATCTTGACGGCGTCGGTGAAGTCCGCGAACGAGGTCACCGACACGACCGGGCCGAAGATCTCCTCCTGGAAGATCCGCATGGAGTTGTTGCCCTCGAAGATGGTGGGCTCGACGTAGTACCCGCCGGACAGTTCGCCGCCGCGGTCGGCCCGGTGGCCGCCGGCCAGGATCCGGGCGCCCTCGGCCTGGCCGATATCGAGATAGGAGAGGATCTTCTCGAGTTGGTCGTTAGAGGCCTGCGCCCCGATCATGGTTGTGGTATCGAGCGGGTGTCCCTGCGCGATCTTTCCGGTGCGCTCGACCGCGTCGGCCAGGAACTCCTGGTAGTGCCCCTGCTGGATGAGCACCCGGGACGGGCATGTGCACACTTCGCCCTGGTTGAGGGCGAACATGGTGAATCCCTCCAGCGCCTTGTCGTAGAAGGCGTCATGGCTGGTGGAGACGTCGTCGAAGAAGATGTTCGGGCTCTTGCCGCCGAGTTCCAAGGTGACCGGCTTGATGTTCTCGCTGGCGTACTGCATGATCAGCCGCCCGGTCGTGGTCTCACCGGTGAACGCGACCTTCGCGACCCTCGGGCTGGAGGCGAGCGGCTTGCCAGCCTCGACCCCGAAGCCATTGACGATGTTGAGAACTCCCGGCGGGATGAGGTCGCCGATCACGCTCATCAGGAAGTGGATCGATGCTGGAGTCTGCTCCGCAGGCTTGAGCACGACAGCGTTCCCGGCTGCTAGGGCGGGGGCGAGCTTCCAGGTGGCCATCAGGATCGGGAAGTTCCATGGGATGATCTGGGCCACCACGCCGAGTGGCTCGTGGAAGTGGTACGCGATGGTGTCGTCGTCGAGTTCGGCCAGGCTGCCTTCCTGGGCGCGGATGACACCCGCGAAGTAGCGGAAATGGTCAATCGCCAGCGGGATGTCTGCTGCGAGGGTCTCGCGGACCGGCTTGCCGTTCTCCCACGTCTCAGCGACGGCGAGGGCCTCCAGGTTCTCCTGCATGCGATCTGCGATCTTGTTGAGGACGTTGGCCCGGTCGGCGGCAGACGTGCGCCCCCATGCCGGTGCGGCGCCGTGCGCCGCGTCCAGGGCACGCTCGACGTCGTCGGCTGTACCACGCGCGACCTCGCAGAACGTCTGCCCAGTCACCGGTGTCGGGTTCTCGAAGTAGCGGCCCAGGGCCGGGGGCACATACTCGCCGCCGATCCAGTGGTCGTAGCGGGACAGGTACTGCATGGTGGCGCCGGGCTGGCCCGGCGCAGCGAAGCGGGTCATGGTGGGACCTCCATCAAGGCGAGATGGCCGTCCCCACCTGGACGGCCACGTGGTGGAGGTGACGCTACGTCCCATGACGTTACGTAAACGCAACATCAATGCTCAGGCCGTATTCCGCGCGCAGCTCGCGGGAGCGGGCAGCGGTGCCGGCGCGGCGGACGGACCCTCTGGGAAGCATGGCAGTCAGCCGCTCCCACACCTGGAGGTCGTCGAAACCGAACCGCTCAGCCCACAAAGACAGGACGTCAGGGTTGGCACTGACGAGCACGGCCGACCGCAGCTGCGTTTCCAGCCATCGGCGCTTAGCCACCACGGCCGGCGCCTCCGAGCTGGGCAGCAGCGGGCCGGGGTAAGCGGCCAGCGCCGCGGCGGTGTCGCCCTGTCGCAGCGCCGCCGTGACATCGTGGTAGTCGGCCGTCAGCGCCCGCGTCAGCCGGTAGGGACGTGACCGTACCAGGTCGCCCACCACCCGCCGCAGCCTGGTCAGCTCTACCCGGACGGCGGCCGGATCCATGAAATCCTCGTACAGGCAATCCGCCAGCTGCTCGCCGGTGACTCCGAGCTGGTGCTCGGAGAGGATGAACAAGACCTCGGCGTGGCGCCGGTTCAGCCGGAATTCACGGCCGTCTAGGCGGAGCAGCCCATCGCTGCGCCCGAGGACCTGCAGCCGGCCCGGTTCCGGCGGGGCCGGCATCCATATCCCAGACACCGGGTCACGCCGCCAGCCGAACTCGCCTTCGGCGGCGCGGGCCGCCGCTTTCACCAGCGCCAGGCTATGCGGATGGGCGACCGGGTCGCCGCCGGTGACATCGATGACGCCAATCACCTGCCCGGTAGTGGGGTCCCGGATCGGTGCGGCCGCGCACGTCCAGCCCTGAACTGTGTGCCTGAAATGCTCGGTGGAGAAGATCTGCACGGGTCGGCCCAGGGCAAGCGCGGTACCGGGGGCGTTCGTGCCCGCGTGCTCTTCATCCCATACCGCGCCCTCGACGAAGTTCATCGCCTCGGCCCGCCAGGGCGACGTGATCGAGATCGGCATGGAAGCCGTCGTCTTCGGCCGCACGTCGATCACCCTCCGCTGCATCGTGCGCAACAAGCGCACCATGCAGCGCATCCCCGCGGTCGCGCGTATCCTCTTCTTCCACGGCGGTGCG
>OFHH01000233.1_pt1 | contig 10080 bp, 6 predicted proteins | sample 1521961 | NCBI WGS metagenome assembly OFHH01 (sample SAMEA2468439, study PRJEB22500) | soil metagenome | biome: Glassland; feature: Farmland; material: Clay | place: Australia | collected 2013-01-31 | depth 0.55 m | reverse complement strand
GCGTGAGCACCATGCCGCTGGCGGGCCCACCGAGCCGGCGCCTGGCCTGCTGAAGCGCGTCGTGGATGGCGCCGGTGCTGGTCTCGGTCAGGTCGATGGTCACCGCGGTCTTTCCTTCCCGCTCACCAGCGGCTGCCTTACAGCCGTCGCCATGCCCGCCCGTCCCTGGCCATCAGCGCGTCCGCGCAGGCCGGCCCGGCCGAGCCGGCCGGGTACTGGTCAGGCTTGGTGTGCTCCGCCCAGAACTGCTCGACCGGGTCCAGCACCCGCCAGGACAGCTCCACCTCCTGATGGCGCGGGAACAGCGGGGGGTCACCGACGAGAACGTCGAGCAGGAGCCGCTCGTAGGCCTCCGGGCTGCTCACCGTGAAGGACTCACCGTAAGCGAAGTCCATGTTCACGTCCCTGACCTCCATCGCCGAGCCGGGCACCTTGGACCCGAACCTGACGGTCACCCCCTCGTCGGGCTGCACCCTGATCACAAGTGCGTTCTGGCCCAGTTCCTGGGTGGCGGTGGCGGTGAAGGGCAGGTGCGGCGCGCGCTGGAACATCAGCGCGATCTCGGTCATCCGGCGGGGCAGCCGCTTGCCGGTCCGCAGGTAGAACGGGACACCCGCCCATCTGCGGGTGTCGACCCCGAGCCGCACCGCGGCGTAGGTCTCGGTGCGCGAGTCCGGGGGAATCCCATCTTCCTCCAGGTAACCGGGGACCTCCACGCCCCCCTGCCAGCCAGCCCCGTACTGGCCCCGGGCCGTACCGGCCGCCAGGTCGTCAGGCAGCCGGATCGCCGAGAGCACCTTCTCCTTCTCGGCCCGCAGCGAGTCAGCGTCGAAGGAGACCGGCTCTTCCATCGCGGTGAGCGCCAGCAACTGGATCAGGTGGTTCTGGATGACGTCCCGGGCCGCCCCGATCCCGTCGTAGTAGCCGGCCCGGCCGCCGATCCCGATGTCCTCGGCCATCGTGATCTGCACGTGGTCCACGTAACCGCGGTTCCAGATCGGCTCATACAGCGTGTTGGCGAACCGCAGCGCCAGGATGTTCTGGACGGTTTCCTTGCCCAGGTAGTGGTCGATGCGGAAGACCGAGTGGTGGGGGAAGACCGAGTTCAGGATCTGATTCAGCTTCCGCGCGCTGGCCAGGTCATGGCCGAACGGCTTTTCCACCACCACCCGCCGCCATGGCCTGTTCCCCCCCTGGTGGGGGCCCGGGGTGGACAGGCCCGAGCGCTTGAGCTGGTTGACCACATCGGGGAAGAACCTGGGCGGCACCGACAGGTAGAAGGCGTAATTGCCACCGGTACCGCGGGCGGCGTCGAGTTCGGCCGTCGTGGCGGCGAGGCGGTCGAACGCAGCGTCGTCAGCGAACTCGCCGGGCACGAACCTGACCCCCTCAGACAGCTGCTGCCAGACGGTGTCGTTGAACGGGGTCCGGGCGTGCTCTTTCACCGCGTCGTAGGTGACCTGCGCGAAGTCCTCGTGTTCCCAGTCCCGGCGGGCGAAGCCGACCAGGGAGAACCCCGGTGGCAGCAGCCCACGGTTGGCCAGGTCGTAGACGGCGGGCATCAGCTTCTTCCGGGCCAGGTCGCCGGTGACGCCGAACATGACCAGCACGCAGGGGCCAGCGACCCGGGGCAGGCGCCGGTCACGCGGATCGCGCAGCGGGTTCGGCCCCATCGTCTCGCTCACCGCCCGGCTCCGCCCGCACCCGCGGCCGCCAGCAGCTGGCGCAGCCCGGCCGCCCGGTCACGCAGATGAAGCCGCACCGCCGGACGGCCACGCTGCCGCAATGCCCGCAGGTCACCGAGGGCCTGGGCGAGCTGAAGCCGGCCCAGCGTGAACGGCTGCCCAGGAACCGGCAGGTCCCGCTGCACCGCCCCGGTGATCTGCAGGTAGACACCAGTGGGCGGGCCGCCCTTGTGATACTGGCCGGTGGAGTGCAGAAAACGGGGGCCCCAGCCGAAGGTCACCGGGCGGGTGGTCCTGGTGGCCAGTGCGTCCCGGAGCCGGTCCGCCACGTGATCTCCGGTGCGATCGAGATAGGCCATGATCGCCAGATATCCGTCCGCGGGCAGCGACCACAGCACGGCGCCGAGCACACCGGCCAGGTCGGTGGCGCTGGGCAGCACACCCGGCTCAGCGTGCACCTCGACCGCGCCGTCGGTGAAAGCCGGTTCCCCGGCTGGCAGCGGGCCCTGGCCGGCCTCTTCCAGCAGGCGGGTCGTGTTTACCTTGGATTCAGCGACGTTGGGCTGGTCAAAGGGGTTGATGCCGCACACCCGGCCGGCGATCGCGACGGCGTACTCCCAGACCAGGAACTGCGCCCCGAGCGGCCCGGCCACGCTGGTGTCAGCCGGCCCCTTGGGATCGCCGAGGCCGATCAGGTGAACATCGGGCCCGGGTGAGAAGCCGGGCGCATCCTCACCGGCCAGGACCACCGGCAGGATGCCGCGTCCCTGCTTGCCGGTGGATTCCGCGATGAGCTGCTCCGCCCAGTCACCGAAGCCGCTGATACCGGACCCGCAGTCGGCGAGCACCGCCTTGTCGTGCCCGTCCCGCGCGAAACCGCCGAGCACCGCGCCGAGGGCAAGACCCGGATTACGCTCCTGGCTGGCCAGATCCGGGCTCACCTGATCCGCTTCGTCGAGCAACCGCGGCACGTCCACGCCGGCCAGGCCACTGGGGACCAGCCCGAACGCGGTCAGCGCACTGTAGCGCCCACCTACGTCGGGGTCGGCGAGCACCACGTGGTAGCCGGCCGCCTGGGCCGAGCCGGCCAGCGGTGATCCGGGGTCGGTGACCACGACGATCCGCCGGGATATTTCGGCAGCATCCAAGCCCAGGCCCGCGAACGCAGCTTCGTAGACGCGCCGGTGGCTGTCGGTCTCGATGGTGGAGCCGCTCTTGCTGGACACCACGAGCAGGGTCTTGCCCAGCCGGTCACCGAGCACCCGGCCCACCTGGTGCGGGTCGGTGGTGTCCAGCACGGTCAGCGACCGCCCGGCGGTTCTGGTGATGACCTCCGGGGCAAGTGAGGATCCGCCCATGCCGGCCAGCACCACGTGGTCAAGGCCGGCCGCCCGCGCCCGCTGCGCCAGTTCGGCGATCTCAGCGATCAGCGGCCGGGACACTTGCGGTGCGCGCAGCCAGCCGAGCCGGATCGCCGCCTCGGGCTCGGCGTCCGGGCCCCACAGCCGCGGATCGCCGGCCGCCAGGGCAGCCGGCACACCCTCGGCGGCCAGTTCATCGAGGACCTGCTGCTGTGCCCGGGCGACGGCCGCGCCGTGGGTGGCAACGGCCATGCCCGCGGTCTCCCGGCCCCCCGGAGCGCTCGTCCCGGTGCTCATTGCCCGGCCGCCGCCAGCTGCTGGGCCAGCGAGTCCCGCATCTGCTGCCAGGAGGCGCCGAACTTCTGCACGCCCTCCTGCTCCAGCACCTTGACGACATCGCCGTAGCTGATGCCCAGGCTGCCCAGGTCCGCGAACACCTTCCGGGACGCTTCGTAGGTGCCCCGTACCGTGTCGCCGCGCAGCCTGGCGTGGTCAGCCGTCGCCAGCAGGGTGGCTTCGGGCATCGTGTTCACCGTCTCCGGGGCAACCAGGTCCACGACGTACATGGTGTCGCGGTAGGCCGGGTCCTTGGTGCTGGTCGAGGCCCACAGGGGCCGTTGCGGGTGCGCTCCCGCGCTCCGCAGCGCCGCCCAGCGGCTGGTAGCGAACATCTCCTCGTATATCTCGTAGGCGAGGCGGGCATTGGCGATCGCGGCCTTGCCCCGCAGTTCCGCGGCCGCCGGGGTGCCGAGCTTGTCGAGCCTGCGGTCCACCTCGGTATCGACCCGGCTGACGAAGAACGAGGCCACCGACGTGATGCCGACCAGATCCCGCCCGGCTGCCGCCGCCTGCTCCAGCCCGGCCATGAACGCGTCGATGACCTGACGGTACCGTTCCAGCGAGAAGATCAGGGTGACGTTGATGCTGATTCCCTCGGACAGGCACTGCGTGATCGCGGGCAGGCCGGCCAGCGTGGCCGGGATCTTGACGTAGGCATTCGGCCGGTCCACCAGCCACCACAGCGCCCTGGCCTCGGCAATGCTCTTGGCGGTGTCCCCGGCCAGGCGCGGATCCACCTCGATCGACACCCGCCCGTCCACGCGCCCGGTCGATTCGTAGACCTCCCGCAGCACATCGCAGGCCCAGCGGATGTCGTAGGTGGTGATCGCCCGCATCGCCTCGTCGGTGCTGACGCCACGCAGCGCCAGGTCACTCACCTGGGCGTCATAGGCGGTGCCGTTGCTCAGCGCATGGGCGAAGATCGTGGGATTCGAGGTCACCCCGGACACGCCGCGGTCACGAACCAGGGCGGCGAGGTTACCCGTGACCAGCCGGTCGCGGCTGATGTCATCCAGCCAGATCGACACACCGGCCGCCGTCAGCTCGGCAAGGGTGCCCGCTGGCTGCTCGTTGCTGTAGGACTGGGACAGGTTCTGGTCTGGCTGGCCGGTCATGACTCCTCGCTCCTTGCGTTCGCCTCGCGCGCGCCGCTCCTTGCCTTTCAGCCGGCGGCGCTGGCCTTGTCCAGGCTCACCCGGGCGGCCGCCACGACCCGCTCCGCCGTGATCCCGAACTTCTCGAACAGCAGCCGGTAGTCGGCGGAGGCACCGAAATGCTCCAGGCTGACGCACTCACCGGCGTCCCCGGCAAAGGCCCGCCAGCCCAGTGCCACCCCCGCTTCGACGCAGACCCGTGCCCGGAGCCGCGACGGCAGTACCTCCTCCTGGTAGGAAGCTTCCTGCGCGGTAAACCATTCCACACATGGCATCGAGACCACCCGGGCGGGTATCGCGTCGCGGGCGAGCAGTTCCCGTGCGGCCAGTGCGATCTGGACCTCGCTGCCGGTGGCGATGAGGATCACCTCCGGTTCGCCACCTGCGGCCTCGGCGAGGATATACCCACCCCTGGCGGTGCCCTCAGCACTGGCGAGGCCCTCTCCGGCACTGACCTTCTCCGCGCCCGCTTCCCGGTCCAGGACCGGCAGGTTCTGCCTGCTCAGGCACAGGCCAGCGGGCCGGCCGGACTGGCTGAGGATGGTCCGCCAGGCGACCGCGGTCTCGTTCGCGTCGGCCGGGCGCACGATGTCAAGGCCGGGGATGGCGCGCAGCGCCCACAGGTGCTCGACCGGCTGGTGGGTGGGCCCGTCCTCACCCAGGCCGATCGAGTCATGTGTCCAGACGAACGTCACCGGCAGGCCCATCATGGCTGCGAGCCGGACCGCCGGCCGCATGTAGTCGCTGAACACCAGGAACGTGCCGCCATAGGGCCGGGTCAGCCCGTGCAGGGCGATCCCGTTGCAGATGGCGCCCATGGCATGCTCGCGGATCCCGAAGTGCAGGGTCCGGCCGAACGGGTTGCCGGGGAACATGCGGGTCTGGTGCTCGGCCGGGATGAACGATGGCTCACCCTTCATCGTGGTGTTGTTGCTCCCGGCCAGGTCGGAAGAGCCGCCCCAGAGTTCGGGCAGCACCCCGGCGAGCGCGTTCAGCACCTCGCCGGAGGCCTTCCTGGTCGCCATCCCCTTGGGATCGGCAGGGAACCGCGGGAGGGCGGAGGCCCAGCCGTCGGGCAACTGCCGGGCCGACAACCGTGACAGCAGCGCCGCCCGGTCCGGGTTGGCCGCCGCCCAGGTGGTGAACAGGTCCTCCCAGTCCGCGCGCATCCGCTTGGCCCGGTCGGCGACCCGGCGTGCGTGTGCGACCGCCTCATCCTCGGCCGGGAAGTGCACGTCCGGGTCGAAGCCGAGGATGCGCTTGGTCGCGGCCACCTCGTCGGCGCCGAGCGCCGCGCCGTGCGCCTCACCGGTGTTCTGCTTGTTCGGGGCTGGCCAGGCGATGATCGTCCGCAGGGCGATGAACGAGGGCTGGCTGGTCTGCTCCCTGGCCGCCACCAGCGCCGCATGCAGCGCCGCCACGTCCTCGTGGTAGCCGTCCGGCCGCCGCCAGTCCACCCGCTGCACGTGCCAGCCGTAGGCCGCGTACCGGGCGCAGACGTCCTCAGACTTGGCGATCGCGGTGTCGTCCTCGATCGAGATCGAATTGTCGTCGTAGACGACGATCAGGTTGCCGAGTTGCTGATGGCCAGCGATGGCGCTGGCTTCGTGGCTGATGCCTTCCTCGATGTCGCCGTCCGAGACAAAGACGTACACATGCTGATCGAAGGGGCTGTCACCAGCGGGCGCGTCCGGGTCGAGCAGGCCACGTTCCCGGCGGGCGGCCATCGCCATCCCGACCGCGTTGGCCAGTCCCTGGCCAAGCGGGCCGGTGGTGGTCTCCACGCCGGCCGTATGCCGGTACTCGGGGTGGCCCGGTGTCAGGCTGCCCCAGGTGCGCAGCGAGGCAATGTCGTCCAGGGTGAGGCCATAGCCGGACAGGTAGAGCTGCAGGTACAGGGTGAGGCTGGAATGGCCGCACGACAGCACGAACCGGTCCCGGCCCACCCAGAGCGGATCGCCAGGATCGTGCCGGAGGATCCGCTGGAACAGCAGATAGGCGGCGGGGGCGAGGCTCATCGCCGTCCCCGGGTGCCCCGACCCGGCCTGCTGGACCGCGTCCATCGCCAGGACACGGATGAGGTCGACGGCGCGCTTGTCCTCTGCCGACCATTCGAAACTGGCTGGGAGCGGGTTCCTCACCGGAAATCAGGGCTCCTCTCCACGCGTGTGCGGGCCGGCCATCGACGTAGCCGCCAGGATCAATTGCCGTTACGAGCCTATCGGCCGCCGCAATCGGCGCCTCCCCCATATGTGCGATATGAGCGGGGGCAGCGGACCTGCGAGTGGTGCCGAAGGCTGATCGAAGAGCACCTGCCAGCGGCCGGCGGCCAGCCCCTCGGCTTCATCGGCGGCTGTCCAGGCCGCCCTGCGCCGGGCTGACGCGGCCCGCTACCTGGCGATCGCCCAGGCAGGGAACCGGCGGCTGGAGGCTGGGTTCGACCGGCTCCATGGCCGCGACCACCATGCTCTCGCGGCCGCCAGGGCCGACCTGCGTAATGCGGCAGTTGGCTGGCTACCTGCCGCGGCTGACCGCCGCGAACGCGCCGGTCGAGCAGGCGGTCAGGGCCATCCGCCGGCAACTCGGCCTGCCGCCACCGGAGACCAGCTGAGGTGTGCAGAACGCCCATGCCCACCCATTCGCCCAGCGAGTACGCTTTGTGACCATGGCGACCCCCGGGCCGGGCCTTGATCCGCGGGCGGTGATCGAGGGGCGGCCGCCGGGCCGCCGGCCGCCCGGCGTCATCATCGGTATCGCCGCCGGCCTGGCCTGTGCCCTCATCGCGCTTGGCATCGACCTGCTGCAAAGCGTCGAGAGTGGCCGGCACAGCGTGGTGCCCTTCCTGGTCGCGCTGCCACTCGCGTTGCTCCCGGTGCCGCTCCTGGTCGCCGTCGTGCTGCTGCTCGACCGGCTGGAACCCGAGCCGCGCGGGAATCTCGTCTTCGCCTTCGCCTGGGGTGCGGGCATCGCCGCTTTGCTGGCGGCGGTCATCAACACCGCGGGACTGCTCTTCATCACCCAGCCCGACCTGGGCAAGAGCACGGGGGAGTACATCTCGGCGACGTTCGGCGCGCCGGTGGTGGAGGAGACGCTCAAGGGCCTGGTCCTGGTCTGGCTGGTGTGGCGGCGGCGCCCGGAATTCGACGGGCCGACCGACGGCATCATCTACGCGGCCATGGTCGGCCTGGGTTTCGCGATGATGGAGAACATCGGGTACTACATCGATGCGCTGGTACGGCCGCAGGTGGGCGGGGCGCAACTGCTCGGCGTCACGTTCGTCTTCCGCGGGCTTCTCTCACCGTTCGCGCATCCGGCCTTCACCGCCATGACCGGGATCGGGGCCGCGTACGCGGCGACACACCGCCGCTCGGGCTGGGCGCTGGCGGCCGGGCTGGCCGGCGCCATGATCCTGCACGGCCTGTGGAACGGGCTGACGGCATTCGGGCTGGCCGGGATCGCCATCGCCTATGCGCTGGTGATGTGCGTGCTCGTCGTGCTGATGGCGGTGGTGGTCGCCGACCGGCGCCGGATCGTCAGGCTGATCTGGCGCTGCCTGCCCGCCTACGAGCAGGCTGGCGTGATCACCCAGGCCGATCTGCGCATGCTCAGCACCCTGCGCAGCCGCCGGGAAGCCCGCCGCTGGGCACGCGCCACCGGGGGGCGCCCAGCGGCGGCGGCCATGACCGACTACCAGCTTGCCGCGACCGAACTGGCGCTGGCCCACCAGCGGGCAGAGCGTGGTGTGATCAGCGCGGCCCAGTTCGCCGAGCGCAGCCGTGGGCTGCTCGCGCTCATGGTGGCGGCCCGCAATGTCTGCTTCGCCCACCAGCGGCAGCCGCGAACGCCGCCGTGGGCGTACCCGGGTGAGCCAGGGGCCGGCCGGCACCGCTACCCGCCGGGCATGCCGGGATAAGGCGGCGGGTGCCGGGCTAGCCGGCGGGCGCGGGTTCGGGCTCGGCGCGGGCGGCCGACACGCCCGCTTTGCCGGCCGGATGCGACGGCGGCTGGGAAAGCGGGCCCCGGTCGCGCACCGCGAACATCAGCCGCAGGGCCACGATCCAGATCAGCAGTGAGCCCGACACGTGCACCCAGACCAGGCCAGCCGGCAGCCCGGTGAAGTACTGGGTGTAGCCGACCGCACCCTGCACGGCCAGCAGACCGAGCAGCAGCCAGCCGAGCCGCATCACCCGGACCGGCACCCGGGTCAGGCGCAGCCCGGCGACGAGTGGCAGCACGAGCCCGCCCATCAGCCAGCCGATGTCGGAGTGGAACTGGGTGACCCCGGTCAGCGGCAGGTGGTAGCGGGGAACCGCGCCCGCCCCGGCCAGCGGCCCGGTGCCGGTGACCACGGTTCCGGCCGCGACCATCACCGCCGCCGTGGCCACCACGCCATAGACGAGCAGCCGCAGATCGGCCCGGATCAGCGGCCGCGCGGGCGCGGTGCCCTCGGTGCACTTGACGTGCAGCGCCACCGCCGCCGCGACGACCGCGATCGAGACCACGAAGTGCAGTGACACCATGGCCGGATTGAGGTTGGTCAGCACCACGATCCCGCCGACCACGATCTGGGCCACCACCCCGGCCGGCTGCGCGACAGCCAGCCAGACCAGGTCAGCGCGCCGGCGTCCCTGGGGGCGGAACCGCCAGGCGGCGATCAGCACCGCCACCGCGACCACCGTGACCACAACGGTCACCATCCGGTTACCGAACTCGATCCAGGTGTGGAACATCGGGTCGCCGCGGGTGTGCGCGGCTACCAGGCTGCTGCGGGTGCATTGCGGCCAGTCCGGGCAGCCGAGCCCGGACTTGCTCAGCCGCACCGCCGCGCCGGTCACGATGATCACGGCGGTGGACAGTACCCCCGCCAGCGCGATGCGCCGCATCGCGGCCGGAGTGGGTGCCCAGATGGCGTTCACGGCCCGGCGCAGGGCTGCGGCGGCAGCCCCGGGGCTGCTGGCGGCGGGGCGGGGGGCCAGGGGGGGCGGAGACGGCAGGGCCCCCCCCCCCGGTGGGGGGGGGCGCCCCCCGTTCACCCCCCACGGCCAACCACGCGCCTGGGGGCCGGCGCGGGCGGGGTGGCGGCCACCGTGTCGGCCACACCGAGTGCCGGGCCCTCGACCGCCGAATAACCTCAGGCCTTGGTCTGCGCACCGGAGCGCGCCGGGTTGGCCTGGTCGTCCGCCTTCGGGTCCAGTTCGGACTGCTTGGCGCGGACACCCTGCTCCACCCGGTCACCCAGGTCCTTGTCCACGTTGCGCCAGTACTCGACAGCGCGGGCCAGGATCGGTTCACTCACGCCGTTGAGCAGGTGGCCGACGATGTTGTCCACCAGCCGCTCACGGGCCGCGTCGTCGAGCACCTGCTTGACGCGCGGGTCGCGGTAGAGCGCGATGTGCTCGTAGTAGAGCACGGGATCCGGATCGGCGATGGCCGACGCGAGGAGCGCGCGCGCGTCGGCCGGCGTGGACGGCACGACGATCTTCAGTCCCGGCGTGCGGTAGAACCAGGCTTCGGTGTTCTGGCTGTGGTACGGGCCCGCGT
>OFHH01000231.1_pt1 | contig 10081 bp, 7 predicted proteins | sample 1521961 | NCBI WGS metagenome assembly OFHH01 (sample SAMEA2468439, study PRJEB22500) | soil metagenome | biome: Glassland; feature: Farmland; material: Clay | place: Australia | collected 2013-01-31 | depth 0.55 m | reverse complement strand
CCACCCGGGCAATCGTGTAGCCGGTCTCCTCATTCGCGAAGGTGATCCGCTCCAGGACCGCCTCCAGCACCGACTCACCCCCGGAACCCGGCGGGAACTGGCGCACGCTCGTCACACCAGACATCCTGCCGATCCTCGCGACGCCACCGCCACTCCACACGATGCGGCCTCTCACTGGCCGGAACCACGGGTCCCTCCGGCAGTACGCCCAGGCTGACGGCCTACCGCAAGCAACCCGAACTGGTGCCTGCAGGCGCGCCCAGGCAAACCGGGCGCGTCAATAGAGCCCGATGGACAGCAGCCAGCCGACGACGAACACTCTGGTCGTCCCCGTGGACGCCGACTGGCGGGCGGACCGGCACAGCCAGTCCGTCTGTTCACATGACCGGCGCTCGAACCCCGACACATCGTGATGGCCAGCAAGCAGCTCAGGCGGCCGGTAGGGGTGCGTCATCCGGCGAACGGAGACGGCCGCTCCATCAAGCGCCGCAGTCCCGGCAGGTCGCGGGCGGGCCGGCGCCGCTTCGGCAGAACTCAGCAAGCACAGCCACCATCGCCAGCCCGACCCGGAGAATGTCTTTGGGTGGCACGGCCCGCCACGGCCAGAACGCGTCCTGTGAAGTGCAGTAAGGAAATGGCGTATAGCCCAGGACGTCAAGACGTTCCCGGCGGGCCGTCACCCCACGCCGACGTGAGCCACGCCAGGTCGGTCACGGCCTTGTCCCGCGCCTCCTGCTCGCGGGTGAACAGCTCGCCGGTCTTTGTCAGCACGAGCGTGTATGGCCGCCCCTGCCGCCGGGTCTGGTGCCGAACCGGCAGCGCGGCCGAGTCGATCTGGTTGTGGACGTGCCGCCGCCCGTCCGTCGCCAGTGGCCACCCGAAGATCTGCCGCGACCGGGAACCGAGGAACGTCCCCAGCGTGTCGCACAGGTCGCACCCGCACCCGGCCCATTCGATCGACCAGTCGTCTTCGTCACGCAGCGGCCGGGCGATCACCGCGCCGAGCCGCTGCCCGCAGTCGCGCGCGACCGCATCGAGCCCCGCCGCCCGCCGCGCGTCCGCCGGCAGCGCAGCCGCCGAACGCAGCGCCGGCATCAGGCACCCCAGCACGCTGTCCCCGTACCCACCCAGCGCCGCCACGATCTCGTCCCGCAGCTCGTGGTCGGCTGCCTCCAGCAGCCGCACCAGCGGCGAGCTCAGCATCTCCAGTCGCGGCTGCCGGCTCTCGGTCCGCGCGGTGGTGGTCCAGAGCCGCAGCTGATCACCCATCCAGCCCCAGGCGCCGGCGGCCAGCAGCCGCGCCACCCCCGGACCCCCGGCGGCACGCAGCCCCGCGCACAGCCCCGGCAGCCTCTCCACCCACTCGTATCGGTCCGCCTCAAGGTAGTGCCCCGGCCCGAACCACCCGGCGACGACCCCGCGCATCCACTCCTCGCCGTACTGTCCGGCCGCTGCCAGCCCACCCGCGTGCTCCGGCGCGACCGTCTCCACCCGGAACGGCTCCAGCAGCATCGCCGCTGTCCCGGCCGCCCCCAGGCCCGCCGCCACATGCAGCGCCGTGCCCAGCAGTCCGGCCTGCGATCCGATCTTTTTCCAGAACGGCGCGAGCGACTCCGCGCCAGCACGTGCCCCTTCCAGGTCTCCAGCCTCGATGCGGGTGCGCAGTTCCGACAGCGCCCGCTGCGACCCGGCTTCGGCGCGCGCCGCGAACGCCCGGTCCAGCGGCCACACCACGACCGCGGCCCGGCGGTACCACCGGTCCAGCGTGTTGCCGTAGTTGCCCATGTAGCCCTCGTATTCGGACTGGTAGGGCACCAGGTCCGCGCTCGGGGTGGTGGCACACACCTCGGAGTCGGGGACGTGCAGCGATATCGGCTCGCCGCCCGTGCCGTCCGGGCTGGTCCACCAGCCGAGGGGGATCTCATCGTCGATCAGCTCATTGAGCTGGTAGTCATCGTGGTCGCCGCCCCGGTCCCGGGAGACGCCGTCGCCGTCATAGTCCTCCTCGTCGTCTTCATCCTCCTCGTCGTAATAGTCGTAGTCGTCCCATGCTTCGCCGTCGGAGGGCCAGGCGTCCCACGTCTCCTTCACCTCGGAGAGCGCCAGCACCGCCTCACACCCGGCACGCTCCGCCGCGGCGCGCAGCAGCGCGGCGCGCTTTGCGTCAGCTCCCTTGAGCCGGTTCCAGCTCAGGCCCTGCTGGGTGTACTCGTGGTCGAGCAGAAAGACCAGCCGGTTCGGCGGGTCGAGGCCGCCGCCGCCATAACGTCGCGTGGCGGGCGTGGTGAAGTGCCCGGTGAGGCAGTGTGCCAGGTCGTCGACCGGCCCCGCTCCCTGCGCGCCGGGCTCGCCGCCCGCGAGCAGGTTGAACGTCAGCGTCACCCGGTACCCGGACTTCACGGGCTTGACCTCGTGACGGCAGTCCGCGTAGAACGCGACGAAGGACAGCTCCTCCCTCGGCACCCGGTACGTGACGCTCTCGCCGCCATGCTCCACGACCAGTTCCCCGCCCGTATGCGCCGAGGGCAGCGACACCACCAGCGTGCCCACCATCGCGTCGTCCTTCTCCGAGTCCTGATGCGGCAGGAAGAACTGACCCTTCCCGTACACCAGCATCGCGTGCAGCTCGGCCCGCAGCTTCGTCGTGGGCGGCAGCCCCAGCTCATCGCGGACGTCGTCCAGCACGGCGCCGAGCGTTGCCTCCCAGGCCGGGCCGCTCGGCGTGACAAGGTCCGGCGTGATCTCCCACGTGTCACGCACGCCAGTGTCGGTCAGCGTCTGCTCCCCGCGCCCGAACATCGCCGGCCGCGCCACCGCGATCAGCTTCTTCGCGAGCGGCGCACGCACTGGAGGGTGCACCGCCCCGACACCATCGACCTCGACCTGCAGCGCGTCGGATGGTGCCAGGATCTGCGCGCTGAACGCCCCGGACGCCTGCGCGTCGTCGAGCAGCTTGGCCAGCCGTTCCCGTGCCGTGCGACCCATGAAGCCCTCCCATCCCGGCTTTTCTGAGGCAGCGACTGTACCGCCGGACACCCGCGCCCTGCTGCCGGAAAGCGAGCAGCAGAACCAGGCGAAGCTCGTTCCGGCCCAGCGGGGATGACCGGGCTTGCCGCGCGGGAGTAACCACCGGCCCGCCGGTCAGGCGGAGTTAGCAGGCTGGGGGCTCGCGTGATCGGCTGGAGTTTCGCTATTCCGCCCCCGCCACCGGAGAGCCACAGGCATGGGCCGCGGCAGAGCCGGTGACTGTCATCTGGTACCGGCACGCGGTGCCGTATGCGGCGATGAAGTGGCCGCATACGGCGGCGCATTCGCGAGCCAGCATGGCCGACGCGCTGGCCGCCGTCACCCCGCAGCTGACCAGGACCACCAGCCGCACGCCACCGCCCCGCATGCTGCGCGCCGCCCTCTACGGGCACGCATTCAGCCCGCCACGGCGCTCACACGCACCCGGGCCCGCCACCGCCAGCGCGCTTGCCTGGCTGGAACGCAACTCGCCTGACCTGCTATTTTTCGGCCGTTCACCGCTTTGGTGACCTTGCCTGCCCGCCATGTGTCCGTGCGCTCGGGGGACCGAGCAGGCTGAACTGCGGACGCGCACGGACAGCGTCCGCATCAGCCCGCTGCCAGCGCTTTAGCCTTGTCCGTTGACGTCATGATCCGCACCTGCCGCCGGGACATCCTTGCCCGCTGGCGGGGTACCCGAGGCAATGCCGTGCAGGAGTCCGAGAAATTGACGGGCGTTCAGGCTCAGCTGGCGAGCGCCCGCTCGGCCAGGGCACGATCTCATCGGCATCACCGGGCAGCTCGCACCGGTGCCGCGCGGCAAAGGCACCGGCTACGTAGCGCGGATTCGTTGTGCAAGATGGAGTGGGCAATCGAGTCCTGCTACGCCTCGTGCGTGAACAGGTGCCATGCCTGGAACCGTTACGCTGACGGGGGTGTCCTCCAAGAAGCGGAACTCTGGCAAGCCCAAGGCTCATCGTCAGGGCCTCAGCGGCAACCCGCAGCGTCGCGCCCGGCAGTTGCAGGAGCGGCGGGTGGCCCAGGGTCAGCCGGCGTTCTGGCAGCTGCCGCGGAAGCCACGGGCGGATCCGGATCGGGCGGCGTTCCGGGAGCTGGCCTATCGCCTGGCGGGCGGCGCGCCGGCCGCGGCGTGGTGGCGGGAATCCCACGAACGCATTCTCGCCCGGGCCCGTGCCCTCACCTGGCCGTCCCGCCTGGCCGATCTGGAGACGCAGGCCTGCCAGATCGTGGGCGATGAGTTCTGCGATCGCTTGCAGTCGCTGGAGACCGGTCTTCATCCAGCCCAGTGGCTGCGCACCCTCGCGGAGGAGGCCGGGGCTGCGCTGCGCGCGGGGATAGCCCAGGGCGGTGATGACTGGCAGAAGCTCTGGGCGCTGTTGTGCGGGCTGGCTTTGACGACGCCGAGGATGCTCACCGAGGCGGTGGGCGAGACTGCCCTGAGCGTCCGCGAGGAGTTCCCCGACATCCAGGATCCCTATGAGACCGCGCTGGCCGAAGCGGGCAAGGTCACCAAGCTGCTGGCGGGCCGCGGGCTGGAGCCCGTGGTCAGCTGCCCGGCCGGTGGTTCCCGGCCGGCCGGGGAACCCTTGGTTGCCCGCGACGTGTACGGCAGCCGGCTCCTGCTCATAGCCCCGTTCAGCTACGAAGGGGGCGTACCGGATCACTGGTATGCCTGGGACATCGACTTGTGCTGGATCGACGTCGTCGTCGGCGCCGGCGTGTTCGCCTCGGCCGAGGACGGGTTGCGTGAATGGCGCGACGCCGTTGGCCCTGCAGCCTCCGGCGCGGCGCTGTCGCTGTGCGCGGCGGGGATGACCGCCCGGCTGCTGGCCCCCTGCCTGCAGACCGGGGTCCTGGCGGGCATGCTACAGGGCCAGGAGCCCCGCGAGCTCATCCATGAGTACTACCGGCTCCGGCGCCGTGCCCGCGACCTCACCGGATCCGCGGACGCCGGCGCAAGCTCATCCCCGTTCGGCGCCGGCCATGTGCAGGATGCGTTCCTGGACTGGTACGCCACACGGCACGATAACGTCCCCGAGGCGGTGACCGAGGCCACGGGCACCATCCTTGGTGAGTGGGGACCGCATGAGAATCCGGACGAGCGCTCGTTCTACGCCTGCTCGCCGCACCGTATCGAGATGGCAGCGCACCTGATCCGCGAAGGCTACTTTGCCGACTATGCCAACCCGGCGCTCCAGCTGCTGCCGGAGTGGACGGAGTGGTGCATCGGGCAAAGCGGACTCGCTGGCGACAGCGCCGCCCGGTCCCGCAAAGCGGCCAGCTCCGCGGCTTCGGTGCTCGCAGGCGACGAGAATCACGGGCCGGCCCCCGAGGACGAGCCGCCGTTCCGTCGCCCGGAGTGAACCGCACAGGTGCGGCCGGTAATGACGTTTCACCGTCCTCCAGGCCAGATCACCGGGTTCATCGGCCCCAACGGCGCCAGCAAGACGAACATCGGCACATGACATTTGTCTTTACTGCCCGATGTCGCTGCGGTGCAGCGCGCGTGCATGCTGCAGGAAAGCTGCCGCAGCCTGGTCGAGGCGCCGGACTAGCTCGTCCAGTCCACCCAGCTCAGGCCGGGAACTCTGCTGAACTCGGAGGTGTTCGCCGTTACGACTGTCAGTCCGTGACGAAGTGCCTGACCAGCGATCATGAGGTCGTAGGTGCCGGCCGGCGTTCCGCTCTTCTCCAGGACCGCGCGCACCTGGCCGGCGGTCTTGGCGTCCTCGTCATCGAAGGCCAGGAGGTCCAGGTCACCGGAGAGGAAGATCCGGAGGCGCTCAGTGTTCTCCAGCACCTGAATGCTCTTTTCCACGCCATACCACAGCTCGAACAAGACCACGGACGAGACCGCGAGGCAGTCGCCTGACGTCTCCGCCTCCCGGTACCGGTGCCGCATCCCGGCTGGCTTGTTCCGCAGGAGGGCGACCACAGCGTTGGTGTCGAGGAGGTAATTCACCCGAATATGTCCTCGCCGGGGGGCACGGGCGGCTGTTGCCTGCCGTCATCGAGGAGCGGCACGTCCGCGAAGCGATCCAGCTCGTCGTCCTCAGCGATCGCAGCACAGAACTCCGCAGCCAGGCTAGGACGTCCGCGGCGCTGCGGGTCGGCGAGCAGGTGGCAGACTTCGGTGACCACCAGCGACGCGACGACCAGGCGGGACCAGTTCTCCCGCAGGAACTCGGCGCAGCGGGCGTGGTCGCGGTCAGCTGCGTTGAACGCGGCGACCAGCGGCCAGCGGCCCCGTATCGCACAAGATCACGCTGACGCAGCCCCGCCGTCCTCGTCCCGATCGGCGTAGGTCAGGTGCTTGTCATGATTGCGGCCCAGGTCCGCCAGGCCCCCGAGTGCGAGCAGGAACCACCCACCAGGCCCGGCCAGGCCGGATGGCCCCGCCAGTGGCGGCAGGCCAAGCCGCCATGGGCAGCGGCCCGGCGGATAGCAAACCCGATCCCACGATCTTCACCCTGGTACACAAACGCGCTCAGCGCCTGGTCGGCGCCAGCCTCCGGGTCAGCCAGACTCCCCTGCGCCACATCGCCCGAGAAGACGCCGGTTGGCAGAACGCGGACCGGTTCGGATGGGATTTCGACAGCCGACCGCGGACCGAGGACGACCTGTACGACCTGCACCATGTGCGTGAGTTCGCCCAGCAGCTCGGGCTGGCATGCCGGACGGGCCACAAGCTGACACTCACCGCGAAGGGCCGCCGGCTCTCCCGCCAGCCGGACGATGCCCCGGATGGTCGGCGGCCGGCCAGGCCGACGCCGCTTGCTCGTGTTGAACTTCCTGGCAGCAAGCCTGCGGTGCCAGGCCAGCAATGTCGCGGGCGTGACGGGGAAGACCTCAGGGTAGCCGCAGAACCCCAGCCACGCAGCCTGTACCGCTTCAGAACCCGACGCAGAGGCTGTGATCTGCGGTTTGGCTGGATGAGCTGGTTTGCGCCAGGATCGCGGCTCATGGATCTTCGTCTGCTCTACCCGATCATGATCGGGTCTTTGGCTGGCTGCTTCTGCTCGGCCGCAGCCAGGCATCGAAGGATGCGGAGATCATGGTGCTGCGATAAGAGGTCTGGTGTCACGCCCCGCCGCCCGGCTGGGACGCTGATCGCTGGCCTGGGCCGGGTGCACAGCTGAGGTGAGCTAGCGTTGTGCTCGTGGCCGGTGCCCAGGGTTTGCTGGTGCCCAGATTGGAGGCCAGCGGGATGGCGCAGGGGGCGCGGATCGGCTCGGTGGTCATGTTCGTGCGTGACCTGCAGACGTCGGTGGATTTCTACCAGGACGTCCTGGCGCTTGAGGTGGCCGACACCAGCCCGACGGCGGCGCTGCTGCGCAATCGCGACGGGACGCAGTTGCTGTTGCGCGCCATGGGCCGCGGTGCCGCGCACGCGCTCGGGTCTGTGGGCGTCCAGTACATCGTGTGGACCGCCGCGGGATGGGAGGATCTTGACCGGTGCGAGCGTGTGCTGAGACAGCGCGCGGCCTACCGGGAGACCCGCCGCAGCGGGAAGGTGACCCTGGTGGAGGGCCGTGACCCCGACGACCTCGTGCTGATGATCGGCTACCCCGGCCCGGACCAGGTTCCGCTGCATGAGATCCCCGTGCGCATCTACGGGTGGTGAGATGTGCCGGTCCCGGCCAGGCCGGGCTGCCTACCATGGAGCTGTGCTCGGTCTCCCGGACGGCATCCGCGGATGCCTGTTTGACCTGGACGGTGTCCTCACCAAGACCGCGAAGGTGCACGACGCGGCCTGGAAGGAGATGTTTGACAGCTACCTGCGCGAACGGTCGCGGCAGACCGGTGAGCCATTCGTGCCATTCGACGCCGTCAAGGACTATGAGGAGTACGTCGACGGGAAGCCCAGGCAGGACGGGACACGCTCGTTCCTGGCGTCCCGGGGAATCGAGCTGCCGGAGGGCGGCGAGGACGATCGCGTCGGCACGCATACGGTGCACGCCCTGAGCACGCGTAAGAACGAGATCCTGCTACGGCGGATACGCACCGACGGGGTGGAGGCGTACGAGGGCTCGGTCCGTTACGCCCAGGCGGTGCGGGCGTCCGGCCTGCGCAGTGCTGTCGTCTCGTCCAGCGCCAACTGCCGTGACGTGCTCGCCGCGGCGGGTATCGAGGACCTGTTCGGGGCCCGGATCGACGGGATCGTCGCCGCGCGGGAACACCTGCGCGGAAAGCCGGCCCCGGACACCTTCCTCGCCGGGGCCCGCGCGCTCGGGCTGGAGCCGCGGGCGGCAGCGGTCTTTGAGGACGCCCTGGCCGGCGTGGCGGCCGGGCGCGCCGGCGGCTTCGGCTGTGTGGTGGGGGTGGACCGGGCCGGGCAGGCCGCCGCGCTACGGGCACACGGCGCGGATGTGGTGGTGTCCGACCTGGGTGAACTGCTGGACAGTACATGATCAGAGAGGTGATGTTCGGTGTCGAACCGTGGTGCCTCCGGGAGACCGCGCTCGACCTGAACATCCTGGCGCAGACCGAGTCAGTGTTCGCGCTGTCGAACGGCCACCTGGGATGGCGCGGCAACCTGGATGAGGGCGAGCCGCATGGCCTGCCGGGAACCTACCTGAATGGTGTGTTCGAGCTCCGGTCCCTGCCGTACGCGGAGGCTGCTTACGGGCGGCCAGAGTCGGCGCAGACGGTCATCAACGTCACCAACGGCAAGCTGATCAGGCTGTTCGTCGACGACGAACCGTTCGATGTGCGGTACGGCAAGCTGCTGTCGCATGAGCGGCTGCTGGACTTCCGCGCCGGCGTGCTCACCCGCCACGCCGAGTGGGTGTCGCCCGCGGGTGCGCCGGTCCGCATCTCCTCCACCCGGCTGGTGTCGTTCACCCAGCGCGCGGTGGCGGCGATCAGCTACGACGTGGAGCCACTCGAGGGCCAGGCGCGGATCGCGGTCCAGTCCGAACTCCTCGCGAACGAGCAGTTGCCGCCCGCCGGTACCGCCGGTCCCGACCCGCGCGACGCCGCCATGCCCGCACACCCGCTGTCCGGCGAGTATCAGGCCGCGCACGACCAGGCCGTCATCGTGGTGCACAAGACGTCCCGCAGCGGGCTGCGCGTCGGCGCGGTGATGGACCACCTGATCGATGCACCCTCCAGTGTCCAGGTCGATTCGCACGTGTTCGAGGACGGTGGCATGGTTACCGCGTCCGCTGTCCTGCGGCCGGGGCAGCGGTTGCGTGTAATCAAGTACATCGCCTACGGATGGTCGGGTGTGCGGTCGCTGCAGGGGGTGCGTGATCAGGTCTGGGCGGCGCTGAGCGGGGCCCGGCAGGCGGGATGGGACGGCCTGCTCGCCGAGCAGCGTGCCTACCTGGATGACTTCTGGGGCCGTGCCGACGTGGAGGTGGACGGGGACGCCGAGGTCCAGCAGGCAGTGCGGTTCGCTCTCTTCCACGTGCTGCAGGCGGGCGCGCGCGGTGAGAACCGGCCGATCCCGGCCAAGGGCCTGACCGGGCCCGGCTATGACGGGCACGCGTTCTGGGACACCGAGACCTTCGTGCTGCCCTTGCTCACCTTCACCGCGCCCGATGCCGCCGCCAGCGCGCTGCGGTGGCGGCACAGCACGCTCCCGGCCGCCGTCGACCGGGCAGCCCAGCTGGGATTCGCGGGCGCCGCATTCCCCTGGCGTACGATCGCCGGCCAGGAGTGCTCGGGATACTGGCCAGCGGGCTCCGCGGCCATCCACATCAACGCCGACATCGCCGACGCGGTCATCCGCTATACCGACGCCGCCGGTGACGACGAATTCGGCAGCCAGGAAGGCCTTGAACTGCTGATGCACACCGCGCGGCTCTGGCGCTCATTCGGTCATCATGACGCCCAGGGCCGGTTCCGGATCGACGGTGTCACCGGCCCGGACGAGTACAGCGCCATCGCCGACAACAACGTCTACACCAACCTGATGGCCCGCCAGAACCTGCTCGCCGCCGCCGGGGCCGCGGAGAAATACCCGGCCCGCGCCCGTGAACTCGGCATCGACTCCGAGGAGTCGGCCAGCTGGCGCGACGCCGCCGACGCCATGTTCATCCCCTACGAC
>OFHH01000230.1_pt1 | contig 10116 bp, 10 predicted proteins | sample 1521961 | NCBI WGS metagenome assembly OFHH01 (sample SAMEA2468439, study PRJEB22500) | soil metagenome | biome: Glassland; feature: Farmland; material: Clay | place: Australia | collected 2013-01-31 | depth 0.55 m | reverse complement strand
CCCGCGCGGGGGGGGTCGTGGGCCGGGATCGGCGGGATCTCCCCCAGGCCCGCCCCGAGGTTCCCCCGGGACGCTCTGCTGGTGCTGGCACGGGTGCCGCGGGTACCACGGGTGCCGGCTGTTCCCGCGGTTCCCACCGAGGTCGCCAGCGAGCCCCGTTCCCGGCTGGCCGCTGCGGGCGGGACCGGGGCCGGTGCGGCGGCCATCCCGCATATCGTGCAGTACCCGCCGTCGATGGTGCCGCCGCAGCCCGGCTGCGTGCAGGTGGTCGCGGTTGCCGTCATTGCGCCTGCCTCCGCCCGCCGAGCGCCAGGATCGCCTGCTGGTAGTCCGTCACCGCAGCCGACGCGGCCGTCAGGTCGCACGGGGCGGTCCAGAGCAGGTCCCGGGCCTGCTGGTAACGCGCGGTGAGTCCCATGTCCTCGGCGGCCCCCAGCCGGGCCGCCTTGGCCTGGTAGGCCTCCAGCAGGCCGCGTAGCTCGTCGCGCCTGCCCAGCGCCCCGGTGGCCGCCCGCTCAGCCTCCCGGCTGTGCTCCAGTTCGGCCGCTGCCTCTTTCTCGATCGCGTCCAGTTCGGCCGCCAGCCGGTCCCACCGTCCGGCGGCCTTGAGCGTCTCCAGCGCGGCCAGCCGCGCATCCAGGCTGGTGGACCGCATAGGCGCGGGCGGCAGGTCAGCGGCGGCGATCTTCGCCGCGGCCCGGTCCCGGGCCGCCACTGCGTCCTGCCAGGCCGTGGCCGCGGCCGTGGCGGCCGCCGCGGCCGCGGAGATCCGCCGCTGCGCGTCCGCGCGCAGGCCGGCGATGTCACTGACCCGCGCTACCGCCGCGTTGGCCCGCGTGCGCAGCCGGTCCAGCCGGGCGGTATCGACCCGGCCGCCCTGCCACAGTGCCAGCGGATCGCAGTTGAGCACGTCGCGCAGCTGGCCGAGCTCGGCCCCGGCTGCCGTGAGCGGGCCGGCCAGCCCGTCGTCGCCGAGCCCGGCCGCCTGCTTGTTCGCGGCGTCGATCGCGGTGCCGATCTCGCTCAGCCCGTCAGCCGTTTCGTTCCAGACGTTCTCGGCTGCTGTCACCACCTCGGTCACGCTGGCGAAGGCGCGTTTCATCTCCGCCACCGCGGCGGCGAGGGTGAGCACGGCGCGGCCCCGGTCGGTGAGGTCGCGCCGGGCCAGTGGCGCTGGTGCGCGGGTGAGTTCCACCGACGGTCCGTTCAGCATGGAGGTTATCTGCGCCAGTTCCGGGTTGCCGAGGCGGCGGGAGCTGGCCAGCAGTTCGGCGGCCTTGTCCACGACTGCCGCGTAGGCGGTGAAGATGTCCCACAGGGTGGCCAGGTCGGCGGCGGCCGACTCCCAGCGCTGCTTCGACATTCCGGCCAGCTTCGCCCCTTCGAGCATCCGCTTGCCGAAACTGCCGTCGAGGTCGAGCAGGTTCGCCTGGATGCCGTCACGCTCGGCGCTGGCGGCGGCTACGGCCGAGGCCGCCTGCTCACGGGTCATCGCGAAGGTCATGGGTCAGCCCCGGTACCTGGCTGGCGGCGGGGCCGGCACGGGCGTGCCGACCCAGTGCGCATAGCTGGCGGCCCACTGGCCGTCACTGCGCAGCCGCGCCAGCACCGCGTTGACGAACCGGACGAAGTCCGGGTGCTGCTTGGAGATGGCCAGGCCGTACGGCTCGCTGGTGAAGCGGGGGCCGACCATCCGGGTCCAGGGATCCTGGGCGGCCAGGCCCGCCAGGATCGAGTCGTCGGTGGAGATGGCGGCAACCTGGCCCTGCTGCAGCAGCACCAGGCAGTCGGTCCAGTACCGCACCGCGACTGGGATCGGGTGTGCGGGTGCGGCCTTGATGTTGGCGATGGAGGTGGAGCCCGTGGTCGCGCATACCTTCTTGCCGCCGAGATCGTTGATGCTCCGCACCGGGGAGCCGGCCTGCACCAGGACCCGCTGTCCCGCGTCGTAGTAGACGGTGGAGAAGTCGACCTGCTGCATGCGCGCGCAGTTGATCGTCATTGTGTGCGCCACGATGTCGACGGCACCGGACTGGATCGCGGGGATCCGCTGGGCGTCCGAGATGGCCTTGTACACGACCTTGCTGGGATCGCCGAAAATGGCCGCCGCGACCGCGTGCAGCATGTCGATGTCGAATCCCTCGATCTTCCCGTCCAGGGGATTGAGGTAGCCGAAATGGTAGGTGTTCTGGTCCACGCCCGCGATGAGATAGCCGCGGGCGCGGATCTTGGCCATGAAAGAACCCGGGGTTACCTGCGGCGGGCCGGCCGGCCGCAGGCTGGCCGTGGGATCGCAGGACGTGGTGGCGGGCGCGGCCGCCGGCCCGGCCAGGCGCTGCGCCAGGGGAGCCGTCACCGCTGCTGACCCGGGTGCCGACCACGCCGCCAGTGCCGCCGCCACCAGCAGCAGCGGGGGCAGCCGCAGCCAGGCGGGCCGCCTCACCGGTACTCCGCCAGCCGCCTGCTGAGCCCGCGGGCACAGCCAGCCGCCATGACCAGCGCCAGCACGATGACTCCCACCTCCAAGCCGGTGAACGCGCCCCGGCCCGCCACCGCATTGGCCTGGAAGACTGCCTGATCCGCGGCGATCGCCGCGGTCAGGGAACCGTCAAGGTGGCCGAACAGGGTGCCGGAGTGGCCAGCGCCCGATGTGGTTACCAGCTGCACCGCCTGGACGTGCTTGCCGTTGTTATCCAGCGACCGCACCGTCCGGTGCGCGGCGTACCAGGCGGTCGCCGCCGCCGCGGCCGACGCCGCCGCGCCGGCCCCCGGGCTTCCGCGGGCGGCGGTGACCGCCGCCGTCAGCAAGGTGCCGGGTCCCGGGCCCAGCCGGCGCTGGACGGTGAGGAAGTCCGCCTGGAAGCTGTCGTCGCCACCGGCGTCGATCAGGGTCAGGCTCTCATCGGCGCGGGCCTGCAGCGCCGCGATGTCGGCCTGGGCGAGGGCCGCTACCGGGGCCGAGCCGTGATCGCGTGCCTGCAGCAGGTCGGCGCGGGCCACCGTCAGCGCGACGGCCAGCCAGAGCAGCGACACCATCGCGGCCACGGATGCCAGCACCAGGCCGGAGTTGAATACCCGGTGGGTGTGCCGCAGCAGCCAGCGCTGCGCGCGGTAGAGCACGTAACCGGTGATCGCCGCGACCACGAGCAGGACCACCGCCAGCGGCAGCCCGGTCGCCCGCCCGCTGGCAGCAGAGAGCTGCGCGTTCGCCAGTACCGACACGTTCCGCGCGGCCGGCAGCAGCGTGCCGCGCATCAGGCCGGATGCCTCCCGCAGGTAGGCCGCCCCGAGCGGAAGGCCGAGCCGGTTGTTGGCCCGGGCGGTCTCCACCTCGCCGGTGTAAACGGGGATGCCCTTCGACAGGGTCGACAGGTCCCGGGCGATGGGTGAATGGCCAGCAGCCGCTGTCGCGGACTCCAGATGGGATGCCGCCTGGGCGATGTCAGCCAGGTAGCGGCGCCGGGCGGCGATGGGCTCCAGGCCGCCGGACAGGAAAGCGGTGGCCGCTGTCGCGTCCGCGTCCGACAGCGACCGGTAGATCTGCTGGCCGTCCAGGCTCAGCGGTTCGCTGGTGCTGACCACATCGGCGGCACCTGAGGCGCGCTGGCTCACCACCCAGGCCGCCACCCCACCCCAGATCAGGCAGAGCGCGACCAGGCTGGCCAGGAGCAACCGCAGCTTCGCGGGCGTTGTCGAGGCCCGGGCATAGCTGCTCAGTGCGGGGCGCGGCGGGTCACTGACAGCGGTCACGGCCGTCCCCGATTCCCTCGCGCCTGCCCGCGGTACAGCCGCGCCATTACGCCGCTCCCTCCACCGCCAGGTCAACAGGGCATGACCGGACAGACCCGGTCACCGGCGGAACCTGCCTCCCAGTCTGACGGATTCTGTGGCGTATCTCACCACAGAAACCCTTAGCGCGACATGGTCCTGCCGCCATCGGTGACGGTGCCGTGCGTCAGCGCCCGTCGTAACTGAGGACCTGGCGGTTCAGACCAGCCCAGCGGCGGTCGGCATGGCCCAGCCCAGCTCGGGGTGGACGATGTCGCTGTGGGCGCCCGGCGGCGGGCCACCGTTGCAGACCACGGCACTGGCGTCGATGTTTGTGAACTGGCTGCCGGCGAAGGTGCAGGGGGTGTGTGTAGCCTGCAGCGCCAGCGTCGTGGCACCCACGGCCTGCGCTCCGTCGTGGCCCATGCCGCCCCAGCGGAACGCCAGGTCGCTGGTGAACCCGGAGGCGTCATCGTTCGCGGTCATGGATGCGACCGGGTAGAAGATCCCGACTGCCGTGTCGTGCGACGAATAGCAGGCCAGAAGCGGTCCGGCTGCCCGTTCCAGCATGCAGTTCAGCGCGCCGGGCCGGCCGGGGTCCTGCGGCAGCGCGGCAGCGAACGCGCAATGCGAGAATGCTCCCTCAAGCAGCGTGAGCGAGCGCACGGGCCACGGCCGGCGGCCGGGCAGGCCCGCCAGTGAGCCGCGCTGTGATGTCTGTGATCCCGCCGTTCGCTGGCGCCAAGCGCGCGCATCAGGTCGTGGAACCGGGCCAGCTCGGCCGGCCCAGCGGGCTGGCTGTCGAGCAGTCTTCCAGTCTGCGGCAAACGAATCACGCTGTCCGCTGTGCCGAACCCGCCTGTCGAACTGCGGGCCTGGCCTTTTCGTATTGGCCTGCATACATCAGGTGATGCGAGAGGGGTAACCGCAGCCGGATGCGCGGTCGCTGGCCGGCCGGCAAACGGGTATGCGGCGACCGCGGTCATGCCCGCGATCTCAGTGCAGGTGGGCGCGCCAGTCGGCGGGGACGCGGCCGGCCGGGCCTGGCACCGGCTGATCGGCCGGGTGGTGCTCGGGCGGCGCCAGAGCGGGGCCGTCCTCGCCGAACTCACCGGAGGGGTAATCCCAGAACCAGTTCTCGCCCGGCTCGAAGCTGCGGATGACGGGGTGACCGGTCGCCGCCGCATGTGCGCTCGCGTGCTGCGACGGGGAACTGTCGCAGCAGCCGATGTGCCCGCACTGGGCGCACCGGCGCAGATGCAGCCACCAGCCTCCGCTGGCCTCGCATTCGGCGCAGCCGGTCCCGCTGGGCGGGACTGACGCGTCCACACCTGCCATTGCCGTCATGGTGACTCCTGCTCTTGCTTGTAACGTCCCCCGTCCGGTCGGCGGGCCAGGCCATCGATGACCACCGCGCCGGGCAGCCGGGCCAGCAACGTGCCGGGCAGCGTGAGCTTGGAGCGGCGGACGCCGCTGCCCACAACGACCCGCGGCGTCGTGGCCACCTGGGTATCCTCGGCCACGCCCACCTCGTCGGCGGCTGGCACTGGGCTCAGTGCCGCCAGCCGAAGCTTATTCCAAATTGCTGGAACAGCAATTTGTGCACATATTCTCCACAGTGCGTCAGGCTTGTCACTGTTTCGTGGCGATCCGGGCTGATTCGGGCGCACCGGTTCGGGAAACCTATCTGTCAGAGACCGGTCCCGCCGGGACCCGCCCGCTGACGCGGGCGCAGGACCCGGCGGGACGGCGGGCTCTTGCTGGCCGTGCCACCACACACGGCCGGCTGCACGCCAGCGCCACGACCTGGTCGCCGGGCAGCTTGCCGAGTGATCGCCGATCGATGACGACACCCACCCGGGTCCAGGAGACACCCCAGGGTCACTGGAGACTTCAGTCCTGTTAAGTCCGAACTGTCGGTTAATTCCCGTAGTGCGTATCCTCGGGTCCGGCTGGGGATCTGGTGTTGGGGAGGCAATGTGAGGCGAGTAACGGTGTCAGCGGCTGAGTCTTTGCTGGCGATCATGCAGGAGGGGAATCCGGGCCCGGCTCTGATCTGCCCCGACGACGGCACCGTGGTATCCCACGGTGAACTGGCCAGCGCCATCCACCGGCTGGCGGGGGTGCTGGCCGGGCTCGGGGTGCAGCGCGGCCAGCGGGTGGCGATGGTGCTGCCCAACGGCCCTGAGATCGTCGAGTTGCTGCTCGCCGTCGCGGCGCTCGGGGCCATCGCGGCGCCCATGAACCCCGGTTATACCGAGGCGGAGTACCGGTTCTACCTTTCTGACCTTGATCCCAGCCTCCTCCTGGTGCAACTGGGCAGGGGAGCGGACGTCCGCGCCGCAGCCGGTGGGCTGCCGGTCGCGGACATGACGATCCAGCGGCAGGGCCCGCCCGTTCTGTCGGTATCGGGGGTGGAGGCGAGCGCGGAGCGGGCGTTCGCGGCCGGCACACCGGAGGACGTGGCTTTGCTGCTGCATACGAGCGGCACCACCAAGCGCCCGAAACAGGTCCCGTTGCTGCAGCGGAACCTGATGGCGTCAGTCCGGGCGATCGGCGCGCACTACCGGCTGGGTGAGGCAGACGTCTCCTATTGCGCGATGCCGCTGTTCCACGTCCATGGCCTGATCGCGTCGACTCTGGCCCAGCTCGCGGCCGGCGGGTCGGTGGTCACGCCGCGGCGCCTGACCCCGCGGCGTTACTGGCAGCAGGGCGGGGCGGACGGTGTCACCTGGGTGTCCGCCCGTCCCACCATCCACCGGGAGCTGGTCGAGCATGGCACGGCAGCTGCCCCGAGCATCCGTTTCGTCCGTTCGTGCAGTTCGGCGCTATCGCCCAGCCTCATGGAGCGGCTGGAGAAGATCTACGAGGCGCCGGTTCTTGAGGCCTATGGCATGACCGAGGCGAGTCACCAGATGACCTCCAATCCGCTGCCGCCCCAGCGGCACCAGCCGGGCTCGGTGGGCATCCCGGCCGGCGCACAGGTGCGGATCGTGGACAAGACGGGCCGCGACGTCCCGCCGGGGCAGGCAGGTGAGGTGGCGGTCCGGGGCCCCGGCCTGACCCCCGGGTACCTGAACGACCCGCAGGCGAACGCGGAGTCGTTCTTCGACGGCTGGTTCCGGACCGGGGACAGCGGCAAGTTCTGCGACGGGTACCTCCGGCTGGAAGGCCGGATCAAGGAACTGATCATCCGCGGGGGTGAGAACATCTCCCCGGGCGAGGTCGAGGATGTTCTGAAGGCACACCCAGCGGTCGCCGACGCAGTGTGCTTCGGGATCGACGACGAGAAATACGGGCAGGTGGTCGGGGCTGCCGTGGTCCTCAAAGGGGAGACGGACTCCGCGCAGCTGCGGGAGCGCTGCCGGGGGTCGCTGGCTGACTTCAAGGTGCCGAAGGTCATCCATGTCGTGGCCGAGATCCCGCGGACCCCCACCGGCAAGGTGCAGCGCAACCGCATCGGTGCCCAGCTGATGGGGCAGGGCTGATGAGGTTCGCCGTCGTCGGGGCCGGGGCAATCGGGGGTTACGTCGGCGCCTGCCTGGCCCAGGCGGGCAGCGAGGTCACCCTGGTTGCCCGTGGCGCGCACCTGGCCGCCATGGCGGAGCGGGGGGTCCGGGTGCTGACCGCGGACGGCGACTTCACAGCCCATCCGCGCGCCACCGGTGACATCGGGGCGGTCGCGGACGCGGATGTGGTGTTCCTGGGGCTGAAGGCCTACAGCCTCCCCGAGGTTGCCGCGGCGCTGCACCGCGCCCTGCGGCCCGGAACGGCAGTCATTGCCGCCCAGAACGGAATCCCGTGGTGGTACTTCCAGGGACGCCCCGGGCCTTATCAGGACGTGGTGATCGAGAGCGTCGACCCAGGTGGTGTTGTTTCCAAGGCCATCGACCCCGCCAGCGTGGTCGGCTGCGTCGTGTACTGCGCGGCTGAGATCACCGGGCCGGGGGTGATCCGCCACGTCGAAGGAAAGCGGTTCTCGATCGGGGAGCCGGACGAGAGCGTGAGCGAGCGGTGCGGCGAGATCTCCCGGGCGCTGCGCGCCGCCGGCCTCAAGGCCCCGGTGGCGGCCCAGCTGAGGACCCAGATCTGGCTCAAGATGATCGGCAACGTGTCGCTGAACCCGGTGACGGCACTGCTCGGCGCGACCCTCGGCGAGCTCGGGCGCTCACCGGCGGCGCTGCGGCTGGTGCGGGCCATGATGACCGAAAGCGCGGCGGTGGCGCAGGCGCTGGGGATCAAGCTGCCGATCTCGATCGACCGGCGGCTGGAGGCGGCGATCGAAGTCGGTGACCACCGCACGTCGATGCTTCAGGACAGGCTGGCGGGCAAGCCACTGGAACTCGACTGCCTGACGGGCGCGGTGATCGAGATCGGCGACAGGGCAGGGGTCGGCGTGCCCCAGACACGAGCGGTCCACGACCTGCTCAAGGCCTTCGGCGACCTCGGCGACCCCTGGTCGCTGCGCTAATCTTGGCAGAGAGAGCCTCATCGCGAGGGGGGCTGATGAAACTGACGGTCCTGATGGTGGACGGCTGCCCTGGCGCGCCGCTGCTGGAGCAGCGGCTGGCGGTGGCCCTGGCCGGCCGCACGGACGTGGAGATCACCTGGAACGTGATCGCCGACGCCAGCGAGGCGGCCAGGGCCGGTCTGCACGGCTCTCCGACAATGCTGGTCGACGGGGTGGACCCGTTCGCGGCGCCCGGCCAGCCGCCCAGCCTGTCCTGCCGGCTCTATGACAACGCCCCCGGATTGCTGGAAAGGGCACCGTCGGTCACCCGGCTCCGGCAGGTGCTTGGGGCCGCCGCCGGTCCCGGCCGGGGTGACGGCTAACCATCCGCACTGCGCCTGCGCCTGAACAAGATGGTGGACCCGCCGAGGAGCAGGATCAGGAGTGCCCCGACGGTGAGGAACTGGGTCGGCCCGGCCCCGAATCTGGAGGAGGCGCTGGAGTCGAAATTCCGTATCACCGGCAGCTTCGTGTGCTCGATGGAAGCGATGACCTCCAGCGCCGTGCCGCCGTTGAGCTGGCTGGGTTCGACCTCGCTGTTCTCGCTGTACTCGTTCCAGCTGATCAGGCCGATGGCGTCAGGCGATGAGCCCATCGCTGCGTTCACCTCCAGCCGCAGCGTCTGCCCACCCCGGCGTGGCACGACTCTGCTGCCCCCGAGTTTCTGCGCGTCAAAGCCCGGGGCGGCGGGGGCGATCCACAGACCACCGGCATGGTGGACCACCGCCGCGAACTCATCGAGCTTGGCCACATAACCCGGGGTGTGCAGGGGATCCACCGAGGACCAGTAGTAGGCGTCACCGGCGAACAGCCCGGCGATCGCCTGGTAGGCCGACGGTTGCCGGTCGGTGGCCAGGATCATCAGTTTCGCCCGGTAGGCGCTGGTGATCGAGGCCATCTGCGCCCTGGTGAACGCCCAGGTGCCCGACCAGGCCATCATGGTCCTGCCGAAGATGTTGAACACCGGGTCGGACGCGTAGTGGCGGGCGATGTAGCCGAAACTGCTGTGCACCTGCCGCATGGGCAGTGGCTTGCCGTAGTAGTCGCGGCCCTCGAACATGATCGCCAGCGTGAACCCGGCGGCGGCCGCCACCTGCCGGATTTCGGCCAGGCGGCGGTCGAGCACCGGGGTGTTCTTCCAGCTCACCAGGAATCCAGTGATGCCCGCCTGCTTGGCCAGGCGGACCTGTTCCCGCATCACCGCGAGGTTGCTGGACGAATACTGCCCGGCCAGCGGATAGTCGATCTTGGCGTGACGCCAGGAGGCACGGTCGAACCAGATGTAGTAGTAGGCCAGGACCGGCACGGAGACCGCGGCCCGGACCGCCCGCAGGTCCTCCACGGAGCCGCCGAACCAGTGGGGCTCGCAGAGCACCGAGATCGCCGCGGCACCACCGGCCTGGTAGGCGCGGGCCCAGGCGACCGGATCCGCCCCGGCGCCCATCGGGCCCGCCGAGGGCGAGGCCCGCCTGACGGGCGCGGAGACTCTGCGGGCGCTGTATCGGCATACCGCCGGGGCGTTGAACGGGTCGGAGATGCAGTTCCAGCTGCTCCTGCCCGATGACGACCGGCCGATCATCGAGCGGGCCGGGGCGCTGTCGCTGTGGTGTCAGGGATTTCTCTACGGCCTGGGTCTCGGCGTGCTGCGCGATGCGGCGAGCATGCCGGGGGAGGTCGGGGAGATCGTCGAGGACATCACGGCAATCGGCAGCGCCTCGGTCGACACGACCCAGAGCGAGGAGTCCAACGAGGAAGCCTACGCCGAGCTGGTCGAATTCATGCGCGTCGGCGTGCAAGTGGTCTTCGAGGAACTCGCCCCCCTGCGCGATGTGCCCACC
>OFHH01000229.1_pt1 | contig 10125 bp, 9 predicted proteins | sample 1521961 | NCBI WGS metagenome assembly OFHH01 (sample SAMEA2468439, study PRJEB22500) | soil metagenome | biome: Glassland; feature: Farmland; material: Clay | place: Australia | collected 2013-01-31 | depth 0.55 m | reverse complement strand
GCCCGGCCCCCCCCCGCCGTGCCGTCCCCCCCGCGCCCGCGGCCGTGCCCGCCGTGCCGCGCCGCGCCGGAGCCAGCCGTGGCCGGGGCATCCCCGGCGGCCTCGATCACCCCGTGCGGCATGCCCATGCCGCAGGAGAACTCATAGCGCCCTTCCGCGAGCGCAGGCAGATCCACAACGGTACGCCCGTGCGCGGCCAGGTCCGCCTCGACGCCGAGGGCGGGGAACACCACCCGCTGCGAGCAGGCACCCTGCTCGCGCCGGTCGAACTCCAGCCGCAGCGGCACCCCGGCCCGGGCCAGGACCCGGTCTGGGTGATAGCCGCCCTCAACGATGATCGTGGCGGCCTGCGGCGCTCCCGGGCCGCCGGGGGCGGCGGTGACCGCACCGGCGCTGACCTCACCGCCCAGGGCAGCCAGGGCAGGCCCGGCCTGGCCGGATGAAGCACCGTCGCCCGCTGGTGCGGCGCCGGCCCGACCGGCCTTGCCGTCCACGGTGAGCAGGCCATGGATCATGTTCATGCCGCAGGCGAACCCATACTCGCCGGCGGGCTGCGCGGGCAGTTCCACGGCGGTCTCGGTGAAGGCCGGCAGGTCGGCGGAGACGCCGAGGTCGGGGAATACCACCCGGGAGGTGCAGTCCCCGGACTCCTGCCGGTCGAACACAAGCCGGACCGGCACCCCGGGCCGGGCGTGGATGCGGCTGGGCGTGTAGCCGCCGCGCACCCTCACCCGGATCTCCTGGGCACCGCCGGCCTCGGCCGCCTCAGCGGCTGGCTTGGGCCCGAAGAACCACCAGCCCAGGCTGGCAGCGGCCAGCACGACCGCTGCGATCACAATGACATCGTTCACGCTCACCGGCGCACCTCCACCTGCCAGAACCCATGCCGCCCGTGCCAGGACATCGTCGTCGTTCACCTCAGGGGCCCCGCTCTTCCCGGGCGCTACTCACAGCCTGCACCGTAATACCCCCCGGGGGTAGGGACCAACGTCCCCGTGCCCAAAGGCCGCATGTCCCTACCCCCCATGGGTATTCCGCGGACCACCTGTGACTAACGGCATGAATGACGCTTCTCACCAAACGAGGGGAGATGATGACAGCAACAGCTCAGAGTGCCAGGCGGGGATCCCGGCGTGGCCGAAGGACGCCCTGCGGGTCAGTTTCGGGATCATCTGGCTGATCGACGCCATCTTGAAGTGGCTGCCCGGATTCCGCTCGGCCTACATGGGCACGATCATGGGCCAGGCGCAGGGCAGCCCGGCTGGCTCAAGCCGTGGTTCGGCTTCTGGACCAGCTAGCAGCACCCGCAGGCGATGTTCTTCGCCTACCTGGTCGCCGCGGTGGAAACGCCGATCGCGGTGGCCCTCATCGCCGGGTTCGCCCGCAAGATCACCTACCTGTCCGCGATCGTGTTCAGCCTGCCGATCTGGGCGACCGCTGAGGGATTCGGCGGACCCTGCACCTCAGGCGCCTCCGACATCGGCACTGCGATCATCTACGCAGTCGTGTTCGCCGGGCTGCTCGCGCTCAGCTACTACGCCGGCCCGGCCCGTCACAGCGCCGACCACTACCTGGAGCAGAAGATCTCCTGGTGGTGGCGGATCGCCGAGATGCGCCACCCGGCGGCGGCCACGCCCGCACCGCCGGCCGCGAACATCCCTGGCAGCATGCCCAGCCGCATCACCCCCTGGCAGCATGCCCAGCCGCATCGCCCCCCTGGCCGCGTTCTTCACCGGGCAGGCCGTCTGGGGGACGGGCCTTCGCGTCATGCGCGCCCAGCACTCCGCCCGGCACCGGGTGGGCGGGCCTCGCCGGTCCTAAGTGACTGGCGCGCGTCGCTCCGGCAGGCCGGCCGCGCCGACTGCTGGCCAGGAGGTGGCCAGGGAGATACACCTGGGCGCGCCACAGCGCCCACAAGCCGGGCTGGCGATGACGGGTTCTTATGCACGCAACGGTCGGCCATCCTGACCGGGTGGACAGCCGACCGCTGGGCAAGCACTCCCCTTGCGGCCGTGATCACGCCACCCGGGGCCGTCCCCCCAGTACGCGCTGATCTGCTGGGTGAACGCGCTGGTGACGGCGGTGGCCTGGGACTGGGTGATGGTGCCGGTCTTCACAAGCTGGCCGAGCACAGTCTTGAGCGGGGCGCCGGATGCCAGCATCCACGGTTTACCGACGGACCGGAACGCGGCGCAGTGCTCCCCATGTCCTGCCGGTGCGGCCACGACGGACAGATCGATGGGCGCCTTGATCATCTGCAGCCCTGCGGCCTCGGCTGCCGCCAGGGTCTCCAGGCCGGTGACCAGGCGGCCGAGCCGCAGCACCTTATCGCGCAGTGAGGCGATTGCCGGCGGTGTGCGTGTATGCCGAGGGCCGGGGCGCCGCTAGCGGGGCTTGGTTATTGAGAGTTTGACATCGATCTTGAGTTTCCGGGCTGGGTATGTGGCATGGCCGTCGGGTCGTGGCTGGTCAGGCGGCTGCTGGGAGCCGTGCGGCGGCGAGGCGCCGGGTGAGTTCGCCGTCGATGACGCGGAGGGCGTCGCGGAGCGGGGGCGGGGCCTGGGGCTGGTCGCCGGCTATGAGCGGGCGCAGGACGCGGTCGTGGACCTTGGTGTAGAAGACTGCGAATCGCAGGCCGTCGGGGGTGAGGGCATACAGGTTGCGGTGCGGGATGCGGGCGATGAGCCCGTTGCGGGCCAGGCGCGAGAGGTCGTAGGAGGACTGGTTCATGCTGTAGGGGGCGCCGAGCAGCCCGGTCATCAAGGCGCGCAGGCTCTTGTTCGTGATGCCGGTGACGGCGCACAGCATGTTGGCGAGGGCGCCGGCCAGGGCCATGACTCGAGGGTCGCCGAACCGTAGTCCTGGGGCCCTCCGGCCATCCTCGGTGAGGGTGGGCTGCGATATCCGCGCAAAGGCTGGACTATCGAAGACACATCCCTGGCCGGCTTTCTCAGTTTCCAGCAGCCTGGTGTTGATCGCACGTGCCCGGGCCTGGAGCAGATCGAGGTTGTGCAGGCGGCGGGCGACCCCGAGGTCATCGGGTGAGTTCACCACGGTCTCCACCCGCAGGGCGCGGCCGTCCTTCAGGTACTGTTTCACTCTTGAGTGGCGCCAGAATGCGTTGATGGTGACGCCGTTGCTGCTGCGGTCGATGGCGGTCTTGAACGTCCCGCCGGCCGGGTCTTTGGGTTTGCGTCCGCGGGGAGAGCGCCTGAACAGGATCTCGGCATGCTCGGGGCGGCCCAGGTCGAGGTTGTCGGCGACCAGGGCCTCGAAGAACGCCCGGGCCTGGCGGGGGGCATCAAACACCAGGGTCCGGGAGACCTCGACTTGGCGCATCGACAGCTCCCACCAGTAGCCGGCGGCCCGGTCGGCGGGAGTCAGGGGCAGCGGCAGCCGTGACATCCACCGGTCGAAGAACGCCTGGATGTCCTGCGGCCCGAGCCGGTCGCAGATCAGCTGAAGGCCATCGGGGTCATCGCAGGAGGCGAACCCGTTAGACAGATCAGTGAAGCCGATCCCGGCGCGGGCGGCTGCCCGCTTGGAATGCTCATGGCCGTTGAGCCAGACCTTCACCGGATAGGGAAAGTACGCGCAGACCTTGATGAACCCAGGACCCCACCGCTCATCCCAGACATAGAAGTAATAACAGGTCACCCGCCGCTCGGCCATGGCATAGGAAAACTGCGGCGGACGGGCCGGGTCAGTGTCGCGCTTGCGCGCCTCCCACACGTGCTGGAACTCCTGCGCCCAGCCGACCGCCACCACCTGCGGCCGGCCGCTACGAGCGGCGCGCGCCAGCAGCGGGCGCATCACGTCGATCTTCCGGATGCCTTTCCTGAACTTGACCATCGGGATGTCGTTGTTCTCAGCGAACCGCGCCACCGCCTGCCGGAACCGGGTGCCGATCCGCTCGATCACCGCCGGGGAAGCGATCGGCATCCCCAGGTGGGCGTGCAAGAACGTGACGACCTGCCCGCCGACCTGAAGCATGGGTACGTAGCCGTTGAGGTAGATGCGGTCCAGGCACTCCACATCCAGGACCGTGTGGCCATCCAGCAGCTCCGGAACCGTGACCACACCAGACATGACAACCGCCCTGCTCAGCCATCATTACGATCCCAGCCTGAACCACGCGGCACCGCTGAGCAGGCAGAACTGTCAACCTCGGCGGTCAGAGGCGGAGCCTCGCTGGATCGTTGACCGGGAAATACGGGCAGGTCGGTCACACCGGTCGGCCGCTGGCGAGGTGCCTGCGGTGGCACAGAGTGATCGTAGGAGATCCGAGAGCGCTTGACTGGGCGCCTATCTGCCAGTTGTGCCAGATGACGGCGTTGAGGGTTGATCCTCTAGACGCCTGACGTGGCTGCACCACGCCGACATCCGGTCGCAACCTAATCCGCCGCGGGCACTGGGCGTGGCGGGCGCAGGCGCAGCGGGGTTATGATGCTAATGTGCATAGCACTAATCCCACACTAGAGATCGATCATTCCAGCCCGGTGCCGCTGCATGAGCAGGTCGCCGCGGCCATCCGCCGGGCGATCGCCGAGGGCGAGGCTCGCCCGGGTGAGCGGCTCCCGCCGGCGCGGGACCTGGCCGCGGTGCTCGGGGTCAACGCCAATACGGTGTTCCGGGCGCTGCGGACGCTGCGGGAGGAGGGCCTGGTGGAGTTCCGCCGTGGCCGTGGGGTGTCGGTGACCGGGATCGCGCCGCAGCGCAGCCCGGTGGTGGCGAAGGCACGTGAGCTGGTGGCGGTGGCGCGGCGGTACGGGTTCCGGCCAGAGGAGCTGGCGGAGATCATCGAGCAGGGGTCCTGGGAGGTTCCGTGAAGACCGCCCTGCCCGGCTGGCTGCCCGATGCTGGGACAGAGCTGGAGGCGGTGATCAGGGAGGCGCGCAGGCGCCAGCGCCGCCGCTGGCTGGCGGCCGGGGTGGCCATGGTCACGGTGGTTGCGGGCGCGGCTGCGGTGATCGCGGGTTCCGGCGCGGGCAGCCGTCCGCGGCCACCTGGTTCGCCCACTGCCGCGCCGTCTCCGCTGCCGACCAAGCCCGCCCGGATGACCGGCCAGCCGCTGCCGCGCGACGCCAGCGTGTGGCTGCTGCTCGGCGGCCACAGCCCAGCCTGGCTCTCGGTGCCCACCGGCCGGACTGAGCCGATCCGCGGGCTGCCCCCGAGCGGCAATGGCTATCAGCTCATCCGCATTGCAGGCGGCTGGGCGGCTCAGCCATTCCCCGTCGGCAACGTCGGCTGCGACAGCTGCGCCCCCGGGCAGCTGCCGGTTTACTACGTCGCGGATGGATCACGGGTCGCGAGCCGCATCGGCGCCGCCGACCTCACCGCCCCGGCCGCTGCTCCCGGCGCCCTGTGGCTGGTCAGCTACCGGCGTGGTGCGGACATGAGCACCGCGGTGGGCAATGCGCAGGAGGTCAGCGTCACCGGCGCCACGCTCGGGCCCCGGCTCAGGCTGCCAGCCGGGTACGTGATCGACCAGGGAACCCGCGCGGGCCTGCTGCTGGTGCAGGAACTGGCGGGCTCAAGCCCCGTCAGGTACGAGCTCTGGGATCCCGGCACCCGGCGGGTGACACGTTCCTTCGTGAACCTGATCGCAGCAAGCCCCGCTGAGATTGCCTGGATGCCGGGCTGCACCGCGAGCTGCCGAGTGCACGTGCTGGACCTGCCCGGCGGCCGGGTCGAGGAGATCTCACTGCCTGGGCGAAGCCAGGCCTACATAGGCGGCGCGTTCAGCCCGGACGGGCGGCTCCTTGCCCTGCAGGTGACCGCCAGGGTCACAGCGGCTGGCCGCGCCGCCGCGACCCGGCTCATGGTCGCGACTGTCGCGAGCGGGCGGATAACTGCCGTGCCAGGGACCACGGTCGGCAGCCGGAACGGGGTTGCCTTCGGCTGGCAGGCAGGAAGCCACCGGCTGATTGCCGACGTGGCCGTGGATACGCCGTGCCCGCCGTGCCAGCCTGAATGGCAGATCGCAGTGTGGCGGCCCGGTGATGCCCGGCTCTCCACCGCGCTCGCCCGGGCGCCGTACGAATCGTGGCCGGTTATCGATCAGGGTCCCTACTGACGCGATCCTGGCCGGGACACGCCGTCGTTGATCCGTGACTGACAGGCGAAGAGTGCCCAAGATCGGCGTGTCTGCACACGTCTGACCTTAGGAAGCCATCGTGATCGCCGACCTGGACACTCTCCTGACCGCACTCTATGCCGAGCTGACCGACCGCATCATCCCCTCGGGGGGCTTTGCCCGGTCCGGGCCGGGCAAGCCACCGGAGGTGACCGACGCCGAGCTGGTCTGCCTGGCCGTGGCACAGGTGCTGCTGCGCTACGGCGACGAGCGGCACTGGCTGCGCGCCGCAGCCTCCCGCATCAGGCACCTGTTCCCCCGGCTGCTGGGGCAAAGCGAATACAACCAGCGGCTCAAAAGCGCGGCGCCGCTGATGGAGGCCGCGCTGCGGTGGCTGGCCGATCACACGCCCGCCAGCGCGGAGATGCTGCGGCTGATGGATGCCACCCCGGTGCCCTGCGGGCAGTCGGTCATCACCGCCCGGCGCTCTGAGCTGTTCGGATGGGCAGGCTACGGCTACTGCCCCAGTCATTCCCGCTGGTACTGGGGAAGCAAGCTACTGCTGATCGTCACCTGCGACGGGACCGTGACCGGGTTCTGCCTGGCCAACCCCAAACTGGCCGGCGAACGCGAGGCCGCCCGCACGATGCTGGAGCGCCAGCCCGCCAACCGTCCGGCTCCCGGCACCGCCATCATCACCGATAAGGGCCTGTCCGGCGAAGACACCGAGGCGTTCTTCGCCAGCCCGGGCCTGGGCCCGGCGCTGATCCGCCCGGCCCGAAAAGACGAGAAGACCCCCCGGTACTTCCCGAACTGGCTGCGTCAGCGGGTCGAGGCAATCATCTGGACACTGAAGAACCAGCCCGGCCTCGAACGCCACGGCGGGCGCGTCCCCGCCGGGCTGTGGGCGCGCGTGGTCCAGCGCCTGCTGGCCCTCAGCGCGGCGATCTGGCATAACTGGCAGATCGGGGCGCCAGTCAAGCGCTCCCTGATCGCTTACGACCACTGAGCTGCCCATATTTCCCGGTCAACGCTAGGAGGACGTGACCAGGAGTTCCTGGTACATGCCGTCGGCGTAGTGGTTGGGCAGGTTACAGATCAGCTCGTAGCGTCCGGGGGCCAAGGTCAGCGTGGTCCAGCTCACCGTACCCGCCCGGATGCCCTCGCCCGCACCAGCGCCGCAGCTGGTGGAAGCCTCGCCCATGCTTCCTGTCTCATCGACCGTGCCGTCCGGCCCAGGGACCCGCTGGCCGGCTTGTTCCCCCGCGGCGAGCGGCAAGATCACTAGCTCGTGGTTACGCCATCCCATGTTCTCCGCGACCAGGCTCACCTTCCCGGGGGGCACGGTGCCCGGGACTGCCCGCAGCATCATGTGCGCTCCCAGCGGGGCGCTACCGCCCATCATCTGGGTCATCCCCATATCGCCAAGCGTCACGATGACCGTGCTCCCGGGCAGGTCCGGTGGCGCCGTGCAGGTCAGCGTGGAGAAGTGGTACCCGGGCCCAGATCCGCTGCCCATCATCCCAGGGCCGGGCGCGTTACCTGAGGGTAGCGATGCGCCGCCGGTCCCTCCCGGGCCGGGCCCGCTGCCAGAGCTGCATCCCGCCAGCGCGAGACTCGCGATGGCCACCACGAGCGCCAGCGTTCTCCCCCCTGCCAGCTTCATCCGCATCCCAGCAGTACAAGCGCTCCGGCTCGGAACCGGCAGGGTCGTAGGTCCCGGCAACCCGCCCTGACTGGCACCCTCGCATTCCTTCGCGGGGTGGCCGTCCCGGAGAACCTCATCGCGGCTACGGTCGAGACTGGGCATCGCATGCGGCGACGTGGCCCTGGCGTCGATCGTCAACCGGTCAGTAGTGCAGGCCGGCGAAGGCCCAGGACACGGTCAGGTGTGCCGCTGGCGCTGCGGTGGGTGCGGGGCAGGTACTTGCCGGTTTTCACCAGTGCCCCGGTGAGCCCCCGGGTGCTGGGCCGGCCGATGAGTTCTGCCCATTGCTTTCGTCTATCGCGGTGACGCAGAGGAGAAGGAGGCAATGATGCCGAAGATCACGAAGGTCGGCCGGGTGATGGTGCCGGTGTCCGACCAGGACGAGGCGATCAGCTTTTACACGACGGTGCTGGGATTCTCGCTGGCCGCCGACGTCCCGTTCGGCGGGAAAGACCGCTGGGTCGAGGTCGCCCCGGCCGGTGGCGGCGCAGCCATCGCCCTGGTGCCACCGCAGGGCGAGTACCAGCCCGGGCGGATGACGGGCATCGCCCTGGAATCGCCCGACCCCGCGGCAGACCACGCAGAACTGCGCAGCAAGGGCGTGGACGTGGACGCCGGGCTGATGGGCGGGGACGGCACGGTGCCGCTGCTGTTCTTCTTCCGGGACAACAACAAGAACCAGCTCATGATCGTCGGTGCCCAATAGCAGCCGGGCCGGGCACTGGCCAGCGGCTCACTCACCGGCCAGACAGAGCGTCCCAGCTGAACCCTCACGCCGGGCTGCCATCGCTGCAGCCTGGCAATGCAGGCGGTTACCTGTGCCTGCCCACGCCACACACCGGCCCGTCCCCGCTCAGTGGCCAGCTTGCCGTCCCAGGCCATGGCCTGGTGCCGGTCATCGGGCATGTTCAGATCGCCACCCGCGCGCGGTGTCACGTCCACCCAGCGCGGTGGGCACGGCCGCGAGTTGCCAGCAGGCACGCGGCCACCGGTGCCACGGGTGCGACTATCCGGCGCTGACGAGCAGGACCGGGATCCGGCTTGTCCGCGCCACCGCCTCAGCGACGTGACCAAGCCTGGGGTGCAGGATGCCGCCACCCCCGTGGCGGCCTAGCACCAGCAGGTCGAAGCCGTGTTCGGTGGCATGGTCGCAGAGGGAGCGGGCGACCTGGCGGCCTTCCTCGGTGTGGAGGCTGATGCGGGCGCGCGACGCTGTGGCGATGGCGGACCTGGTGGCCTCGAACGTCTGGAACGCGTGGTGGTTGCCCGCGGCTTCCGCGCCTGGCTGGTCCCGCTCCGCCTCATGGTGCTGCGGGCTGGGCAGCACGGCGAGCGCGATCACCCGCCCCGGCCCGTCACCGACGATGGCCGCCGCGGTGCGCAGCGCCGCAACCGAGTCCGGTGAGCCGTCCCAGCCGACCAGCACCTGGCGGAACGGGCCGGATGCCGGCCCACGCCGGTCGCTATTGCTGTCCGCGGCAGGGAACACGGCGGCCTCCTCTTTGCAGACGCATTGTGATGCACACCACACCCGCAGGCAAGGGATCGGAAAGGCAGTTGGCCCGCCGGCCAAGATGGCTGACGCATCCGGCCGGACTGGTCTGTGAGTGCACGGCGGTGGGCCCGCCGCCAACCGCGGTCTGGGCCGCCAACGGTCCCTGCGCAGCACAGGCGGGAGGCCAGATGGGCACGGCCGGACGTAGCGGCGTTCCCCGTAGACCGCTGCGCAGACCAGGTGCGCCCGTGGCGTGCCTGGCAGTTGCCGTCGCACTGCTGATGGCCGCCGCGTACTGGTGTGCTAGCCAGGGGGCGCCGCCGCGAGGACGAGTTCCCCGCTGTTTCCGGGCCGGTAGGACCGTGGTGGGCGAGGGTCCTCGCCATGCTCACGGCCCTGGCTTTGTTCGCCCTCCCGGTTGCAGCTGTTGTGGTGCGGGTCCGCCACAGCGGACGGCGGCCTGGAGCTGGCCCGGTCCCCGTGATCCCGATCGCGGCGCACCTGCCTGGCCAGGCGCCGTCTTCCGGAGAGATCGGGACAGCTGTCCTCTTGCTCGCCGCGGTGGTAGCGATGACCGCCGTGGCGGCGGTCATGCTCTGGTTGCGTCACCGGCAGCGGGCAGGGGCGGCGGTGAGTGGGCAGGCCGGGTCGCCGTCGCCGCTGGTGATGCGGTAGCGGCGGGAAGCTCGGCGCCCGGCGGCGCGGCCGGCGCCCGGGAGGCGATCACCGTCTGCTACACCCGACGGAGGACACCCTGGCCGCCGCCGGGCCGCCGCGCCGGGCCGCGGACACCCCGGAGGAACTGCTGAACCGGGCGGTGGGGAGGGGGTCGGCAGGCGCCAGGAC
>OFHH01000228.1_pt1 | contig 10144 bp, 11 predicted proteins | sample 1521961 | NCBI WGS metagenome assembly OFHH01 (sample SAMEA2468439, study PRJEB22500) | soil metagenome | biome: Glassland; feature: Farmland; material: Clay | place: Australia | collected 2013-01-31 | depth 0.55 m | reverse complement strand
TCCATCCGCATTTCCTGTTCAATACGCTTCAGGCAGCCACCGTCCTAGTTCACGAGGATCCTGATGCTGCTGAGGATGTCTTGCTCTCTTTAAGTGAACTGCTGCGTATATCGCTGGACAATCTGAGCGCGCAGGAAATCCCTCTGTCCCGCGAAATTGATTTTCTGGAGCACTACATCCGCATTCAGCAGCGCCGTTTTGGCGACCGTCTCCGTTTCGAGCTTCGTATTGATCCCGGTCTGGCCAATTGTGCGGTGCCGAGTTTAGTTCTGCAGCCGCTCGTTGAGAATGCAGTCCTCCACGGCGCCGGCAAGAACAAGGGAATGGATGTCGTCTCAATAAGGGCATTTTCGGACCAGGGCCGGCTTTCGCTGGACGATCTGGACGCTGCCCCGCCCCGGCCCCACACCACCAAGCAACGGGTGCGCAGCCCGGTCGGGTGGCTGCGCCTCGAATCCTCCCCCGGCCCGGTCAGCCCCCCGGGGATCCCGCCAGGCACGGGTCCCGCCGCGGCGGACCGGCGCGCCAGGCGGACGGAGAGCAGGGCAATCAGGGCGAGCAGGAGGAAGAGGCCGCAGAAGACGAGCCCTTGCGCACTGAGCGGGCCGGTCCCGCTGAGCCAGTGGCTGCCGAGCGGCACACCGAGCAGATGCTGCCTGAGCAGGACGTTGGGCCCGCCGGCGATCCGGGCGGACAGAAAGAGCCGGTACACGACAGCGAAGAACGGCACCTGGAGCAGGGCCGGCAGGCAGCCCGTGAACAAGCCGCCCTCCTGCCGGTAGAGGGTGGCCAGCTCATGCTGCAAGCGTTCTGGCTGATGAGCGTGGCGGCGGTGAAGGGCGGCGACCTTGGGCGCCAGGCGGGCACGGGCGCGCTCACCCCGGAATGCGTAGTAGCCAAGCGGAAGAACCAGCAGCCGAACGCCGATCGTGAAGGCGACGATCGCCGCAGCCGCAGCCAGCCCGCCCGGGAGTGGGGCAAGAACGCCCGCGAGCGCGGACACCAGCCAGTAGGCAGCATCGATAGGCACAGCAAGCAGAGCAGACATGACGGTTACCCCTCCAGTGGGTCACGAGAAGCTGGATGACGACTGGAGACGGCCGTGCTGACGTGCCTGGCGCTGGCCCAGCCAGGATCGGGTGAGAACGGCAGGTCAGGTGGCCGCCGGGCTTCCCGTGGGCGCTCTGGGGCGGGTTCTGCCTGCCGCGTCGGGGACGCCTTGTGAAACGAAGCCGGCCCGCCACGACTTCTCACGCAGGGCCGCCGTGACCGATAGCAGCGGGGCGGCCGTGACCGCGGCGGCGATCCGTGCACCCTGGGCGAGCAGCGCGACGAGCAGGCAGGTGAGCGTAATCGCGGCCAGCGCCACCAGCCCACCTGGCGGGAGGGCGGCTGCCAGCGCGAACCACGGCCCAGCGGCAGGGCCGCCGAGGGCGGACAGAGCGGCACGAAGCAGCGCGGGCGCCGTGAGCGCCGGAGTCGCGAGCACGGTAACCTCCGCTCCGGGGTAACGGGTTCAGCGTACTCCCGCCGGTCAGGCCGTGACGGCGCCCGCTGTGCCCCGGCCCAGGCTCCGGTAGAGGGCACCGAGCAGCGCCATCTTGCGGGGGTCATCGGCGAGACCCCAGCCCATGCGGTTCATGACATAGGCGAAGGCCATGCCCCGCTGCGGGTCGGCACAGGCCGCCGATCCGCCGAAACCGTCGTGGCCGAACGCGGCCGGCTCGGGGCCGAAGTGACCCTCCGGGCCCGAAAGCTGGTACCCGAGGGCGAACTCCACCGGCTCACCCAGCACCAGGTCATCGCATCGGCCCTGGCCGGTGCGTGCGGCACGGATGGTCGGCGCCCGCACGAGGCGCTCCGAGCCGTCCGCCAGCGACCCGAGAACGGTGGCCAGGCCCAGCGCGGTTGCGTGGCCGTTGACAGCCGGGATCTCCGCCTGGCGCCATGCCCGGTCGTTGGGTTCGGCGCCCTTCAGCGACGGGTTGGTCAGCGCCTGGGCCATGGCGGGGTGGGCGGCGGCATACCGCTCGCGCAGGAGGGCGCGCTCATCATGGGTGAACCAGTGAGCCTGCAACTCCGAGCACCGCCCCAGGTCACTTTCCGCCAGGCCGATGTGGACATCCGCGCCGAGCGGCCCGGCGACCTCGTCGGCGAAGAACCGGCCAAGGCTCTGCCCGGTGATCTTGCGGACGATCTCGCCAGCCAGGAAACCGAAGGTGACCGCGTGATATCCGCTCACCGTGCCCGGCTCCCAAAGCGGTTCCTGGGCGGCCAGCAGTGACGTCATCTTCTCCCAGTCACCCAGGTCCGCCACGCTGACCGGGACGGCGAAACTGGCAAGCCCGGCCCGGTGGCTGAGGACCCAGCGCACCGGGATGTCCCGTTTGCCGCCCGCCGCGAACTCGGGCCAGCACCTGGCCACCGGCATGTCCGGGTCCAGCCCGGCCCGGTCCATGAGGATATGGACGCACAGCGAGGTCATCGCCTTCGTCACCGACCACACGTTGGTGAGCGTGCCGGGCTCCCAGGGCCACGTCTGCGCCGGATCGGCCCAGCCAGCCCACAGATTCACCACCGGCTCACCGGCCACCAGCACCGCGACGCTGGCGCCGGTCTCGTCCCACAGCGCGAAGTTCTCCCGGAACGCATCCTTGACCGGTTCGAAGCCCGGCGCGCAGGTCCCGTGTATCTCGATCCCGGCACTGACCACGCGGCCACCTCCCGGCTCAAGTCAAGCCCAGCCGGCCGTCACGCGCGAGACACCGCTGGGGGCGATGGGCAGCCAGGTGCTGACCAGGACCAGACGTGTCCGTTGCGTGACCTTGAAGCGTCACAATGGTGGTTGGGCGCCTGTAGCTCAGCCGGATAGAGCAGCTGCCTTCTAAGCAGCGGGTCGCGGGTTCGAATCCTGCCAGGCGCGCCAGCCAGGTCAGAGGCCTAATGGGGATCTCAGCCATCTACTGGGACTCGTCCAAGAGCCGGTACGTCGGCGCGGTCAGCCTAGGGTTCAGCCCCGCCGGGGAGCGCATCCGGCGGAAGGTGACCGGCCGCACCAAGGCCGAGGTCCGCGACAAGCTCCGGGAGCTACACCAGGAGGTCGACAACGGCCTGCGGACCCGGCGGAACTACAGCGTGAACGACGCGCTCGGCGACTGGCTGGCGCACGGGGCTGGATGGCGTGTCCGGGTGGACGGTGACGCTCTACAAGGACACGATCGCGCCGACGCTGAGAGAGCAGCTTGGCACGGTGAAGCTGAGGCATCTGACGGCGAGCGACGTCCAGGGGGCGCTCACCGCCCTAGCGTCGCGGGTCTCCACACGGACCGTGCAGATCGCGCGCAACGCGCTGGTGCGGGCGATCCGCCATGCCGAGCGGGACAGGCTGGTCATCCGGAATGTCGCCGCGCTGGTCCAGCCGCATGAACGCTGGGCCGCCTCCTACCGGGCACTGAGCGGCCGCTACCGGCAGCAAGAAAACATCTTTGCCGCCACCATGGCCGACCGCCACCAGTGGGAACAAGCCACCGCCGGTTCCCGCCGCCTGGCCATCGCCGCCGACGCCGAACTCCGCCGCCGCCACCCCAGCCAGCCGATCGATCCGCTGCGCTCCGCAGAACCAGCCCTCGTAAGCGACACCGAGCGCGACGATCTGGCCCTGGCTGTGGACAAGAAGATCGGCCAGATCGCCCAGTGGGTCCAGGACCTGGCAGCCCAGCACACGGCGTTCCGCGAGAAACTCGAAGAACGCCGCGCACTGAAGATCCCCAGCGAAGACCCCGGCTGGGAAGACCTCGGCCACGCCTTCCCCACCACGTTCACCCGGCAGAAGGGCGCGATCCTGCAACCGCCGAAACCGCAGATCACACCCTCTGCGAAGATCCTCCAGTTCGCCGCCGAACGGGACTCATCCCCCGAAGCCGCCGACTGACTGTCGGACTCGTGCCACATCAAGGACACGCACGCGGGTGCCGACCGCGTATGCGACGGGGTAGGGAGTCTCAGGATGTGTGGATGTCACGCGCGACAATAGATGCGATTAGGAGCAATACTCCCCCGAACGCAAGCATTACGCCGAACGCCCGGCCGAGTCCTACCTGGCCTGCAATCCGTTTTTCCACCGGGCGCTTGAGCAGGTAACTCCAGGGCGGAATGCGGCTGAGCGGTCCTTCCAGCCATTGGACGGACTCAACAGACTTCCTGGCGTGCCAGGCCGTAAAGCCCCGGAAGTTAGCCGCGAGCGCCAGACCTCCCGTGACCAGGATCAGGCCCCCGAGGGCCATGACAAGCCGCGCCTCCAGTTGGTGCATGCCCTGGATCGTAGACCGGAGGCCGAGTCCTGCAGTTTAGATCCTTGCTCTCTACTTACACCCGCGTCAGGGGACGTGACCGGGGCCCGGTCCGCAGGAGTTTCAGTTGCAGGCGAGGAAGACGAGGTGATGGAGTCACTCTCTCGGCCAAACCGGGGCTCAACTGCGCGCACGTCCGTTCACAGCGACCGCCATCTCACCAGTGACAGCCTTTCGGTGATCCCGGTCCTGGTTTCGGGTGGCTGTCAGCACGCCGCCGCAGACCAGGACGGCGCCTGTGATCTGGATGAGGCTCGCCCGCTGGCCAAGGACGATGGCGGCGAGGATCAGTGCAGCCGCGGGCTCCAGCAGGAGCAGCAGCGATGACAGGCCGGCCGGCAGCTGCGGCAGCGACGAGGTGATCAGCAGCCAGCCGATGATCCCGCTCGACAGCGCCAGGACCAGCAGCCAGCCCAGGGACCGCCAGGGGATCGCCAGTTGCAGTCCGCCGGAGGCCAGGCCGAGCAGCAGGGCACCCGCCGCCGCGCCAGCAGTCGCGTCGAACAGCTGGCCGGCCACGTGCCGGGTCGCACCGGCGGTCTGCCGCATGATGAGCAGAAAGCAGGCATAGGCGGCGCTGGTGGCCAGCCCGTAGGCGGCTCCCGCTGCCGGATGCGGCCCGGTGGCCCCGCCGCCGGCCATCCCGGACACCATCACCACGCCGGGCAGCACCACCAGCAGCGTGACCAGGTACCGCCGGGTGGGGTGCTCACCCAGGACTGCCCACGCGAGGGCGGCGACGAACAGGACCTGCAGATTGCCGAGCACCGTGGCCACCCCGGCCCCGACGTCGGCGATCGAGTGAACCCACAGAACGAGGTTGGCGGCCAGGAAAAGGCCGGCCAGCCCCGTGTAGCCACGGCTGGCCAGCGGGCGCGGACCGTAACGGCGCTGCTCAGCCACTGCCAGCACGGCAAGCACCGGCAGCGGGAGTGCGCAGCGGTAGAACGCTGCCGTCACCGGGCCGACGTTCGCAAGAGTGATCAGGATGGCCGAGGCGGACAGGCAGGTCGCACCGAAAGCCGCCTGCACGGCCGGCCGCGACCGGATACTGGTCCTGATCACGCTCGCTGTCAGGACTGTCTCGCTTCCTGGTCCTGCCGCCCTGGTCCTGGCACGCGCCGGACCGACGGCGCTAGGAGATATGCGCGGCTTATCCACATGTCATCGACATACACGATCACTCCGCGGGCCAGGCCGACGTTGGGGTAGCGATGCAGGCCGGGGGCCTGAGAGCCGTGCCCGCCCGTTCAGGCGATCTTGAGTTGCTCGTCGCCGAAGTCGGCGATGAGCTTGAGGGTGCCGCCCAGGGCGGAGACGTAACGGTTCAGGACGTCCTGGGTGGAGACATCGCCGCGCTCGATCTGCGAGACCCGCGCGACCGAAACGCCCATCCGGGCGGCGACCTGCTCCTGGGTCACGCCCCGCCGCTTGCGCATCTCCGCCAGCCGCCAGCCGCGGGCGTCATCCAGCATCGCGGTCACCGCCGCGTCAAAGGCCTCCTGGCCGCCAGCGGTCGCCACTGCCCGCTCCGGGTGCCCGGAGTCCCGCCAGCGTGACACGTTGCTCATTGGCCCATCTCCTTCTGCCGCTCGGCCAGGTAGTCGTCGTACAACTGCTCGGCCCGGGGGATCGCGGTGCGGTACCACTTGTCCCACTGCCCGGACTTGTCACCGGCCACCAGCAGGATCGCCGGCCGCCACGGGTCGAAGACCAGCAGGATCCGGACCTCGGTGCTCCCGGCAGACGGCGGCCGCAGCTCCTTCATGTTGGCTATCCGCGATGCGGTGATCGTGTCCACCAGCGGGCGCCCCTCGGCAGGGCCGTTGCGTTCCAGGACCAGGATCGCTGGTTGACCAGCTGGTGGCTCACCGGGTCGGACTCGTACAGCTCGTCAAGAAACGCCTCGACCTCGGTGGTGAGCAGGATCTCCCACTCCACACGGCTCCCTTCCACAGCCACACCGCACCTCTGGCTTAAGAATATCCTTAACCTAGCCGGAGCTGGCAGTCAACCGGCTCGCGGACCGGTCGGGGGTCGCGAAGGCATCCCGCCGCAGAGATCCGGCCGACCTTTGCCTGCCGCCCCATCCGGACGCGCCACGATCGCCCGAATCCTGATTCTTCGTAAACAAGTTCGACTCATCGAACAGAGGTGGGGTACCGAGGTCACGGGGAGCCAAACGGGGAGCCAGTGACGCCAGATATCGGGCGATTCCAGGCCACGGCCAGCCTGATGAGTGAAGCAAAACTGCACGTCAGGCGACCTCTGGCGTCTTCCCGCGATCGTCCAGGCGTGCCTTCTGAGCAGCGGGTCGCGGCTCGAATCCTGCCAGGCGCGCCAGGTCAGGGCCGCTATGGCAGGACCATAACCTGGTCTTCGCCGGCCTGCTGCCCGCAAACCACGCGGCGCCATCGGCTCACCCGGGGCCGGGAGCGGCTTGCGATCTGTGCTCGCCAACGGCACTGATCCGATGGCGGATCTGGACCGGCCGCTGATACCAGCCATACGATCCCGGTGCAGGCAAGGAGCATCAGTGTGCGGTTCACCGATTACTCATTCGGCTCGGTGCGAGTCGATGGCGTGACCTACGATCACGACCTGATCATCGACCGGGGGAAGATCCGCAAGCGCAAGAAGGCCGCCTCCAGGAAGTTCCGCGGCGCGTATGGGCACACCCCGAGCACCAACGCCATCTTGCACCTGACGTGTTGAACCTGTTCGCGCAGCGCCGCATGCCGCCTCGCGCTTCCGTCGCGAGGGAAGGCCGGTAGCCGAGGGAGCGCGGCTGGGGGCCGCGCAGTGAGCATTCCGCGGCGACGAGCCTGACGCGGACAGCGGTGGCCCGAGACGATCACATCAGGAGCAGATGACATGAGAACTCCCCCGCCGAGGCGCAAGAAGATCCCGCGTGATCCCGAGAACGACTACACGCCCGACGCGGCTGAGGCGCGCCGGGCTTTCCTGCGCGCGCAGACGGACGTGAGATTGGAACACATCTCCCACTACTCCTTCGACCCGTCGATTCTCCCCGGCAACATCGAGCACTTCACGGGGGTCGCACAGGTGCCGATCGGCATCGCCGGGCCGCTGCTCGTTAACGGGGAGTATGCGCAGGGTGAGTTCTACGTTCCGCTGGCGACCACCGAGGGCACCCTGGTCGCGAGCTATAACCGGGGGATGAAGACGCTGCACGAGGCCGGCGGCGTGAAGACCACGATCCTGGACGACGCCATGCAGCGCGCGCCCGCCTTCGTGTTCGAAAGCGCGCGCGAGGCGCGGGCTTTCGGAGCCTGGCTGACCGGGCACTTCGCGGAGATCAAACAGGCGGCCGAGACCACCACCCGGACCGGGCGGTTGCGCGCCATCGAGCAGTACTCCGCCAGCCGGATCCTGTTCACGCGCTTTGACTACACCACCGGCGACGCCGCTGGCCAGAACCTCACCGGCAAGGCGACCGCTGCGGCGTGCGCGTGGATCACCTCCAACTACGAGGGCATCACCAATTTCTATCTGGAGTCCAACTTCGCCACCGACAAGAAGAGCTCGCAGGTCAACATCTTGCGCACTCGCGGCAAGCGCGTCGTCGCCGAGGTGACGATTCCCGCCGCCCTGATCGAAGAGCACATGCACACAAGCAGCGACAAGCTGTTTCGGGCGCGGCAGGTTGCGAGCCTTGGTGGCTTCATGTCCGGGGTCAACAACAACGGGCTGCAGTCGGCCAACGGAATCGCCGCCCTGTTCATCGCCACCGGCCAGGACGCAGCCAACGTCGCGGAGTCCTCTGCGGCCCTCGGCTTCAGCGAGCTGCTTCCCAACGGCGATTACTATGGCTCGATCACGCTCCCCTCGCTGATCGTCGCCACCTACGGCGGCGGCACAGGGCTCGCCACCCAGCGGGAATGCCTGGATCTGCTCGGCTGCTACGGGACCGGGAAGGTGCTCAAGCTGGCCGAGATCGTCGCGGCGACCGTGCTCTGCGGCGAGCTGTCACTTGGATGGGCGATCCTCGCCGAAGAATGGGTCACAGCGCACGACCTCCTTGGCCGCAACCGGCCCTAGCTTCCCGGATAGCGCTCGCCGTTGAGCGGATAGCGGATAGCGCTCACCATCCAGGCGATCCGGGCGATCGTCGACGCTGCCGCCCGCGCCGAGGCAGTTCGGCGCACGCGTCGGCGTAGCGCTGGCCGACGGCGGGCAGGTCCGGCAGGCTCCTCCGGCGGTCCTCACTTGCGGACAGCCGCCGCCCGGGCTGCAATAGCAGGAGTGGACCTGCCACCCGGTGCTTCGGAGGTGCGCGATGACGCCAGCGGAGATCGGTGCAGTGGGCAGGCTGGGCGGCCACGCCTTTGCCGGGCTGGTGTCCCGGATCGAGCAGGTGCACCTGGCTATCGCCGGCCGCGCCTTCGCCCCGATCGGGCCAGCGAGCGCCCCGGCCCGGGTTATCCACGACTCTGTCACGCGAGGCGTCTACCTGGCGGTGCGGGGTGCCGGCGCAGCGGCAGGGGTGCTGGGCGGAGAGGCCGTGTCGCTTCTTGGTGCTGGCGGCCAGCCCGCCGGCCGTGAACCGGGAGGCAATCTGGCGCTCGCCGCACTGAACGCGGTAGCCGGTGATCAGCTCGGGCCCGACCTGGCGCCGCTGGCCATCCGCATGGCCGTGCGGGCTGACGGACGCGATGTTGACGTGACTGCACAGGAGCTGCCGGCCGTCTTCGGCCACCCAACGCCCAGGCTAGCGGTCTTCGTCCATGGGCTGGCCGAGACGGAGGGCTCGTGGCAACGGCGGGGCTCTGAATCCGAGCCCTACGGCCCGCGGCTGCAAGCGGAATTTGGTTATACGCCCGTGTACGTCCGTTACAACACCGGACGGCATGTGTCCGATAACGGCCACGACCTGGCCGGGCTGCTGGAAGTGACCAGGGAGGCCGCGGCGCAGGCCCGGGAGAGGGGGGGCGGCTCGGGCCGGGCGCGAGGGTGCCGCTGGCCGGGTGGACGAAATCTGTCGGGGAATGCGAAATCGCGGTGCATATGGGGGCGGATCTGGCCGCGGGCTCGGACGAGGCGACGGCGCGACGCGCGATCGCGGCGCTCGGCCCGGCGATCGAACTCATCGACCGGGTTCGCCCGCCGGAAGAGGTCGAGACGATCCTGGCGGGCAATATTTATCAGCGGCACGCCGTGCTGGGCGCGGCGGACCACTCGCGCGCGGGAGGATCGGTGGAAGGGATTCGCGGCGTGGTGCTGCGCAACGGAAGCGAACATGCGAGCACGACCGAACCACAGGCCGCCACGGGCGAGCTGATAGGCATCGTGCGCCACGTGGCCGATACGCTGGCCGCGTTTGGCGAAACGCTCAGCGCGGGCGCGGTGATCATTACCGGGGCCATCGTGCCGCCGTTCCCTGTCGAGCCCGGCGAGGAGATCGTGTTTCAGCTCGAGCCGATCGGGACAGTTTCCGTGCGATTTGCTTGAGGGGCGTTGGCGGACTGCGGAACTAACCCTTTCACCGCAGAGGCGCAGAGGACGCGGAGAAAACCTGAAGGCCACCTCCGCCGCTGCCGCCTGTTGACGCTCCGGTCGCTTGGTGAAAAGTCTGTTGAGTCCTCCACCTCGCGTTTGGGATTAAAATTGAGCTACGCGGTGTGCCGTCTGAGAGGTGGTCATGCCTGAGGTGCGGCATCCGAAATCCGCCTATACCGGCCCTGAAAACCGGACGTGCGCGGATTGCATCCACGCTCGCGAAGACGGCGAAGTGCTCGATGAAAGCCTGCCCGTCGAAACGCGCAGCCCATTTC
>OFHH01000224.1_pt1 | contig 10245 bp, 8 predicted proteins | sample 1521961 | NCBI WGS metagenome assembly OFHH01 (sample SAMEA2468439, study PRJEB22500) | soil metagenome | biome: Glassland; feature: Farmland; material: Clay | place: Australia | collected 2013-01-31 | depth 0.55 m | reverse complement strand
TTCAGGCTACCCTCTCTGCTGCTGGTGAGGGCTTGCACACGGCATGATGCATGAAGGCATTTTATATACTACGGTACCTCTCCCCTCAAAACTCAAGGCAATCGAAAGACGATTTATTCAAGAACCTGACTCAGAGTATAGCACAGATTTTCAAACTCGCAAGTTGCCGATCACTATGATTTTACGGGACCACATCTTTGATCTCCGCGGAGGGAGAACCCGGCAGACTCTTGTACGTTTATTTTTAGCCGCCATGTTCCACATTCCTGTCCGGAATTTCCGGCGGCTCCGGAGCTCTTGGGCGATCAAGCGCGTCGCAAGAAACGGGAGGAAGCCCTGAACGTCGACCTCGACGGCGACGGGCGGGGCGAAGTCACGGCGATTTCCCATACGGGCAGATGCACGGGAGTTTGAGGGAAAAGACCCTCGACGAGCGAGTGAATTTCATTCGAGGTGTATGGTTTTATTAAATTCCCCTGTGCAAGGTCAAGGGCTTCAGCTTCCCTGGCTTCGTCCCCGGCATCGATCTTTTTTCTGGCGCCTACGGTAATAATGGGGATATCGCGGTAAGCTTCCTGTTCTTTTACCTTCTTGATGAATTCAAGACCGTCCATATGCGGCATGTTAATATCGACGACCAGGAGATTTGTATCCGGGTTGTCGGCGAGAGAGTTTAACCCCTCGGGTCCGCTCAGTGCGGGGATGACCTGGCACATATACCGTGACAAGGTCATTTTATAAATTTGCTGGAGTGCGGCGGAATCATCAACAACGATAACTTTGGATAAATTCATATCTATCTCCTTAAAGACGCGCTCTTAACTCAAACGTGCAGGTAAAAAGGAATTCTTAAGCTGCTGCATGTACCGCAGCCATTCTTTATTGGTGATCCGGTTGCGGAAAAATTGCCGTTGTCGGAAAAGGCAGCTGCGGCTGCGAGAAGGGCGGGTATCACAACTGTTACGGTAATCAGAAGCTGATTTTTTCATTTTACTCTTCTCCTTTTTTAAGTTTTCAATCGCGATCCTGACAAATTAGTTAATAAAGCTGACTGAACTTGAAATCTTCTTCATGGCTAAATACTTAATTATGTAAAGCAACTGCGATGCCATAATCAGTCTTTATCGTGCAGCATGCTGGTTTTTAAGGGGAAACAATGATGCGTGCTTTTTGGGAAGATCGTTAACAAGCTGCATAAGTGTATGGTATGCCCTTCACGCCAATGCAGCCCTCAATGGTCCGAAAACCGGAAACACACGGGGAGTCAACAAGTTGAGTGTCTGTATGGTTTTTACTTCTCGTATAGGAGGTTTTTTATGATTGGCAGAAGAACTGTGGGAACATTGTGGCCCAATCCTTCTTTTTTCTACGATCCCACGGTACAAACGACGGCGTGTTCATGGTCTCCGGCAGGATCATCAGCCGCAGATCGCTGTTTCGTCCGGGGATGCTGTGAAAAGACCACTCAAAAATACCACAGCGAGTTCGTTGACAAAAGCTTTCATATCCCTATAATGCACGTATCGCAACGATAGCCCGCCTAAAGTCACGATAGTTCTCTATCCCGGCCCAAACGCGTTATGAGGTGGAAATGAATTTGTCTGTCAGTTGGAAATGGTTTTTCGGAGTTGGATTGATCCTGGTTTATTTCGCAGCAAGCGCGGAGGCCCTGCCCCCGTCAGCTTCGGCACCAACATCCAAGACGCATCACGGCGATCCGGAATTACAAAAGAAAAGACTGGTCTTCGTGAAGAATGTGATCGAACTCGGATTAATCTCCAAAATCGAGGACGACAGCCCCATTACGCGCGTGTTGGTCGGCAAAAAATTCATCTCGCTGTCGTTCGAGGAGAAGGAAGACATCCTCAATGTCGTCTGGGCCTATTATAAAACACAAGACCCGCAAAAGAATGTCGTTCTGGTCATCGACCAGAAAAGCGGGAAAAAGCTCGGAGAATATTCCCTGGCAAACGGCGGACTCAAAATGAAATAAAAGCCCATCGGGTCAAGTTCGACTGTATGGCGTAGCCGCATGGTTAGTCAGTACAACCTCCGAGGGGCCTGTACACTATTTTTTCCCCGCGCAGGCAATGAGAAGCAGCATGCCTTCTGGCCGCCGGCCCGGAGACCATCCTTACAGCGACCAGCGATCTCGCATTGCCCGTTCCCCGGACCACGCTATCGAGGCGGTTTACCCGGGCCTGTTCCGGTCCATTGCCTGTGTTATAATGAGGACGGCGGGAGAAAGCGCCGGGTCATAGCGCGCCTTGCATTTCCGGTTCGATGCAAAACCACCCGGTCACGGAAGCTGGAGGAAAACTCCATGGCAAGAATATTCATTACCGGCTCCGCTGACGGTATCGGTCTCATGGAGGCGCGGCTGCTGGCCGCACAGGGTCACCAAGTCGTGCTGCATGGCCGCAACCGACAGCGGGCGAACGAGGCGCTTTCCAAGGTTCCGGCCGCGTTGACCGCCGTTGTGGGCGATCTCGCCATCATCGCGGAAACGAAGTCCCTTGCGGACCAGGTGAACGAACTGGGACCGTTCGATGCCGTGATCCATAACGCCGGCGTCTATCACGATCCCCACGGCGTCCGGACCCACGACGGCCTGCCGCAGATCTTTGCCGTGAACTCCCTGGCGCCCTACATTCTGACCTGCATGATCAGGAGGCCGAAGCGCCTGGTCTATACGAGCTCCGGTCTGCACCGAAGCGGCGACGCTATCTTGAACGATCTGACGTGGAGCAGACGGCCATGGTCGGAATCGGGCGCCTACGCCGATTCAAAGCTGCAGAACGTCATCCTTGCCTTTGCCGTCGCCCGCAAATGGCCCGATGTATTGTCCAATGCAGTGGACCCCGGCTGGGTGGCCACGAAGATGGGAGGACCGGGTGCACCCGGCAGCATCGAGGAGGGGTCAAGGACGCAGGTATGGCTGGCGGTGAGCCAGGAGAAGGAAGCCCTGGTCTCGGGAAGATATTTCCATCATCAGCAACCCCGGAGCTTTCACCCGGCTGCCGCGGATCCGGCTGTCCAGGAAAAGTATCTTTCAGAATGCGCCAGCTTGTCCGGGGTCGCGTTCCCCCTTTAAGGACAAGAATATCTGAAATCAATGATTTCTTGAAAGGAGCTCCCCATGATCGTCATTACCGGTACGACCAGCCAGCTTGGGGCGTCTGGTACACGGGGCATTGCTCGCCAACCTGCCCGACGCGAGTATCCGGGGGGGGAGCGAGAGGGGTGGGCGCCTGGACAGCGAATACACGTACGGTTCATGCATCCAGCGCAGTTCTTGCAGTTTTTCATCCCCCTCCTCTCCCCGCCGAAGCTTCATCCCGTCTGAGGTGAGAAGCGAGCGAATGGCCGATTGACAATCCCCTCCCGCAGTCCGATAATGCAGCCATGTTCGCGGCGCCGTCATCCTCCGCATTTTTCGTCTTTTCGCACACAATGAGGTAGAAGCAGCAATAATCATGACTTCTGACCAAAAGACCATACCCATCGCGGTCCGCGATCTTGCATTGCCCGTTCCCCGGACCGGGAGCATCGAGGCGCAGTCAGGCTACGGCCGGGCTGCTTCGGAAGGCCGCGAGATCCATGTCCGCGTGCAGAAGAAGCGGGCCAGGGCCGACGTCTCGTACGAAGCCGAGGCGCCGATCAGTGCCGAGTTCGAACGCGGGCCATATCGGTTCCGCGTCGAAGGCCGGATGGACGGGATCTTCCGGGGTGAGCTCCCTCACATCGAGGAGATCAAGACAGCATTCGGCATCAGGGAGCTCGCGGCGCGCTTATCGGAAAATCCCTACCAGCATCCATACTGCCTGCAGCTCCTTTCGTACGGGTACTTCCTCTATCTCCAGGAGAGCGTCCTTCCCAAATTGACTTTCCACCTCGTCTCCACACGGAACAGCAAAACGCAAGACATCGAACTTACCCTCGATATCCCTCGTTATGAGCAGTGGCTTGAGCTGCGGCTGGAGGAACTGGTCGCTGAGGCAAAGAAAGAAGAGAAACGCGCGGCACGTCGGCGGAGGATCAGCCGAAACTTTCCCTTTCCCTTCGAGAACCCCCGGCCGGGCCAGCTCGAGATCGTGGGCACTGTTGAGCAGGCGATGCTTGAGAAGCGGCCGCTTTTGATCCAGGCTCCCACGGGCCTCGGGAAGACCGTCGGCGTTCTGTATCCCGGCCTGAAAGAGGCGCTCGGAAGGGGACAGAAGGCGGTCTATGTGACGCCGAAGAACAGCCAGCATGCTGTTGCCGAGGATGCGGTCGAGCAGTTCCAACGGACAGGGGCGCCGGTCAAATCGCTCACGATCACGGCAAAGGGAAAGATCTGCTTCAAGAACGAGCCGCTCTGCGAACCGGGATACTGCGAATTCAGCCGGGACTACTACGCCAAGGTGCATGAGCAAGGGCTGATCGAGAAGCTCGCGAAGAAGCGCAAGCTCACGGCCCGCGTCTTCCGCAGCCTGGGCGAGGAGCACGAGGTCTGTCCCTTCGAGCTGCAGCTCGATGCAAGCCGGGAAGCGGACGTGGTGATCTGCGACTACAACTACGTGTTCGCCCCGCGGTCCGCCTTCGGCCGGATCGCCCTGTCCGGCATCGACCAGACCGGCAGGCCGAACCTGGTGATCGACGAGGCCCAGAACCGTCCGCAGCGGGCCATGGACTATTATTCCCCGACGCTCTCCACGATCACGCTCGGACAGATGCGGCCGACGCTTGAGACACTTCCTCCGCGGTTCCGGAACGAAGCAGAAGGGCTTCTTGACGGCTGCCTTGCAGCGATCGCAGCTGCTGTTCCTGGCGGGACTTCGAAGCCGCAGAGGATCGAGCCGCCTGTTGAAGCGTTCCTAAGCCAGGACGCTCTGCTCCGGTCCTTCCTGACCCGCTATCTCGACTCGGATGTTGATATCCAGCCGCGCGACCCGGTGATGGTACTTCTGAACTACTGGTCAAATTTCTGTGAAGCGCTCGTGCTTGCTGCCGATCCGGAGCGGAAGGAGTTCTTCGTCACGATCCATCCCCATCCGACGGGCGGCGTGATCAGGATCACCTGCTGCGACGCGTCGCTCATGCTCACGGACTGCTACAAGGAGTACGAGCAGGTGATGGGGTTTTCGGCAACGCTCAAGCCCTTTGCCTACTATGCGGATCTCTCGGGCCTCGATCCGGACAAAATAATGACAGCGGAGTTCGCCAGCCCCTTCCCGAAGGAGCATCGCAAGCTCCTGATCATCCCGCAGATATCGACTAAGTACAGCGACCGCGAGCGGAACTATGCAAAGATCGCGGACGCCGTTAGCCGCATTGCGTCGCTCAGGCCGGGCAACTACTTTGTCTTCTTTCCGAGCTTCGAGTTCCTGGACCGGGTGCATGCGCTGTTCCCGGCGCCGGCCGGGACGCTGGTGCTCAAACAGGAGCGGGAGATGAAGGCGGCGAAGGTGAGCGCCGTGCTGGGCCGATTGTCGACAGGGGAGGGGCCGGTTATCGTGTTTGCGGTGCAGGGCGGTACCTTCTCCGAGGGCGTGGACTATCCGGGCGAGAGCGTGATCGGCGCCTTCGTGGTCGGGCCGCCTTTGCCGACCTATGATCTTGAGCGGGAGGAGATGCGGAAATATTATGAAGAGCAATACCAGGGGGGCTTTGATTTCGCCTACGTCATTCCCGCGATGTCCAAGGCAGTTCAGGCAGCGGGCAGGGTGATCCGGTCCGAGATTGACCGCGGACTGATCGTGCTGATGGACGGCCGCTTTGTGCGGCCTGCTTATTCCCGGGCCATGCCTTCGGACTGGTTCGACAGGAGCCCGTCTGAGCTGGTGTCGGGCAGCATCCTGCAGGACGTGGCCGAGTTCTGGGCGGCATCGCGGTAGGGACTGCCATTCCGCACGGTTAGGGATTGTTGCACCCGTTGCGGTGCGGACGAAAGACCAATGAGGGGCAGGCTTTGAAATTGACATTCGAGAGCTGCAAGTAAAAGGATCAAATCTTCAGTTGCCGCCTTTGATGTCTCTCTCCGGAATCCGGCAGATCGCGGGAGCGCCTGGTCCTTCATCCCCCGTGGTGATCCATGCGGTTATGGTCGTTCGGACAAAGGCCTCAGAAAGGGATTCATAAGGGCCTATTCGGGAGGCTAAGGCGAAAAAGAGCATTGCGGGAATATTCAAAAATGTTCTTTATCGCGCTGCTTCGATTTATCGGCCCTCCTGAAGAAGCCGCGGCTCTTTCCCCATGCGCTTACCTGCCAGTTGTCCGTCCTGCCCGACGCGAGTATCCAGGGAGGGAGCGAGATGAGCAGGCGCCTGGACAGCGCATACACGTACGGTTCGTACATCCTGCGCAGTTCTTTCAGTTTTTCATCCGCCTCCGCTCCCTGCCGAAGCTTCATCCCGCCTGAGGTGAGAAGAGAGCGAATGGCGTCGAGATCTACGCGCGGAAGGCGGTCGTTCGGCGGTTCCCGGGGAGGCGTGCGCAGGACGAGAGCGAGGTCGACGATCGCGTGCCGCGCCATGGCAAAGGTCAGCTGGGCCTGGCGCGTGCACTCGCCCTCCAGGCTCGTGATGACGAACGCGCTGGCATCGAGGATCGACACGAGCGCCGCCAGCCAGGACTGGTTGTCGTGCTGGGACCGGAAATAAACGAGCACGGGAAAAGAAAGGTGACTTTCGAGCAGCTCGGCGGACCAGCGCTCCCACTCGCGAAGGAGCAGGGTAAGCGCCCCGGTGTCGTTGCCCTGCGTGTGTCTTCGCAGCATTTCCGCGGCTGTCGGGGGCGATCCGGCGCGCGTGTCCAGGAGCGAGATGTTGACTTCGCGGCGGGAGAAGGACTGGTTGATGGCCGGGAGATAGCTGATGACAACGGCCAGGAAGCCGAACCCCATCCCCGCTTCGAGTACGACGAGCGTTCGCGCCGCCGGGCCGGCGGGGGAGATGTCTCCCAGACCGAGCGTGAAGAACGTGGTTCCGCTGAAATACAGGCACGCGCCGAAGCTCACGGCCCCGTCCGGCGTCTTGAGGGCATGCACGGGCCCCCAGTAAAGGAGCGCAAAGCCGAAGATCAGGACGAAGGCCCAGAAACCCAGCAGCAGGGGGAGCGAAAGCGGGCCGAAGTAGCTCAACCAGGTTTCCTGATGGTTTCCCCGTGATAGGGCGCGGACGGACGAGGACCAAAGGCGCCACAGGGTCCTGTAGAAAAGTCGCACAAGCCGTATTCGCCGCGTTACCCGCCGCGGGAAGACCACCGTCTCGAAGGCGTCCCAGAGGACGGTGAGTATGAGAGCAGCCCCCAGGATCAATGCGAGGATCGACATGCTCAGCTCCTGAAGCGGGCGGAAGAGAAATGCCGGCGCGAAGAACGTGTCGTGCCATTCTGTTGAGCCGCCTCTCTACAATTGTAGCAAAACCAGACGGGGTCTTCCGAGAACCTTTAGGTGGTCCCCTTTATATGATTATCAGGTCTTTACTCTTGACTTCCAACGTTTTGCATCACCGCTCATGGCTTTTACAGCAGATCAATGATCTGCCGTTAAAGGGCACCATCAAGCGAAAAAAGATATCTTGCGACGAGAAACGGAACGTTTCTCGTCGAGCTTCTTCGTTATCCTCATCATTACCATTGCCGCAGTGTCATTCGGTTTCGGTGTCCGTCTTCACTGCACCAATCGCCCATCGGGGTTTAGATCATTGACGAAACTCGTTATCCATGACCCTTTCCGCCTTATGGCGGACCAGAAAATCCTCGGCTCCATGCCGTGTCAAGGAGTTGTACAAGTCTTATGGTTGTTAACCGTCAGTCTATCTGGACTCAAACTACTCGATGGTCATGCGATTATTGACGCTCTTCACACCCTTTATGTCGCTCACGAGTTTGCTGACCAGGTCCTTTTCGGCGGTATTCTCGGCCTTGCCGCTCACGGTTACCACGCCGCGTTCCGTCGTGACGGAGGTCTTGAGGGCGCTGGTGGCACGATGGAACAGCAACGCCATCTTGACCTGGGCGGTGATGGAAGCGTCATCGATCTTTTCACCCATTGTTTGGGGTGTCTTTTCCCCGGTCTTCGACACGGTCATCTCATTTTTTACATCCTTGACACCTTCGACGTCCTTGACGTATTCGGTCGTCAGTTCCTTTTGAGCCTCGCTTGTCGCCTCGCCTCGCAGGGTCACGATGCCGTCTTTGACGTCAACTTCGGTTTTTTCGGCGCTCACGCTCCGGTGGAACAAGAGCGTCAATTTCACTTTCGTGCTGAGCCACGCATCCGAGTTTGCCGCGGGGGGAGCGCCTTTGACCTCCAGTTTGTTGTCCACGCTTTTGACCCCGGGCAGGCCCGCTACGGTATCCTGGGCCAAAGATTTGTGGGATTCTTCGGAGACGAACCCTGTCAAAGTGACGGCGCCGTCTTTGGACTCTATCTTAATATCATCGTCCTTGAGGTAGGTTTTGAAAACATAAGACTTCCTGGCCGATGATTCGATGCGGTCATCCATCTTGGACGCGTACACGGGCACGCTGATCACCAGCAGAGCGAACGCGGCCGCCAGCAGAACTGCAGAATACATTGTTTTCATTTTCATTGTCATTCCTCCTTTGTTCTTGCGTTTTGTTATTGTGTCTCCGCATGCTCTTCCAGCATAGCACATTCCTCATCTACCGCCAGGCCGCGAGTCCGTTTTTACCCGATCAGCGGCCGTCGGAGTCAGCGCCGCGCCACTCGACGGCGCCGAAGTTCGTGTCCCCGAGGAGGGTATAGGCGACGTAGACGGTTGCCACCCTCTGGGTCCTGTCGAATATGTCGGTATAGTGCGCAGCCCGGTGGGACTGGACGTACCTGAGCGTAACGGCGTGGGGGCCGTAAACGCGCACGGTGAACGCCGCGTCGTTTCGGAAGATGTGCTCATATCCCCGGCTCTCGGTGGATTCTACGCCGCTCACATAGTACTGGCGCCCCGTTATCTCGAGGCCGGCCACGTGCCCTAACAGGAAGCGAAGCGTCAGAAGCACCTGCGGCGTGGCGCCGTAGTGGTAATCGCGTTCACCCGAGCCGTGGATGGTACCGGCCGCCCCGTAGCCGACGCCGCCGAGGGCCGAGCCCTGGAGCGCCGTCGATCGCGAGAGCCACCACTGGGCGGTGGTACCGAGCGAGAGGGCAGTGCTCGAAACGCGAAAGACCTGCGGCGCCATGTAATCATAGCTCCCGTAAAGGCCCCACACCCCGCGATAGGAGTCGCCCACCGCGTAGTCCGTTCCGATGAGAAGGCCGCGGCTCATGATACTCTCGAAAATATTGGAGGTGGAGGCGATGAATTGAAAGTTGAAGTAGTCGAAAGGACGCGTGTAGCCATAGTCGGGCTTCCCGGGGAGCCCGTAGGCCATGGCGAAGTCTGCGGTTGCCTCGTCCCGTTTTACGGAGCTTGAGACGCCCTCGGTCATCACGTTCCCTGTCCGGCTCGCGTCGAGCTGCAAGCGCGTGAAGACCGCGGGGTTGCGGCTCGGGAACACGGCTTTGAACCGTTCGCCGAAGACGAGGCGGTTGGAGCCGAGGGAGGGGGGGATCGCCCCCGCCGACGCGGATGATAAACTCAACCCCATGCTCCCGCGCGCAGCCGACGAACCGGGCCATGACGTCGTCCAGCGGCCCGCGGTAGCAAGGGACGCCAAGTTCGGCGCAGACCGCCGCGACCGGTCCGTCCGACTGCTCCGCGGAGGTGGCCACGAGCAGGCGCAGGTCCCCCAGCCCCGCCCGGGTCCCGCCGCTCCCGGCCACCAGGACGCCGCCCAGGTCCGCGGCCGGCTGGGTGCCCACCATCCCGCCCGCGTCCTCGAAGTCGCACAGCACCAGCGCCCGCAGCCGGCCCGGCTCCGTCTCGTCATCGTCCGGCACTGCCGGCAGCAGACTCGTCATGTCTCCATACTAGTACCTACATAACCAGGATTATCTAGGTACGAACTAGATGGAATATCCGTGCGCAATAGATTTCATAATTTCATTACATAGCTAATATTATATCTCTCAGCAATGTAATGCTGGTAGATTTGGATCACGATCCTGAGAGAGGAAGCAGCATGACTGGCACGCAGCCTGCGCAGGAAGCACCCGCCGCGATCACCTGCTCGTATCCCGGATGCGGGCGCGAGCCGCGGCCGGGCGAGGAGGACGGCACTCGGCTCGACGTGCGGACGACGGTGCGCAACGCGGTGCCGCTGATCGTGAACAGCGAGCGGCCTGTGTGCGCGGTCGAGGAC
>OFHH01000223.1_pt1 | contig 10254 bp, 10 predicted proteins | sample 1521961 | NCBI WGS metagenome assembly OFHH01 (sample SAMEA2468439, study PRJEB22500) | soil metagenome | biome: Glassland; feature: Farmland; material: Clay | place: Australia | collected 2013-01-31 | depth 0.55 m | reverse complement strand
GACCGGGTCCCAGGAGGTGTGCCCGCCGTCGGTTAGCCCTCGCGCCCCGGGTCAGCGGCCACGCGCGGTCTCAGCCTTACTCTGTGGAAGAGGGACCGCATCTCGTGGCGGATCTGCCGCAGCTCGGTGACCATCTTCGCCGCCTTCGCCCTCTGGCACTTCTTGGTCCCGTCCCGCAGTTTATGGCGCGAATCGTATGCCTACCATTCTGGTCGTAGACGACAATCCCCAGGCGCGGGAGATCCTGCGCCGGCGCCTCGAGCCCGCGGGCTATCAGGTGGCCGAGGCGCCCGGCATCGACACGGCGCGCGAGCAGCTCAAGCAGGCCGAGCCCGCGGTGGTCATCGTGGACCTGGTGCTGCCGGGCACCGGCGGCGAGCAGCTGATCGCGGAGCTGGACCGGCGGCACGGCCGTTACCGGGTGATCGCCATCTCCGGCGCGCCCGAGCGGTTGGCCGAGCTGGCGGTGCGCTACCCGCACGTGCGCTCACTGCCCAAGCCGTTCACCACCGACCAGTTGCTGGCCGTGGTGAGCGCGGCGCTGAACGACCCCGCGCGGCCCAGCCTGCGCTCGCGGCTCTTCGGGTTTCTGGGGTTCCTGCGACCATCGGCCTGAACGGCCCCCGCCAGGCCGCCGCGCCGTCCTGACGGCCGGCGCGGCGCCCCCGGCCACAACCGCCTCGGCGGGGGTCATGCCTGCCGCATCGCGGGCTTCCAGCATCGACAGATACCCGAGCTCACGGTTGATCTCACGGGCGACGTCGTCCAGTGGGTGCTCGATGGGCAGGAAGTAGCCCTCCAGGATGAGCTTCCGCTGCTCCGGCGGGTCCACGCCCTCGATGCCGAGCCTCCGGCACGTGGCCTCGCGGCTGGCTGGACCGTCCTCAGTCTCCAGTGGCGTACCGGCCAGCTCGCCCGCGGTCAGGGCGCTGCGCTGCGTCCCGCCGACTGGGCATCCCGCGGCGGAAGCCGCCGCCAGCACGACAGCCTCCAGTCCAGCCGCCCGCCGTACGGAATTCGCGGTCACCGTGAACCCCGACCTGCCACGCCGGATGGTCCCGAGGTTGGTCAGCCGCCCCGGCTGGATCTGGCCGGCGTATTCGATCTCATCAGGCGAATTGCGCGTCCAGAAGCGCTCGGGCAGCGACTGGAGAAAGGCGTGGTAGCCGTCCACGTCCCTGATCGGCGGCTGCGGCGGGGCCAGGCAGGGCTTGGTCAGCAGCGGCCAGACCTTCTCGACGGCACCAACCTCGATGGCAGTTTCGCACCACCGGTACTCATCCCCGTCGGCGGTCTGGAAGACCGGCGATGACTGCCCGGCGAACTGCGACAGCAGCCGTTCCGGGAACAGCGGCGCGCTTGCGGGCGCGACCGGCCCTTCGGGGAACAGCGCCTCGCCGGCCTCCCGAAGGTCACGGGGCAGGATGCCCATCCCGCCGAGCACCCGCACGTACCGACCGCCACCTGGCAACTGGGCGCCGTCCGGCAGCAACCTTCCGATTACGATGTCCAGCCGCCCAACGGACAGTGAGAACAGCCGGTCATGCTGCCAGACCCGCTGCGGCCCGCCAACCAGGCTGCGCAGGGACAGTTCCGCCACGCGCTTGACCCAGCTCACCTCGTACATGTCCATGGGCTCGGTCAGCCACTGGCCGAGCAGGTCCCGCTCGTCATCGCGCAGCAGGTGACCGCGTGCGGCAAGAAACCGCGCGGCGGCGCCGCCGTCGAAGATCGCGAGATCGAGCGCGAGCATGGCGGCGTGCGGCGCGCCGATGGCGCATGCGGCCATCCGGTCGGTGTCCGTGCGGTTCGGGCCCCGCTGCGCGTAGGTGGCGAGCATCGCATACAGCGCCGGGGCGCGGTCCGGGAGCGGATGCACGCCGCCGTCCAGATCCTTGACCCGGCAGCACGCCTTGTACTTGCGGCCAGACCCGCACGGGCATGGCTGGTTTCGGGATGCGCGCTCGGTGCCCGGAGCAGCCTGCCGCAGCCTGTCCAGCGGCCGGAGCAACGGCTCGGCGATTTCGTCGGAGCCGATCGCCGACGCCAGCTCCCAAGCCCGTACCCAGTTGCCCGCGCACAGTTCGTACTCCATGGCGTCGCGGGCCGCCGGGAGCAGCATCGGGTCGAGCCGGAGACAGGACCCGATCATCTGCCGCGCCTCGTCGGACCGCCCCGATCCCTCTGCCGCCCGTGCCCGTAGCAGCATCGGGATGGCGGGATGCCCGCAATCCTCGAGCGCGGCGATGCCGCGCGACCACGGGTGCTCATCTGTCCTTCCAGGCACGGCGGCGGTCTCCACCGCTTCCGCCACCAAGTCGATCAACGCGGGCTTGGCCAGCCAGGGACCCAGGGTGACGGGAGGCCCGGCCGCTAGCGCCGAAATGCACCTCAGTGCCTCTCCCGCATCGCCAGTATCCAATCGCCCGCGCGGGCCGAACTCTCGGTGTGTCAGCAGCCACCGGGGAACGCCGGCCCGCGTGGCGAGCGTCGTAGCCACCGAGTCGTCGCCGGCGCGCAGCGCCGAGGCGAGATCCCGGGCAACTTCCATGTCCGGCAGCAGAGCATCTCCCGCGGTCACTCGCAGGAGCATAGCGCCCAGGGGCGCCACCCGGGATTCCGGCAAATCCGATTCAGCGGGCTCGGCACAGCTCGCCGTACGGCTCGGACATGCGGACCATCGGCGCTCTAGACTGCCTGGCTGGGCGGTTCATGAGGATCCTGCCCGGGGTCATGCTTGTGCGAGGCGGGAGGCATCGCCATGAACGATCTTGAGGTGGCCGCGGAACACGCGGTGCTGACCGGGCAGATCCGCTCGCTCGTGGCATGGGTGGGTCCGGGCCGCAAGCTCACCCAGACAGGCAGAATCGGGCTGACGGATGCCCGCAATTTGGTGGAACTGCTCGGCACCGGCGACAGGATCGACGCGAAGATCGGCGACCGGGTCTTCAAGACCAAGTCCAGCGAGGAACTCGCTCACCTCACCCGGATCGTCGAGTGGGCGAAGGCCGCGCGGCTGGTCCGGGTCAGCGGCACCAGGCTTGTGCCGGTGAAGAAGAACGCCGCCCTGCCCGGTCGGCCGCTGGATCTGGTGATGGCGCTGCTCAAGGCCTATCCGAAGCTCGGCAAGTCGCTATTCCCCAGGGGTGTCTACCGCCAGTCGCTCATCGGGGACGAGTTCCGCGACGTCAGCGAGGCGCTCATCGCCATCATGCTCGCCCATGCGGGCCCCTGTCCCCTCAGTCTGCTCCGCGCCTCGGCCACTGACCTGATCGAGGACCGGTATGTGCTGGACGGGCTCAGTGAGCGGCAACTGGATTTTCTGCGACGAACCGTCGATACCGACGTCAGGATCGCGGTGGCCGCACTCGCCGCGCTCGGTGTCGCTGCCCTCAAGGAGACACAGGATACGGCGGAACTCACCGCTCTCGGCCGTTTCACGATCGGGCGCAGTCGCGGCATGCCGCTGCCAGGCGACCCCGTGCTGCAGGTGCGGATCACACTCCTGGATGTCACCGGCCCGCCGGTGTGGAGACGCGTTCTGGTCCCCGCGGCGTTTACCCTCGACCGGATCCACCTTGTCATTCAGGCTGCTATGGGCTGGCAGAACTACCACATGCACGCTTTCCGGGCCGGTGAGCTCAGCTACGGTCCAGACCCGGAAGGCGTGCTCGGGCACCTGGAGGAGGCCAAGGTGCCGCTCGCCGACGTCGTCGGCGTAAGCGGGCGTATCGGCTACGAATATGACTTCGGTGACGGTTGGGAGCACGAACTCCTCGTCGAGGCGCGTACCGAGGCCGAGGCCAGCCAGACCTACCCTGCCTGCACCGCCGGCGAAGGTGCCTGCCCACCCGAGGACTCTGGCGGCTTCCCCGGCTACCAGGAGCTCAAGGAGATCCTCGCCGATCCGTCCAGCAAAGAATATGAAGAGATGCGTATCTGGGCGGAGTCGCAGATCGGCGGTGAGTTCGATCCCGCAAGTTTCGACCTGACCGAGGCCAACGCAAGAGTGTCGACCGCCTGACCCGCGCAAGCCAGCAGCCGGAAGGCGTAGAGCCCGGGTGCACGCCGCTTCTGCTGGAGCATGAGCCGTAGGGCCGTTCGGCTGATGCGGCACGCCTCGCACGGGGTCCGGCCAGGCTGCGCACCCGGAGAGCTGGCGCCCGGGCTATCAGACGGTCGCCTGCACTCGTGGGCGACGTGCCCCAGCGCGGCAGGTCCCCGGTGCCCTTCAGTTCCCGCACCGGCAGCCGGGCCGGCGGGTCCGGCGCAGTGTCGCCGGCACTGGGGGAGCCGCTGTTCTTGTTGCACCGATTACCTGTGGGGCGTCTGGTTCGGGCGGGTCATCAGGTCACCTTGTTTCGTATATGTGTTCTAATCAAGAAGTGGAAGTGTGGCGGCCTGCCTGGTGGTGCTACCCGCTGGAGTGCCGGAACGGGCATCCCTGGGGGCCGGGCCGGGTGATCGTGTCGTGGACGCTGTGCGACTGCGGCCCGGCGCTGGCGGCACGCGGGCGCGGGCCAGCCGGGCACATGGTGGTGTACTGCCAGGCGGAGGGCTGCCGGTCGGCCTGGTACAAGCCCCGGCACGAGCCGGCCGGATTAGTGCGCTGCCGGGACGCACCCGTGAGTACCGGGGAGCCGGCGTTGCCGGTGGCGTTCGATCAAGAAAGACACGGTGGGGTCAGCCGGGCGCGGGGGGGACGACGACGATCATCGTCAGCACGAGGCGCTGCGAGCCCTCGTTGGCGTAGGTGTGCGGCAGGCCGCCGGGGAAGCGGGCACACTGCCGCGGCCCGACCTGGTAGCGGGTACCGGCCACGGTCAGGGTGAGCATCCCCTCCTCGACCCAGGCCAGCTCCCGGGTAGCCGGGGCATGGCCGTCGCCGCCATGCGTCTCGGACGGCATGAGCGTCCAGTGCCACAACTCGGCCGCCCAGGGCGGCTCGGTGGCGGCGATGATGGTCCCGGTCCCGCCGGACGGGCCGTGCCACAGGGTCCGGGACTGGTCCGGGCCGGTTACCCGCACCTCCGGCTCCGCTGGCACATCGACAAGGCGGGTCACCGGCACCCCGAACGCGTCGCTGAGCCTGGCGAGGGTGGCCAGGTTCGGGTTGGAGCGGGCCTGCTCAAGTGCGACCAGGACGCCCTTGCTCACCCCGGACCTGGCGGCGAGGTGATCGAGCGACCAGCCGCGCTCAGCGCGCAGGGCCTGCAGCGTGCGCGCCAGCGCGCCGCTGAGATCACTAGCAGGCACGATAACCACTCGCTTCCGGGATGGGCGGTCGGTATGTTGAACTAAACGGTATAAGATTCCGACCGCCCAGGCGAGATTCCGGGCGGGCCCCAGATTAAAGGAGAGTGCGGACGTGGAGTTGGCCTTCGCGCTGGCGGCCGCGGTGCTCTACGGCAGTGCCGACTTCCTTGGCGGGGCCGCGTCCCGGCGATCGCGGGCGCAGTCGGTGCTGGTGGTCTCCGCCCCCGCGGGCGCGATCGCGCTCCTCGCGTCGGCGCTGGTCATGGGGGGCGCGTTCCGCACCTCCGGGCTGGCCTGGGCGCTTGCGGGCGGGACGGCGGGCGGGGCCGGGCTGATCGTGTTCTACGGCGGCCTGGCGGCGGGACCGATGAGCGTGGTCGCCCCGGTCTCCGCGCTGGTGTCCACTGTGCTGCCGGTAGGGGTAGCGCTCGCCTTTGGCGAGCGCTCGGGCCCGCCGGTCTACGCCGGTGCGGCCATTTGTGTGCTGGCGATCGCGCTGGTCAGCATGGACGGCGGAGCGGCCAGGCCGGACGGCGTGGGCACAGCGCCGGCCGCGGTGGGACGGCGCGGCCGGCCCCATGCGACTGCTCGTGGCCTTGGCTACGGGGTCACATCCGGCCTGGCGTTCGGCATCTTCTTCCTTTTCATGCGTAACGCGGGGGCGTCCGGCGTGCTCTGGCCGGCTTGCGCCGCGCGGGTGGCCGGGACCCTGGTCATCCTGGGCGCCGCCGCCTGGCTGCGGACACCCCCGGCCGGGTGGGGGTCCGGGCTGGCCGGGCGGCGGGTGCTCCTTGTTGCCCTGGCCGCCGGCGTCCTCGACGCCGCGGCGAACGCGTGCTACATACTCGCCACCCGGGCCGGGCTGTTCGGCATCGCAGTGGTGATCACCTCGCTCTACCCGGGGATCACGGTGCTGCTTGCCCGGGTGATGCTGGGTGAGCGGATGCGGCTGGTGCAGCGGCTCGGGCTGCTGCTCGCCGCGGCGGGGGTCGCGCTCGTCACCTTCTGACCGGGCGCCGGATCTGCGGGCCCTGGGCAGGCTCATGCGGCCGGACGCCCTGATGGTCGTCCGGCCGCACGAACCCCGGGGAAGGGAGTTACCGGCTGGCCTGGCAGGTCAGTCGTCGCCGTCGTCTTTGCTCGGGAAGATCAGCCCACATACCTCTAGGTACAGTTGCTCAGGGTAAGGGATGTGGTCCACGGTGCGAAGCGCCTGGTCCTGGCCTGCGGATTCGAGGATGAATTCACCATACCCGAACAGGCGCCCGAAGAACGAGCGCTTGAAGCTCATGTCGGTGACCTTGACCAGGGGCATCATCGCCACTTTGCGGGTGAAGAGCCCGGACGTCAGGATCATCCGCTGCGAGGTGACCACGAAGTAGTCGACCGCCCATGTGGCGGCCTTGATCAGCAGCCGGACGAACACCACACCCCAGATGATCCAGACCACGGCCATGGCCGCGCCCTCGTGCTTGAGGATGGTGTCGCTCAGGACCGCGGCGGCGATCAGCCCGGCCAGGGCCCACGCGATCGGGCCGAACAGCACCGCCGGGTGCCTGCGCACCGTGATGACCTGCTGCTCATGGGGAAGCAGGTACTTGTTGACCTCGGCCGGGGGGGTGGCGCCCGGAGCGATCAGCCGCATGTGCTCAGCGCCTTATGTGTGATCACAGTGAGTTCAGGAAGTTGGCCAGGGAACTGCCCGCAGACTTCAGCAGGTTGAACAGGTTATGCACAGCGGTGGCAGCACCTTGCGGCTTCGTGAACAGGTAGTACGCAAGGAAGATAACGATCGCCCAGGTGGCGATCTTCTTGACTGGCATGATCAGCTCCCGGAAGCCCGTGTGCCGGTCGGTTAACCCAGCTTAGCTCAGAGTGATTACTTCACCAATGGCCGTTAACGGCAACGACACGCTACCTCCCTCGGGGAACATGATGGCTGTCCCCCGCCGATCGGGTGGCAAAACCATCACGCGGACCAAAAGTGACGGACTGTCACTTTGATCACGTTAGGTGGCGATGTTGCGGCTGCTCGTGATGTCATTAGGTAGAAGGGGTGGCCAGGGCAGACCCGATCGCCGGACACAACGGCGGCCGATCTGACACCATTTCCTTCCTGACCGCACAACCGAGCAGCACAACCGATGGAGCGACGATGACGGACACAGGTAGCGACGATGTCGCCGTCATCGTGTACCGCGAAGATGACGCCTGGGAGGCGGACGTCCTGCCGGTGGCCCTGACCGAAGACCTCGCGGGCCTGATCCAGGCGCTGCGCCAGCAGCCCAGCATGGGGGGGACGATCGGGCTGGCGGCGATCGGCGATGACTTCTTCGTCGCCCTGCGGGTCATCGGCGGCCAGGTCTCGGTGTTCCTGTCTGACCTCACCGCCGCGGTGGACTGGCCGCTTGCCCGCCAGGTGCTCGATCACCTGGAGATCGAACTGGCTGACGACGAGGATCTCGATCAGGTGCTACCGGTGGGGGATCTGTCCATCTTCGCCGACCTCGGCATCGACGAGATGGATCTGGGCATGCTCGCGGGCGACCTTGATCTGTTCCCTGATGAGGCGCTGGCCATCATCGGCCGCAAGCTTGGCTTTGGCCACGCGCTGGAGCGGGCGCTCGACACAGCACTTGGCCGGTAATCTCACGGCGTGAGCACCGGTTTCCACGCCGAATTCGAGCCCGCGATGCGGGCGGCGCTCGCGGAAGCGGCCGCGTCGAACTCACCCCACGCCGAGGTGCCGGTCGGGGCGGTGATCCTCGACCGCGATGGCACGGTGATCGCCAGGGCGCACAACCGGCGCGAAGCAGATGTCGACCCGACCGCACATGCCGAGATCGTCGCCATCCGGGCAGCGGCGCGTGCGCTCGGATCGTGGCGGCTGGAAGGCTGCACGCTGGTCGTCACGCTTGAGCCCTGCACCATGTGCGCTGGCGCCATCGGCGCCGCCAGGATCGAGCGGGTCGTGTACGGGGCGGTTGACCCCAAGGCGGGGGCGGCCGGCTCGCTCTGGGACGTGCTGCGCGACCGCAGGCTCAATCACCAGGCAGAGGTGATCGGGGGAGTCCTCGCGCAGGACTGCGGGGCACTGCTCCGCGAGTTCTTCACCCAGCGCAGGCGCTCCCTCACCTGAGGCCCCACCTGGGATGTGCGAGTACCTGAGCAGTGTGAGTCAGGTAGGCTCAGCCGCGGTGGAGTCGCCTAGTGGCCGAGGGCGCACGCCTCGAAAGCGTGTGAGGGGGCAACCCCTCCGTGGGTTCAAATCCCACCTCCACCGCCATGTGCTGCCCACGGGTACGCGCCACCATGTACCCGTGGCGGTTCCCCGGCAGGTTCGCGGCCTGCCGTGAGAAAGATCTCGCCCGGGAGAATGGATGCAGCTAGAGCCGCAGAGCACCGCGCTGTTCATCTTGCTGATGGCAGTGTTCTGTGCCTTGCTGGCCTGGCTCGCCCTCACCAGGCAGCCGGTATTCCGGGTCTTCGCCGCCTGCCTCTCCTTCATCCCGGCGATGCTGTTCGGGATGGCGGCGGTGAACAAGTACTACGACTACTACCAGACCTGGGGCGCCCTCACCTCAGACCTCGGCGGGCAGAGCCTGAACACGGTGCCGAGCATCCCGCACAACCTCTCCGCCGGGCGCCTGCTTGCGATCCTGGGCAAGGTGACCGGGGGGCGGACCGCCGCCCTGCTGGGTGAGACCGTCCGCTTCACCATCGCCGGCCCGAGAAGCCATATCACCAGGACCGTCTACGTCTTCCTGCCGCCGCAGTACTTCCAGCGCAGCTACAGCAGCCACAAGTTCCCGGCGATCGAGCTCATCTCCGGTTACCCCGGAGAGCCGCAGGACTGGATCAATGTGATGGGCATCACCCAGGCCTACAAGACGCTGCTGAACGACCACCTGGTGAAGCCCGCCGTGCTGATCATGCCCGATCCGAATGGCGGCCCCCAGTACTCACTGCAGTGCCTCAACATCGTGCGCGGGCCGCAGGATGCCACCTATCTGGCCCGGGAGGTCCCGGCCTACCTGGCGCACACGCTCAGGCTGGACCCGCCGGGGCCGACCTGGGGAATCGCCGGGTACTCCGAGGGCGGCTACTGCGCGGCGAACCTCGCCCTGGTCTACCCCGCCAGGTATGGCGCCGCGGGAGTGCTCAGCGGTTATTTCACGCCCTTCGGTGTCCGGTACGGGAACCCGCCCAATCTCGTCCCCGCGTTCGGGAAGAACAAGGCACTGCGGCACCTGAACACGCCGCTGCTCCGGGTGACCACGCTTCCGGTGGACGTCAGGATCCCGAAGTTCTGGCTCGGGGCGGGGAGCTCCGATCAGGCGGACGTCACCGCGTCCCGGCGGTTCCAGCAGCTGCTGCGGGCGAGACAGCCGAACGTGACGCTGGATCTGGCGCCAGGTGGTGCGCACACGATGGCCACCTGGCGGGCGCTGATCCCGCCACTGCTTGAGTGGATGACATCCCAGCTGGCCTACACGCAGCTGCATCCGCTGCTGCCGCGCGGCTTGCACAAGTCACCGGGGGTGAAGGCCTCGGCCCACTCCGGGGCCAGTCCCGGCGCGACAAGACCCCGCCCGAGCCCGCCCCACTAGCCCGTCGCCGCTGTGCCCCAGCGTGACGCGCGTGCCCGGTCCGGTCAGTTCACGGGGTATCCGCTCACCACGCGTTCGGGCAGCGTCGCGATCAGCGGCGTCATGTGCACCGGCTCTGCCGCAACGCCGGGGGCCTGGGAGAACAAAGCCGGCTAATCGTTACGCGTGGCCCCGCTGTCCGGGAAGATCAAGGCCGGCGCCGGTCATTGCGCCAAATAGGGCATAACGGCTGCGATCGGTTACTGCCCACGGTGCCAGCGGCGGAGCCAGTGGTGCGGCGGGGCCAGCCCCATGGTGGCCTGCGCCGGACCAGGTTCCCAGCGGAATGCGACCGCGATGACTACGATCGCCGCCGCGCACCAGCCAAGGACCACCAGCAGCCCGGAGA
>OFHH01000219.1_pt1 | contig 10294 bp, 10 predicted proteins | sample 1521961 | NCBI WGS metagenome assembly OFHH01 (sample SAMEA2468439, study PRJEB22500) | soil metagenome | biome: Glassland; feature: Farmland; material: Clay | place: Australia | collected 2013-01-31 | depth 0.55 m | reverse complement strand
CCGGCGATGTAGCCGTCAAGTGAGACACCCATCGAATAGGTCACGCTGCGCATCAGAAGTCCTCCTCGGTAACGGGTTCGACAGTACGACCGCCGGACGCCGCAGGACTCATCGCGGCTCGCGGGATCCCCCGCGCTACCCGCCTACACCCCCCGCAACTCCGAAGCGCCAGTATGCCTGGAGAGAGTTGACAGACCCGCGGGCCGGCCAGACCGTGCCTGGGTTCCTGCTCGACATCCAAAGTGACGACGCCTGGTGGCGATGGAGGGATGAGGCTATTCCCGAGACAGGAGCCCAGCCGCAGCGGCCCCTGGTCCGCTCAACTGCCGGTGTAGAGGCGCGGCAGGTCGACGAGATCGATGGTGGGATCTCGCCTGGCCCGGTCACGTAGGTCGTCGGTGAAGCCGCTGCCGCTGAAAAGGAGCAGCCGGGTGTGCTTGGCCTGGGCCTCGTCGCGGACACGGAGCAGATCGAGGCCGTGCTCGAGGCGGCCCAGATGTTGCGGACCCATGATGTCGTTCCACTTGCACTCACCAATGGCGAGTAGTCGCTCGCGGTCGGTGTCGTCCGGGCCGAAGGCGGCGATGTCGACCTCGTGGGTGGTCCGGCCGGCGGGATCGGCGACGGTACCGCTGCCGACCCGGGAGGGGAGCCCGCCCAGGGTGTCGGGATCGGCGTGCCAGCGGGTCCAGTCCCTGCAGATGCGCTCGAAGTGGGGTCCGAGCACTTTGCTCCGGAATGTTGGTTGCAGGCGTTGCCAGGCGGCGGCGCGTCCCGGGCGCTCCAACTCGCCCCAGTGGGGGCGCATGACGGCGTGATAGAAGACGAGCAGCGGCTCGGCGATGCGGTATGCCGACCGGTTGCGGCGGAATGCGTCCTGCTCGTGCGTGATCAAGCCCACGTCCTGGAGGACGGCGAGCGGGTGGGCGAGGTCGGTGGACTTGCGGCCGAGGTAGGCAGCGATGCCGCCACGGTTGCTATTGCCGTCGGCGATCGCACCGAGCACAGAGTGGTACAAGGCTATGTCATGAAGCTCGGGCTCCTCCGCCAGCAGATAGCGGCCCTGCGCCGGGAACGGCGGGTGCCCGGACATCTTGATCGTCACATGACCCCAAGGCCGGGTCCATGATGTGGAACGAGTAATGGTTGACATAGGCGGTCTTCTTCGGATGCTGCCGATCACGCCGGTGGACTCGGAGCGGCAAACCTCCCACACCCTCGCCGGCGCCTTCGCGGCCAGCACCAGGAACACCCCCGCGCTCACCTCATGCGTGGCCAGGTATTCCCCGGCGATCAGGTGCTTGCGCTGCGTGTTGTCCAGCTCATCATCGGAGCCACCGTGCAGTCGGCGCCACCAGACCCAGAACCCGCCCGGGTTATGCCCCAGCGGGAAGAATGCGTTCAGCACAATCCGGTCCACGCAGTCATAGGAGCCGGTCAGCAGGTCCCCGTACCGCCCGGAGAAGTCATCAGCCACCCGCCGACCGTGCCAGGCTCACCGCAGCCGTCAGCCAAACTGCCCGAAGGGCCACTCCTTCCGGGCGAAGTCCCGGACGGAGCGTAGATTCTTGGATGTGGACTCGCGCCTCGGGTTGACCTGTCTTCTGGCCGCAGACCACGATCACGCCGATGGCGCTGGCGCGATGCTGCACCCGGATGGGCGTGGCGGGCGGCCTCGCGTCAGCGCGCGCCGGGGGCGGGACTCTAGTTGCCCTGGGTCTCGATGGCGTCCTTCACCCGCGCCATGAACGAGGCGTTCGCCCTTTCCGTGGCCAGGTCGACCAGGTTGCGCAGCGGCGGGATACGCCAGAACGACTCCGAGTGGTGCTCCGCCGTCAGCTTCGTCCCTGACCCCTCGGGTTCGAAGTCGTAGTCCCATGTGCCCACCAGCGGGTTTGAGGACCTGTCGGTGATGTGCTTGTTCGGGACCACGTCGGTGACCACGCTAAAGCCCCGGACCGGCAGGCCGTAGATCTTGGCGTGCCAGCTCATGTACGTGCCGACACCTTCCTTAGTGACCTTCACGTCGTCGAGCTGGCTGTCGAACGGATTGAGGTCCCAAAATCTCGCCGGGTCCTTGAAGGAGCCGAACACCGTCTCGACGGGCGCCTCAATGTGGATACTCTGCTTCATCGCTCTCATCCCCCGTGTGAGCGGCGGAGTGCATCACACCACCCCGCACCACTATCAACGTAACCGCTGCGGCGACAGCAGGGCAGAGCCAGAAGTCCCGCTTACGGACCCCAGAACGCAGGGCAGCAGCACCACGTGATCGTTGACGGTTTGGCTTCAGGTGATGCTTGACAGTTTCTAGGGTCTGCGGACCGTCGGGTCTTGTTCATCTTCTGCGAGTTCACGTTTGAGGGCGAAGCGGTCGCCTATGGTGCCCAGGCTAATCTGCTGGCTGGTTTCGAGCAGTGTGGCTGGTCTTCCGAGGGCGTCTTGTCCTGTACGGATCTGGTAGGTCACGGCGATCTCCTGGTCGCAGGCGGCGTGGCTGGTGACGCGGTGGCGTCGTGTGGTCTTTCAGGTCCCAGGTGCCTGATAGCTCGTGGTGCAGGGCGAGGGCGAGCCGGTGGCCTTCGGTGGTGTGCCAGGTGAAGCGGTAGGCGAAGAACGTGCCGGCGTCGCGGGACCAGTAGGTCCAGCCGGTTCCGTCAGGGCGGAACGCGATGTCGGCAGCCTCCATGGCGCCCCGGTAGAGGTCTTGGTCTGACCAGTAGCCCACAGGCGCTCATCCAGCACGGCTCCCATTGTGGGTGCTGGCCCGGCTCCCGGATAGCTGCCAGGCAACGCCCGGTGCTGGGCGGGGATCAGCGTGGAGCGCCCGCAGCGCGTAGCGCGAGGATGAACGGCGTTGAGGCCCGCAAGGCCCTGCGTAGGCGAGGCTGGCCAGGGACCCGGCGGCGCGCAGCAGGTTGTGTGCGATGGCCGCCAGGGCGGCCCACGCGGCATTGGCGGGGAACGAGCCCGATGGCAGGTGGGCGAGGGGGCCGTCGGTCCAGTCCGCGAACACCTGCTCCACGATGGCGTGGTCGCGGTGGTGCTCCCCGGCCTGGAGCATCACGAATGGGGAGCCGGTGAACACGGCGTGGCAGCGCCAGGCGGGGAACAGCCCGCCTTGGCCCTGGGCGGCCTTGCGGTTCAGGTCGCGGACGCGGCGGACGATGAGCCTGGCGGTGATCGCCTGGCCTTTCTTCGAGGCAAACGCGGTATAGGTGGCCTCGGCGACGTGGGCGCCGCTCACCCAGCAGGCCAGTTGCTCGTCCCAGATGGCCCGCGGTACTTGATGGGCCTCCAGGCCTCCTCGCCGATGGCCGCGATCGCCGCCTTGACGACCTTCGGGTCCATCCGCACCGTGACCGGGAAGAACGCCCCAGCCGCCCGCACGGCACCGCCGCGGAGTAAAACGCCGAGTCCGCCCGCACCACCGGCGCAGCCAGCGGCGTGCTGATGGTGGCGGCCAGCGCGTTCAGCCCGCGCACCAGCAGGCTCTTGCCCCCGGTCTTGGTGTGGCCGAACGCCGCGCCCTGCTTCTTGCGGCCGTAGACCCGCTTTTGCATCGAGTCGATATCGAGGAAGGCAAGGGTCTCCTTGCCCGCCAGCAGCGGGGCCCTGCATCCTTGGACGCCTGGCTGCGGCTCAGCAGTAGCAGCCTCTGCGTCGAGTTCTGAAGCGGTACACGGTAACCCGGCCGGGCAGATCTGGCCAGCTACCGGTGGCCGGCTACCGAACCTCAGGCTGCTTGCGCCTACGGCAGGCAGATCGTGACGCCGAGAACGTCCACGCATGTCCGTGGCGATCTGGATGGGCCCGGCGATGGGCTCGGCGTCGGGGACCACGACGGCTGCGGCGAGCGGGTTGCGGTCGCGGTCGGGACCGGGGATGGCGTTCCGGACGACTCCGGGGACGGTGCTCCGGCGGTGGCTGTCCGCTTGCTGGGCTCTCCGGGGGCTGACCCAGGCTGCGCGGGTGAGGAAGGCATCAAGGGCCCGGGGCTTCGGCCCGGCCAGGGTCCCGACGCTGATGGCCCTGCGGGCAGTAGCGCCGCGGGCGGCCCGGTCGCGCCGTGCAGCGGAGGACGACTGTGCAGCAGCGTCGCCCCAACGACCACCACCGTCACCACCACTGCTGCCGCAGCGGCTGCCGTCAGCGCCCGGCACACCCAGCGACCTTCTGGAGCGCGCCGGAAACCCGCGCCGCCCACTAGTGCCGGGAGCAGCACCGAACTGCGCGGAGAACGCCACCCGGCCTGCGGCGCCGCAGCCAAGGCCTTCCGGATCGCAGCCAGCCGCCCGACGGCCGACAAACCCGCGGAGACGTACACGACGACGGTGCCGCTCTCACGGCGGGCGAACGCCTGCATCCCGGGCGGCAGCCGGACACGCTCGACGCGGATCACGAGGCCAGCCTTCCGCAGCTCAGATACTGCTGGACGAAGCCCCGCATCAGCGTGGCGCGGCCACCGTCCTCGCCGGCAGCCCTCACATCCTGACCGCCTTCCGGCCGCTCAGATGCTGCTTGATGAAGGCCCACATCAGCATGGGGTCGCCACCATCCGCGACGACGACTATCACGTTCTGGCCGTCAGCGTCGAGGACAAGCGTGCTGCCGCCCCGGTGCGGGGAGCGAACGGCGCGGACGAGCGCGGACTGCGGACCGTCGGCCCCGGGCCGGACATCAGCCTGCCAGGCGGCCGACTCATACTGCCCCATTGGCATCCGCTTCTCCAGTCCGGGCCAAGACCGCCATCCCTGATAGCGGTAGATTACCGACAAATATCTCGAAGTATCAGATTACGGGAGAAGTAATCTCATTACCGTCAGCCATGCCAGGAGGCGGCGCGTGCCGGAAGCATCGCGGCGCGTTCTCGCCGGAGTGGGCATGGCGGGTCCCAGCTCACTCTCGGACATCACGGGCTCTGATCCCGGCGGCCATGCCCTGATGGCCACGGGATTTCGCCCCCACCAGCCACGGCGCCGAGGACGTTGGCGATGCCGCCGAGCCCGCGCATCCGGGCCCCAGCGTGCTGATCGCGGAGCGCGTCGGCGGTGGGGACGCCGCTGGACGCTCACAACGTGCGGCGGTCGTTCCGGGCGATCACCAAGGCGGCCGGGCTCGGGCAGGAGTGGACGCCGAGGGAACTCCGGCACACCTTCGTCAGCCTGCTCAGCGCCAACGACGTCAACCTCGAAGACATCGCGCGTCTGGTCGGGCATAGCGGCACATCCGTCACCGAGCGCGTCTACCGGCACGAGATCCGGCCATCGCTCACCTAGGGCGCCGAGATCATGGACCACCTATTTCAATAGCTACTTCGCGCTGATGTGGACCAGTGGTGCGCGTGCCGGGGTCACTAGGCGCATCGGAACGGTTGCCCCGTCGCCAGATTTGACGCTCCTGTTTCTGTCACCGCAGGCTGTATGGGGCGGAAGATACGGTGTCGGACGCGGATGAGTCCTGCGGCTTCTCAAGATCGCCTGCTGCCGAGATGATGGGGTCCATGAGCGCTGGGCTGACCGCAGAGGAATGGGGACACCTCGTCGAGTTGCTCCAGCGGTTTGCCGAGAACGATCTCGACCAGCATGATGCCTGGCAGCTCGACACCTCTTACGGCCCGGTCTATGTCAGGCTGAACCGGAAGCGCGCACCCAATGAGCCCGTTGACGCCTTCCGCCTGCTGCAGCCGCCGTCGCCCTACCGCACCGGGCGTGCCGCAAATGTGAACGGCCTTCCGGAAGTCAGGTCACGCGAGGATGCCCTGCGCATCGTCGGGGAGATGATCGCTGACTACGAAGGGACAGGGGCGGCGGAGTGGGAGAATTGGACGCTGGCACGGTTCCTGGAAGCGTTCGGCGGGTTCCTGCAAGACCTTGATGGCTATTTCGTGAACCGAGGGAAGCAAGTGCCCGCCCAGCCGGACTGGGCACTGGTGGCAACGCTGCTGGTAGCCGCGACTGGTTACGAGTAGTCCTGGGTGCAAGCCCTGCCTCGGCGACCGGCTTTTGACCAAGTCGCTTTGTGTGGTCTCCTACCGGACGGGGATCTCGTAGACGAGCGCGTACCGTTCGACGGGCAGGACGATGTCGGCGGTTTCTACCGGCTGCTCGCTGGTGTGGTAGGTGCGGGCGATGGTGAGCACGATGGCGCCGGGCCGGATGCGCAGGCGCTCGGCCTCTGCGGCCAGGGCGGGGCGGGCGCTGACGGTTTCCTCGGCGTGGGTGATGTGCTGGCCGATGATGGCCATCCGTTCCACCACGCCGCGCCCGGCATGCGGGCCTTCCTCGGGGAACATGATCGCGGTTCCGGCGGTGAGGTCTGCCGGTTCCCAGCTTTCCGACAGCATGACCGGCTCACCACTGGCCAGGAACGTGTACCGGGTGCGCATCGCAGGATCGCCCGGCCGGGCGCCGAGCCGCCCGGCGACAGCGGGTGTCATCGGGGCGCGGTCAGTGGAGGATTCCCAGGTGCCGGGCCGCCCGGTGGCGTTCATGGCCGCGCGGAACGGCGAGCCGCCGGGCCGGCTGGTGTACCAGGAGCGGGTCAGCCGTTGCATCTCCGGGCGGCGGCGCACATAGGAGCCTGACCCGGAGCGCGCCTCTGCGAACCCTTCGGCGATCAGCAGGCGGACGGCTTCCAGGCCGACCCGGTCGGACACCTGGTACTGGCGGGCGAGGTCGTGCCGGCTGGGCAGCCGGGCACCGGGTGGCAAGGTGCCGTCAATGATGGACCGGCGCAGGTCGTCGGCTATCCGCTGGTACGTCGGGGAAGGCACGGGACTAGCTTGACGAACCTGTGTACTCAGGAGCAAGCTGTGTACACAGCTTTGTCACACTGTGTCGCAGGGGGATACCGGAGTGGAGACAGCGGTCACCTTCCCCGGCCTGCCCGCCATCGTCCCATCCGTCCGCAAGTTCGTGCGCGGCATCCTCGCTGATTCCCCCCGCGCCGAGGACATGGAACTGATCGCCGCCGAACTGGCAAGCAACGCCATCCGGCACTCACCCGCCGGGCACGACGGAGGCGAGTTCACCGTGACCGTCCGCACCGGCCCCGGATGGGCACGGATCGAGGTCTCCGACACCGGCACCGGCCAGTGGCACGCACCGCAAGACGAAGACCTGGACGCAGAATACGGCCCGAGGGCTGGCCATCGTCGCCGCCTTAGCCTCAATCGTTCACGGCCTTTGAGGTCCGGTTACTGATTGTGCTGTCGCCCGGTTTGGGGCGTGGTGTCTGGTTGGTTCGTCGTGCGGGCGGGTGGCGCTGCCCGGGATGCCCGGGTGCGCACCGGCTCCGACCGCGCCGGGTGATCCTCCTTTCGCGTTGACGGGATGATTCGTGCTGGTCAGGTAGGTGCGGGCAGTGCGCAGAGCCGTTCCCAGCAGGCCAGGAGCGCTTTTGTCCATGGCCAGTCCTGGCTGATCTTGAGGATCCGCTGCCGGGCGTGGCGGGCCAGCCGGGCGGGGATGTGCAGGATGCGGTAGCGGAGCGTGTCGGGGTCGGCTTCCTTCAGGTCGTCGCGGTCGCAGAGGCCGAGGAGGCGGGCCCAGGCCGTGAGGTCGGCGGCGACGTTCGCGGCGATGACCCAGCCGCAGTTGACCTGCCAGGACTTCGAGGGGAGGTTGCGCAGGCCCATGGACTTTCCGGTGCGGACGCCGCCGGTTTCGACGACGGCGTGCTCGCGGTGCGCCACGTCGATGTACTGCGGGTGGTGGCTGCCCGGGACGGCGGGGATGCCGCCATCGGGGATGTTCGTGCAGGTGATGGAGTACTTCCAGCCGGTCTTCTTCTCGTACTCGGTGAGGTTCCTCAGGTGGCGGCGGGATGGCTTGACGCGGCGGGCGATCCAGCGCAGGCCTTCTGGCCAGTTCCCGGCGCGGCTCATCAGGTGCGTGATCTCCGCGACGTCCTTGTCCTCCTCGACGTCGCCGTCCTGGGTGATGCCGGGCTTCCAGGCGCTGGCGGGGAGCTGGCGGATGGCGTCCTCGTCGGCGGCGGTGATCGTCCAGCCGCAGGTGAACAGCACCGTCCGGCGCGCGGATGACATTCCCTGCAGGTGGCTGATGAGCTCGTGGCTCGCGCCGGCCCCGTCCACCCGGACCAGCATCCTCCGCCGGAACCGGGCGGGGACCTGCCGGACCGCCGCGGCCAGCACCTCCCGGTGGTCGGTGAACGTGTTCGACCCGGCGTTCCCGGGCCGCAGCAGCATCGCCAGGCACTCGCGCGTATTGGCGCACCACGCCCCCAATGGGTGAAAACCGTAGCCTTTCTTCCAGGTGGGTGCCGCGCCTTCCTTGTCGGAGTACGCGGTGACCAAGGTGGCGTCCAGGTCGATGACCACCCACCCGGCCAGGCACTTCCCCGCGATGGTGAGCCACGGGAACCCGGCCGGGGTCGCCTCGATCAGCGTCCACGCGTGCGCCCGTGCCTTCGCCCGTGCTCTGGCTATCTTCTCCAGCATGGCCGGCGTGCCGGCCAGCTCCAGGGCACGGCGGATCGTCGGGCCGCTCGGCGCCGTCCCCAGCACCGGCGCGAGGTGCGCCAGCACCGCGATGTCGCTCATGCTCGTGGCCCCGAGCGCGATCGCCACCGCCATCGACGCCAGCGCGATCCCCCGGTCGAAGACAGGGGACGTCCCGGCCTTCCGCAGCGCGGCGCTCAGCCAGCCGGTCAATCCGGCCTGGTCAGCGGCCTTCCGCAGCAGGACCGCGCCCGCGTGGCCGACCAGGCCCGTCCCGTCGCCCGTCACCTTCAGGGAATGATCCCAGCCGATATCCTGCATGACGAAGAGCGCTCCAGCCTGGCGATTACAACGTGTGGTTACCGCGTAATCTCCCAGGACCAGGGCGCTCTTCGCCGTGAAACCCCGGTAACAGCCCCTGCGACGCCGTCATCCCAGCAACAGGCATAGCCCCGCACCCATAAGGTGCACCCCGCCACCAGGCCAGCTGCCACGAAATCCCAGCTCACAGCCCCGCCCAAACCTCAAATCCCGCCAACGCCCAACCCGCTGAATGGCGGAGGTTAACTACCTGAAGATCCGCACCGCCGGACAGCAGCCAGGACGCATGCGCGTGCCTGAGATCGTGGATTCTCACCCGCCGGTTGATGCCCGCGGCCTTGAGCGCCGGCTTCCACACACGTTCGCGGAACCAGTCGCGCGGCATATGGCCGTCGGTGTCGAGGGGTCGCCCACGGCGCGGCTCGTCCTTTCCGTCGGCGCGGCGCGCCGCCCGGTAGTGCGTGTACGCGGCCTTGCAGTGCTTGCAGTGGCACTTGCCCAGCGAGTACCCGGTCAGGGTTCCGTGCCGGTACCGTCGCCCGGCACCGTTCGGCTCCGTCAGGCCAAGCGTCTCAGGATCGGGCAGAACGATGAGGCGTCGCTGCGGGCCGACGGGTGCGGTGAACAGCAGATCGCCTGCTTCCAGGTGCCCCTCGCTGATATGGGCCGAGATCCGCGCGACGACCTGGCGGCTGAGCTTGAACCGCCGGTATTCGTTGTCCTTCGGGTATTTCACCAGGAAGCGCGCACCCTCAGGGTGGTCCTGCGGGCTGAGTTCGACTACGGCCCGGCTGACGGTCAGGATGCGTGTTGCGAAGTCGAGGTCACGGACCCGCAGCTCGGTCAGCTCGCCCCACCGCAGCCCGCTCTCAATCGCGGTCTCGATCAGCAGCTGGGCATCGGTGTCTGGCAAGGCCTGGTACAGCAAGTCGAACTGGTTAGCGGTGATGATGTGCCGGGGCTTGTCCGGGACCGGCGGGATCTTGACCCCGCGGCTCGGGTGAATCGTTACTACCTCGTCCTCAAGTGCGGTGGTAAATATGGCGTTGAGGATCGACCCCTTGCAGTACTGGATGGTCCGCGCGGATGCTTCTTTATCCTGCATGTAGGTGATCCACTGACGGACGTGCTCTGGCAGAATGTCGCGCATCTTCATCGGCCCGAAGAACGGAATCAGATGCTTCCGGAGCTGGCCCCCGTAATTGCTGCGCACACCAGGCTCCAGCAGGTGATGCGGCAGCCACTTATCCAGCACATACACCTCGAACGTCTGCCTGCCCCGGCCCGGATCACCCTGCCTGCCAGCGCGGACCCCGGCCTCGGCCACCTTCCAGGCGTCGTTAGCGTCCTTCTTGCTGGAGAAGGTGCCAGCCGACCGCTCCAGGCCCCTGATGTCGAGGTAGTAGGCCGTGTAGCGGGGCTTGCCGTCCCGGCCCATACGTTTGCGCGCGAACCCCATAACCACCGCCTTGATCGTCTGACCGTCATTTGACCGTCGTGGTGGACATG
>OFHH01000214.1_pt1 | contig 10380 bp, 10 predicted proteins | sample 1521961 | NCBI WGS metagenome assembly OFHH01 (sample SAMEA2468439, study PRJEB22500) | soil metagenome | biome: Glassland; feature: Farmland; material: Clay | place: Australia | collected 2013-01-31 | depth 0.55 m | reverse complement strand
CCGGGCGGGAATCGGCCAGTTGGGTGTGTACTACTGCGGCGAGTAATACCACCATCAGTACCTGGCGGACGCGAAGAACCCGTACGGGTACTGCAACCACGGCCCGAACGGGATGTCGTGCCCGATCGGGGTGGCCCGCGCGCCGGACACAGCCCACTAGCCATACGTACCAACAGAACTGGCCTCGACGCTGGCTTGGGTCGAGGCCAGTGCTGCCTCGAACGTTCGTCCGGTTTCCTCCATGAACCCTCGGGCGCGTTCCAGCACCGCACAGGCCGCATGCCCTTCATTCAGGTGACAGACTTCCGGCTGAATGCCGAGCGCGCGGAGCAAACGCCACCCGCCGATCCCGAGCATCATCTCTTGTTTCAGCCGCAACTCCGGCCCGCCTCCGTAGAGCTCGCCGGTAATGCCGCGGTGAGCAGGGATGTTCGCAGGGTCGTTGCTGTCGAGCAGGTAAAGGCGCACCCGGCCGACCTGGACCTGCCAGGCGCGCAGCCAGACCGGGTAGCCGGGCAAGTCGAGCTTCAGCCGCAGCCATTCCCCATTCGCCTCGCGCAACGGCGTAATGGGCAATTGGCCGGGATCGTTATAGGGGAAAAGCGCCTGTTGGGCTCCGTCCTTGTCGAGCACCTGCCTAAAATAGCCTTGCTGGTAGAGCAGGCCAACGCCGACCACCGGCACGCCCAGATCACTGGCCGATTTGAGTTGATCGCCGGCCACATTGCCCAGTCCGCCGGAGTAAATGGGCAGGGCTTCGCTCAGCATGAATTCCATGCTGAAATACGCTACGCAGGTAAGAGGAGACTTCGAATGCTCTTGCTGAAACCATGCAGGGGCATTCGCAGCCTGACGCCTGGCTTGCACGAGGTCATCGACGCTTTTGCGAAAAACGGGATCGGTTGAAACGCGCTGAAGCTGGTCCCGGGAGACCGTCTGCAGGACAGCCCAGGGATTGTGCGTGAGCTCCCACAGGTCGGGATCAAGCTGTTGCCAGACTTCATCGGCGGCATGACTCCATGACCAGCGCAAGTCCAGGGCAAGCTCGGCCAGGGAGTCGAATCCCTCGACGTCCGCTGGGAGAATACTGTAGATCGGTTTGCTGACCGGTGTTTGTTTGCTCATTGCCTCTCCTTTAAATGCGTCCCGGACGGGAACCCCCGGCCGCTTCCGCTTCTTTCAGCCGTTTGCCAAGAAGGTTTAATTTGAACCTTCTGATGGTTTCGGGAGACACGATGGAACCCTTTGGACTTCTAAAATATAGCGCATCAAAGGGACACTGCACGATGCAGGCCCCGCATTGTACGCACTTATTTGCTCCCGGTATTGTCGCAATATGCCTGTTTCCATCCACTTCATAGCAATTTCGCGGACAAACCTGCTCGCAAAAACCCGCTCCTTTACATTTTTTTTCATCGAGTACGATTTTCAAAAATCTATCTTCATGCAGGCCGCTCTTATAGAGAGGAGTACTGCCCATTAAATCAAGGCTGATAATAAGAATAACAACGAGGGAAATGAAACCCCAGCGAACGATGAATTCCCAGGAGTATGAATTTGTCAAGATGCCGAACACAACTAGGATCAACATAAAAACTCCCCACAAGAACAAGGGAGCGCGGCCGAAATCAAAAATGATCGTGTATTTACTGAAAGCCACCCCCTTCTTTTCCGGATTCAGCCATTTGGAGTAGAGGGGAAAAGACAGAAAAATGAGAAGCGGCAGGCCCCAGATAAAACCGAGGAGAGGCAGGAGTACTTCACGCCAAAAGGTAATCAGCATGAGAAATACGATTATTGAAAAAGGAAATGCCCACATCACCGCCACTTCTATTCGCTGCGACAAGGGGAATTTGACCTGCCGCATCTCCGGGGTCTTAGCAAACTTGTTATTTATGAAAGCGGGTATATCTTTAGCATAAACCGGGCCCCAGGTGACTTTCCACCCTGTCTTTTCGCGTATTGTGCCGCCCTCGATGCCCGTCGCGGCGAGCTGGGGCAATATCACGTCCCGGTGATCCACGCGCCCTTCGATGCCGCTTATTTTCAGCGAAGAGATGACATCATGATTCGTAAAATGGCCGCCGGTGGCGCCGCACCAGACGTTGATCCCCCTGCTGTTGGCAACGAGGAGGTAACAGTCGATCCCCCGCAGGGCTCTTTTTACTCTTTCTACGGTCAGACGAAAATTGCCGGTCAAAAACACCGGTGAATCCCTGTCCGGTTTTCCTATTTCGATCAAGCCCGTTCTTTGAGGGAGCGGAAAACCCCTCAACAGGGTCCCGGCAATATTCACGATGATGGATTTCAGCAGATTCACCGGGCGATAATATTTCCTTTCTGCGTTATTCATCTCTTCAACCCTGTTTCCTGGCTTCTATTTCAGCGAAATTTTCCATCCTGTTCAATCTCAGCGTTTCGATGGTAAACCCGGCGGCCGTGATCTTTTCAGGCAAACCGCCAATCGCATGGGTGGCGGTTTGCGTGATAAGATACGTAATGAGCAGAAGAGGAATTCGAAACAGCGAATGGAACAATCTCTTCGCACTATGCCCGGGCCTCACCTCGTCCGCGATGAGCAGTAGCCCCCCGGGCTTCAATATCCGTTTTGTCTCTTGCAGCGCGTAGTTCAACTCATCGTCGTTCAATTCCGAAAAACAGAGCCCGCTCATGACGACGTCATAGCTTTCCGCGTCTTCATTGCCCAATTCAGCGACGCCCATCTCGTGCAATTCAATGCTTCCCGTGAGATGGGCTTCATCCGTCCGCTTTTGCGCGATCTCCAGCATCTGCGCATTGACGTCGATCCCTTTGACCTTCGCGCCCTTCAGCGCGGCCCGTATCGTCAGGGCCCCTGTCCCGCAGCCGATATCCAGGACTTTCTGTCCTTTCGTTATGCGAGAGGTCAATCGATCATATGCCTTATCCAGCCTTCCAAGCGTAAGAAGGCGAATGCCCCTGTCATACCTGCCTGGAGCGGACTCCAGTATCTTCATGAGGATATACGTGCTCATTCGCGAGCCGCCGCCAGAGCATCGCTGACGATCGTCTGTGCTTCCTCCTTGATGCGATTCAAATGGTCCTTGCCGAGGAAGCTTTCCACGTAGATCTTGTAGATGTCCTCGGTCCCCGACGGACGGGCCGCGAACCATCCGCTCTTCGCACTGACCTTCAACCCGCCGATGGGGGCGTTATTGCCGGGAGCCCGGGTGAGGATGCTTTCTATTTTCTCCCCGGCAAGAACAGTCGATGTAACCTGTGTCGGAGAAAGTTTTTTCAGAATTTCTTTTTGTCCGGGTGTCGCCGGCGCTTCGATCCGGTCATACAGGGACTCTCCGAACTCAGCGGCAAGGTCTCGATAGAGCTCGCCGGGGTCCCGGCCCATTCGTGCCGTAATTTCCGCCGAAAGCAGGGCCGGCACGATCCCATCCTTGTCAGTCGTCCAGACGGTACCGTCGCGGCGCAGAAACGACGCCCCCGCGCTCTCCTCGCCGCCGAATCCGAGAGAGCCGTCGAGCAGACCGTCGACGAACCACTTGAAACCGACGGGCACTTCGTAGAGTTTTCTTCCGAGCTTCGCGGCGACGTAATCGATCATCCGGCTGCTCACCACTGTCTTGCCCACCGTCGCCTCTTTGTGCCATAGCGGCCGGTGTTGAAAAAGGTAGAACACGGCGACGGTAAGATAGTGATTGGGCGGAAGCAGCCCGGTGCTCCGGGTGACGATGCCGTGCCGGTCCGCATCGGTGTCGCAGGCAAAGGCGATATCGAACCGGTCCTTCAGCCCGATCAGACGCTGCATCGCATAGGGGGACGAAGGGTCCATCCTGATCTTTCCGTCCCAATCAACCGTCATGAAGCGGAACGTGGGATCGACGGCGTCGTTCACAACGGTGAGATTCAGACCGTATCGTTCTGCGACAGGTCCCCAGTAACGGACCGCCGCGCCGCCGAGCGGGTCCGCGCCCAGAGAGATATTCGCGCCTCGAATGACCTCCATGTCGATCACATTCCCCAGGTCGTTTACATAGGAACCGAGGTAATCGTGCCGGTGCGTCGTATCAACGCGAAGCGCCTTCTCATACGGCATTCTTTTCACACTCTTCAGGCTATCTGCAAGAAACCCATTCGCCGCCTCCTCGATCCGGCCGGTGACGCCCGGCTCCGCCGGACCGCCGTTGGGGGGATTGTACTTGAAGCCTCCGCTTTCCGGCGGGTTATGCGAGGGAGTGATCACGATGCCGTCCGAGAGCCCTTTTGCGCGTCCGCGGTTGTAGGTGAGAATAGCATGGGAGATGACGGGGGTCGGCGTGTATTCATCTCTCTCATCGATCATGACCTCCACGCCGTTGGCCGCCAACACTTCAAGGGCGCAGGCAAAAGCAGGCACGGAGACTGCGTGGGTGTCCATGCCGAGGAAGAGGGGACCGTCGATTTTTTGTTCCCGGCGATACCGGCAGATGGCCTGGGTGATGGCGAGAATGTGGGCTTCGTTGAAGGTCTTGTTCAGGGATGAGCCGCGGTGTCCCGAGGTGCCGAAAGAGACCCTCTCCTCCGCTACCGAGGGATCGGGCGCCTCGGTGTAGTAGGCGGTGACAAGCTTCGGCACGTTGACCAGCATCGATGGTTCTGCGGGCTTTCCCGCATGAGGGCTTGCGTTCATGGTCCTCCCTTATGACAGGTATCTCTATTCTTTCTGCACGGTGCCGGGAAGCGCGGAGAGCTCGTAATGGAGGAGGTCGCCGATCTTCTCGATGGCGATGTCCGCCGGCGGATAGGCGGCAATGCTTTCCCGGTCGAGCGCATAGTGACCCTGGCGGGGAAAGACCGTCGTTAACCGGCCGTCCCAGACGTTTTTCATCGCCGCAAGAATGCGCAGCTTATCGTCCACCATGACGTAACGCCGGGCGGGATAGTGCCGCTCAACATCGGCCAGCATACGCTCCTTATGAATGTAGATCAGCACCCGGCCCCCGACCGCGTCCCACAGTCCCGACCGCTGCACTTTGCGCGGCTGGAAGACCACGTCGCCGTCCGACAGGATGACCGTGGTCCCCCACGAACGGACACGATCAAGAACGGCAAGCGCGCCGGGATAGAGCCGGTCTGCAAAGGGATAATCCACCAGGAACGAAGACATCGTCAGCAGCCGTGGATCGCAGAGGTCTTCGAGTCGGTAACGCTGCAAGGCGCCCAGGTAGTCTGCATAGCCGAGCTCGGCTCGCAGTCTTTCAAGGATGGCAAAATACCGGTCCCTGCTGTCCGCGCCGAACTCGCTTTCGAGATGGCGCCTGAGGTCCTGTTCCACCCGGTCGTTGTCGAGCAGCGTGTTATCTACGTCGAACAGGAATACGATATTGCTCGAAAGATTCAACGATCATTCCTTTTCATTGCCGCCCGGTAAGCACCGCGGCGCGCCATGCCGTTCAATTTTGCGCGCCGGTAAGTAAGCCTGCTGCGCGGTATTTTTTACTGCGTGGAATTCTTTCGTTTCCCTGTCCACGATCAGAAAATAAGGCGCCCTGCCGAACCTCTCATCGACCCTCGATTCCAGCGTCTCCCCGGTTGATGTGATGCAGAGCTTCATCGTATGCCTCCTTCCGTTTACTGCCGCAGAATCGGACGGGTAATTGTCCCTTCAGACCGCAAACTCCGCGACCACGATGGTATGGTCTGACGGCCTTTCTGCGCGCCGCGGCACCATATCAATCCACGTCCTTGTGGATTTCTCCGCCAGGGGCCGGGTAGCCCAGATGTGGTCCACGCGCCAGCCCAGGTTCTTGGTCACCGCGTTTCTCAAGCGGTAGTCCCAGAACGTATATTGCCCCGGGCCGGGCTGATGCAGCCGGAAGACATCAATGAAGCCCCATTGCCGAAAGCGCTGAAGAGCGGCCCGCTCGTCGGGATGAAAGCCGACTTGTCCTTCCAGGTGGGCCGGATCGTATACGTCCGCGGGTTCGGGAGCGGCGTTGAAGTCTCCCGCCCACAGGAGGGGCTTGTCCGGCCGAAAGCGCTCGTTGAAATAATCGTACAGCCGCTGGAGCCAGTCCAGTTTTTCCCGGAATTTCTTTGATAGAGGATGAAATCCCTGAGGGACGTAGGTATTGACTATGGATATTTTATTTATTATAGCAGTGATCAGACGTGTTTCTTCCGATCCGTATTCATCGAAGCCTATTCTGACATCCTCTGCCGGCTTTTTGCTCACAATGGCCACTCCGTTGTATGACTTCTCACCCCGGAAAACCGGATGGTAATGCATATCCTCGAACGCCTGTTGGGGGAAATCCTTGTCAGGGACCTTTGTTTCCTGGAGACAGAGCACGTCCGGCGATTCTTTCCGCAGCCAGGCAAGGACAATGTCCAGCCTGGCCCTGATTGAATTGGTATTAAAGGTAGCGATCTTTATGACTTTTCCGGTCTTCATCATCCGCCTTGATTTCTATGCAGAGAAAGCCCGCTCCGCTCACGGAGTCTTCCTGCGGTTCCTCGATCCTGCGAGGCTCATCAGGCCTCTGACGCAACGTGCTCCTGATCCTCGATATTTTCAGCCCGGCTGCATGCAGCATATTTTCCAGGTCCTGCAAACTGTAAAATTCGGCGCTACGGTAAAAGGGATGACCGGCTCTTTTCTTTTCCTCGTAGAAGGCGCCCCATAATGAATCCCCGGGGACAAGTCCTATTATGATGCTTCCATCCTTTCTCAAAACCCTTTTTGCCTCTCGTAATACATCGAGGGGGTTTTCGACAAAACACAATGTGACGATAATAAGAACGCAGCCGAATGTTTTGTCAGAGAAGGGGAGATTCTCTCCATAACCATGCACGGTTTTCACCCCTCTTTTTTCCGCCATGGCGAGCGCATGCAAGGATGGGTCAATTCCGGTTACATCCGGGAAGTGCATGGCGAACCTCCCTGTGCCGACGCCGATTTCAAGGACAGGGCCGGGAGAATCTTCGACCAGCGGTCTTAGACATTTCAGCTCGCTCTCATACAGGGGACGGCCCTCCGCTGAGTCATACCAGGCGTCGTAGGTATCGGTCATTCGGTCAAAAACGCTCTCGCCACCGGAAAACCTTCCATCATCTCTTGTCCCGGGGAGGTCGTCCAGCTTACCGGCAAGCCAGCCGATCCTTTCGGCGCTGCGGGAGTCAAATGCAGGCACGTAGGGCTTGATGTCGAGGAGCGGCGTCCCATCGAGGATGTCCACATCCCGGATATGGAGTTTTCCCCTTTCTACTTTAACAAGCCGCACGATCGACATTCCGATGGGATTCGGGCGTGCAGGAGCACGCGTAGCAAACACTCCGCGCACCTCGGTATCCAGATATGGCTTTACCCGTAAGGAATGCTCCTTTGATAAATGGAAATGATAGAGCAACATAATGTGCGAAAATCCATCCAGGTCCGCAAGCCCTTCTGCATACTCCGGGTATATTTCAACGGTTTCCTCGATGTTCCCGGCAGAGGCAGGCTGGATCGGAGCGTCGCGAGGTTCTTTGAGCGGCGAGTGAATAGCGCCTATGGGCCTATAGATGATTGCCGGTCTCATTCCTGGGTCGTCTCTTCAAAAGATTTCATTCAGGTCGCTTGCGATTTTTTATCCTAAACATCATTGCTGGTTTATTTTTTTGCTACCGCTTCTCGTCCCAGGTAATAATGGGTACGTGCTCTCAGATCATCGTCCAGTTCATAAACCAGGGGAATGCCGGTCGGAATTTCGAATTCCATGATAGCTTCATCTGAAATGGCATCGAGATATTTGACCAAGGCACGGAGGCTGTTGCCGTGGGCTGAGATCAAGATCGTATTTGCCTCCTGCAGACCCGGCACGATTGCATTATGCCAGTAAGGGAGAACTCGATTGAGTGTATCTCTCAAGGACTCGGTGCAGGGAAGTTCTTCGTCCTTCAGGTGAGCATACCGTGGATCAAACCTCGGATGCCTGGGATCGGTAACGGCCAAAGCAGGCGGCCGGACATTATAACTGCGCCGCCAGATGTGGACCTGCTCAGCGCCGTATTTTTGCGCTGTGGCTTTTTTATTAAGCCCTTGGAGAGCTCCATAATGCCGTTCGTTAAGCCTCCATGAGCGATGCACGGGAATCCACATAAGGTCCATCTCATCCAGAACGATCCACAGCGTTCTGATGGCGCGTTTGAGCACGGATGTATAGGCCACGCTGAACGCGTATCCTTCCGCCTTCAACACCTTCCCTGCCTGATAGGCTTCCCTCACACCCTGGTCGGAAAGGTCAACGTCGGTCCAGCCCGTAAATTTATTCTCGAGATTCCACAGGCTCTGGCTGTGGCGCAGAAGTACCAGCTTTTTCATTTGAATCCCGCCTTACTATTCATGAACAATGATTCTTCAAATCTTCTTCAACCCCATCTCTTCCTTAAAGATAGTTTTTCACCGTAATGACGATACCCAGACCGACCACGGCCGCGATCCAGATCAGGAGCAGGGTCAGACTGACCTTTCCCCATCGGTCAACTCCGGCCGGCGCGGCATAAGTCCCGGCAGTCCTGCCCGACGCGTAGGCAATGTATACCTGATAGCTGATGATGATCACTCCCATGATGAGCGTGCCAAGGAACAGGGCGGTGCTCCCGGGATCAAGGTTTACCTTGTAATCGAAGATCGAATAGCCGAAGCGGCCCACGTATTTCGTCCTCAGGACCTCCCGTGCGTAGGACATCGCAAGGATGGTCACGAACGCCCAGACGCCTGCAGGCACCGCGTATCTGATCGGGTCTTTCCCGGCGCGGTACAGGAATACCAGGAGCGAGACCCCCAAGGCTGCCGCAATCAGCAGCGCGGGGCTTTGATAAAACCGGAACTCCGGAGGCAGGCTGAACAGCCACCAGATGCCGATAATCGCCTGGATCGCGGTAAACAGGAACGCCATTCTCGCTCCCGTGCCGGCGACCCGGGCGAGATGCTCCCGGTCCTTGTCCGGCCTGTCCTTGAAGTACCAGGCGTAGAGCATGAGGAACAGCCCCCCCATGGCAAAGGCGGGGACGATGAAATGCAGGAATCGGGGAAGCTGAAAGGCATGCAGGGAGGTTCCGGATGCATTCACGCCGTTGCCCTCGACATACCACGGGAGCCATTTCTCCGGCTGGAGAAGCTGGTATTGGAGGACGTGCATGATGGCGCCCGCGAGCAGGAAAAGCGCGAAGGACAGGAATGCGACCGCGGCGAATCCACCGTCTTTGCCCTTGCCGCCTTTCAGGTAGAAAATGTACGTCAGGCCGTAGCCGAGCATCAGGATCGCGATAAACCCCAGGGCCCAGGCAGCGGAAAGCATGTTTGACGCGTACCAGAAGGGGTCGTACACCACCTGCACGAACAGGAGCGGCGCAATGCCAAAGAGGATCGCCAGCGAGGCGTTAGGAGTCGTCGCCTTCGCCAGGGACCGGGAGAGGCCCCCCCAGTACCCGTCGCCGCGGACAAATCCGTACGCGGAGAGGAAGGACAATCCGACTGTGAAGTTCACGAACATGATGTGCACGGCAAAAGTGAGGACCATCAAGAGCTGGAAGAGAATCGGGTAGAACGGGACCCCCATCGGGTCCTGCAGCGTTTTTATCATTGTTCCTGCGTCCATGGAGTCCTCCTTACCTGTTCAGAGATACGAGGAATGCCGCCAGCGCGGCCTTTTCCTCAGCGGTGCCGGCAAAGGGCGGCATATAGGGGAACCCGCCGAGCGCGGTCAGGACGTTGCCCGCAACCTCGGCATCCGTCAGGTTCAAACGTTTCACCATCCGGGGCAGCGGCCGCAGTCCTTGTTCGTCGAGGACGTGACACCCCGAACACTCGATCAGGGCGATCATCTTTCCCGCTTCCAGACGATTGCCGTCATTGATTTTCCGCAGCGCAGCGGGCACGAAGGGCGAAACGGCGAGGATCCCTTTTTCGTTTATCCCGGCAATATCCGCCTTTACGCCTTTTGCCCTGATGTCGCTGCCGATGAGCTGGTTCGAATACATGTAGGATGAGATGACATAGGGCTTGCGGATCATTTCCCTGGTCCTTTCCGCTGACCATATACCGCCAAAGAGGACCAGAACGGCAACGATTGCCGGCGCCAGCCGTAGTGCCATCGGCCGTACCCAGGCGAACAGGAAATAGGCGAGCATCGCCCCCCAGGCAAGGACGAGCCCCGTCTTCAGCCCCTGCGGGACGATCATCCCGAGGAGTGCGCCCGCGTTTTCCGGAAGCGCTTTCCGGTACCAGAAGAGCGCGCCGCTTGCGAGCAGCAGGCCGGCAATGCCCAGCAGAGACGCGGTTTTTGTTACGAACCTTCGTGCGTCTTCGTTCGTGAGACGCGTTGCCACTGCTACGGCATAGGCCGCGGAGATCCCGAACATGAC
>OFHH01000213.1_pt1 | contig 10387 bp, 9 predicted proteins | sample 1521961 | NCBI WGS metagenome assembly OFHH01 (sample SAMEA2468439, study PRJEB22500) | soil metagenome | biome: Glassland; feature: Farmland; material: Clay | place: Australia | collected 2013-01-31 | depth 0.55 m | reverse complement strand
GGTTTGGGCGAGGCGGCCAGCGGGCGGGGACCGCGGCCAGCGGTCAGTCGGCCGGTGGTCCGTGGCCAGCGGTCCGTGGCCGCTGGTCCGTGGTCAGCAGGAGTGGCCGGGGCCCGCCATCGCCGATCCGCGGAGCCTGGCCACCGTCGCCCGCAGTTGCTCCACCTCGCGGGTGAGTTCGGCCACGCGGCGCTTCTCGTCGTCCGCCTCACGGGACTCGGCGATCTCCCGGATCCTGCGGACCTCGCGGTATAGCGGGTCAAGACCCCGCTCCCCGGCGGCGCGCGCCGGTGAACCACAATAGGGGCAGCTGGCTGTCTCGCTCACATCGGCTCCGGCACAGGCCTCGCACGCTACGCGCGGTGACGGCGGCCGGCAACGAGCCCTGCCCCAAATCCCGGGGACATGCTTGTGAGGCCGGGCACAAGCGCCCGTGGCCAGCAGAATCACCAGGGCGCGTCTCGCTGGCAGCCGCCGGTGATCTGGCCATGCGGCCGCGTCCCGGGACCGCCGGGCGGGCGATCACGCGGCCATCACGGGCCGACGGCGATTTGTGGCCGGGACACAGAGCGCTCAGCAGCAATATTGTGCCGGCGCCCGGTGCGCCGGGCCATGCACCGTTGCACACTTGGAATAGCCGGGAAAAGAGTGCCTAATAAGCAGGCCCCTTCAATCGGCGGCCGGAAGCAAGCGCCCTGAGGTCTGTTCGGAGGCAGTGTGGAAACCGACTTCAGGGCGCTTTCCCGCGGACCAGGAACGCTGTCCGCGCGGCAACGGGCCGGCGATCGTTATGCCGACGTCGGACGCCTGTTGATCACCTGCCCGGACCGGCCCGGCATTGTCGCCGCCGTTTCCAGCTTTCTGTTTGCGTACGGGGCAAACATCACCGAGTCGCAGCAGTACTCGACCGATCCGTTCGGTGGCACATTTTTTCTCCGGGTCGAGTTCCACCTGGATGCGCTCGCGGACCGTTTCGATGATCTGCTGGAGGGTTTCGCGCAACTCGCCGACAGATTCTCCATGCGCTGGAAAATGACCAAGGCGGCGGACCTGAAGCGGGTCGCCATCATGGTCTCGAAGGCCGATCACGCGCTGCAGGAGATCCTGTGGCGCGCTCACTGGGGTGAGCTGAGGGCCGACATCGTGATGGTGATCTCCAACCACCGCGACGCCGAGCAGGCCGCTGCCGGGTGGGGCATCCCTTTCCGCCACATCCCGGTTAGCCGGGAAAATGCCAGCGAGGCGGAGGCCGCCCAACTCGCACTGCTCACCGGGAAGACCGACCTGGTCATCCTCGCCCGTTACATGCGGATCCTTTCGCCACACTTCCTGTCGGCCTATACCGAGCCGATCATCAACATCCATCACAGCTTCCTGCCGGCTTTCGCCGGGGCGGATCCGTACCGGCAGGCAGACAACCGGGGAGTCAAGCTCATCGGCGCGACCGCGCACTACGTGACCCCCGAACTGGACGCCGGGCCGATCATCGAGCAGGACATCGTGCGGGTCGACCACCGCTGCTCGGTGGACCAGCTCCGCCAGCTCGGGCGCCACGTGGAACGGGCCGTGCTGGCCCGGGCGGTCAGCTGGCATCTGGCGGACCGGCTCATCGTCCACCAGAACAAGACGATCGTCTTCACCTGATGCAGTCACAGCCGACCCGGCTCACCGGAAGGAGGGATGGCATGGATACGTGGCCGCAGCCGAGACGGCCCAGGCTGACGGCATGGCTGCTGTACCGCGTCCAGCGCCTGCTGGCTCCCTCCGCCTTCTACGGCTGGCTCGGGAAGTGGCTGGAGACGTCGGCAGTCAGGTACCGCATCTTCACCGGCACCGAGAAGTCGATCAAGAAGGAGATCTTCGGGTGCCGGATGTGCGGTCAGTGCGCACTGCCGGCCACCGGGTACGCCTGCCCGATGACGTGCCCCAAGCAGTTGCGCAACGGCCCCTGCGGGGGTGTCGGCGGCGACGGCTCCTGCGAGGTCCACCCGAGCATGCGGTGCGTGTGGGTGGTGGCCTACGAACGGGCGGAACGGCAGGGACACGCCGCCGACCTGCAACTGCTCCAGCGCCCCATCGACCACCGGCGCTGGGGGGAGAGCTCGTGGGTCAACTACTGGCAGCACCGTGACGACGACCTGTGGACCAGTGATGACGGCCTGGACACCGCGCCGGTCATCTGGCGGCCCGAACCTGCCCTGAGGGCGGGGCGGCGATGATCCCCGGGCTCTCCCCCCTCCAGCACGAGGCCTGGCCTGCCAACGGTCAGGCCCGCCCGGTGCTGCGCAGCCGGCTGGAGTCAGGCGAGACGGCAGTGACCGCCGAAGTCGGCCCGCCCCGGGGATCGGACCCGGAGGCGGTCCGCCGCAAAGTGGCGCCGCTGCGCGGCTGGGTGGATGCCGTCAACATCACCGACGGGCAGGGCGCCCATGTGCGGATGTCCAACTGGGCGGCCAGCCTGCTCGCCCTGAGCGCCGGTGTGGAGCCGGTCATGCAGGTCACCTGCCGCGACCGCAACCGCATCGCCCTTCAGTCCGACCTGCTGTCCGCGTCCGCCCTCGGCATCCCCAACGTGCTGCTGATGACCGGCGACCACCCCCGGTTCGGCGATCATCCCGACGCCAAGCCCGTGTTCGACCTCGACAGCACGCAGCTCGTGTGGACCGCCCGCACCATGCGCGACGAAGGGCGGGTGCTGTCCGGCCGCAAGCTGGACCCGCCACCGCGCTGGCTCATCGGCGCGGTGGAGAACCCGTTCGCGCCGCCGGTCCTTTTCCGCGCCGCCCGGCTCGGCAAGAAGGTCGCCGCCGGCGCGGAGTTCGTGCAGACGCAGTTCGTCTTCGATGTCACCGTCTTCACCACCTGGCTGGCGGAGGTCCGCGACCTCGGGCTGCTTCAGCGCTGCCGCATCCTGGCCGGGGTGGGGCCGGTCCGCTCGCTGCGGGCGCTGGAGCACATGCGCACCGGCGTGCCGGGCCTTTCCATTCCGGACGAGGTAGACCGCAGGCTGCGCGGTGTGCCCGGCGACCATGTCGAGCAGGAGGGGCTGGCGATGTGCGCGGAGATCATCCAGCAGGTCCTGCAGATCCCCGGGGTGAGCGGGGTTCACGTCATGGCACCGGGTTTCGAGCGGGGCATCCCCGAGATCCTCGACCGGGCGGGCCTGCGCCAGCGGGACGCCGCGCCGGCCGCGGTGGGACAGCGCGGGAGCGGCGCCACTGGAGCGGGGGAAACCGGGAGCCAGCATGCACATTGATGTCCGCCCGGTCGCGAGGCTGCGCGGCCCGGCGCCAGTGAACGTCCCGGCCGCGCTCACGCCGGTCTTCGCGGCGCTGGGCGATGCGCCGGTGGACCTGGCCAGGCTGCGGGTCGTCTGCGACTGGATCCAGTACCGCGGCAACTTCTGCGGGCCGGTCGAGTGCCGGCCGGTGCTGGCTGAGCGGCCGGGCGAGCACGGCCAGCCCGGCGGCGCGGCCTGGCCGCCGCTGGACTTGCTGGAGATCGCCATCGACCTGCGCCGCTGCGGCGAGGTGGATCTGGAGACGCACGTCAAGGAAGCGCTGGCCGCCCCGGCTGACCCCGCAACCCCCGCGTCCCCCGCGCGGATCGTGCTGGAACCCTGGGTGCCGGCCAGCGGGAGCTGCATCTGGCGGTTCAACACTCTCTACTGGCAGGCGCTGTCCCGGTGGGAACAGGCCACCGGGCGGGAGTACGAGCAGGCGCTCCCCGGCGGGGAGAGCGATGCCCGTAACACCGGGGCCGTGCACGAGATGATCCTGGAGCTGTTCCGGGTCTGGGACGAACTCGACGCCCGGCATGCCCTGCCGCAGGAGCTGTACGTCGTCGAACTCGGTGTCGGCAACGGGGGCCAGGCGCGCACCTGGCTGGACGCTTTCGCCGCCCTCGACCGCGGGCACGGCCGCGATTACTACCGGCGGCTGCACTACCTGATGGGCGACTACTCGGCGCATGTCCTGGACCGCGCCCGGCAGACGGTGGCCCATCACGGCGACCACGTCAACGGGCTCGTGCTCGACGCCACCCGCCCGCTGCTGACGCTCGGGTTCCTGCGGGGCAAGGCGTTCTGCGTCTATATCTCCAACGTCTACGACAACCTCCCCACCGACGAGGTGGCCAGCATCGGAGGCCGGCCCTATCTGGTCGAGGTACGCGCCTACCTGCGTGATGAGGACGCCGCCCGGATCGCCGGCCAGCATCACATCCCGGACAGCGCGCTGGCCGCGGTCATCGAGCGGCTGCTCCGGCTCGGGCCGGACCTGCTGGCCGAGGCCGCGCCCGAGAGGTTCGCCGAGGCCGGTCACGCGGTAACGCTCTGGCGCGACGTCTGGGCGGCGTTGCGCCTGCAGGAGCGTTACGTCCCGCTGGAAGGGCTGGATGCCTACCGGCTGTCGCCCTCGCTGACCGGGGAGATCCTGCGGCCGCTGCTGGGACATGGTGGCGACATCCGGATGCATGCCAGCAACGGCGCGCTCGCCAGCTTCGAGGGCACCCTGCCGCTGCTGCACCCGTTCGGCCGGCTCCTGTGCCACGACCTGTTCCTCACCGAGCCGGCCCAGTACCACGCCGGCTTCTTCGGGCCGGGCAAGTACGACGGGTCCGTCGTGAACTGGGTCAACGGCCCACTGCTCCAGCTCATCGGCAACCGGCGCGGCTACGACGTCCAGATAGCACCCTTCAGCGCCCGCCCCGGCTCGAACGTGAAGACACTGACCGCCCAGGTACGGGACTGATCGCCATGGCAGCGCGGAAAATCTCATCGAGCGGGCGTCCGGCCACCACGGCGCTGCGGACCCGGCTGCTGCCGACCACGGTCGTCGGCTCCTATCCGGTCCCGGAGTGGCTGGAACGCCTCAAGACCGACTTCTACCAGCGCCGGATCAGCGCCCAGCACCTGAACGAGATCCACGAGGTCGCGATCAAGGCGGCGCTGAAAGACCAGGAGCTCACCGGGCTGGACATCGTGTCCGACGGCGAACTGCGCCGCGACAACGACATCGACTACCTGCTCACCCGGATTCCCGGTATCGACATCCCGCACCGGGCCAAGACCGACTACTACGACTACTACGACGCGGCACTCCCCCGGCCGCTGCCCGAGCCGGAGGGCGTGGGCCTGGGCCTGGCCGCGGACTTCGCATTCACCCGCGAGCAGACCGAGCGCCCTATCAAGTTCTCCTTCACCGGCCCGTTCTCCCTGTCACGGCGGATCCGCAACGCCGGCTACGCCGACTCTGCCGACCTGGTGCGGGCACTTGCCAGGTGGCTCAACGCGGAGGCGCACGCGCTGGCCGCCGCCGGAGCGGACCTGCTCCAGATCGACGAGCCCTTCCTGGCCGGCTATCCCGAGGCCGTGGACCTGGCGATCGAGGCGGTCAACATCGTCACCGAGGGAGTCGGCGCCTCCTGGGCGCTGCACGTGTGTTATGGCAACCGCTACTCCCGGCCGTTGTGGGAAGGGCACTACGACTTCCTGTTTCCCGCGGTCCTCGACGCGCGCATCGATCAGCTCGTACTCGAATTCGCCCGCAAGGGACCGGGGGACCTGCGGCTGTTCAGGCAGCACGCTTGGGACCGCCGGGTGGGCCTTGGTGTGATCGATGTCAAGTCGGCCGACGTGGAGTCCGCGGATCTGGTTGCCGCCCGTATCCGCCGGGCACTGGAGTTCGTCCCGGCGGACCGGCTGGTCATCAACCCGGACTGCGGGTTGCGCCACCTGCCCGCTGAGGTGGCCCGGGCCAAGCTGCGTGCCATGGTGGCCGGGGCCGCCCAGGTGCGTCAGGAGCAGCGATCCGGGGAATCCCCGGATCGCGTAGCATCAGCGCCCGCGGACCCATCATCCGCGGGCGCCAACGGATCAGCGGCGGCAGCCGGGCAGGCCGGCCTCCGCCCGCTCGGGAACAAGGAAGGGGCGAGCCGATGAGCACGCCGGACGCGGACGGTTTCGTTTTCACCTCCGAGTCGGTGACCGAGGGCCATCCGGACAAGATGGCCGACCAGATCTCCGACTCCATCCTCGACGCCGCCCTGGCGCAGGACCCGCAGTCCCGGGTGGCCTGCGAGACGCTGCTGACGACAGGCCTGATCGTGGTCGCCGGTGAGCTGACCACCAAGGCGGTGCTCGACTACAGCGACATCGCCCGCAGGTGTGTGCGCGAGATCGGCTACGTGGGCGGCGAGTTCGGCTTCGATGCCGACGCGGTCGGCGTGATCGTCGCCCTCGACAAGCAGTCACCCGACATCTCCCAGGGCGTCGACGCCTCGCATGAGGTGCGGGGCGGCGGTGACGATCACCCCTACGACCTGGCGGGCGCCGGTGACCAGGGGATGATGTTCGGCTACGCGACGAACGAGACCCCCGAGCTCATGCCGATGCCGATCACCCTCGCGCACCGTCTCGCCCAGCGGCTGTCCGAGGTCCGCACCAGCGGCCTGATGCCCTACCTGCGGCCCGACGGCAAGACCCAGGTCACTGTCCGCTATGACGGCGCGGGCCGCCCGGTCAGGGTGGAGAAGGTACTCATCTCCTCCCAGCACGCCGAGGGCATGGAGGACAAGCTGCCGGACGCGCTCTGGGACCAGGTCGTCACCCAGGTGCTGCCGCAGGATCTGTACGACCCGGCGGAGCTGGCCGGGCAGTTCTACGTCAACCCGACCGGGCGGTTCGTCATCGGCGGCCCGGTCGGCGACGCGGGCCTGACCGGCCGCAAGATCATCGTGGACACCTACGGCGGCTTCGCCCGCCACGGCGGCGGCGCGTTCTCCGGCAAGGACCCGTCGAAGGTGGACCGCAGCGCGGCGTACGGCGCGCGCTGGGTGGCCAAGAACATCGTCGCCGCGGGCCTCGCGGACCGGGCCGAAGTCCAGGTCGCCTACGCGATCGGCATGGCACGGCCGTTCTCGCTGCTGGTCGAGACGTTCGGCACGGAAAAGGTAGCCCGTTCGAAGATCCTTGAGCTGGTGCAGGCGAACTTCGACCTGCGGCCCGCGGCGATCTGCGATCACCTCGAACTGCGCCAGCCGCGTTACCGCAAGACCGCCGCCTACGGGCACTTCGGGCGCAGTGAGCCGGAGTTCACCTGGGAGCGCACCGACAAGGCGGAGGCGCTGCGGCGGCAGGCCGGGCTCGGGTAGCGGGCGGCGCCGTGCGGGTCGCAGTCTCCGGGTCGATCGCGGCCGATCACCTGATGTCGTTTCCGGGTAGCTTCACCGAGCACCTGATCGCCGGCCAGCTCGACCGGGTGTCGCTGTCCTTCCTCGCCGACGAACTGGAGATACGGCGTGGCGGGGCGGCCGCGAACATCTGTTTCGGGCTGGGCGTCCTCGGGCTGTCGCCGGTCCTGATCGGCGCGGTTGGGGCCGACTTCACCGATCATGAGGTCTGGCTGAAGCAGCACGGCGTCGACACCAGCGGCGTACGGGTCTCGCAGGAACGGCACACGGCACGGTTCGTCTGCACCACCGATCGCGACCACAACCAGATCGCCACCTTCTACGCGGGCGCCATGGCGGAGGCACGTGAGATCGGGCTCGCCGAGGTCGCCCAGCAGGCCGGCGGTTTCGAGGTCACGGTCATCAGCCCGAACGACCCGCAGGCGATGCTGCGGCACACCAGCGAATGCCGCGACCAGGGGTACGACTTCCTGGCCGACCCCTCGCAGCAGCTCGCCAGGGCCGGCGGGCAGATGGTGCGGGATCTGGTCGACGGCGCCGCCGGCTTGTTCACCAACTCCTACGAACGGCACCTGCTCGAGCAGAAGACAGGCTGGACGCAGCACGACATCCTCGACCGGGTCGGGGTGTGGGTGACCACCCTCGGCCCGGACGGGGCGGCAGTCACCCGCAAGGGTGAACCTGCGATCCAGGTGCCCGCCGTGCCACCCGTCCGGGCCGCGGACCCGACCGGCGCGGGGGACGCGTTCCGGGCCGGGTTCATCGCCGGGATGGCCTGGGATCTGGGTGACCTGCGGTCCGCGCAGCTAGGCTGCGCCCTGGCCACCCTCTCGCTGGAGGCGGTCGGCCCGCAGGAGTACGCCCTGGGCAACGCCGATTTCCTGGCGCGCTTCGCCGCGGCCTACGGCGGGCCGGCCGCTGCCGAGGTGGCGCCGCACCTGCCTGGCTAGCCCGCTTCCTTCGGCAGCGGGGTGTTCGTCATCGGGGGCCTACGCCTGCACCGGCTCGGGCAGGAAGACGGACTTGGGTTTGAGGTAGGCATCCAGGCATTCAGGCCCGTACGCGCTGCCCTGGCCGCTGGCCCCGCCACCCCAGGGGGCACCCAGGTCGGGGGTGTAGAGATTGACGCCGAAGGTCCCGACGTGGATGCGCCGTGCGATGTCCACCCCGTGCTCCGGGTCACAGGTCCACACCGTGCCCGCCAGCCCGTAACCGGCGTCGTTGACCATCGCCACCGCCTCGGATTCGCGCGCGTACGGGATCACCGTGACCACGGGGCCGAACACCTCACGGCCGGCCGGCACGGCGGCAGCTGTTCCGGCGAGGACGGTGGGCTCGTAGTAATAGCCGCGGACCGGTGCGGCAGGCCGGCGCCCGCCGGCGATGACGCGGGCACCATCCGCGGTGCTGGCCGCCACGTAGGACTCGACACCCCCCCGGTGCTGCGGGCTGACCAGCGGTCCCATGCTGGTTTCCGCTGCCATCGGGTCGCCGACCACCGTGGTCGCCGCCTGGTCCATCAGACCCGCGACCGCCTCCTCGTAGCGGCTCTGGGGTGCGAGGACCCGGGAGGCCGCAAAACACGTCTGCCCGGAGTTGGCGAACGCCAGCCGGCCCAGCTCCGCTGACGTGGCGGCCAGGTCGGCGTCTTCCAGCACGATCGCCGCCGACTTACCGCCCAGTTCCAGGTTCACCGACTTGAATGTCTCGCCACAGGCCACCGCGATCCGCCGCCCGATGGACACCGGCCCGGCGAAGGAGACCTTGTCGACGCCCGTGTGGCGGGCAAGCATCTCCGCCACCTCGTGTGCCCCGGTGACCAGGTTGAACACGCCCGGCGGGAAGTCCGCCACCTCGAATGCCTCGGCCAGGATGTAGGCGCTCAGGGAGGTCTGCGCCGCTGGTTTGAGCACCACTGTGCAGCCAGCCGCGAGCGCGGGCGCCAGCTGGGAAAAGGCCAGCGTCAGCGGGTAGTTCCAGGGGGCGATCACGGCTGCCACGCCCATGGGTTCGTGCCGGACGAGGGTGTGCCCACGGAAGTTGACGGCGGCGCGGATCTCCTCCGGCTCGAACGCGGCGGCCAGAGCGGCGTAGTAGCGGACGATGGTGACCGGGAACTCGGCGTTGTGCACCCGGGACAAGGTGATCGGCATGCCCATCTCGGCGGTCACCAGGCGGGCCGCATCCTGCGCGCGGTCTTCCAGGGCGATGGCGAGCCGGTCCATGACCGCGGCCCGCTCCGCCCGGTCCATCCGCGGCCAGGGGCCGCGGTCGAACGCGTGCCTGGCAGCGTGAACGGCGATGTCGACGTCCGCGCCGGCCGCGGCGGGCGCGGCGCCTATTATCTCCTCAGTAGCGGGATTGGCGACCGTGATCACGTCCGCCGACGCCGATGGCAGCAGGCGTCCGCCCGCGTAGATATCCCGGTATTCGAGCAATCCAGGCCGCCTTCCCTGAGCCGGACGACCCGCGGCAGCGGGGGGCGCGTCTGACTGGCTGTGGTGTTAACTTTCCTGAAATGTGCGTGGCGCGCATGCCGCTTGTCAAGCTTCCTGGCGACGGACGGCGAGGATTTTGTCAAGCTTTCTGACGGCGGCCGGCCATGGGCATGCGCCCCGCGTGGGCAGCTACCAGGGACGGAGGACCGGGCCCGCTGGCCGGCACTAGGACGGCGGGTTCCGTTTGTGCCCTGGTCACAAAGTGCGTGCCGGATTCCGGCCATATGCTGCGCTTGTGACGGACAAGCCCTCCGCCGCTGAGCGCACCGCCGTCCGCGACGCCCGGCCCGGCCGCCAGCGGGACCTCGGCCGCGCGAAGCTGGCGCTGCGTGAGCGGGTGACGGTGTCCCGCCCGCTGTCGGGCCTGGGCCTGCAGGACGCCGACCGGGCAAGCGGCACCCAGCTCGGCGCCGTCACCGACTATGGGAGGGTGCCGCCCTCCCCCGGCGTCGAGCGTTCCCTCCCCGCCGGGCTCTGCCCCGCGGGCCCGCGGCACAACCTCGAATCCGGGGCCCCCGCCACGCGCTTTCCCGAGGGGATGAGCGAGAACCGCCGCCTCCTTCTCGCCGACGCGCAGACCTCGGGCGGATTGCTCATCGCGGTGACGCCGCCGCGCCTCGACGCGCTTCTCGCCGCGCTCGCCGCCCGCGACGTCGCCCCCCGCGCCGCGATCGGCCGCGTCGAGGCGGCGGACACGC
>OFHH01000212.1_pt1 | contig 10425 bp, 10 predicted proteins | sample 1521961 | NCBI WGS metagenome assembly OFHH01 (sample SAMEA2468439, study PRJEB22500) | soil metagenome | biome: Glassland; feature: Farmland; material: Clay | place: Australia | collected 2013-01-31 | depth 0.55 m | reverse complement strand
CACCGACCCCGCCGAGGTGGCGCCCTACGACCAGCTGTACGCCCGGCTCCGCGACGCGGCGCTGCCACCCACCGACAGCCTCGACCTGCTCACCAAGGCAGCCACCGAACTCCCCGACCAATAACCATGCCGATCATCGTCGGGTGAAGGCTGCGGGGGCGGGGCCGGGCGGGCGCGACTGCAGACCTGAGGCCGGAATTGGCGGCGCCCTGGGTGGCGCGTGTCCGGGCAGCGGGAAGAACGGGCGCCGGGCCTGAGCATGCCCCTGCGGAGGAGCGGAACCAGCTTGCGCGGGCCGCAGGCCCCCGCATGCCCCATCGTCCATGCGCCGTGACGAGACCACGAGAACGACTTGAAAGCGCGGTAAGACAGACCCATAATTGGGATGTTCACAAACTCTGGACTGTACAGCTATCCGGTTTGACCGGAGAGATAGTCGGTACTGCGTGCGGAGGATGACTGATGCCCATCACGGGCAGCGAGCCCGGCGGCCCGTCTTCCACAGTCCCGCGCCCGCCAGAACCGGCCCCATGGCCTGTGATCTTGGGCTAGCGCATGGTCTCTGCGAGTACAGGACACAGGCCCGCAATGGAGGAGAAATGGCTGCCATCGGTGGAGCCCCGCAGCAAGGCGTTAGCCCCTTAGGCGGACCAGCGGCGCCGACGTCTGGGCTGCGGTGGCGCCGGGTGTTTCCCGGTGAGGAGCGGCAGCTTGGCGTGCTGCGGCGGTGGCTGGCGTCACTGCTGCCGGACTGTCCGGCGCGTGATGACGTGGCTTGTGTCGCGAGTGAGCTGGGCAGTAATGCGGTGCGGCACACGGCGAGCGGGCGGGAGGGCTGGTTCGCTGTGGAGATCACCTTTCACCGGTCGGTCGTGCGGGTGGCGGTCGCGGACTGCGGTGCTCCGGCCGGGCCGCGGGTGATCGATGACCCGGCCGGTGAGCATGGGCGGGGGCTGCTGGTGGTGAAGGGCCTGTCTGCCCGTACCGGGGTGTGTGGCGATCACCGGGGCCGGCTGGTATGGGCCGATGTCCCCTGGGATGAGGCGGGCGCTGCGGAGCCCGTGTCACCCCAGGACCGGTACCAGGCGGCGATCCGTGACGGCCAGGCGGGCCTGGCCACCCGTTTCGCCGGGGTGTCGGTCTGGTTTGGCCGTTCGACCTTGCAGTGGTGGGCACTGGCAGGCGGCGAACTGGTGACGGCGCCTTCGGCGGCCGAACTGGCTGGCCAGCTCAGCCGCCTGCGGGGCACCCCGCCACTGCGGCCTCCTGCGCCCGGGCACCTGGGCTACGCGGAGGTCGCGGTGGCACAGGCCGGCAGTCGTTCACGCATCGCACCGGGGATCCGGGTACGGCGGGTCGGCCTGGCAGGTGCGCTGTGATCGTCCCCGGCCTGGGGCCGCTGGAATCGGCGATCATGACTGCCGTCTGGGACGCTGGCCAGCCGCTGACCGTCGGTGCGGTCTGTGACCGGCTGAACTACCGCACCGGGGGCGGCGGCGACCCCGCCTACACCACGGTCATGACCGTCATGAACATCTTGTGGCGCAAAGGCCTGCTGTCGCGGGCCAAGCACGCGGGCGGCAGCGACACACGCCCCTGGTGGTACCAGGCGCGCGTCACCCGGGAAAGCTACCTGGCCGCCGTCATCGCCGGGGCGCTGGACTGCGCACCTGACCCCGTGGCTGTGCTGCTGCACGTGTTCCCCGCAGCGCCCGCGGGCCGGGCCGGATACGTCACCCCAGCCGGCGGGCGACGGCCAGGCTCACGGCCGGGGACCGGCCATGCCGCGTGCTGCCGCCTGCAGGCCTCGGTGCCGGCGAGCCGGGGTACCCGCACATCGGCACAGCAGCCCGGGCTGGCGCAGACGTGAACACCAGCCGCAGCCCAGATCCCACCGGCCCCACGGCAGGCAGCGCGACCCTGGCGGCAGAGTTCGGCCGCCAGCTGCGCGTGCTGACCGAGCTGGGTGCCGCCCGCCCGGCCTATGAGTTCTGGTGGGAACCGCGGGATCATGCCCGGCCGGTGCTCGTGGCCAAACGCCTGCCCGGCGCAGCGGGCCGGCCACATACGGTGGTTACCCCAGACCCTGCGGAGATGCGGGCGATTCTGGGGATTTCACAGACCCACGATCAAGGCTCAGCCTGAACCGGCAGCCTGCGGGGTGCCAGAACTGTGCCGCTGGCTGTGACCTGGGCTTTCAGGCAGCTCGCTCGTTATCGCCGCCGGGACGGCGAGGACCATCACCTCGATACGGAAACCCGCGTCCCGGTAGGCCCGCAGGTGGTTGGCGGCGCCCTTGCTGTCTTGCCCGGTCTCTGGCTTGAGCGCATTGATTCTCTGCGTGCGCACGTATTCGTGGGCCTGCGCCAGCCACGCCCAGCTATCCGGCCCGATGTACGCGGCCATCAGCTTGTCATCCCGGCGCATCAGTTCGTCATATCTGGGGTGGTACGGCTTGTAGAGGTCGCTGTCTAAATCGGCAAACCCGCCCCGGCCGTTCAGGACCTCGCCCACTATGCTGGCCACCCTGCTCTTCCCGGCACCGTGCTGGCCGACCAGGAACACCACCGTGGGCTGTGCCTGCGGCTCCCGACCGGCGAGCAGTTCGGGAACGATCTGTTCGCAGAAGATACGCCCCCCTCCCCGGGTAACAGCAGGTAGCGGAGAGCGTCGGGATCGGCGGCCGGCCGGCGGCGCGGGTAAATCTCACGCGCCACAGCGTCAGAGTCAAGCTCCAAGGCCGCCGCTCACCTCACGGGCGAGTCGTGAGAAGCGGCGCCTGGTTTCCGCGACCGCAGCGCGATCAGCCGGGTCAAGCTGCTCCCGCCAGCGAGCACAGTCCGCACGGCCAGCCCGGGCCGCCTCGATGATTCTGCGGTCAGGTTCGCGCTTGGTTTCCTCCGCCGCGATCACCGCGCTGTAAGCCCCGACCGCACCGTTGATGGCTTCCAGGGCCGCCTCATAGGCCACCGACTCCTCAGTCGACCAGGTGAAGGGCTGAAGCTGGCTCAGCGCCGACGGGCCGCAGGCGGGATCGGTCATAGCAGCCCTCTCCTCATTGGCGCTCACCACCAGCCTAGAGCACCGGCCGGGGCCGTCGGTGACAGCGCAGCCGCCGGCGCCGTTTCACGCCCACACCAGTGGCTAATCGTCATTCCGCCGGTTTGTCTGAGCAGGCGGTCCCGGAGCCCGCGGGCTATCGGCTTCGCCTGGTCTTCCGGAGCCTGGCCGCGCGGTCGAGGATCTTGGCGAGGGCCTGCCCGAGGATCGGTGGCGATTCGCCGGGCTCTTTACAGCAGGGAGGCTTGTCTCGCCTGGTGCCTGGTTCGGGCTCGATGCCCAGCAGGCGGTAAAGCTCGGCATAGACGTTCAGGACGGGGTCCTGGTCGTCATGCGGGCCGACTAAGAGGACCCAGGCGCGCTGAGGAGTCTCGAATGCCACGACCACCCGTAACGGGCCGCTGAGATGCTTGACGCACAGGTGATCCAGCGTGGTTTGGCCACTCAGCCGGTAGGCCAGTGCCCGGCAGCCTGCGGCAGCGAGATCGTTCAGGAAGTTCTCGAATGTCTTGGATTGCTTGCGGCTGAGCCTGCTGATCTGCTGTTCAGCGCGGGGGGTTGCGAGGATTTCTGTGGGCACGCCTGCGCACTCTAGTTGTTCGCGCTGTCATTCTTTCTGAGTGGGCGGAGCACCCGCCCTTCGCCTCTGCGCATCTGCTCGACGCTTTCCTGCAGGTCGGGACGTTCCAGCAGGGCCGAGTCACTGAGGTGGCGCCAGACCTCATCGAGCAGATCCCGGTCTTTGCCGGCTGCCCGCAGATCGCGAAGGATATGGGTGACGGCATGGACACTGTGCACGTCAAGCAGCAGCCGGGGAACGCGCTGGGCAACGGTCAGCACCCCCTGCGCAGCCCAGGCCCGCACGGTCTTCTCGCTCAGCCCCAGCAGCTTGGCGGCGATCACGGGGCGAATCGTGCCCTCATCGGCAAGCGTCGCAGCCGACACGGCCAGGAGTTTCGCCCGGCGTTCATCGTCTTCCGGGAGCGTGCAGGCAACCTCCTCAACCGCCTCCACCCGGTCGAACAGGCCGCGGATGCGCTCTTCCTCGACAGCGATGCTCATGGCAGCCCTCCTCCTTCCGAGTATGCGGCATTTTCTCGGAACCCGCCAGAACCGGTGAGTACAGCAGAGGAGTACAGCAACCGGCCCGCACCGAGGGGGATCCGGATGGACGCTCCGGGACGCTGACCTGCGGGAATAAGAAGGGAAACCTCCGAGGACGTGGTCCAGTTTCAGGCAGCCCTGTCACTGCTGTACTTTCCCGCTGTACTCGCGCCCCGGCTGTTCGAATTATGCTTCTGACCTGTGGAGCTAAGGGGACTCGAACCCCTGACCCCCTGCTTGCAAACAACAGGCAGGCAGTTCATCGGTGTCTCGCGCCGGGTGCTGATCTACGGCGAAGCACACCTGCGGGCGATGCTGCGGGCCTACGTGCCGCAACAACGATCATCGGCCGCACCAGTCCCGGCAGCAGCGGCCACCCGGCCATGAAGGGCTGGTCGTCGTACCGCTGGACGCGCCGGTGCAGCGCCGCAAGGTCCTCGGCGGCGTCATTAACGAGTATCACCGGGCGGCGTGGCCGCCTGAACTGAACGTATGAGGTTTCGGCAAGCACAACGGCTCACGTCTTGTTGTGCCCTGGCACACACCAGGGGATGGTTCGCGGCAGCACCGAGCACGGGCTCGGCATTGACGCCTCCGGCGGCAGCGGCATCAGCGGGAACGTTGCGTCTTGCCGTGGGTAAACGGCGCCGTTGCACAGCGGGTCACTCGGCTGGAGTTGGTACAGGTTGCAGAGCACCTGCCCGAACAGGGGGTCAGTGAAGCCCGCACCTGGTCCGGCTGTGGCGCAGTCGCCATTTGCCTGCTCGAGGTTCGCGGGCGAGGAGCTAACACCAGCCGGGTCGATGTTGTTATGCCAGCAGTTCCCCTGGCCCGGCGCGGCCGCCGGAATGCCCGCCGCGCTGAAATCGCTCAGATCGGCCAAATCACCGTTGGTCGGGTTGTTGAACGAGCCATTGCCGCGGAAGACGTTGCCGTGCACGTTCGAGCCATAGTCATTGAAGAAGCAGGCCGGGCCACCAGCCAGCGAGCCGGCGAATGGGTTGTCCCATACTCCGCCACCCGAGGTGCAGTCGGCGGGACCGTTCACGACACCAGTGATGTAGGGCACCATGGCGACCGCCCACGCGCCATTGTTGACCAACAGGTTGTTCCTGATCGTGTCGTGCCTGCCGCCTGCTACCACAACGCCGGCGCCTACCAGGCCCAGCCCGTTGCCGGGCACGTCACGGTTGTTGTTGTCGTGGATGTAGTTGCCCGTGACAACCCAGCACGAGCCCGAGCCACCGGGGCAGGAGCCATCCTGCGGCGCGGGCAGGTCCCCGCTGCTGGCGCTGTTGGTGTCGATGCCCTCGCCGTTGCGATCCCACTCGCCATTCTCAATCACCAGATGGCCGCCCGAGTTGGTACCCGAGTAGCCGAGCGCGTTGTTCTCCCCGTGTGCGTGGTCGAGCACTGCGTTGCAGTCCGGGCAGGCGCCGATGTAGTAGCCGGAGTCATTCATGTTGCTGGCGTAGGTCCGGTCGATCAGGCCCGGTCCAGCCGCGTTGGCGGCGAAGATCCCATAGGTTGCCTGGGCGGGATCGCCCTGCTGGAAGTACGTGGTCGTCGCCGAAAGGTACGAGCCGAAATAGCTGTGCATGCGGATCTGGCCCGTGTCATAGCCACCATTCCACCAGATCTGGTTTCCCGAGCCGTCCTGGCCGGACAGGAAGTTGCAGACCGTCAGGTTCTGGATGGTCACGCCGCTGGCTTCGTAGACCTCGATGCCGTTGCGTCCCCACGGGCCCTGCGGCCCGACTGGGCCCCGGTCCTGGTCGGACGGGCTGGCCGAGCAGGGCGGCCCGGACCTGGTGCCATCGACGATCACGCCTGCCCGGCTGAGACCCAGCAGGTGCAGGTTGGGCTTATCGATCCAGACGCCGGCGCCAGGTGCCGTGGTTGGCTGGTGTGTCGTGTAGTCGCCGCGCTCCTTGTAGTCGCCCGGGGCGATGACGATCCAGTCACCGGGTGACGCAGCGTCCACCGCTGCCTGGATGGACCGGAACTGACCCCGTTTACCGTGCCAGCTGCCCACGGTCCACACCTTGGGCTTCGGGCCGCTTCGGGCCGACGCGGCGGCGACGCCGCTGAGGCCCGGCCCCAGCAGGACCGCGACAGTGGCTGCGGCCACCATCCGCAGCCATGATCTGCCAATGGTGCGCCGAGCGCGTACAGAGGACTTCGCTGGCCCCAAGGCTATTCACCTACCCGCCAATCCGGCCGCGGCCGAACACCGCGACACGCTGGCATTATCCGCCCGGGATGCCCCGATGTCATGCCATAGCCGAACAGCGCTGCGATCCCACGCAGCACCTGGCAGAACACTGTTGCGCTTCACCGGGACCACAGGATGCGCCACACCACCGCCATCGTCGCTGAGCCGTGCGCGGCAGATCGGGCTCGGCGACGGCTGCACCACGTCTACACAGGGAACGTGCACGACACCGAGGAGGTACCACCCGCTGCCTGTCATGCGGGTAAGGCGGTCGTCGTGCGGGACTGGCAGGTTTGGTGCGGCGCAAAAACGGCGACCTCATGCCGCAGCACCAGCAACTCCACGTTCTTCGACGCCGGTGAGCGGCCGAGCAGGACCAGCCAGCCGCAGACCCGGATGAAGATGAGATACAGCAGACGAACACACGACTGATCATCATGGCGCACCGCTGACTCCGGTGCATCGCTGCAGCTCACAGGCCAGGCAGACTTCTGGCACCCCACACCACCTGCGCCCCAGGCCGGCGAAGCAGAAATTGACGAGAAAACGGGCAGCAGCCGCCCTGCCCACCGTGCTGCGCCTGCTGGGAGCGGACAGATGACGAACCCCGCTGAAGCCGCCGGTGAGGAGCGCCTGCGCCGGTGGCGGCTAGTCCTGGGAGGCGGTGACGCCGACGGGACCGGTGCCGCCCTCGGCACCGCCGAGCAGGGCATGGACGAGGCCCTCGCCGCGGTCTACGGGGGAGCACTGATGCGGACCGCGCCCCGCCCGGCCGGACCCGGTGCCGGGCTCGGCCCGTCAGCCCCGGCGGTCGCGCGCTGGCTGGGTGACATCCGCGCCTACTTCCCCTCGACAGTGGTCAGAGTCATCCAGCAGGACGCCATTGCGCGGCTCGGCCTGACGGAACTCCTCCTCGAACCAGAGGTGCTCGACGCGGTGGAGCCCGACGTGCACCTGGTGGCCACCCTGCTCGCGCTGAGCGAAGCGCTGCCGCAGCGGGCCCGCGAAGCGGCCCGGGTGGTCATCCGCCGCCTCGCCGACGACGTCGAACAACGGCTCGCCGAACCCACCCGCCGGGCGATCACCGGGGCGCTGCGCCGGGCCGGCCGCACCCGCCGCCCCCGCCCCGGTGACGTGGACTGGGACCGCACCATCCGGGCCAACCTGCGCCACTACCGGCCGGAACTCGGCACCGTGATTCCCGAGGTGTTCATCGGCTACGGACGGGCGCAGCAGTCCGTGCAACGCGAACTCATCCTCGCTATCGACCAGAGTGGCTCGATGGCCTCATCGGTCGTCCACGCCGGCATCCTGGGCGCCGTCCTGGCCAGCGTGCGCACCCTGCGCACCAGCCTGGTGGTGTTCGACACCGCGGTCGCCGATCTCACCGGCCTGCTGCCTGACCCAGTCAGCATGCTGCTGGCGACCCGCCTCGGCGGCGGCACCGACATCAACCGCGCGCTGCGGTACTGCCAGGCCCTCGTGCACCAGCCCCGCAACACGATCCTTGTCCTCATCAGCGACCTGATGGAAGGCGGTTCCCGTGAGCAAATGCTGCGGCGGGCCGCGGACCTGGCAGGATCCGGGGTCACGATGGTCGCGCTGCTGGCCCTGAGCGACGACGGCGCGCCCGTGTATGACCACGGCAACGCCGCCAGCCTCGCCGCCCTCGGCGTCCCCGCCTTCGCATGCACCCCAGAACTCTTCCCAGAACTGCTGGCAGCCGCGGTTCAGCACCGCGACCTGCGGGACTGGGCTGCCGCGAACCTGCCGCAATAGGGCCCGCGGCCCTGCTCCCCGGACGGATGGAGGAACAGCATGGACGACATGGCTCCCAAAGTGCCGCCCCAGGCTCAGGTGGCCGCGGACGATCCGGTCGTGTGCCGGGCCACCGGGGCCCGCCGCTCGCACCACTCACACCAGCTCGCGAGAAGCCGGGTGATCAGCTCCTTGCGGCTGGTGGCCGGGACTGGCTGGCGGTCGGTGATGACCGCTTTCTTCTGCCGCTTCAGCGGGATGCCCCGAACCTGGCGACCAGTGGTTTTCTGCCTGCCCGTTCCACGCTGGCCTCAAAGCAGGTGCGCGGCCCGTGCGGTGCGTCGACCTTGACCTTGTACTTGCGGGCCATCTTCGTGACCGTCGAGCCGTGCTTGGCGGCTAGTTATCCAGGGTCCGTCCGCGACAGAGCCGGTGTCCGCGGACGGAGGTCCATGGACGCTCCAAGCGCCCCACCTGGTGGGTTCCCCCGGTGCGCTCGGCTACGGCGCACCAGTCCCGCCAGCAACGGCCACCCGGCCACGACGGCAGGGCCGGCGTTCCGCCGGACCTGCCGGTCCAGCGGCGGAAAGTGCCCGGCGGCGTGATCAGCGAGTACTACCAGGCTGCGTAACTGATCTCATGAACCCGAAGGTCAGACACCATGCGAGTAGTTTTGAAGCGGTACAGGCTGCGAAGCCCTCGCGGCCGAACCGGCGCACGATCGGCAGGCGCAGCCCGGGACCCGCGCCGACGATGGCGATAACTGACATGACCTGCCCTTTTCAGGCGGATCCCGTGCGCTGGCCGTGTCTGTGGGTACCGCAAGCCGGCAACGCAGTGCGCCCGGGTTTGTCGGTGGCGGAGATTGCCCGGCGGGTGGCCGTGCACCGAGACTGCGTGTGCATCCACTTAGAGCATTTCTGCCGTGGCGAGATGCACAGGCTGGGAGGTCACGTGGCCGCGCCGATATTTCAGGGTCACCGGACGTTCGCGTGGTTCACGCCACGCAGGAGAAATGCCACCGAGTACGAGCTGTACACGGTGGGCCAGCAGTCGGGCCCGGAGCAGTGGCTCGCCGTGGACTGGCCGATCCGCTTCGATGACGGGCGCGCGCCGTTCACCGCGTCATCGACCGAGGTGCGATGCAGCAACTGGCAGGACTACCGGGACCCGGCGCAGCTGTGGCAGCGGCCTTACGTCGTCGCCGCCAATCACGAGGAGCAGGCGCTGGCCCGGCTGGTGCCCGACGAGCTGTCGACCGGCCTGGCTGCGGAGATCGACCCAGCCTGGCTGGACCCGATGCTGGCGCGGTACTACGGGGCGTGGCCGTTCGTGGAGTACGGGCTGTTCCTCGCGCTCTGTTACGCGGTTCGTGAGGCCCTGGCCGACACCGCGCAGTTCTCCATCGCGTTCCAGGCCAGCGACCGCATGCGGCACCTCCAGGACATCGTCCACCTGATGTTCGACCTCACCGCCGCCCGGCCCGGGTTCACCGACGCCGACGCCAGGGCGGCCTGGATGTCGGATCCGGTGCTCGTGCCCATCCGTGAGAACGTCGAGCGGATTGTGTCCCTCCGGGACTGGGTGGAGATCGTGGTCGCCGTCAACCTGGTGTTCGAGCCCATCGTGGGCCAGCTGGTGAAGACCGAGCTGCTGGCGCGCAACGCACCGCACCACGGCGACGCGGTGACTCCGCTCGTGCTCGCCAGTGTGCGGGCTGACACCCGCCGTCACCAGGCGGCAGCCGAGGAGCTGATCCGGCTCCTACTCGCCGACGCCGAGCACGCCGCACACAACCGGGCCGTGCTGGCCGGCTGGGCCAGCCGGTGGGCGGCGGAGAGCACGCACGCCGCCGAGGCGGTTGCCCCGCTGTTCGAGACCGGGATGACAGCAACCGGCGAGACGTTCAGCGGCTGCCTGAAGCGGGTCCTCGACCGCCAGCACGCCCTGCTGGCCGCCCTCGGCCTCACCGGCTAGCGACGTGAACGGAGTGCCCAGATGAGCGAGACGGCGCAGACCCCGGCCCGCCGCCAGGCGCGGACCCGCGTCGGCATTTCCCTGATGACGAGCGCGGAGACCGAGGCCACGGTCGATCTGGTCCGCGATGAGATGCCTGACGCCGTGGTGCACTTCCGCGACTGCTACTACAAGATCGAGCGGGACGGCGACCTGGACTTCGACATGCTGAAACTCGGCGACCGGCTTGGCCGGGACATCGACACCGACACCTTCCTGGTGAACATGAGTTCTTACTACGGGCGCATCGTGGTGTCGGACGACCACGTGGC
>OFHH01000211.1_pt1 | contig 10435 bp, 9 predicted proteins | sample 1521961 | NCBI WGS metagenome assembly OFHH01 (sample SAMEA2468439, study PRJEB22500) | soil metagenome | biome: Glassland; feature: Farmland; material: Clay | place: Australia | collected 2013-01-31 | depth 0.55 m | reverse complement strand
CCGCAAATCACACCGTGCCGGCGGTCGGCTACCACCTCGCCAGCGGGGGCCGGAGCCTGGTGTTCACCGGCGATACCGGACCGAACGACGCGCTGTGGAAGCTCGTCAACCGAATTGCAAATCTGAAATACCTGATCGTCGAGACCGCGTTCTCGAACAAGGAGCGGCAGCTGGCCGAGGTGTCGAAGCACCTTTGCCCGCAGACCCTGGCGGACGAGCTCGCCAAGCTCGAGAGCAGCCCGGAAATCTACATCACGCATCTGAAGCCGGGGGAAATCGAGCTGACGATGCAGGAAGTGGAGGAATGCGCGGGCGAGCTGCATCCGCGCATGCTGCAGAACAACCAGGTGTTCGAGTTCTGACGCCCGCGATGAACAGCGACCGTTCAGGGCATCCGAGACCCACGGTCGAGCAGCTTGCCCGGCTGGTGCCGCTCGGCGTAGCCGAAGGCTTACCAAGACGGCTCTGGGTTGGGTCGGCAGTGCTGGTCGGCGTCGGCTGGGCCTGGGGGCTAGAACTCGCAGACGTGGGCGCCGCAGCCCCCGCTGTAGGCGTCGTGAATCGCCACTATGGCGCCGGGCGCTGCCTCCGGGCTGGCCAGGGTGAGGACCTGGCCCGGGCGTGCCCCGTAGCGGTAGACGGTGATGCCTTTTACCCCGGCCCGCCAGGCTGCCAGGTAGATCGCCCGCACGTCCGCCGGGGTGGCGTGCGCGGGCAGGTTGACGGTCTTGGCGACCGCTGCGTCCACGTGACGCTGCGCGGCGGCCTGCATCCTCAGGTGCCATTCGGGGGCTATCTCCAGGGCAGTCACGAACGATGCGCGGACGTCGGCGGGAACGGCCGGGAACTGGCGCACGGTGCCGGTGCGGGCGATCTCGGCCATGAGCTCATCGGAGAAAAAGCCCCGGTCCCGCGCGATGCGTTCGAACAGCGGGTTGGTCTCGGGGATCTGGCGGCCGAGGATATGACGCACATAGGCCAGAGCGAACATCGGCTCGATCCCTGAGGTGGTCCCGGCGATCAGCGAGATGGTACCGGTCGGGGCGATCGAGGTTAGCTGGGCGTTGCGTAGCGGCCCGACGCCGCGGCCCGGGTAGATGCTCTGTTCATACAGCGGGAACGGGCCGCGCTGGGCGGCCAGGCCCGCGGAGGCGCGGTGGGCCTCCTCGGCGATGACCCGGAAGGCGCGGCCGGCCAGCCTGACCGCGGCCGGGGAGTCGTAAGGGATTCCCAGGGTGGCGAGCAGCTCGGCCAGGCCCATCACCCCCAGGCCCACCTTGCGGGCGGCCCGCGCCGGGCCCTCCAGTGCGGGCACCGGGTATCGGCTCACATCGATGACATCGTCGAGGAACCGCACAGCCAGGTGCACACCAGCGCGGAGACGGCCGAAGTCGACCTGGCCGCCGGTGACGAAGCGGGCCAGGTTGAGCGAGCCGAGGTTGCAGGACTCGTACGGCAGCAGCGGCACCTCTCCGCACGGGTTGGTGGCCTCGATCCGCCCCAGCGACGGCAGCGGGTTGCCCCGGTTGATGCGGTCGGTGAACAGCAGGCCCGGGTCCCCGCCCCGCCACGCCGCCTCGCAGATCCGCTCGAACAGCTCCGCCGCCGGCAGCCTGGCCACCACCCGGCCAGTGCGGGGGCTGACCAGGCGGTGCTGGGCGCCTTGTGTCACCGCCCGCATGAAACGGCCGGTCACCGCGACCGACAGGTTGAAGTACTGCAGGCCCCCGGCGCGCTTGGCCTCGATGAACTCGGCAATATCGGGGTGGGAGACATCCAGCACGGCCATCGAGGCCCCCCGGCGCCGCCCGCCCTGCGCCAGCACCCCCGCGGCGGTGTCGAACACCGACAGGAACGACACCGGGCCGCTCGCGGTTCCCCCGGTGCTCGCCACGACATCGCCCCGGGGACGCAGGTGGGAGAAGGAATACCCGGTGCCCCCACCAGCCTGGTGCAGCAGGGCCGCGTGGCCGAGTGCCTGGAAGATCGAAACCAGGGAGTCCTCAAGCGGGAGCACCACGCAGCCCGACAGCAGCCCCAGGCTGGTCCCCGCATTCATCAGCGTCGGGGAGTTCGGCAGGAACTCCAGCCGCCGCAGCGCACCAGCGAACGCCTCCGCCCAGCGGGGCGCCGATCCGGGGCACCAGGCCTCCTCCGCCTCCGCCACACAGGCCGCCACCCGGTCCATCATCTCCCCGGTCGACTCGGCCAGCTTCCCGCGCTCATCCCGCAGCAGGTAACGCTCCTTGAGCACGGCAACCGCGCCGAGGCCGAGCTTGAGATCGTCACGCACCCCGAGCAGTTCCTTCGCCCGGCGCAGTTCCGCATGCCGGTGCCGGTAGACAACATAGGCGCGCGCCACCTCCGGGAAACCCAGCGTCATGAGCGCATGCTCGACAGCGTCCTGGACATCCTCCACACCCGGCGGCCGGCTCCCGAACCGCGCCACCAGCCCGGCACCCACCGCTGCTGCTACCGCCGGGCCAAGCGCCGGGTCAGGCCGGCTAGCCTCACGGGCGGCCCGGGACGCCGCGCCTTCGATCCGGGCAGGATCAAACGGGACGACCACACCGTTGCGGCGGCGCACCCGCCGCGGAAAAGGCTGCACAGCCAACCGCCGCGAGGCGGCAACCGGCCGGCTCATCACCCGCAACACCTCCACCGCGGTTCAGTCCCGCCTGGCAGCATTCCCCAGCAGAATGCCATTGACCAGGGACAAAGGTCCGGGCCAGGGATGGCAAGCGCCCGCCTATGCCAGGCGCTTGGCTCGCCGCTGGATGTGGTTATCGTCCGCAGACTCGGGGTTTCGTTCCAGCCCCAGCTCGGGATGGGCGCGGTCGGCGAGGACGGGGTGCGGGTCATCAACACCGAACTCGTCCGCCTGGCCGGGGTGTCTGAGGACGAACTGGCCGCGGCCCAGGCCCGGGAGCAGGCACAGATCGAAGCAGCACCGCCGGGGTGGGAATCAGGATTCCGCGGTGAGGCCGACGAACTGGCCTGCGTGGACACCCCAGCCCGGTTCGAGGCCAATGGTCAGTTCCACGCCGACTTCTCCATCCTCCGAGCCGCAACAGGGGAGGATCTCCGCTATGTGCGGATCGCCCTCGCGCGGTGCACGAAGCCGCTGTCTCCGTTTCCCCGCGTCTCTGTGGGGGTTCCGATCCTTCCCTGTCACTATGGACAACGCTGAATAGGCGAGCATCATGCCTCGCCCGGCAGCGCTGGCTGCTCATCGGCCACAGTTGAAGAACGTCGGCCTCTGTCCAGGCCATGGCCCCCGTAGGTGCCCCGCCGGGCTGCCGTTCAGGTCGCCATCGGCGACCCCAATCATGCCTGCCGGTACCGGCTGGCCGGATTCACTCCGGGCCGGGTCGGATCCTTGCTCGTCGAATGCGCGCCGGAGCATTGGTGGCAGCCCGGCGACCGGGCCCACGGCCCGGATCCGGTCGGCACGGGCTGGCGGTGTGAACATGTGGCTAGTCAGTTCCTGCTGTCGGCCCGGGTTCGGGGTCTGGGCTGGGTGTGCGGGTGACGCCGATCAGTGTGCGCGGGCCGAGTACCTCGACGTGGATGGTGATGTCGGGGTGCACGAGGTCGGCCTGGGGTCTGGCGCCGTCGCGCCGGTGGAGTGCTTGCCAGGCGGCGGTCCCGGCGGCCCGTTCCAGCACGGGGGTGGGTTCGAGGTAGCCGTGGGCGCCGCGTTTGTGGAGGCGGACGCAAAACGACTCGCCGGGCCGGACCTGCCTGGCGGCGGCGCTCGCGACCGCGTCCAGCATCTGCGCCCGGGCGCTGGGCACCCCGGCCAGGACAGTGACCACCCTGCCGAACAGGTGGCCGCCGGAGCCGGTGGCTTGTGCCGCCAGGGCTGCTGGGTCGCCTTCGGCGTCGACGGCCAGGACGGCGGTGAAGCCGGTGCCCTTGATCCGGGCGCCTGGCAGTGCCCTGTGCAATGCCCGCCGGGCCCGCCGCCCGTCGCTCAGGCTGCGGGCGGTGACGATCAGCGCGGGTGGGGGAGCCTGCGGGCGCCCTGTGCCGAAGGGCCCTTGCAGGCTGACGTAGAGCACATCGCAGAGGCTGGTCCGGTGCAGGCCGTCCGGCTGTTTCTCGATTACCGTGAGCACCTGCCTTGTGTGCTGCTGTATCGGGGCGATCAGCCTGCCACCGGTTTTCAGCTGCTCGAGCAGGGGCGCTGGCGGCTCCGTGCAGGCTGCGGTGACACAGATACGGTCATATGGCGCGAGCGCCCGGTGACCGAGCGCGCCGTCACCAAGGACCCGCACCACGTCGGTGTAGCCGGCCCGGTCCAGGTTGGCGGCGGCGAAGGCCAGCGTCGCCGGGTCGATCTCCACCGAGACCACCAGGCCGGCCGGCCCGACGACCTCGCGGGCCAGCGCGGCGCCATATCCCGATCCCAGGCCGATCTCCAGGAAGCGATGCCCCTCGCCCAGCCCAAGGGCCTCGTAGAACAGCGGGTAGCTGTGCGGGCAGGAGATCGACGCCAACCGCCCGGGCAACGGCAGCGGGATCTCGGCGTAGGCGTAGTCACGCCAGGCGGGCGGCACGAAGTCCTCCCGGCGCACCGTCCGCATCGCTTCCCGGAGCCGCCCAGATAGCAGCAGGCCGCTGCGGGTGAGTTCGGCCACCTTCGCCTCCCGCTCCCGCGCCAGGTCCGCATCGGACTTGACCGACGATGGTGGCGGCAGTTCCCAGCCCATGGACACACCTCCGTCCGTAGCCAGCATCCGGAAGGCCGAAACTCAGCAGGGCACCAGGGCTCCTGGCACCGGTTCCTGGAACATGTCTGGCGATGTTTCACCCAGGACAACTCGCGCGTGAATGCGGACCTTCGGCGGCTTCCATCACAGCGTTCACGTCCTTATCGGCCCTCGGCCAGCCCCCGGACCGATGCGCCGCACACAGCGATGCCGGCCGCCTCCAGCCGGCGACCTTCAACGCCGCCTGGTCCACTGCGGCTCGGTTGTCTGCCAGTCCCTGTCCCAGGCGGCTAGCCGCCGCCGTCCCAGCACGCTGTGGGCCAGGGCGCCGATGCACAGCAGGATGAAGCCGAGAGCAACGGGGGTGAGCATGGTGGCCAGCGCCGCCTGGCCCCGGACCTGCGAAAGCTGGAGCGGCGGGCCGGTCAGGCCGCCCCGCCGGCCTCGGCCGCGACCGCCGCGGCGAGGGCGGCCACGGACGGGAACTCCCAGTCCGGGGTGACGGGCGCCGGGGGCGGCGGTGTCGCGCCCCACCCGGGCCGGTCATGCCGGCGGTTGATCCAGACGGTCGGCAGGCCAGCCCGCTGGGCAGGGACGTGGTCATGGAACAAGCTCTGCGCCACGTGCAGGAGCCTGCCGTCACCGATCGCGAGCCGGCCCGCCTCGGCGAGCAGTGCGTCGAAGTTGGCGGGGGAAGGCTTGTACGAGCCGACGTCCTGGGCGGTGAGGATGCTGGTGAAACGTACCCCGAGGCGGCGGTTACTCGCGGCGAACGAGTCCCGGTCAACGTTCGACAAGATGATGAGCTTGAACCGCAGGGCGAGCGCGGCCAGGGAGTCACGCGAATCGCCGAAAGCCGGCCAGTCGGGAACAGAGCGGGCAAGGCGCTGCGCGTCGTCCTCGCTGACCTCCGCACCCAGTTCGGCCCCCAGGCCGCGCATGCTCCGGGCGAGGATGGCCGGGTATGCCTCCCGCGGGTGCCCGGCCTCGGCCTGGCTCTCCTGCCTCGCATAGGCCGTGAGCAGGGTCTCTTCGTCGTAGCTCAGTCCCCGCGAGCTGGCCCACGGGCTGAGCACCGCCGCGATCCCGGCTTCCCAGTCGATGAGGGTCCCATAGCAGTCAAAGCTCAGGGCCCCGAAGTCAGTCAGCCTCACCGGCCATCCTTCCTGCTGGGCCTGGGCGGCGTGCCCGAGGCCCGGCACGGGCATGCATGAATCCTGCCTGCTGGTGCCAGCAGATATCGCCGAACGCAGGTGCCGGGGCCGGGCGTGCGCGCATGCTCCGGCAACGGCTGCGCGGCACGGCTCGCGGCGGCCAGCCCCCCGGCGGGGATCCGGCCGCTGTGCGCATTGGGGCCGGGCGCCAGGGGCACACATCAGACATGCTGTCTTTGCGCCATGATGAGCGCCGGCCCGTACCCGCGAGTCACCGCCGGGGATGCCGGCAGTGAAGGGCGACAAGGTGGAGATCGTGATCGACGCCGGCGGTGCCACCAAGACATACGAGGTGGCCGCCACCCGGGCGGGACGCCGGGTGGAGGTGGTCAACCGGCGTGGCGTGGTCGAGGTGACCGAAGTCACCCGGGGCGGAGCGGTGGTGCGCACAGCCCGGTTCATGGCCAGCCGGGTCCTGGCGCTCGTCGAACACCCCGCGCCCCGTCGGGGCGGCAGGGCAGGGGGCGGGCCGACCGCCGGGTAACAGCGGCCGTCGCCGGGCCGCTCGCGTGGCTGGGTGACCAAGAGCCCGCGCCGGCAGGCCCTGCGACTCTGCGCGCGCGGCTCGGGCCGGCCCAGCCTGGAAGCGTGGCGGCGCCCGGGCGGGCCGGCGCGTCATCGCGGCGTGCAGCACGCGACGGCGGAGTCTATGGATGACCAGGGTGACACGATGGGTATGCGCGCTCCGTTAACTGGCGGGGTCCTCCGGCGGCTGGCCGTCATCGCCGCCGCGGGCATGCCCGTTGCGCTGGCAGCGAACGCCTGCGGGGCAAACACGGGGGGCGGTCCGGGGCCGACGGGGACCCGGGCCACCACGTCGCCCTCCGCCAGCCACCCGCAGACGTCCGCTCCCGCCACCCAGCCGCCCGCGGTAACGACCGGGACCTGGCGGAGCTTGCCCAATGCGCCCGTCGCCAACTGGCCGGACGTGACGTCAGCCGTCTGGACCGGCAGCGAGATGATCGTCCACGCGGTCCGTTTCGGCTCTGACACGGTCACCCGCGGCACCTTCGCCTACCGGTCCGCCACCAACGCCTGGCAGGTACTCGCCCGCGGTCCCGCGCCAGTCGTGGCCGAAACGACGGATGTCGCTGTGTGGACGGGATCGGAGATGGTGGTTGCGGGGCTGACCAACGGCGCCTACAACCCGGCCACCAGCACCTGGCGGTCGCAGCCGGTGGCGGCGTGGACAGGAACCGAGATGATCGTCTCCGGCGGCATGATCTCCGGCCCCCGGGAGCCGGCACTTTTCACCGACGGCGCCGCCTTCACGCCGGCCGGCTGACGCCGGCCCCGGCCAGCGTGACATGAGCTGGGCGGGCGGGCTTCAGTCCCCGGCAGGCGGCGCCAGGCGCGAGGGGTCCAGGTAGACCGACTCGCCACGGAAGATCGGGGTATGGCGCACCCGCTGCTCGATGCGCGCGGCTGAGGCCGTGTACCCGAGGAACAGGAACAGCGAGAAGGCCTGGATCAGGATCCAGCTCCATTCGGCCTGGGCGGACGGCCAGCTCAGGATCCCGTCGTTCAGGCCGTGCAGGACCGTGGGCACCGCGATCCCGAGCACCCACAGCGCGATCCGCTGGCGCCCGTAGTTCGTGCCCAGGCCGATGAAGAATCCCGCTATGCCCGCCCACAGCGCGTGCTGCAAGCCATCCACGAAAACCCGTTCGGCGAAGAGCGGGATGCCGAAAGCGGATCCCCGGGCGATGTCGGCGATGGCCGCGGGCACATAGACCTGCGAGGCCTCGTAGGCCCCGAAGAAGAGGCCGGACAGCGCTGCCAGGAACATCCACATGCGCACGTCCAGCTTGATCTTGCGGAATTTCAGCAGGACGATTGCCAGCACCATCACCGGAAGGGCCTTGGTGAGCTCCTCTGCCAGCCCCACCCCGGTTATCCACTTCAGCAGGTCATGGCTGGCCTCGGCCGGTGCCAGAGCGCGCTCCCAGGGCAGGGTCAGCGCCGGGATGAGAAGCAGTTCGGCCACGATGATCACCGCCGCGATCATCAGATGCAGCCTGGTCAGCGGACCTGGCCGGATCAGGTACCAGAAGACGATGGCCCACAGCGGCGCCACGTAGAGGCAGTAGACCCAGCCGAGCGTCACGAGGTTGGCGGTGTGCTGGAGCACGATCAGCAGGATCAGCGGTACCAGCGCGTAGACGACGACCAGCAGTCGCTGCCACTGCCGCATCGCCGGGTCCCGCAGCCACGCACTGAAGGGGATCAGCGTGCGCAGCGCCCCGATCACCGGGCCGCCGTGCACCTCGCCAGGCTGCCTGGCCCCCCTGGCCGCCGGGCCGGGCAGTCCTGCCACGGGAGGCTGGGCCGGGCCGGCCACCAGACCGGGCGGGGCCGGCGCGGCTGCTGGCGGGGCCGGTGCGGGTGCGGGTGCGGGTGCGGGTGCGGGCTGGGCCGGTGCGGGTGCGGGCTGGGCTGCGCCGGCTGGGGCCGCCAGGCTCACCGGGGCTGGCTCGAAGCGCACCAGTGGCCCGTCCGGCACCGCCAGGTGCGCCTCGACCGCCTGCCCGAGCAGGTACTGCGTGACTGGCTGGCCGGACACGAACGTGCCACTCCGGCCGACATTCTCCAGCACCCATCCACGCGGGCCCCAGCTGAGCCGGATGTGTTCCCTGGACACGCGCTTGTCATCGACCACCACAGCGCTGCTGTCCCGGCGCCCTACGTAAGCGACCTGCCCGGGCTGGAGCACAGCGCGCTGATTGCCGTGGATGACCGTGAGTTCGTTCATCGAGTCTCTCCCCCCGCACCAGGCACGCAGAGTGCATCCTGGGCGGCCCACGGGCATTATGCCCGGGAATGGCCGCTTCCGGGAGATCAGTCGGGCATAAGTCCAGCGCGCGGGTCCGGCATCCTGATGGTCCCGCGCACGCTGCCGAACCTGATCTTCATTGGCCGCACCCCGAGGCGCTGTTGCGGTTTCACGGTCTTGGGTTCCTCGCCCGTGGGCTCGACCGTCCATTTCATATCGCTCAGGTTCCGCAGCACCACTTCACCGGGATGCCGCGGATGGCGTTCCACCACCGCCCTGACCGCCCGGTAATCCCGGTCGCGGGACAGATGGTTGCTGGTGAGGACGGCCCCCTCGGACAGTGCGATGACATGCCCCGGTATCTCAAGCAGCGGTGGCGCGGGCGGCACCGCCCGGCAGTTCCAGCACCGGACCTGCGGATCGTCTGGATCCCAGAACACGGTGGCGGCGCAGGAGCACGCGCAGACGCAGTCACCGAGCCGGATCAAGGCCCGGCGCCACTCGCCTTCCGTGATCCGGCCACCTAGAGAAGCGTCCCGCAGCCCGGTGCCGAAAGCCCGGATGAACAGCTCCCGGATGAACCGCGGGTAGATCGGCCACCAGATCAGCATCGGGTCGCCGGGCTCCGGCTCGTTGCCGGCATCAGCTGGATCGAAGACGAACAGCGGGTCGGTTCCGAAATGCTGGATCGCGAGCTGGGTCTCCGACACGTGTGCGTCCGGCTGCCAGGTGTAGGAGGCCCGTACCCGGCGCCCCTCCAGCGGATGGCCGTGCACCAGCAGGAAGAACAGGAACACCGCGAGTGAGTGCAGATCGGTCACCGTGGACGGCACGGCTTCCTCGCGGATGACCTCCGGGGCCATGAACCGCAGCGTCCCCCGGATGTAGACATCCCCTCCCTCGGTCCCGACATTGTCGTTGTCGACAATGGCGACCTCGCACTGGGCGGGATCCACCAGCAGGTTCCCGAAATTGATGTCGCGGTAGCACAACCCGCTAGCGTGCAGCGCCGCGAACGCGTCCGCGAGCTCGCGGCCGATGGCGGCCAGCACACGGAACGAGGGCTGCTGGGGCGCGCGGAGCATCTCGATGAGCGATCCGAAGCGCTCAGGGACCCACTGCATGACATAGCCGAACCCGGGTACCCGGCGGCACTCCACCAGGTCGATCGGCCATGCGAAGGCCGGATGGGCGCGGGCGTGCGACGTCAGGGCCGCGATCACGCGCCGCTGATGGTCGGCGTAATCCCCAGGCCGGTACCACTTGATCGCGACCTGGGTGCCGGTGTCCATCCGCCCCCGGTAGACAACGCCCTGCCCGCCCTCGGCTACCCGCGCCTCGATCCTGATCGGCGTTCCGGCCCGGACCATGTGCACGACGTCGCCAGCGTCGGGAAATACGGTCCCTGGCTCGCTCATAGGATTGGCGCTCCCGATGTCCACGGCGGCCCGGCTTGCGCCTGCGGCCCGGCCGGCGGGTCTGCGGGGCGCGTCCACGGCAGCGTCTCGGCCGGCCGCGTCTGCTCACCGCGCACGAACTGGTAAGCGAGCCCGCCGAGCGACGCTCCTGTGATCGGCGCGAGGATGTTGAGCCAGAGAGCGTGCAGCTCCCCGGAGACGAGCGCCGGACCGATGGAACGCATTGGGTTCATCGAAGCGCCGGTGATCGGACCGCCGAACCTCGCTTCGAGACCGAACGTGCCGCCGACCGCGGATGCCGCCCGCCCCACCACC
>OFHH01000210.1_pt1 | contig 10444 bp, 10 predicted proteins | sample 1521961 | NCBI WGS metagenome assembly OFHH01 (sample SAMEA2468439, study PRJEB22500) | soil metagenome | biome: Glassland; feature: Farmland; material: Clay | place: Australia | collected 2013-01-31 | depth 0.55 m | reverse complement strand
CAAGCGGGGCGGTGGGGCCGAGCACGGTGTCGGGCAGCGGGACCTCGAGTTCGCACGAGAGGTCGGAGCCGCGGCGGGTCAGGCGCGGGTCAGCTGCGGTGCGGATGGTCACGTAGGCGTCGCCGGGCTCACCACCGAGTGCGGGGGCGGGCATGCCGTGGCCGGCGATGCGCAGCGTGGTCCCGTCCGGGATCCCGGCCGGGATGTGGACGGTGACGCGGTCTTGCCGGACCGCCTGCCCGGTTCCCTGGCAGGCGGGGCATGGCTGGTCGATGATAGTTCCGCTGCCACCGCAGTCCGGGCAGGTGCTCACCTGCTGGATGACCACGTTTCCGCGGCGGCTGGCCGTGGTGCGCTGGCCGCTGCCCGCGCAGGCCGGGCATGAGCGGGGGGCCGTGCCGGCCAGGGCGCCGCTGCCCGAGCAATCGGGGCATGGGCCTGGCCGCGCGATTGTGACGGTTTCGCGGCCGCCGGTCAGCACCCGGCGGAGCGGGATGGTGAGCATGGCCTCCAGATCGGCGCCCCGGGGCGGGCCCGGCCGGGCGGCTCTGCCGAAGAGCCGCTCGAACAAGCCGTCGCTGAACGCTGGGCCTCCGGCGCCGAAAAGGTCGGCGAAGTCGATCCCCGACCAAACATCTTCTGGGGTAATCCCGGTGACGCCAGCGAACCCGTGCCGGTCGTAGGCGGCCCGCTTAGCCGGGTCGGACAGCACGCCGTAGGCTTCGGTGATCTCCCGGAACCGGGCCTCGGTGCCGGGTTCTGTACTGCGGTCGGGGTGGTATTTGCGGGCAAGGCGCCGGAAAGCGCCCTTGATCTTCTTCTGGTCCGCGTCGCGGGGGACCCCGAGCACCTCGTAGTAGTCACGCTGCGTGGTAGCCATAACGTTGCGCCGCCGGGGCCGGCCGCCACCCCGCAGGCGTCCGCGGCCCGGTCGCGGTAGCGCTGAGCCGGGAAGCGGCATCGGCGGCGGCCCGGACGGCATCGGCGAGTTCGCCTATGCGCAGTCCTGTCCCGTACGCCACGGGGCGCGGCCGGGCGACCGCCGACCTGGCCGCGGGGGAGAGGACTGGTGCATGACCGGAGATCTCTGCCACGGTGACGGTTTTGGGGTCCCCGCCTGCGGCAATGCTCTGGACCACCATGTCCCGGGTGATGATCCCCCGAAGCCGGCCATCTTCCCCGCACACCGGCAGCACTGCCACACCGAGCTGGCGCATCCGGTGGCCCGCCTGCCGCAGGGTCGCCTCCTCGCCGACGTAAGCCACAGCCGCCTCCGCGGCCTGTCCCGTCCCGGTCACCGCGACCCCCCGCTGTTCCCACCGGACCTCAAGACCCGCACCGGTTTCCCCGCGCGGCTTAATCCTTCTCCGCATGGTCATGCCAGGCCCACCGGGCGGCACAGGGCCAAAGGTCCTTCGGTGTCCGCCCGGCGCACGCTCCTGACGGCTACATGCACGGGTTCCGCCGCCCGGCAGGGCAGCACCTGCGGCGCAGATTCGCCAGCCCGGGAGCCCGGCCTGCCAGTTCGTGATGGCGGTCAGCTGCCCTTGGTGATTGTGATGCGGCGGCCTTCTGGTCTGGCTTCCGGCACCGGGACGCTGACCTCCAGGATCCCCTTGTCGTAGGTGGCGGTGATGTGCCCGGTGTCCGCGTGCTCGGGGAGCGCGACCGACCGGGTGAAAGAGCCGTACCGGAACTCGGACCGGTGCGGCTCCTTGTGTTCCTCGCGGCGTTCGGCGTGGATGGTGAGCGTCCCGTCCTCGACGGTGATCTCGACGTCCTTGTCCGGGTCCATGCCGGGCAGTTCGGCGCGGACGACGTAGCGGTCGTCCTTGACGTAGTCCTCGACCCGGAACATGTGGGCGGCGGTGAACGGCAGCAGCGGCGCCCACGGCGCACCGAGCCAGCCGGGCAGATCTGGCAGCAGGGTTGATGACTGCCTGCGCGCAGGTGGCTTGGCCATGACAATCCCTCCTTGGCTGGGTCAGTTCCCAGCTTCCATCCCACGCCGCTGGGCACGGCCGGCCCAGGGGACCCAACGCCCTTACGCCCGGGACCTTCGGCCCTGGAGGCCGGCGGGCCGCCGCAGGAGTGTTCAAGCATGCCTGCGGGACGAGCGGGGGAGCCGGATCGTGGTCTCTGCTGGGGGAGCTAACTCCAGTGAGGAGCGCCCACGGAAGGCTGAGAGGCTCAGAAGGACGACCCCTATTACCTGATCCGGGTAATGCCGGCGGAGGGAAACCGCCCCGCGGGTCTGCCGTCTGCCCGTTCCGGAGCAGGTCATCGGGCGCAGAAGCGCGGCCCAGCCCACGCTATGAGCACGCCGACCCGTCCTGTCCGGTCGTTGGGTGTTGACATGGAATTCCGCGATCCCGGAGCACCTGCCGCCTGACCGCATCGTCGTAGCCCGCCGGCCAGCTGCGGCGGTCCTTTGTGTGCAAACTCGTCCCGTACTGGGAGGCATATCCGGACGGTGGTACCGGTTGGCATAGGTAGGGCCCGGTGATCCCGAACTCGCCTCTCGGTTTGTTTGTTTCTTTGTTCGGGCAAACGCCGGGCCTGCTGACGCAAAGAGCCCGCTCCGCCTAGCCTGATGATTCACGCGGCTCGGTGGTCGGGTCGTACCCGAACGGTTGCCGGGCCGGGATCACAACGGCCAGGCGCTCCTGCTGGTGGTCAACGCGGCCCGGGAGGCACCGCTGCGGCTGATTCGCCCTGGATGGAGTTCCGGCTGGGTGCACCCAGGCTCGCCATAGCCACCACAGCGATCCACAGCGCACTGCCAACGGCGAGGTGGAAATCCTGCTCCGCGGGAGGGGCGCCGGTGGTCGCGACAATCGCCCCGAACGCCACCGTCCCCGCAAGCAGGGCCATGGCCGCACCCGCGAGCACCCGGCCGGCTGGTCCGGCCCGCTGGGACCGCCAAGCCCGGACCGCCGCAGCCGTGATGAGCACCGCCGTGAGCAGCGCGAGGGACCGGTGCAGGTACTGGAGCGCCACCAGGCCTGCCGGCCCGGCGCCCAGACCGCAGACCGGCCAGCCTGGGCACGCGGCGCTTGCCCCGTCGTGAAGCACCAGCATCCCGCTCACGGACAAGGCGAATAGTGACACCGCTGCGGCAACGCCAAGGTGCCCGGCAGGTGCCGCGTGCGATGCGGGACGGTTCAAGGATGCGGCAGGCGCCCTCCGAACACCAACGGCGGTGACCGTGACCGCCCCGACCACCAGCCACGCACCCGCGAGATGAAGCGCTACCGTCCAGCCAGCGTTGCGGGTGAAAACAGTGATCGCCCCGAGCAGGACCTGCACGCCGATCAGGCCCAGCGCCGCAGCGGAACTCCAGAAAACCAGATGGTCCCGGCGGGCCTGGCGCCAGGCCGCAGCAAGAGTAGCGGCGACGAGGACAGTCACCACCACGGCAAGGTAACGGTGTGACTGCTCCAGCAACGCACGGTAGGTCCCGCTCAGCCCGGCATGACCATTGCACAGTGGCCAGCTGGCGCATCCCATACCCGACTCGGTTACCCGAACCGTGTCGCCCAGGACAACGAGCATGTAAGCGGACATCAGACTGGCCGCAGTCACCACGCGGAGCGCCGAGCCATAAGCGGGGATGCCAGGCCGAGACGGGCGGCACGGGGCGGTGCCCACCCCGGCACCTCCCGAAACCGCCCGCGAAGTGCCCGGTACCGCAGGTGATGAGCCAGCCGGGTGCGGGTGAAGGTGGCGCTGGCTCACAGTGGGAATCCCTTGCAGGCTCGGGGCTTCTCATGCCGCTCGCGGACCATCGAAGAGCTCCCGCGGGGCACAGCCCAGATGATCAAGTCAGATCTACAATATATAGTCTCTGAGTCTTCATTTAGTTAAGATCCAGGAAGTCCCCTGGCTCGGGTTACGCAGGGCGAGCACGCAGAGTAGCCAGTGACCACTTGACCCGTCACCCGCTTGCCGGAGGCGTCATGGACAGAATCGGCGAGGTGCCGGACCGGTACCTCTCGGAAGAGCAGCGCCTGATGCGGGAGACCTGCCGGCGCTACGTGGATGACGTCGTCAGGCCGTTCATAGCCGCGAACCGGGAACGGGAGTGGCTGTTCGATCCGGGCGGACGCCTGCCGGCCGAGATCCTGCAGGAGGCTGACCGCACCGGACTGCGCGGCCTTGGCGTCCCGGATGAGTATGGTGGGGTCGGGCTCGACCCGGCGACACAAGCCCAGACATTCTCGATCATCGCAACTGAGATCGCGCGCGGCGACTCCGGGCTCGCTGACAAGCTCGTGCAGAACTGGAAGATCTCCGTCCTGCTGCGCGCACTCGCTCCCCGCCATTTGCAGGACGAGTGGTTCCCCCGCTATATGGCAGACCCGCAGTTCCTGATGGCCCATTGCCTCACCGAGCCACGGGGCGCCTCCGACCGTTGGCTCCCTTACAACGTGCCGGAAGCGAATATGGACACCAGAGCCGTCCACGAGGACGGTCACTGGAAGATCAATGGCCGCAAGCAGTTCATCAGCAACGGCTACGACGCCAGCCTCTACGTGGTGTACGCGAATACGGACCGGTCTGTGGGCATGCTTGCGGGGACCAGCAGTTTCCTCGTGCCACGGGACACGCCGGGGCTCGAGGTCACCCGATGCAATGAGACCGTCGGGGGCCGCTACATGAACAACGGCGAAATCGTCTTCGAGGACTGCGCCGTGCCCGAGGACCATCTCCTTGCGCACGGCGACGCCCTGCGCAAGGCGGGCGTCTACTTCAGGCCCGGCAAAATCATCCAAGCTGCGAAGAACCTGGGTATCGGCATCGCCGCACTCGACGACACCGCGGCTTTCGTCCAGGAACGCGTTCAGGGCGGGCGGATCCTCATCAAGCACCAGGCGGTCGCCGTGCGCGTCGCGGCGATGGCGACGAAACTGGAGGCGGTGAGCGCGTTGCTGCGGCACGCGGCTCTCGCTGTCGATGACAACCCCCCCGATGCGACCCGCCTGTGCGACATGGTGAAGGTGTTCGCATCCCAGGAGATCCTCGAGGTCTGCCAGCACGCCGTCGAACTGCATGGCGGCTACGGGGCGATGCTTGAGGTCGGGGTCGAGAAATACTTCCGCGACGCCGCCGTCTACCTGCACATGGACGCGACCGTCGACGTGTCAAACTTCAAGATCGCAAAATCGATGTTCCCGAGCACTGCCGGAGCTTACGCAGGCCCGGAGTGAGAGCGCGGCAGGCGCCCCGCTTGGCAGGTGCGCTCACGCGGACGGGCAAGACCGATCGGGCGCTGCCGGGGACTGCCTGGCCGCCGATTCCGCCTCCCGGGGACCCGAAGGCTCAGGCGCGGCGGGGACAAGGGGGGATCCTGCCGCGGGCGCTTCGTGTCCGGCGGCCGGCCGCCACCGGGGCACAGCGCCGGTGCCTGGCTGCTGCACCGGCGCCGGGCAGGAGATCGCGTCCGCGACGCATCCCAGCAGGGAATGGATTGCCGCTGTCGCCAGAACGTGCATGACCGCCCTGCCGAGCACGGCCCCGGCCCGCCCGAACGGTGGCCGGTAGGAGCCAGCCAGCGCCAGCCGTGCCCGCTCGGTCCGTCACCGGCGAGGATCAGGTCGGCGTCCAGCACCGGGAACAGTTCACCGGCCGGGCCGGCCGCCTCCCATCGCAGTGCGACTGTGCGCCGCGTTCGGCCGGCTCGGCCCACTGCTCCAGTTCGATGGCTGCCTGGCCCTCGTAGCTGCTGGTGTCCCGCACCCCGACCAGCGCCGTCGTGTTCGCAGACCAAGCCGGCGGGTCGTTGACGGACCGACGCGGGCTAGTCCCGGGTCTTCTCCAGTGCCGCCAGCAGGGCCTTCATCCAGGGGCCGAGGTCGGCTGGGGTCCTGGCGGAGATGAGGTTGCCGTCGACCACGGTGGCCTGGTCCACCCAGTCGGCGCCCGCGTTGACCATGTCGTCGCGGATGGCGGCCACGCTGGTCGCCCGCCGACCCTTGAGGATCTTGGCGGAGATCGGGACCCAGCCGGCGTGGCAGATGAACGCGATCGGCTTGCCTGCCGCGTCGAAGGCCCGCACCAGGGCCAGCACTGTTTCAGAGCGGCGCAGCTTGTCCGGGGCGTAGCCGCCGGGGATGACCAGGGCGTCGAAATCGCTCTCGGCGGCCTGGCCGACGGTGGTGTCGACCGCCACCGGGCCGTGGCCCTTCTTGCCTCGCACCGGGTGCTCGTCGAGGCCGGCCACGGTGACCGTGACCTCCTCCTCGGCGAGGCGGTGGAGCGGGTACAGCAGTTCTGTGTCCTCGAAGTCGTCAGCGGCGAGGAGGAGCACTTTGCGTCCTGCAAGCGCCATGCAGCCGAGCCTACGCCGCGCCTGTGTATTTGTCTTTCCAGGCCGCCCTGGTCGCGGCGCTCTCCCCGAAAGCCACAACGCTCGTGGACATCACATCCTTGACAGCGCTGCTCACCATGACCGCTTCATGCCCAGCTGACAACATGAGCGGCGAGCCGGGCCAGCAGCGCGGCCTGGTAGCCGGTGCCCGCGATCAGCGTGTCGCCCACCTCGGCCCTCAGTGCCTGGCTCGACCGGGACCCCAGCTCATGGTGCGGTGAAGCCGCAGTCACGCCCAGCGTCACGATGAACGCCCCTCAATACCGGTCCGAGGCCGCTCCCCAGCGAGCCGTTCCTCACCCAATTCACCGTGTCCCGCCACGCCTTCGCCTGGTAGGGCCATATGTCCCAGCGGCCGGATGCTTTTGCTGAGCTGCCTTGGCTGGGCCGGTGGTTCAGCACCTGCCGCCTGGCTGGGGTACTGCGGGCGGCGGCATGGGGACCAGCGGCCCTGTGCGTGTGCCGGTGCGGCGCGGGAGGCTAGGAACCGGGGGGTGTTGGACGTGGACAGCACCGCATCGGGTGATAGTTTCTCCGCTCGTTACACCGGGGCTGATGAGGCCCGGCGGCGGGAGTTCGATCGTGAGCTCGCCGGATATTTCCGTGGCCATCACGAGCGGTGGGATCTTACCGCGATCGTGGAACCACTCGATCTTCTGGGGCGGAAGGTTGCCGAGGTCGGCGTGCGGCTGCACCGCAGCGCCACGGGGCGGCTGTCGGTGACCATTGACTTCGAACTGGCACCTGCCCGGGCTGGCCCGGGCCAGGTGGGGGGCCGCCGGCGGCAGGCTGGGTAGCGGGGGGCTGGCGATGGAACTCGCCGGGAAGACCCCGTACCGGTTCGGGATCCCGCAACGGGGGCAGATGCGGGTGCCGGGGATCGTGTACGCGTCCCGGGAACTCATCCCGGATCTGGCCGCGGACCGGTCGCTGCGGCAGGTAGCCAATGTGGCGGCGTTGCCGGGCATTGTGACGGCGTCTTTTGCCATGCCAGATGTGCACCTGGGGTATGGGTTCCCGATCGGCGGGGTGGCGGCCACCGATCCGGCGGTGGGCGGGGTGGTCTCCCCGGGTGGGGTGGGGTTCGACATTTCCTGCGGGGTCCGCCTGCTTGCCGCCAGCCTGGACCGTGATGAGGTCAGGCCGGTCCTGGGCGCTTTGATGGATCAGTTCGCGGCTGCTGTGCCGCGTGGGGCGGGCCGGGGAGGCCGCTGGCATCTCACCGGTGCCAGCCAGATGGCGGGCGTGCTGGCTGATGGCGCCCGCTATGCGGTGAAGCAGGGCGGGGCTGCACCAGGCGGGAAGCCCCGGCCCGGGCAACCACTTCCTGGAGATGCAGGCGGCCGGCGAGGTCTGCGACGCCGCCACGGCACCGATCCGCCGCAGGACCCGCGTGAAACCGGCCAGCCAGTGCTGATCCCCGGTCCCATGGGCACCAGCTCTTAGAGGGCGTCTCGTCTAGTTGTGTCCTGGTTCCGGTTACGTAAAGTGAATCTTTGCTTACGACGTCCCGCAGTCTGGCGCTATCTCGTGCTATTGCTCGGCGTTGTGACCGAACGACTGCCATATGCCACCGACCTGTCGGATGCCCGCTGGGCCCTGATCGAGCCGGTCCTGTCAGCCTGGCGGGCCGAGCGCACGGCGGCCGGGCTCGGGCTCGCCGACCCGGTGCACGAGCTGCGGGAGATCGTCAACGCGATCTTGTACGTGACCCGCGCCGGGTGCGCCTGGCACTTGCTGCCGCACGATTTCCCGCCATACAAGAGCGTTTACGGCTATTACGCCGCGTGGGAGAAGGACGGCACCGCCGAGGCGATCCACAGCCTGCTGCGGCGCCGGGTCCGCGAGCGGGCCGGCCGGTCACCCGGGCCCAGCACGGCGATCCTGGACGCCCAGTCGGTGAAGACCTCCTGCAACCCGCCGGAATCCACCCAAGGCATAGATGCGGGCAAGAAGGTCAAAGGACGCAAGCGGCACATCGCCACCGACACCCTCGGCCTGCTGCTGGCGGTGCTGGTCACCGCCGCCTCGGTGCAAGACAACGCCGGCGGCCAGGCGCTGATCAGGGAGCTGGCCGCCGGCCACCCGGCCGTGGCCAGAGTGTGGGTGGACTCCGGGTACAAGCGCGCGGTGGCCGACGAAGGCGCGGCGCACGGCATCGACGTGCAGGTATACGCCAAGGAGCCGGGCCTGAAGGGCTTCCACGCCACCCCCCGGTGGCCGGTTGAGCGCACCTTCGGGTGGTTAATGCTGCATCGCCGGCTTGCCCGAGATTACGAGACCCTCCCGGAACGCTCCATCACCATGATCCACTGGTCCATGACCGACAACATGAGCAGGCGGCTGACCGGCGAATCCACCCCAACCTGGCGAACCGATTCCACCACAACGGGCGAACTAGCCGCAGCCTAGATGAGACGCCCTCTTACTACCGGCCGGCATCCCCGGCGGCGGCGCGTCCGCCCGGGGGCTAGCCGAGGAAACCCCCGGGGCCTGCAAAGACGCGAACACCATGGTCCAAACCGCCCAATGCGGCGGGCTATGCCGCAAGATCCCCCGGCTGGTGCCACTCGGCGTGGTCAAAGGCTGACAGGGGCACTTGCGTGGGCGCCGCTAAGCGCAGCTTCTGGGCCAGATCCTCGGCCCGCAGGGATGCCGAGCACCTCCTCGTAGTCACGCTGCGTGGCAGCCATGACCTTCCGGCAGTAGCCAGTCAGCTCAGGGTCGGCGGACGGGTGTCGTTCACGCCGAAGGTGAGCTCATCGGTGACATCCACCACGCCGTCTACAGAGCGTGACATGCGTACGGCGAGCGGGATCATGCTCTTCCGCTCGACCTGGCCGGCCAGGGTCACCACGCCTTCGGTGACGATCACGCGCACCAGCGCCGGGTCGGTCCCCAGGTAGCGGGTGAAGATGTCGTCCACGATCTCCTGGTGGATCTCAGGGTCCGGGCGGAGGTAGACCCGCAGCAGGTCACGTCGGCTGACGACCCCCACCAGGCGAGCGTCCGGGCCGGTGACAGCCAGCCGTTTGACCTTGCGCCGTTCCATCAGCCGGGCGGCCGCCACCACCGACTCCTCCGGGCTGATCGTGACCGCCGGGGAGGTCATCACATCCCCCGCCACCACACCCGCTGTCCGGTCCCGCCCCAGCCAGCGGCGCCACCATGGCAGCGACCTGGCGCCAGGATCTTCCTGGAATGCCTGTTTGGGCAGCAGGTCAGCCTCGGACACCATCCCGGCAAGGCGGCTTTTGCCGTCGAGCACCGGCAGGGCGCTCACACCCTGGCTGGCCATGATCACAGCAAGTTCCTTGAACGGGGTGGTCACGTCGGCCGTGACGACATCAGCGGTCATCACCTCCGCCACCGTACGATGAGACATAACCCCTCCTGGCCTGTCCGCAGCCGGGGACCCCTAAACCCCAGGTCACTGTGGCCTGTGCGCAACTCCAAGGGCCGTAATACCTCCGCAGGCGTGCAAAGGTCACTTTCCCGGGCACGCGGGTCACGGCCATGCGCACGTCACTGGCGATTCGGCGTCTGCGCTCATCTGCTCCCAATCAGCGGAACGCTCTATGGCGTGATCGCTGAAGCCAGCGATCACGTCCTTGAACTGTGCCTCGGAGGGCGACCTTGGACCAGATCAAGGTCGATCAAGGCCGGCCTCCCCGCGGCGTGACACAAGTCGCCAGGTGCGGAGGGCGCAGCAGTTCGCGGCATCCCTGGATGCCGACCGGGACGAGGGGGCGCCGTTCATAGCGGCCGTGTCGGATGCACCGAAGTAGAAGGGACGCCGGCCGGGGCCAGGGTCGAGTGCACCTTCGGGCCAGATCGCGAGGCTGCGGCCGCTGCGCAGCGTGCCGGCCAGGCGGCCGGTGTCGGCAGCGGCCTAGCGTGGCTCGGCGCGGTGGACGCGGCGGGCCGCAGCACCGCCGAGGCGGTCGAGGAGGCGCTCTATCGCCATCGTCAGCCGCTGTTCGGCGCCGTTTCGATCGCGTTTCTCGATACGACGACGCTGTGGTTCGAAGGCGCCGGTGGCGAGAGCCTCGGCCAGTACGGCCACTCCAAAGA
>OFHH01000209.1_pt1 | contig 10504 bp, 5 predicted proteins | sample 1521961 | NCBI WGS metagenome assembly OFHH01 (sample SAMEA2468439, study PRJEB22500) | soil metagenome | biome: Glassland; feature: Farmland; material: Clay | place: Australia | collected 2013-01-31 | depth 0.55 m | reverse complement strand
GGTAATCGCCAACTTCAAGACCTGGCGGATCATGCACACCGACTACCGGAGGCCCATCGCAACATTCACAGAAACCATCTCAACCGTTATAGCCTTGCACTTCTACATGCTCGCCTGAATAACCCTCAAGACCAACACTTTGAGAATAAACCTCTTTTCAACCCCGATGTACCACGCTTTGTTGGTGAACCAGACCCGACCTTGCGCAGTACGGGTATATCCGCTCGCATTGTCCGAAGCGGCAAATCGGGAGCACCAGATGTACGAATCCCTGCAAATTTTGCCTTCCAGCTCCGTCACCTCTTCGGACCTGGCAGCCGCCCGGAAGCGATTAGAATATTGCTTACGTTCTCCGGACGGTCCATTGGATGCAGCAAGAATCTCAGACGAAGCCGGATTCGCCAAAAGGAATGTTTATGATACTCTCGCCAGCCTCGCCACTTCCAGGACAGTGAAAGCAAGATGGGTGGGAAACGAACGAGTTTTTACTGCTCACCGAAACGAATGGGCAACACTTCTGGAGGTTGGCCCCTCCGCCGAGCACATACCAGCATTCGTATCGTGGGTTCATCTGCTTCCGGCATCCATGAGGGTTATGGATTGGCTTGAAAGTGAAAGCCGGAAGTAACGATTCGGAATACCTTATCTCCAGCCGAGCCCGCGACCTTATGGAACGTGTAGGTCACGATTTGGAAGTGGCCGGCCTCGATGTCTCCCCCCAGACGACCAACCCACGGTGCGGCGTATTTGTCGACCTTTGAAGATGCTGTCGGCTCCATCCTTGCAAAGATGGGAGTCGATTAACACCAACTGTCATCTCCAGTTACCCCCGGACGTCTGCCTCGCCGTCTGCACGCGTCCTCATCTGCCGCGGCGGGCGCATGGCCGGGCCAGGTCATTGAGCCCCATCGGGTTGGCCGGTGGCGGCTAGAGGGATGATTGGCTCATGGGCGACAGGGTGGCTGGGACAGCCGGTGTGAGCCGCGGTGGCTATGTCCGCTATCTGGATCTGATCAACTCTGTGTCGCGTCCGCTGCCGCCGATGCCGGTGGCGGACCTGGGGCCGCCGGTGCTCACCCCGCTGGGGGTGCCGTTGGCGGGTGCCCGGGTGATGTTGCTGGGCAGCGCTGGGGTGCATCTGCGGGAGGACCCGCCGTTTGCACCGGTGAATGATCTGGGGTTCCGGCGCATCCCCGCCGGTACCGACCCGGCCCGGCTACGGCCTTCGCATCCCACCCCGATGCGCCGGCCCGGGCTGCGGGATGTGAATGTGGTGTTCCCTTACCGGAGGCTGGCCGAACTGGCGGCCGATGGTGTCATCGGCGGGGTGACCGAGGTGCACCTGAGCATGCTCGGGGCGATCAAGCGCCTGCGGGCGCTGGCCGACGAAGTCGCGCCGGCGGTGGCGGCTGAGGCCCGCGAGCAGGGCGCGGACCTGCTGTTCGTGGTGCCACTGTGCCCGGCATGCCACCAGGCGATGGCGGTGGTGGCCAGGGTGGTGGAACGGTGCGGGCTGCCGACGGTGTGCAGCACCAATGCGCGCGATATCACCATGCTCGTCAAACCGCCGCGCAGCGGCTTCCTTAACTTCCCGCTCGGGAACTGCGTCGGCCGCCCGCTGCAAGCCGGCGAGCAGCGTGCCGCATGCGCGGATATCCTCGCACTGGCCACCCGCAGCGAGCCGGCCGCGATGATCGTGGACCTGCCTTTCCAGTGGCCAGACCCCACCTGGCCGGAACAGGTCGCCGCGCAGTACCAGCAGGAGGCCGATGTGCTGCGCCGGCAACGGGCCAGCGAATTCCACCACGGAGTGCACTACGCCGCGGACGAGGTAGCAGCGATCACCGGGCGCTTCTAGCCTGCCGCCACCGCCCCGCGCGGCACCGTGGACAGCAAGACTGCAAGCAAGGCCGAATCCCCGGCGGCAAACCGGCTGACCGGCACCGACAGCAAATCGGGCGGGAAACATGAAGCCGGTACCCGCGCTGGCGGCACCGCACTCATCTGCCGCCGACAGGGCGATCCACCGGAGCCCTGGGCTGTCCATGTGCTTGGGCTTCTCAGGCCTCGGCGGTGCCCGTTCAGTCTGCTGATGTATCCCGTCGCAGCAGCCCGGCAGGACCAGTCCATTACTGAGCGCTGCCGATGGGCTGGTCGGCGGCGCGCATCCCCGCCGATCTGCGTGCCCGCCGTGACGGTCCGAGTCTGTTCGTGAACGTTCATAAACCGCAGATCTGCGCAGTAGGCATAGTGCGCTGGTGGGGCTGCCCGGATCAGCCGCAGACCTGCTGCTTGTCTTGCGGCCCAGCCTGGGCCGCCTTCCATCAGAGCGCGAGATGGTGCCGATCATGCTGGGTGGCTGGCGGCTTTCCTGATCACATCGGCAACGTCAGGAACGTGGTTGATAACGAGCAATTCGGTGCCGCCCTCGGCGAAGCGGGGCCGGAGGCGGAGGGCTGGGATGGCCGGCAGACCCGCGTCAGTCCCGCGGCTGCCTGGCGATGGCCTCCGGCTCGCGGCCGGCCAGCAGCCAGCCGCCGGCTGCGGCGGCGGCCAGCGGCAGCCCGAGCAGCAGGGTCAGCAGGTCGGTCAGCGGCACGTCGCCGAACATGGCGGGCAGGTCGCCGTGCGCCCAGACCAGCCCGGCGGCCATGGCGAAAGCCATGCCGAGGACCGCGCCGAGCAGGCCAAGCGCGGCGGCGGTCGCGGCGGTGATCGTCCGCCGCGTGGTGGTGCTGGCCCCGGTTGCGGTGAGCGTGCGCAGGTCCCGCGCGGTCTCGCTGCGGATCAGGCCGATGGAAGCGGCCAGCACGCCGAGCGCGATCAAGATGCCGAGCACGGTGCCGGCGTCGGCGATCTCGCCGAGATCCGGCCCGCCGGAGGCGATCTCGAGCGGCGCCTGGTAGGCAAGTGTGATTCGCCGCGCGGCGCGGATCTGCGCGGCGGTGAGCGGGGCAGGTGCCTGGATCAGCCACCCGTTCAGGTGAGTCTGCAGGTGGTATTTGCGCACTGCGTACTCAGTGATCAGGGTGCTCGGCGCGGAGGTACCGCTGGGCAGGTTGCTGACCGCCTGCATCGTGGGGCTGGCCAGGCAGTGGTTGCTCAGCGTGCATGACGGACCGCCGTTGCCGCGACCGCCGCTTCTGTCGGGCTCGTTGCCGGAATTTTGCCAGGTCATCTGCATGTGTGACAGGCCCGCCAGCCCTGGCCGCGAGGTGAGGACGTCGGTTTCCGGAGCGATCTGGCTGGCCTTGATCCCGTACAAGGCGAGCAGCCGCGGGGTGGCTACGTACAGCGAGCCGGAGAAGTTGCTGTGGATTGGCGTACCTGCCTGGTACAGCCCGGCGGCGGTTTCCAGTGGCACCGCGGACCGCGCGTGCAGCCTGGCGGCGAGGCTGTTCAGCCGCCTGCTCAGGCTGGCCTCCTGGGCGCTGGTGAGCGGCATCATCATGCCCGGGGCCGGGCTCCGCCCGGCGGTGACGACGAGCTGGCTGCTGGACAGGTTGGGGCCGGACGGGCTGAGCGGGTTGGCGGTCCGCTCGCTGCCGGCCAGGCAGATCACCGTGGCCAGGAACACGGCGAACGTGACCGCCGCCAGCGCGGCACCGGACCTGGCGCGGTAGCGGACCAGGTCACGCAGCGCGATCCGGATCGCGACCGGCAGCCGCAGTCCGGCACCGGCTGTCAGCACGCTGATGGCCAGCGGGGCGAGCAGGATGATCCCGGCGATCGTGCCGGCCAGCCCGGCCAGCAGGGGCAGCGCGCTGCCGGGCCCCCCGCCGCCGCCCGGCGGCCCGGCCAGGCCGCCGGTGAAGGCCAGGAACGCGAGGCCGATCGCGAACACGATGACGCCGGGCAGGGCGGATCGGTGCACCGCCTTGGGCGGCGCGGGGCGGCCGGACAGCGCGGCCACCACCGGCATCACGGCGATCGTCTTGGCCGGGCGGCGGGAGGCCAGCACCGATGTCGCGATCGCGAACACGACCCCGATGGCGAACGCCCACCACGGCAGGTTTGCCGCGTCGACCGCGTGGCCGGTGGCCTGCTGCAGGGTGGGCACGTAGGCGAACCAGGCGGCGAGGCCCGCCGCCGTCCCGGCCAGCGCGGCGGCCACCCCGACGATCAGGCCGCCCGCGGTCATGACCAGGCGGAGGTTGCGGCCGGTCGCGCCGATCGCGCTGAGCATGCCGAGGGCACGGAGCCTGCGCTGGGCCATCACCGAGAAACTGGCGACCGACACCAGGCCGATGAACGCCAGGCCGAGTACCTCCACCACCAGGATGAGCGTGGCCTGCGGGAATCCGCCCACGTTTTCATTGGGAACGGACAGCGTCCCTTCCGGCACGCCGGGCAGCGTTACGTTGCTGGCCGCCAGCCGCGCGGCGGCCGGGCCGAGCAGCATGATCACCTGGCTGGGGTGGCTGACCTGGCCCGGGGCGACCAGGGCGAACGCGTCCGCCAGGTTGCCCGGGTCCTGCACGATGCCGGTCACCCGCCAGGTCGTGCCGGCGGCCCGCCAGCTGCCGCCCACGTGCGCGCCGTACAGGGTGGCGACCTGGCTGGTCAGCGCGACCTGACCGGGCCCTGCCGGGTAGGCGCCGCTGACCAGGCCCAGCAGCGGGGCGTTGAAGTGCCCGTGCGGGCTCTCGGCCCGGAGCTGCACCGACTGGGTGGTGCCGGTGGCGATGTCCTGATTCTCGATGACATCTGCCGGGCCCCAGCGGCGCTGGATGGTGGCGATGTCGGCGGCCAGGTGCGGGTCGCTGCCGGGCAGCGTGACCTTCGCGGCAGCAGTACCGTACGCGGGCCAGTTGGGGTTGCCGAGCTGCGCGTTCGTGACCACGCTGGTACCCCAGACCGTCGCCGCGACCGCCACAGTGAGCAGGCCGAGGACGAGCAGCTGCTGGCGCCATTCGCGGCGGAACAGCCGCACCGCCCAGCGGATCACCGCCCGGCGGGCGACGATACCGCCGCCCGCGTCTCCGGCCAGGTCGGGTGGGTCGCGCAGGACGGTGCTCACCGGATCTCCCCGGGCATGAGCAGAGATTCGGGGCCCGGCGGCCGGGTCGTCTGGCCGGTCATCCGCCCGTCGCGCAGCAGCACTACCCGGTCGGCCCAGGCGGCCAGCTGCGCGTCGTGGGTCACCACCACCGCGGCCACGCCCCGCTGGCATGCCTCATGCAGCAGCCGCATCACCTCACCGGCGTTCACCGAGTCCAGCGCGCCGGACGGCTCGTCGGCCAGCAGCAGGCGGCGGTCCCCCACCACCGCGCGGGCGATCGCCACCCGCTGCCGCTCACCGCCGGACAGCTGATCGGGGAACCGGCCCGCCCGCCCGGCCACGCCCAGCGCCTCCAGCGCGGCCAGCCCGGCCGCGCGCGCCTTCCGCACGGCGACGCCGTCCAGTTCCAGCGGCAAGGCAGCGTTCTCGGCGGCGGTCAGCCCGGGCAGCAGGTTGAAATCCTGGAACACATACCCGATCACCCGGCGCCGCAGCCGGGCCTTACGGCCCGGCGGCATCCCCGCCAGCGCCACGCCGCAGACCAGCACCTCCCCGCTGGTGGGGTCTTCCAGGCTCCCGGCGATGGCCAGCAGCGTCGACTTACCCGACCCGCTGGGCCCCATCACCGCCACCATCTCCCCGGCCCGCACCGACAGGTCCACCCCGCAAAGCGCGTGCACCAGGTCCGGCTCCTGCCCGTAGGTCTTCGACACGCCGCGCAACTCCAGCACGCTCACCGCGCTGTGGCCGTCCCCGCCCTGCTCCGGCCGGCTCATCGCCTGGCCGCCAGCCGGCGAAGCCGCGGGACCGGCGCGGCGGCGGGGGCGGGCCGGGGCGGCCCGGCGGCGGCCCGCGCCAGCCGCACATCCGCGGCGTCCAGCCACCGGATCACCGCATCCAGCCGGAACAGCTCGGCATCAACCACCAGCGCCAGACCCAGGTCATCGCGGGCCTCGCCCTCCTTCAGCCGGGTCCACTGCTGCATCAGCTCCAGCAGGTACAGCCGGTGCGCCCCGATCACCTCATGCGCGTCGGTGCCCGGCACCCGCGCCGCCACCAGCACCTTCATCACCAGCTCGTCACGGGGCGGGGAGGTCAGGTCCGGCGGCGTGCGCAGCCAGGCGGCCAGCGCCACCCGGCCGCCGGCCGTGATCCGGTACCGCTTCTGCGGCCCGCCCTGGCCGGTCCCGTCGGACTCGGCCAGACCGTCGCGCTCCAGCCGGCCCAGCGTCTTATACACCTGCCCCACGTTCAGCGGCCACACCTCACCGGTCCCGGCCTCGAACTCCTCGCGTAGTTGCAGCCCGTATTTCGGCCCCTCAGCCAGCAGCGCCAGCAGGGCGTGCGGGACGCTCACGACCTCACCATGCCTGACATCATGTCGAGCATAATACCCGGCATACTTACTGCGGGCAACGCCGGCTTCGCACAGCCGGACGCGTGCGGCTCCCCGCTGCCCCCGGCGACCGCTCCGGCGCGGCCTTCAGCAGGTCATCGACCGGGCCTGCAGCGGCAGCGAAAGCGCGCGGATCGGCGCTGTGTTCTCCGCCGGCCCGAACCTGCGGCACGCCGGCGGGCGGACACGGAGGACACTGCGGAGCTCATGTCAGCACTACCCAGCGTAGTCATCAGGCTCGTCAGCCGCCGCCGGGAAATACCACCACCGGGCCGCGCCTCGTGAACACCGAGTCGCCACCACTCCGATAGGAGCGACAGGATGGATCATGACTGTTTGCTCGTTGTTTGCTCGTCTGCCCCGGTACCAACCGTCCGCACCCGGCACTACCCGGCAGCAGTTCGAGGCGAAGTCCGTACGGACCAGCACCAACTGGCATCGAGAGCACCGATCTGACAGCAGAGCAGCGGACTCTTAATCCGCGGGTACTCCGGCCCTGGTCACGGCGTCTCTGCCACGTCCGCACATGGCAGTTGCTGTGCAGCCAGAGCCCCAGGCTGCCTAGCGCTGCAGCCCGGTCCGGCCGCGCCACCGGGCGGCCCGCGCAGCCCAAGCGAGCGGTTCGGTGAACCGCTCCTCCAGTCCCGGATCCGTCCGCTTACCTGCATCGCCACGTGACCGCAAGTGGGTTCCGTGATGGGCCGTTTTCCGTTTTTGGGGTGTGCTTCACTGTGCTCCCTTGCCCTGATTGCTGCCGGTTCCTGCGAGCGGGCGGCCGGGTCAGGGGGTGCGGAGCGCCCGCGCAGCGGCGCCGCAGGCGCCCTTGACGGGGCCGCCCGGGAGCGGATCATGGCCGGCGGGGGCAAGGGGCGAACCGCGGGGGTCGGAGGGTCCGGTGGGCTGGCGTACGGCCTTTCTTGAGGGGACCGGGGGTGACCTGTTCCATGGCGGGACGGGGGCAGCGGGGGGCAGCCAGGCTTACCTAGGCCGGCGGGCGCTGTGCCGCGCCGGGCGGCAAGAGGATCGATTGGGTGTCCTCCCGCCTGCGGGGGGATGCGGCCGCTCAGTCTATGCAGGCCGTCCGCCTGGCCCTGCGCGGCAGGACCGGTAGCGGCTGACAGCGGACTGGCGGGAGCTGGCCGCGGTTATGCCCCATCCGGTGAGTTCGGCTCCGGCTCGCTGCCTGGCCTGGCCAGGCCAGGATGGTCACCATGCGGGACGGGACGGGCTCAGGCGGCGGTCAGCGCGTCGCCGCCGAGCTCGGCCAGGACATGGCAGGCCTGGCGGAGGATCTTGCGGGCCTTGGAGATGGCGGCGCGCTTGCCGTCCTGGCGGTCCCTGACGGCGGCGTAGTAGCGGTGGCCAGGGGCCGGCGCGCGGGCGTGGGTCTTGCCGGCCTCATACACCGCCCAGCGCAGCACCGCCGGGCCCTGCCGGGACAGCCGCCCGGGCGGGCCCTTGCGGTCCGAAGACCAGACGGTGACGTCCAGCCCGGCGAACCGGACCGCCTTGCGGGAGGAGGAGAACCGGCCCGCTCCCGCCAGCCAGCAGGTCATCACCAGCCCGGTGACCGGGCCGGCCCCGTACAGCCGCGAGGCGAGCACCCTGGCGCCGGTCAGGCTCCCGGCGGCCAGCAGCCGGTGCCGCAGCCCGTCCAGGCGGGCCTCGAGGGCGGCGAGCATGTCCAAGGCGGTGGCCACCTGCAGCTGCCCGGCCGGTGACAGGTGCGCGGCGGCGGCCGCACGCAGCGCCTCAAGATCGCGGTCGGTGCGCAGCGCGCCGTCACCCAGCGCGGGCGCACCCTGGTGGAAGAACACCGCGTGGATACGCTGCAGGCGGTGTGCCCGGCCCGCAGGCCGTGATAGGTCTCCAGCAGCGCCCGGCACTCCAGGATCTGCGCCGGCGGGATCCAGCACCCGGGCAGCCGGCCCTCGGCCAGCAGCTGCCGCAGGTCCCGCGAGTCGGTCTTGTCAGTCTTGGCGTGCCGCTTGCGGCAGCGGGCGAAGGCGGTATCCGCCGGCTCGGCGACGTGCGCCGCGACACCGGCCCCGGCCAGCTCCTCCGCGACGTACCGCCAGCCGGTCCACCCCTCCACCGCGAACGCGACGTCGTCCCGGCCGGCGAACCGCGCCAGCCAGGCACGCAGGTGCGCGCGGTCAGCCGGGGCGATCTGGCCGCGCTTCACCTCCCCGGCCGCAGTGTCCAGGTAGTCGAACGTGAGCTGCTTCCGGTGGATATCCAACCCGCCTACGATGGGCACCGGGACCTCCTCAAGCTCCAGCGGGGCATCAGCACCCCGCGCGAATGCCTACGCGGTCAATCGTGACGCGTCTGAGCCGGGGAGGTCTCCCGCGCGGAAGGCACCGGCCTTAGCTCAGCCTGGCCCGATGCATGTCATCTACATGTCCGTAACCAGCCGGAAACAGCCGGACCCACATGGACACAGCGGGACCTCACAGAACCGAAAGCAGCAGCCCGCGAGCCCGGGAAAACCCAGGCCACGGGCTGTTTCCGCTGGTGGTGGCAGGTGTTGGGTTCGAACCAACGTAGGCTGAGCCGACGGTTTTACAGAGAGCACCCAGTGCAGCGATGGATGGTCGCTACCTGCGCGAATGCAGTCCACGGAGTGACTGGTCAGCCGCTCAACCGCTCCTCAGCCACGAACCACCGTTGTCGGCCCGACATCGCTGGACTTACAGACCCAGGCTGGCAGGCAGCGTAAGACAATGATCGCTGTCTGGCTCGTGGAAGGCGTTCGTCGCCTGCAGGGTGTCTGTCGCTGGCGTCAGGTCGGAGAAGTCAATCTGAGCGGTGTAGTCGTGGGCGTACCGCAGTGCTTTGATGAGGACACCGGGATCGTCTTGCCGCGTCATCAGGCGCAGCCCGCCGAGGTAATCGTCCCGGAACACCGTTGGAATGATGATCCGCGACTGCTTGCCGGCGACGAGTTCAGCGTTCATCATGACGCGGGCCAGCCTGCCATTCCCGTCATCGAATGGATGCACTTCTGAGACAAGGAACATCATGTACACAGCGCGCTCGAAGGCGGTATCAAGTTCAGAAATCTGTTCCCACCCGGCACGCAGAGTACCTGCTACCAACCCGGGCAGAACGAATACCGAGTCTCCAGCTCGGTTTACCGCTTCTTTGAAGAACCCGGGCCGCCTATCCGGCCGGCCCCCCAGGATGGTCGCATGCCTGGACCGCAGCAACTGAAGGAACTCATCAGGCGTCGATGCGAGCGTGGTCATCTCGCCCAGATCGGAGACGACTCTGTAAGTGCCGGTCAAATCGTGGCTATCGTCTCCCCGGCCGGGGATCTTCTTGCCCTGGTAGACCACGGCAATAGCCTCCGCCAGCTCGAATTCGGTGCCTTCGATGAAATTAGAAAAGTAGGCCTCAAAGAATGGCAGGCAAGCATATCGCGCATCGCGGGGGTCGGGCACCGGCCGATTCTGCGGCGCGGACTGGCGCAGGCTGGTTATGAGCCGGTCGAACCGGCGGATCCGCTCCTGGTCATACGGCAGGGCGGCCTGGCGCGCGGTCAGGGCCCTAGATGGGGTGCGGACTTGCTGCGTGCCAAGAGCCGCCCCGATCATCTGCGAGAGCTTCCTTATCCCCTCCCTGGGCGCGCCGACATCACCTGCGATCTGCTCTGCCTTCTCCCGGTATCCGGCAAGGCGCCGTGCTCCGTCGATCTGGCACAGGCGGTCGATCCAGTCGCCCAGCTCAGCCCAGTCCAAGGTGCGGCGGGTCCGGCCATCCCGCGAGCGGGACGGTCTGGTGTTCTCAGCCAGCGCCCGTCCTTTGCTCGCTTGGTAGAGGCCACCAGGAAGCGCTATATCGCCGTCCAGTGGGCCCGCGCCGGTTCGGGCAAGTGCGGTCATGCCAGGCAGGCGCGCTTCGCGGTCGCGGCCCTCGTAGGCGAGATAGAGCACGCCCCCGACTGGTCCGCCCGTGAGTGCCGAGCGATCAGTGATGACTGCCTGCGGAAACATCCGGCCGAAGATGGCGTGCCACTCACGAGCCACCACCGCGGCGGGATCAGACATAACGTCGCTGGTGTAGATGCCAACTCCGCGCCGCGCCCGTTTACCTCTGCGCCC
>OFHH01000208.1_pt1 | contig 10522 bp, 11 predicted proteins | sample 1521961 | NCBI WGS metagenome assembly OFHH01 (sample SAMEA2468439, study PRJEB22500) | soil metagenome | biome: Glassland; feature: Farmland; material: Clay | place: Australia | collected 2013-01-31 | depth 0.55 m | reverse complement strand
GGGGCCCCGCCTTCGCGCACGTCCTCGCCGAGCTGACGGGGGTGGCGGACCGGGTGGGCGCGGAAGGGGCGGCCGGCGTTCCGGGCAGGTGGGGGGGACTGGACGAAAGGAGTGATCTCGCCCTTCCCAGGGTGATGAAAAAGGTCATCCGCCACGCCCGAAAGGTGCTGGACTGGGACGGACGGGCATAAAAAACGACCCGCCCGCACTCGAGGCGCGGGCGGGACGTACATCGTCTAGGGGGTTGTGTGGCCGTCCTAGGGGGAGGGGACATCCTCGTGGTTCAGGACCGCCAACGATGTTGAGGGGACCCTAGCAGGGGGAATCTGAATCGCGGCTGAGCGGCGCATTCACGTGCCGTTCACCCGCCGGCCGGCATGGGAGCGGCGGTTTCGGCGCGGTGCCCCCCACCCCCACTATGAGAGCGCGGGCGGGCGGGGGGCGCGCCGGCCGCGGCCGGGCGGGCTCGTGCGCCCGCCGCGCCAGCCGGCCGCAGAACCGGGCCAGGTCATCGCGCAGGGACACCTGCTTGCGGCTGGTGCCCATACCCACCCCGATGCCGACATTGGCCTGGCCGTCCGCGCCCGGGAAAAGCCAGCCATAACCAGGGTAGATCCGCCACGGGCTGGCATCCAGCAGGACCAGCAACGGCAGCGGCACCTCGGCGGGCAGGTAGGCACGGATGGCGAACCCCCACAACGCCGCTGCCGGGTCGAGCATCCCGGTGAGCCGGGCAACTGGGCTCAGCGCCCCATCCGCGCCGATGACCACGTCAGTGGCCAGCCGGCGCCCATCGCTGGTGATGACCGTGCGGACGGTCCCGTCAGCGCTGGCGTCCACAGCGGTGATCCTGGCCCGCACCGGGGCCGCCCCGGCGGTGATCGCCGCCTCGCGCAGGGCGTGGTCGAACGCGAGCCGCGGCACCACCACGCCATGACTGGCATAGGTATGGCCCGGGAAGGCGGGGAGCCGGCAGGCCCGTCCCGAGGGACCGATCGCCAGCAGGTCGGCGCCCTGGCCCGCGTCGGGCACATGCACACCGAGTTCTGCCAGGACCTGCACTCCCCGGGGGCCGATCAGGTCGCCGCATGCCTTGTCGCGGGGGAAGGACGCCTTGTCCACGAGCGCGACCCTGGCCCCGCCGCGGGCCAGAACAAGGGCAGCGATACTGCCGGCCGGCCCGGCCCCGACCACGACCGCGTCCCAGCGCTGGTCGTTCACCGGGCCAGCACCATCGCCAGCGCCACAGCACCGGTCGCCCACACGAAGAACCGCAGCGCCCGCTCGATCGGAGCCAGCAGGTCAGTGCGGCCGAACTGCCGCTCGCGGCCGTCGCTGAACGTGATCCGCACCGACACCCCGCTGACGCGGCGCCGCAGGGTGCGGGCGGGTGTGCTGAGCGCCCGCTGGCCCATCGACAGGAAGAACGCGGCCACCGCCGTGACCAGCGCCGCCCAGGACAGCGTCCAGTGCTGCGCGTACGCGCCGACCAGCACGGGGAACGCACCCCAGCTCAGGCCGAACCAGACATCGTTGTGGATCAGGCCACCGAGCAGTTCCAGGTTGTACCCGCAGACCAGCAATCCCCCGGCCACTACGAAGGGCAGCAGCCGCAGCCCGCCGTCGACCAGGCCCATCACCATCGCGGCGGCGATGGCGATGCCAGCCGTGACCGCCAGCACGGTGGTGCCGATCCCGGTGCCCAGCGGCCTGCCTTTCAGTTCGTCGAGCGCGTGCGCCCCGATGCCCACCGCCAGGAAGAACGCGACCACCGTGCCCGCCAGCCGCCACGGCACCAGGTGCGGCATGACGGCGGCGCCCATCACCACATAGGACAGGTGCCAGAGCGTGTAGGGCGGGTGGAGCAGGGTCACCCAGTCACCCGGTCCCCCGGTGCCACGGCCGACCGCGTAGAAGGCAGGCCTTCCCGGGGGTCCGCTCACGAACCCGGTCCCGGCCCCGTGGCGTCCCCCACGTCCTGCCGCGTGCCCGGGGCCGGGCGGTCCCCACCGCTCCCGGACGGCTCCTTGCGGCCCCACATGATCAGCCCGCCGCCCAGGCTCATTAGCTCCACCCCGACGTCGGTCAGGCCGGCTGCGTGCCAGGCGGCGACGTGCGCGTCGAGGGGATGCTGACGGTAGTGGCCCGAGATACTCGGCCCCAGGAACCGGCCGACCTGGTACCAGGGCCGCCCGCCGGTGATCGCGCCCAGCACTGGCAGGGCCAGGCGGGGGGTGCACCCCCCGGCGGCGGGCCCGGACCACCTTCTCGGCGTAGTCGTCGAGGGGCTTGAGCCGCTCGGTCGGCGGGGGCTCGACGCTGTTGACGATCCCCGAGCCGGGCAGGGAGGAGAACCGCGCCGCCATCGGGCCGCTCAGCTTGCCCTCGTGCACCAGGTCAACCAGCGACCGGTGGACGCACGACGCGTAGCGGGCCAGGGACATCGCGGTGCCGGTGTAGCCGCACGGGATCTCCGGGAACGTGATCCGCTCGCCAGCGTGCACACCGAAGAGTTTGTTGCGGATACCTCCCGGCCAGAGCACCTCGGCCGTCCCGGTCTTCGCTTTGCCCATGCCGAAGGTCTGCACAAGCGAATTCTGAGACGCGAAGCTCGAGCCCGCTATCACCGGGTTGATCGCGGCCGGCAGGCCAGCGGGCTTGAACGAGACAACGGCGCCGATCCCGTCCCTGTTCACCCGGGCGCCCGGAACCAGCCCCGCCGCAGACCAGCCCCCTCCCGGCGAACCGGGCCGCGGCCAGCAGCGGCGCGTGGTAGCGGGAAAGGACAGGCACCGTGCGCGGCCGGGCGCCGCGCACGGTCACGATCACGCCGCCGGACCGGCAGGCAACGTCGGTGCCGCGCACGTCGCGCAGGTCGCCGCGGATCAGCCCGGCGCCGGCCCCCAGGCAGACCAGCCCCGCCGCGTGCATCCGCCGCCCCACTGTGGGCTGGGCGCCCGCCAGCGCCAGGTAGCCGCCGATTTCCGCCGGGCTGTATGGCTTCTTGGACCGCTCCCGGGGCAGCGGAAGATCGGCCGGGTACAGCTGCGGCACCACCCGTCGGCCGATGAACCGCAGGTTCGTGCGCAGCGTGCGCCGGGCCGGCCCCGACAGGCCCGGCGCGCACCGGGTGAACCGCTCAGCGGCCGACGGGTGCAGCACAATCTCCGGCACCAGGTCCAGCCCCAGCCCGAGCGCGTAATCGGCGAGCTTCCCGGCTGCCCACAGCAGATTCTTCGCCCGCTCCCGTCCCTCCGGCCCAGTCTGCGTGATCACGTCCCGGGCGAACGCGGCCGCCTCCGGCGACACCGACGACGGCCGCCACCGCCCGATATAGACGGCAACATCAGCACTCGCCATACAGCACTTATACTTAACGGAATGCGGAAAGTGCGGGATCCCGGCTGCGACAATGACAGCGTGTCACCCACCCCGGCCCAGCAGGCCCGCGCCAAGGCCATCGCCGCCGAGATCACCGCCCGCCTCGCCACCCTCGCCTTCGCCCTGCCCGGCACCGTCGCCGACCGGATGACCCGCTGCGGATACCCCAGCTGCCGCTGCCGCGCCGACCCCCCGCGCCTCCACGGCCCCTACCACCAGTGGACCCGCAAGAAGAACGGCAAAACCTCAACCCGCATCCTGACCGACGACCAGCTCGCCGACTACGCCCCCTGGTTCGACAACCACAAGCGGCTCCGCGAGCTCATCACCGAGCTAGAGGCCCTCAGCCTCGACATCGCCGAAAACGACCCCCGCTGGAACCGCTAGCCGACCTGACCAGCGGGCATCGTCCAGCCCGCCCACAGCACCGGAACGACCGCCTCCAGATCGTGTGGCTGACGCCCGCTTAACCTGTGGGCAGACCTCCACCCACGCCCCGTTCGCCCAGGCCAGCCCTAAACGTGATGCGATGAAGGAGCGGAGCCTCCCGCTCCCTGGCGGATGCTGGAAGTTGCCAAGCATCCGTCTCCACCAGGAAAGGGAGGCCCCCAATGGAGACAGCGTATGACGGCCGGCAGGTCGTCGGCATGGACCTGCACCGGCGCCGCAGCGTGCTGGTGCGGATGACCGGGGACGGCCGGCGGCTCGCAACGGCCAGGATCATCAACAGCCCGGTGGAGCTCAGGAGCCAGATCGCCCGGGCCGGCAAGCACCCGGAGGTCGTCCTGGAAGCGACGTACGGGTGGTACTGGGCGGCGGGCACCCTCGCCGCCGCGGGCGCGGAGGTGCACCTGGCGCACCCGCCCGGGGTGAAGGCGTTCACCTACCGCAGGGTCAAGAACGACGGGCGCGACGCCGCTGACCTTGCTGACTTGCTGCGGATGGGCCGCCTGGCGGAGGCGTGGATCGCCCCGCCTGAGATCCGTGAGCTACGCGAGCTCACCAGGTACAGGATCAAGCTCGTGCACCTGCGGACCAGCTGCAAGGACCAGGTCCACGCGGTCTTGGCCAAGCTCGGCGTCCCGGTCACCTGCAGCGACATCTTCGGCAAGGCCGGGCCGGCGTGGCTGGACGCCCTCGGCCTGCCGCAGCCATACGCCGGGAAGGTCACCTCGCTGCGGCAGATCATCGGCGTGCTGGATGCCGGGATCACCATGCTCGGCGAGGTGATCGCGGACCTGCTGGCCGGTCACCAGGGCTATCAGGTGATCCAGCAGCTGCCCGGCATCGGCCCGGTGCTCGCCGCGGTCATCATCGCCGAGATCGGCGAGGTGACCCGGTTCAAGAACCCCGCCCAGCTGTGCGCATGGGCCGGGCTCACTCCCCGCCACCGCGAATCCGGCACCAAAATCACCCGCGGGCGGGTGACCAAGCAGGGCTCGCGGATGCTGCGGTGGGCGCTGATCGAGGCCATCCAGCGGGCCGGCAGCGACTCGGTGACCGGCGCGGTCAAGGCGGCCATCATCGCCCGCCGCGGGAAGGAAACCCGCAACATCGCCAAGGTCGCCGCCGCCCGCAAGCTCCTCACCCTGATCTACTACGGCCTGCGCGACGGGCAGATCCGCTGCCTGCCCGCGCCCGCCCCAGAACCGCCCGTGACCACGCCAGCGCGGGCGGCATGAACAGCTTTCCCCTGGCCAGCGGCCAGGCGCGCGGTCGCCAAGTCTTCTGCCCCGCCGTCACCGGCGGCGCGGGCGCCAAACGTGATTGACCCCGCCTGGCCGCCCTGACGCGAACCCGCCCCATGCTCCCCGGCCCTGGCCGGGGCCACGCGAAGGGATGAATGCAGCCAGCGGCACTGCCCGCACCCGCTAACCGGTCATGGGGACGGACCCGGAAGACAACCAGACACCGAGCAACCGCACACGGCTCCGGTTTCCCGCCGCCACATCATCGGGCTCCCGGCCAGCCGCCTCAAGGACACCTCCGGCGCCGCCCCGGCGGCCGGGCTCCGCCCGGTCCTTGACCCGCCCAGCCGTCCGCCACGGACCCTGGCAGCTACCGGGAAACACGAGACGCCAGTCACGCACGCCCAGCCAGCCCCCAAACCCCGGACAAAACCCCCCTTGACACGGCACCGCTCCTTCAGGGATGAAGACCTCACCCGGTCTGACCTGGGATTACATCATCCCAGGTCATTTTTTTCGTGTCCGTTTTGTCCCCTTGGTTGCTCCGTGGTTGCTCGCGCGCACGGACCCGGCAATCCGGTCTTGTCAAAAACGGGCGGCCAGGCGCCGGATCCGGGGTCACGCGTCCCGGGATCGCGCCGCCACGCCCATTCAGGCTCACTAGACCAATGGTCTAGACCTTCGCGGCAGTCACCGGGAACGCACCCGGAGTCCCCTATGATGATGCTGTCACGCAGCGTGATATTCGCTGGTAATCGGCACTCGTGTGGCGATCCGCCGCTGGTGCCGCAGGCCAGGCACGCCGGTTTACCTTCCCGGGGATGCGCGGGGCGGCGGCGAGGCGTTCCCGGGCGATGGCGCCGGCGGCTGCCTGGCTCGAAGCGGTAAGTCCGCTGGGCGCTTCCGTCTGCAGACGACGCGGAGCACCAGGGCGCGTGCCACCAGGCGGCCAGGGCCTGCCAGCGCGTCGTCAAGCGCCGCGGTGAGCGCTTCGGAGCGCTGGGCGCGGGTGCTCGCGCGGAGATCCTCGTCCCTTGCCGTGCGCTCGTCAGCGGGTGGGTGGTCAGGTGGCCCAGAGCGCTTGTGTGGGTGACAGCCGGGCCGCGCGGATGGCCGGCAAGAGCCCGGCGAGGGCACCGATGAAGATGGTGGCACCGAGGCCGCCGGCCCATGCTTCGGGGGCGATGACGATTGCCCAGCCTTTAGCGTGGGCGTAGACAACGGTCGCGGCGACCCCGAGGATGACCCCGACGACGCCGCCGATCAGGGCAAGCAGGATGGCCTCGGACAGGAACTGGATCCGGATCTGTCCTTTGGTGGCGCCCAGCGCCCGGCGCAGCCCGATCTCCGGACGGCGTTCCAGCACCGAGATGATCATGATGTTCGCCACGCCGACCGCGCCGACGAGCAGCGCGACCGCGCCCAGGCCGAGGAAGAGGGTATTGAAGGCCCCGGCCGCATCGGCCTGCGCGGTCAGCGCGGCGGACGGCCGGGAGACGGCGACCTGGTTGGGGCTTTCCGGGTTGGCCTGGGCAGCGAGCAGGCTGTCGGCCGCGGCGACCTGATTGTTCTGTGCCCGCACGTATATCTCCGAAGGATGCCCGTCGAAGCCGAGGTAGTGCCCGGCGGCGGGGAAGCCGACCAAAACGGAAGAGTCGATCTCCGGGGCGAGGGCGGCGGGTTTGAGGATGCCCGCCACGTCGAACCATTGGCTGCCGACCAGGATCCGCTCACCCGGCCAGATGCGGTCGATGCCCAGCCGCTGGGCTGCGCTGGCGCCGAGCACCACGACCGGCTTGCTGGCGGTAGCGGCGTTGAGGTAGCTGCCCTGGGCCAGCGATGTGCCCACCGAGGCGGGCAGGTCAAGGCTGGAGGCCACCACGCTCAGCGCGTTGGTCTGGAATGCGGGGATCGCTGGGCTCCGATAAGCATTGACGCCGCTGACAGCACCGGTGTACTGGACGGCGGTGACACCGGGCAGCTCACCGATCATCCCGGGGGCGGCACTGGGCAGCTCGACGGTGTTCCCGGCGAGGTTCTGCCCGTTAGTGACCGTCAGCAGGTTGGTCCCCAGGCGGGCAATCTCAGCTAGCAGCCCGGCCTGGGAGGAACTGGCCAGGCCGAGGACGGCCACGATCGCCGCCACCCCGATCGCGATCCCGAGCGCCGACAGCGATGCCCGCAGCTTCCGGGTCCGCAGCCCCACGCTGGCCAGCCCGGCCATGTCACCGAGGCGCAGCCGGGCCGGAACCAGGCTGGGCGGGGGGGATGTGGTCGTCATGACTGTCCTTCCTGGACGGAACGGGTCCCGGCCGCGGCGGCGGCGCTGCTGTCGGTGGTGATGTGCCCGTCGAGCATCTCGATACGGCGCCGCGTCCGGGCGGCGACCGTGTGGTCGTGGGTGATGACGATGATGGTGGTCCCCTGGCCGTTGAGCTCCTCGAGCAGGTTCAGCAGCGCCGCGCCGGTGGCTGAATCCAGGTTCCCTGTCGGCTCGTCGGCCAGTACCACTGGCGGACGGCCAACGATTGCCCTGGCCACCGCCACCCGCTGCCGCTCCCCGCCGGACAGCTGGAGCGGCCGGGCGCCAGCCCGGTGCCCGAGGCCGACCCGGTCCAGCGCGGCGCCCGCCAGCATGCGGCGCTGGCCGAGCGGGACCCCTGCGTACAGTAGTCCGTCGGCCACGTTGGCCAGCACACTCTGGTGCTCGGCGAGGAAGAACTGCTGGAACACGAACCCGATCCGGGACGCCCGCAGCGCCGCCAGCTCCCGGTCCCGCATCCGCGCTACGTCCAGACCGGTGACCCGCACCACTCCGCTGGTCGCCCGGTCTAGCGTGCCCATCAAGTGCAGCATCGTGCTCTTGCCCGACCCCGACGGGCCCACCACCGCGACGAGCTCGCCGGCCGACACCGACACGCTGACTTCATCCAGCGCCCGGAGCGGCGGCGACCCCGGATACACCTTGGACACGTTCTCCAGCTCCATCACGGGCGGACCTGGGATACCGCCGCCGCTCATGCCGCCGGAACCACGACACGCTGGCCGGGCGTCAGCGCACCGGACACCTGGACCAGGCCGTCGGCGTCATCGAAGATCCCCGCAGTCACCGGCACCAGGTGCCGCGTCCCGCCCGACCCGGCCACCTCGACGGCGTACCCGCCGCCGCGCTGTGCCAGCAACGCTCCCACCGGCACTACAAGCACGTTGCGGACAGTGCCGACGGTGATCTCCACGGTCACCGGCGCCAGGTCAAGGGACCCGATCGCCGACTGGTTCCTGAGCGACACGTATACCGGGATCGTGACCGAGCTGCCCGTGCCCGACGCCACCGTTCCCACCGAGGAGATGACGCCCGGCGTGGTGGACCCCTGCGGCAGCGTCACGGTGACCGCGTTCCCGGGCTTCACCTCGGTTTGCTCCGCAGCGCTCAGGCTGATTACGACCGTATGCCGGTCAGAAGTGGCCTTCAGTACCACGCCGCTCACGGGGGTGCCCAGGCCCGCCGTGAGCGAGGTGACCCGCAGCGCCTCCGGCTGGAAGACCATCGTCCCCAGCGGCAGCTCCCCAGACGGGTAGGAGATGCCTAGCGCCGACTGCAGCCGCTGCACCCCGTACGCGGTCTCCCACGAGTAGTAATCCCAGCCCAGCGCGGTGATATCCGCCCTGTCGGCGTATCCCAGCGCCACCAGGTCATGATTCAGCTGGGTCACATCCGAACCGGTCAGCCCCTGATACAGGTCTCGCCAGGCCGGCACCGACCCGTACAGCAGCACCACCGGGTCGCCGTTATCCACCTTGTACAGCACGTGCCCCTGACGGATCACCTGCCCCGCGGACGGCAGCCAGGTCAGCGTCCCGCTGCCCTGCCCCTGCACCGTGTACGACCCCGCGTACTCCAGCGTCGCGTTCAAGGCGGTCTGCGACGACAGATCCCGACGGACCACCACCGCCGTCGCCGGCGGCGGCCCCCCTTGGCCGCTCCCGGGCGAATCGTGGGACCGGAATGCCCCTGCGGCATCCGCGACCTCCACGGCTCCCGCTGCCAGCACCGCGATTCCCACCACTGCCGCCGCTACGCGACGGCCCTGGCCGCGCCGCCGCGCCGCATAGGCCGCTCCGGACGGCGCGGCGTCCTCCTGCTGCTGCGTGACCATCCGGCCACGAGAAGTGATCTCACTCATGGCTCCGCCTCAGGTTCCGGGGAAGGTCGGCGAGTTGTTCAGCGACTGACAGGCCTTCTCAGCGGCTTGGAACTGCGGCGAATTGACGTTGATATTCGTGCCGCTGAAGTTCCACTCGGCGATGACACCAGGCCGCGATTGCGGGTCCGGGAAGTTAGGCACGCCGTGGGCGCGCATGCACTGGGCCAACTTGAGGTCCTGCTGGAGGACTGCGCTGGACTCCGCTGTCCCGGCCTGGCTGCCGCCAGGATTCAGTGAAGCGCAGGCCTTTTCAGCCGCCGCGAACGCGGGATCGCTATTCGACTCGGCCCCCGCGGAGGCGACTATGTTCCCTCGAGAATCGGGGTCGGGAAAGTTCGGCACGTTGTGCGCGCGCATGCAGTTCGAATAGGCAAGCGACTTCTGATAATTCGCCGATCCTCCTGTCGAGGAGGAGGAGGAGGAGGAGGAGGAGGAGGCACTGCTGCACGCCGTTATCAACACAACGGCGGCTGCCATAGCGGGAAGCAGCGTGGCACGCAACAAGCACCGGTCACTGCCGTAGTCATTGTTCATGACGTCGCTCCTTTCACGTCTGGTGGTAATCATGTCCCTTTTCGGACCGGTCGCAGCAGTTGTATCTAACGGAGGGTCACATCGAGGTGACTGAAAATGTCACCTGGTTGTCACCCGCGACCTGCGATCCTCAGAACTAGACGGCCGCCCGACATACCACTGGAAGCAGGAAGCAGCGAGCATGCGATGCGAGTGCTGATAGTCGAGGACGACGATGTGCTGGCCATGGCGGTTGCCGCCGGCCTGCGCCGCGAGGGGATGGCAGTCGACGTGGCCCTAGACGGCGGCGCGGCCCTCGAGCGGGTGAGCGTCAACCGCTACGACGTGGTGGTGCTGGACCGGGATCTCCCGTTGGTACCCGGCGATGAGGTATGCCGGGCGATCGTCGACTCGGGTGCCCGTACCCGGATCCTGATGCTCACCGCCGCGGCCGCGGTACGCGACCGGGTGGCCGGCCTGGCCCTGGGCGCCGACGACTACCTGGTGAAGCCGTTCGCCTTCGTGGAACTGGCCGCGCGGGTGCACGCGCTGCTGCGCCGGGCCAGCCCGGCCACGCTGCCGGTGCTGGAACGCGCCGGCATCCGGCTGGATACCGCGCGGCACCAGGTGTCCCGCGATGGCCAGCACATCCCGTTGTCCCGCAAGGAGTTCGCCGTACTCGCCGAACTGCTGCGCGCCGAGGGCACCATCCTGTCCGCGGAGCAGCTTTTGGAG
>OFHH01000207.1_pt1 | contig 10523 bp, 11 predicted proteins | sample 1521961 | NCBI WGS metagenome assembly OFHH01 (sample SAMEA2468439, study PRJEB22500) | soil metagenome | biome: Glassland; feature: Farmland; material: Clay | place: Australia | collected 2013-01-31 | depth 0.55 m | reverse complement strand
GACCATGAGCGCCGAGTCGATCCTGGACTACACGCAGCTCAAGACCGTCGTCATCAACGCCTGAGCCGCCCGCCCGCGGCCTGGGCGGCTGGCGCCGGGCTCTCGTTCTGCCACATATCACGGATTTGGTGAGGACCTATAGCCGCAAAACGGACGCCAGGATGACTCAAACGCGTGCAATGTGGAGCGGGCCACCGGAAGAGAGGGGCACAGATGGAGATTTCGCTGGCGGGGAAGGTTGCGCTGGTGACGGGAGCGGGGCCGAATATCGGGAGCGGGATCGCCCTGGCGCTGGCCAAGTACGGGGCCAAGGTGGCCTGCAACGACATCGACCTCGATGCCGCGAAGACCTGCGTGCGCCGCATCGAGCGCAACGACGGTACCGCGATGGCGGTCACTGGCGACGTCCGCGATGAGGAAGATGTCAAGGCTTACCTCGGCGAGGTGCTGGACCGCTGGGGCCGGATCGACATCTTGATCAACAACGCGGCCATCCTCGGCGGGCGCCGCCCCCCGGCGGTGAACCCCGAGGTTCTCCAACCCGCGGGGGCGGCGCGCGCGGCGGGGGACACTCCCCCATCGCCGCACCGCGCCCCCACCCCCGCCGCAGGACCCGGAGGCCGACGAGGAGTGATCTGGACCGCTCCGCAGCAGCTGGCGCACGCCACCGTCAACGGCGCGCCGCTGCGCACCGGGGACCTGTTCGCGTCCGGCACCGTGTCCGGACCCGGCGAACGTGGCTGCCTGCTAGAGCTGACCTGGGACGGGACCCGGCCGCTCACCCTGCCTGACGGCACCACGCGCTCGTATCTCCACGACGGTGACGTGGTGCGGATCAGCGCCACCGCGCCGGGCACGGACGGGACGGTCATCGGGTTCGGGGCGGTCGAGGCGACGGTGCTGCCCACCACCGTCCTGCCCGCCACCGTCCCCCCTGCCACGGGACAGGCCGGGACCTGCTGAGCCGGCGTGCGGTAACCGTCAGCCCCTGACCACGAGCGCGGTCGCGATAGCGGCGATCCCCTCTCCGCGGCCGGTCAGCCCCAGCCCATCCGTGGTGGTGCCGGACACGCTGACCCGCGCACCGCCCAGCGCCTCGGACAGGACCTTCTCCGCCTCGGCGCGCCGTGAGGCGATCCGCGGCCGGTTACCGATCACGGTGATGGAAACGTTCCCCACGCGATATCCGGCAGCCGCGAGCAGGACGGCGGTCTCACGGAGCAGGTCAGCGCCGGCCGCGTCGGACCAGCGCGGCTCGGAGGTGCCGAATGCGGCGCCCAGATCGCCAAGCCCGGCGGCCGACAGCAGGGCATCACAGGCGGCATGAGCGGCGACATCTCCGTCGGAGTGCCCGGCAAGGCCCACCTCGTCCGGCCACAGCAGCCCCGCCAGGTAGAGGGGACGCCCGGGCCCGAACCTATGAACGTCGGTTCCGACGCCTACCTGAGGCACATCATCGGGCACGTCAGGCCACAGAAATGATCAGCGGGCGCGGGTCAGGACGCCAGAATCTCGTCGAGCAGAGCCTCGGCCTTGTCCTCGTTGGTCTTCTCGGCCAGGGCGAGTTCGCTGACGAGGATCTGCCGGGCCTTGGCCAGCATCCGCTTCTCGCCGGCCGACAGCCCACGCTCCCGGTCCCTGCGCCACAGGTCACGAACCACTTCGGCCACCTTGTTCACGTCGCCCGAGGCGAGTTTCTCCAGGTTGGCCTTGTACCTCCGGGACCAGTTGGTCGGCTCCTCGGTGTGCGGGGCGCGCAGCACCTCGAACACCCTCTCCAGCCCTTCCTGCCCCACGACGTCGCGCACACCTACCAGCTCGGCATTGTCCGCGGGCACGCGTACAGTCAAGTCACCCTTGTCGACCTTGAGAACCAGGTAGGTCTTGTCCTCACCTTTGATCGAACGGGTCTCGATCTCTTCGATGCGAGCAGCCCCATGGTGGGGGTAGACGACGGTGTCGCCGACCTTGAAAGTCATGTGGCACATACCCCTTCCGCTGAGGCAATCCTACCACGCCATACGCAGCCCAATAGCCGCGCTTGACAGCAAACGTGCAGGTCAAGAACCCATTTAACCGATCTGAAAGTTGCATGGACGGCGTGTTCGGCGGTCCCTCCCACTGCCCGGCGCCCTGCTGCCGATATCCGTCAGCAATCGGGTAGGCACGGTACGTACTGGGCGGAACGATCTCCGGCCGTGCCCGGCTGAGGCAAGAGCCGCGCCCGCATGCGGACAAGCGGACACCGTCAGCAGTGACGTACCGGGCACCTCTGACCCATACTGGAGGGAATGTGGCCGCTCATGCCGGAGAGATGCGCGTGAACATTGGCGGCGACCCTGGACGGGACGACTATGGCCTGCCACCGGTCGACATCGAGATACCCGACGACGCGCGGGAACTCGATCGCGACGTGCAGGCCTATCATCGTGAGCTGCGTGCCCAGCGCTGGCGCAGGATCACCCGCCGGCTGCACGGTCCGCTCACCAGGGACGGCATGGTGCTGCCGGTGCTCGCCGGATGTCTCGCCCTGACCCTGCTCGCCGGGACCCTGCTGACGATGTTCACGGCGGGCCTGCAGGCCGTACCGCCTGCCAGTCCGGGCAGCAGCCGGCTGCTGCCCGATGCCATCGTCCTGTTCAACGGCAACCAGACGCCGTTGCGCGACCTGAGCGGTTCTGTGCTGGCCCTGATCCCGCCGAACTGTGGGTGCGCCCACCTGCGGCAGCTCGCGACCGAGGCCGACACGGCAGGGGTGCAGATCTACATCGTGGGGACCAGGGGGGTACCGGTGACCACCCTGACCAGACGGACGGGACTGGGTGCCGGGCACGCGGTGGAGGACAGCGACAACGCACTCGCGACGTCCTACCACCCGACCACGCTGACCGCCGTGCTGGTCAACACCGACGGATCTGTCGCCAGGGTGGTATCCGACCGGGGGAATGGCTTCCGGCTGGGGACGGCGCTGCGCCTGCTCGTGTCCCGCAGTTCACAGGGGATGTCCAGGCCCGGCCAGCGCATGATGACGAGCCTCATGGCCGGGCTGGCCGCCGGATAGGCCCAGCGCGGGGGTGGTGCGCTGGCGCGCAAGCCCGCCCGGTACGCTGTGCGGCGTCCCAGTGCCCCGCGTCGGACCCGGAGGAGAGCACGCCGTGATCCTCACCAACCGCAGCGCCTGGTCGCTGCGAGGCTTCGCCGTCGTCGTGGCGGCCGCGCTGGCTCCCGCGATCGCCGGGTGCGAAGCCGGCGCGAACGCGCCCACCCAGCAGTGGCATCAGCCCACCGCAGGGGCGTCGGCGGTGGTGAACAACACCATCCGCATCAACAACGTCTTCGTGCTCGGGGCAGCGCCGGACTCCTCGCTCACACCCGGCGGGTCGGCTGGCATGTTTCTGGCCCTGGCCAACAACGGCACACCTGACCGGCTGATCGCGATCGCGGCGCCGGGCACCGCCACCGCTGTCCAGTTGCCCGCCGGCGGGGTCGGCCTGGGCAACCGGCAGGCGGTGTTCCTGACCGGCCCGGCCCCGCAGGTGGTACTGCACAACCTGACCCGCTCGCTGATCGGCGGGCAGTACGTCCGGATCGTGCTGGACTTCCAGCGGGCCGGCCTCGTCACCCTGCGGGTCCCCGTGATGCCCCGGTCCCAGTACTTCGCCACGTTCTCGCCCGTCCCGGCCAGCCCGGCCGCGACCCCGTCGCCTCTGGCCTCACCGACCGCGTAACAGCGTCCCGGCCAGCCCGGCCGGTGCCACCTGGGCCGGCGGACCGATTCCCGGCTCAGCCGCCGGCCGGCTCGAACTTGTAGCCCAGCCCGCGCACGGTGATGATGTGCCGGGGGTTGCCCGGGTCGGTTTCGACCTTGGCACGCAACCGCTTGACATGGACGTCCAGCGTCTTGGTGTCGCCGACATAGTCGGCGCCCCAGACCCGGTCGATCAGCTGCATCCTGGTCAGCACCCGGCCAGCGTTGCGCAGGAGCACCTCGAGAAGCTCGAACTCCTTGAGCGGCAACTGGGCCTGCTGGCCGCGGACAGTCACGACATGCCGGTCGACATCCATCCGCACCGGGCCCGACTCCATGACCGACGCGCCAGCTTCCTCCGGCTCGCCGCGGCGCCGGAGCACCGCACGCATCCGGGCGACCAGCTCACGGGAGGAGAAGGGCTTGGTGACATAGTCGTCGGCGCCCAGTTCCAGGCCCACCACCTTGTCGATCTCGCTGTCCTTGGCGGTGAGCATGATCACCGGAACGTTGGACCGTTCGCGCAGCGTCCGGCAGACCTCACTGCCCGGCAAGCCGGGCAGCATGAGGTCGAGGAGAACCAGATCTGCGCCGTTGCGGTCGAAAGCCTCGATCGCATCGGGCCCGGTCTGGCACACGGCGACCTCGAAGCCCTCTTTGCGCAGCATGTATGAGAGCGCGTCGCTGAACGACTCCTCGTCCTCGACCACGAGCACGCGTGTCACTTGACTGCCTCCCTGGCAGGTTGCGCAAGGCCGGCGGCTGAGCTGCCGTCGGCGGCCGGGGGATTGGTGAATACCGGCAGGCGCAGGGTGAACGTGGACCCGACTTCCTCTTTGCTCCAGACCGTCACCTTGCCACCGTGGGCGGCCATCACGTGCTTCACGATCGCCAGCCCCAGTCCGGTCCCACCAGTGGCGCGGGACCGGGCAGGGTCCACCCGGTAGAAGCGCTCGAAGATCCGCACCAGATCCCGCTCGGGGATACCGATGCCCTGGTCGGCGACGCTGATCTGAGCGGCGTCCACCCCATCGCGGGTCGCCGAGACCACCACCCGGGTCTTCTCCGGGCTGTAGGCGACGGCGTTCTCCAGCAGGTTCCGCAGTGCGGTGACCAGCAGGTCCTCGTCGCCGAGCACGGCCAGCCCCTCGTCACAACAGACCGCGAGCTCGATGCCGCGGGCGCTCGCCTTCATCCGGCACCTGTCCAGCGCCTCGGCCACCACCGCGGTGAGCTCGACCGGGTTGGGATCGGGGACGGGCTCGGCCGCCTGGATCCTGGACAGGGTGATCAGGTCCTGGACCAGGTAGGTGAGCCGGGACGCCTCCTGCCGCATCCGGCCCGCGAAGCGGCGCACCGCCTCCGGATCGTCCGCCGCCTCTTCCATCGTCTCGGCGAGCAGGGCGAGCGCACCGACCGGGGTCTTCAGCTCGTGGCTGATGTTGGCGACAAAGTCCCGCCGGACCTCCTCCACCCGCCGGCTCTCGGTCTGGTCCTCGGCGAGCAGCAGGATCAGGCCCTCGCGGACCCCCGAACCCAGCGGGGCCACCCGGACCGCGAAGCTGGTCCTGCGGCCGCCGAAAGCGCTTCCGGATACCTCTATCTCGCCTTCGCGGATCTCGCCATCCCTGCGGACCTGGCGGACCAGGGCAAGAAGCTCCCCGACCATCAGCTGGTCACCCTTGACAAGCCCGAACGACCGCGCCGCCGCGCTTGCCCGCAGCACGCGATCGTCGTTGTCCAGCACCACGGCCGAAGAAGACAGAACGGATAGAACGGATGCGACTCCGGACGGCAGCCGGGCTCCCTGCCGCCGCCCGTCGGTGCCCGCAACCTCAGTGGGCTGCCTGCGCAACTTCACGGGTCAGCCCGCGGCGTCATCACGGCGCGCGTTAGCGCGCGGCCGTCATGGCCACGTGTCACCTGCATGCTCACGTTCCGATGGTATGCGCAGGCTGGCCAGAGCGCTCCGGGCCAGGGCGCTGACCTAGGTGCTGTTCCTCACGTATTCATTCAGCCGTCGGGTACCGCTCATGTGGCATTTCCGGAACCGCTACTGACCCGGCCACCAGGCAAATCCGGACTTAACGCCCCTGGGCGCGGACGGCCTCCGCCGCCTCAGCCGCCGCCTCCGGGTCGAGATAGCGCCCCCCGGGGACTTTGGGCTGGAAGCTGGCGTCCAGCTCGTACACCAGCGGGATGCCGGTCGGGATGTTGAGCTGCGCGATCTGCGTGTCGCTGATCCCGTCCAGATGCTTGACCAGTGCCCGCAGCGAATTGCCGTGTGCCACCACCAGCGCCGTCCCGCCCACTGCCAGGCCAGGGACGAGGGAGTCATACCAGTACGGCAGCAAGCGGTGCAGCACGTCCTTGAGGCACTCGGTGCGGGGCATCAGCTCGGGCGGCAGGTGCCCGTACCGCGGATCGTGGGCCTGCGACAACGGGTCATCATCGGCCAGCGGTGGCGGCGGGACGTCGTAGGAACGCCGCCACCGCATGAACTGGTCGTCGCCGAACTCCTGGCGGGTCTGCGCCTTGTTCTTGCCCTGCAGCGCGCCGTAGTGGCGCTCGTTCAGCCGCCACGAGCGGGTCACCGGCAGCCAGAGCAGGTCCGCTGCCTCCAGGGCGAGGTGGGCGGTCTGGATGGCACGGGTCAGCACCGAGGTGTGGACGATATCGGGCCGCAGGCCCGCTTCGCGCAGCAGCGTCCCGCCCGCCGCCGCCTCGGCTGCCCCCTTTGCGGAGAGCCCGACATCCACCCAGCCCGTGAAGAGCCCTTCGGCGTTCCAGGCGCTCTCCCCGTGCCGCAGCAGCACGAGAGTTGACATGAGGCCGAGCCTAGCGGCTGGCCAGAGCGGGAACACGAGGCAGGCCACTGTGGTTGCCCTACCGGAGGTGCATGCCCGTGCCGCGACGCTACCCCCGGCGGATCGCGACCATCAGCGTTCATACCTCGCCGCTCGAGCAGCCAGGCACCGGCGATGCCGGGGGCCTGAACGTTTACGTGGTCGAAGTCGCCAAACTGATGGCAGCCCGCGGGGTGGAGGTCGACGTCTTCACCCGTGCGGTGTCACGTGACGCGCCACCCATCGCCGAGATCGTCCCCGGGGTGCTGGTCCGGCATGTGCCGGCCGGCCCGTTCGAGGACCTGGACAAGGCCGACCTCCCGGCCCAGCTCTGCCACTTCACCTTCGAGGTGCTCCGGACCGAGGCCGCCTATGCCCCCGGCAGATACGACGTCGTGCACGGCCACTACTGGCTGTCCGGCCACGTGGGCGCGGTCGCCAAGGAACGGTGGGGTGTCCCGCTCGTGCAGTCCATGCACACGCTGGGCAAAGTCAAGAACGCGGCGCTGGCCGACGGCGACGCGGCCGAGCCGGCGACGAGGCTGCGCGGCGAGGACGACGTCGTCGCCGCGGCCGACCGCCTGGTCGCGAACACCGACGAGGAGGCACGGCAGCTTGCCGCGCTGTACGGGGCTGACCCGGCCAAGATCTGGACGGTCAACCCCGGAGTCGATCTTTCAGTCTTCCGGCCGGGACCGGCCGGCGAGGCGCGGCGCAGGCTCGGCCTGCCCGCCGATGGGAACGTCATCGTCTTCGCGGGCCGGGTGCAGCCGCTCAAGGCACCGGACGTGGTGCTGCGGGCCGCCGCCCTGATCCGGGCCGATCCAGCGCTCGCCAGGTCCCTGACCATCGCCTTCATAGGCGGCCCGAGCGGCACCGGGCGCGCCGATCCCGACCAGCTCACCGAACTGGCGCACAGCCTTGGCATCGCCGGCCTGGTCCGGCTGGAGCCGCCCTGCCCGCAGCCCGAACTGGCCGACTGGTACCGGGCGGCCACGGTGGTCATGGTCCCGTCCTACTCGGAGTCGTTCGGGCTGGTCGCCGTGGAGGCACAGGCCTGCGGGACACCTGTGATCGCCGCGTCGGTGGGCGGGCTGCGCACAGCCGTGCAGGATGGCGTGTCCGGGGTCCTGATAGACGGGCACGATCCGGCCAGCTACGCCCACGCGCTGCGGGACCTGTTCACCTCGCCGGGCCTGCGGGCCACCCTGGCGCGCGGAGCGGTGGCCCACGCCTCCCGGTTCGGCTGGGGGGTGACGGTAGACCGGCTGCTCACCGTCTACGCCGGGGCGATGAGCACCCCGCTGGCCCCGCAGACCTTCAGCCCGGCCCGCTGATGGCCCGCGACGGCAAGCGGCCACCTCAGCACCGGCAGGCCAGCTTCCGCCTACGGCGCGCGGCCCATCCGCGCGCGGGCTGACAGTATGGGATGCCATGACTGATCCGGCTCCGGACGGCGGGCCTATGACCCCGGCCCAGGTGCGGGCGGCCAGCGCGATCCAGTCGGCGCTGGCAGGGCTCGGCCTGGCCGCTGGGCAACCGGAGCCGGGCAGCTACCTGGTGCGACTGGAGGGCCAGCGCAAGCTGGCGACGATGACCTGGCTGATCGTGGGCGCGCACAGCCTGCTCGTAGAAGCGTTCTTCTGCCGTCAGCCGGACGAGGATCACGCCCGCTTCTACCGGTTCCTGCTGGAGCGCAACGGCCGGATGTACGGCGTCCACTTCGCTGTGGACAGGCAGGGCGATGTGTACCTGGTCGGGCGCCTTCCGCTGGCATCGGTGACCGCCGACGAGATCGACCGGGTCCTGGGCTGCGTCCTGACCTACTCCGACGAGAACTTCAACCCCGCCCTGTCCATCGGCTTTGCCTCCTCGATCCGCAAGGAGTGGGCATGGCGGCGCAAGCGTGGCGAGAGTCTCGCGAATTTGCGGGCCTTCGCCCAGTTCGCCGGCCCCGCGCCGGGCGAAGCCGGCCCATCCCCGTCCTCGTGATCACCGCTTGACGGGCGGGCCGGGTCAGCCACCGCCCAGTTGCGCCGCCTTGACGATCAGCAGCAGCACCGAGACCGCCAGGTAGGCGCTCAGTACGATCATGGCCAGCCTGGTCGCCGGTGACCAGGTCACCGGCTTGAGCAGGGCAAGGGGCGGCATCCGCCACGTGCTGCGCTCCGACCGCGGAACTGGGGCCGGGCGGGCGGTGGGACCGTGCCGGGCCCGGCTGATCGCCAGCCAGGCCGCCACGATCGCCACGCCAGCTGCCAGCGCCACCGCCAGCCAGGCCGCCACCGCGCCAACGTTGAGGAGCGGGAACGCCGTGCTGACGACCAGGGTGCCCGACAGCACCAGCAGCGAGCCCAGGATGGCGCCGCCCGCAACGTTGAGCCAGCGCGGGTTCACCCACGGGCCGAGCACCTGCGGGTCGTTGCACAGCAGGAGCAGGAAGACCGTGGCACTGGGCAGCAGGATGCCAGCCAGCGCCTGGACGGCGGTGGTGATGAGACCGAGCGGCGCGCCCGGGATGAGCACGGTCGCCGCCGCCACCACGACCAGGGCCGCGTAGCTGGCGTAGAAGGGCCTGGCGTCACGGAAGCTGCGGTGCGGCGAATGCTTCACCCCGAACATGTCACCGAACGCATAGCTGGTGGACAGCGTCACGGCGGCGGCCCCGATGATGCTGGCGTCCAGCAGCACGATGGAGAACAGCGCCCCGAGCACGGTACTGTGCCGGCCGAGCGCCTCCGCGACACCGAGGGCGTCGGTGAAGTGGCCTGCCAGCGGTGTACCGCGAACGGCGTAGTCGGCGATGACCATGAGCCCGCCGGCACCTACCACCACCACGATGGAGCCGAGGAAGGTGTCGGCGCGCTCGTAGGCCAGGAAGCGGGGGGTGATGCGCTTGTCGATGACGTTCGACTGCTGGAAGAACAGCTGCCAGGGCGCCACCGTGGTGCCCACGATCGCGATGATGAGCAGGATCGCGCCGGAGGTGATGCCGCCCTGGATGCCGGGCACGACGAGGTGGTACACGCTCGCGCTGTAGGACGGCCGGGAGGCAAATGCCAGCGGGATCAGTACCAGGCTGGTGGCGATGAAGAACAGCATGGCTCGCTCCCACCGGCGGAAGCTGCCGCTGGCCGTGATGGCCACCAGGAGGACGGCGGCGGCGGGAGCGGCGACGTACTTGCTCACCCCGAAGTAGCCGAGCGCAAGCGAGATGCCGATGAACTCGGTGATGATCGTGAGGAAGTTGAGCACGAACAGGTTCCCAACGCTGAACCAGCCCCAGAACCCGCCGAACCGCTCGCGGATCAGCCGGGCGTACCCGACACCGGTGACAGCACCGAGCCTGGCCACCATCTCCTGGTTGACGATCAGGACGGGCACGAGCAGCACCAGCACCCAGAGCAGGCTGTAGCCGTAGTTCTGGCCCGCCTGGGCATAGGTGGACACCCCGCCCGCGTCGTTGTCGGCCGCCATGACGATCAGCCCAGGGCCGACGATGGCCAGGAATGTGCCGAGCCGCCGCCGCCAGCCGCCGCGGCGCTCCTCACTGACCCGGATCCGCCCCAGGGCACCCTCGATGTCCCCCGGGTGCGCCTCGCCGGGCACCGCACCGGGCCGCGTCAGCGGCGGCGGCCCGGCCTGCGCGGGCACATGCGCAGGCCGGGGACCGGCCCTGAGATGCTGTCCGGCCGGCGGCCCGGCCCACCGCCGCGCCGATCCGAAGGGCAGTTAGGGCGGAAGCCGATCCGACCAATCCGCTTTTTTCGTCGTTCCCGCGAAAGAGCTTGTGAATGAATCCCGGCTCGGCGTTTATGCGTGCTTCGAGACGGCCGCTGACGCGGCCCTGTCTCTTATACAAATTTTACGCCGCCGCCGCGCGATCTACTGTAGACTTCTGGCGGTCGCGCAACCTTTCAAAAAAAATA
>OFHH01000206.1_pt1 | contig 10528 bp, 10 predicted proteins | sample 1521961 | NCBI WGS metagenome assembly OFHH01 (sample SAMEA2468439, study PRJEB22500) | soil metagenome | biome: Glassland; feature: Farmland; material: Clay | place: Australia | collected 2013-01-31 | depth 0.55 m | reverse complement strand
GTCCATTGTCTGCTCCTTCGCTCCTGGGGCCTGCTCCGTTGGGGCCCGTTGATGAGATGGTCGTCCTCCTCGCGACGGCGTCTCAGGGGCGATGGACCCGGTTCCGGTTGGGACATGCCGGGACCCGCGAGGGAACCGGTGCGACAGGCGACTTCGGCTACGCTCGGTCCATGTCCGCGAGGGGCTCCGGGGACGGCGATCGCCGCCTGATCCAGGCAGGGATGGTCCTCGCCTCCGAGCTGTCGCTGGACGTGGTGCTCCAGCGGATCGTCGAACTCGCCGTTGACCTCACGGGCGCACGCTACGGGGCGCTCGGGGTCCTTGCGCCCGATGGGCGTTCGATCCAGGACTTCATCACGGTCGGGATCACGCCTCAAGAGCGGGCCGAACTGGGCCGCGGCGCGGGCGAGATACCGCTCCCCCGGCCCGACATCCTGGTGGTGGGCGGGGGCATCGCCGGTGTCGCCATCGCGGCGGCCTGCCATGAGGCGGGCATCGGCTCGGTGCTGCTGATCGAGGCCGGGCGGCTGGGGTCAGGCGCCACCGGGGGCGCCGCGGGCCTGCTCACGCCCGAGATCCACGAGTGGAGCGACCCGGAGCCGTTCGTCGAGCTGGCACGGTCGAGCCTGGAACGCTGGGATGAGCTGGAGGAGCGCTGGCCAGGCGGGGTGGGCCTGATCGAACTGGACTGGATCGGCCTGGCCCCCGATCCGGGCGGGTTCGCACCCCATCAGCGGCCCGCCGTGGAGTGGCTCGACCCGGGTGAGGTCGCCAGCCTCGTGCCCGGGCTGGCCCGGCCGATGGCCGGGGCGCTCATCCGCCGCCAGGCGAGGGTCAACCCGCTGCGCTCGCTGGCCCGGCTGGCGAGCGGCCTGCCCTCGCTCGCGACCGGCATCGCCGCTGTCTCGGTCACCGTCGCCGGGAGCCGTATCGTGACCGTGAGCACCACATCCGGCGACATCCACCCCGGCGCGGTGGTCTTTGCCACCGGGCTGCCCCCGCTGCTCGACGGCCTCGTCATCGACCTGCCGTTCAGCCAGGTGAAAGGCCATCTGCTGGTGACCGAGCCGGCGCCGCTGCGGTTGCCGGGGACGGTCGCCCCGGTCGCCACCCAGCTGGAAGATGGCCGGCTGCTGGTAGGCGGCACCTTCGACACCGGAGACGAGAGCCCGAAGGTCAGCCAGGAGGTGATCGACTCCATCCTCGAGGGCCTCTACTCCACCCTGCCGGCCGTTCGCGGCCTGCGGGCCGACTACCAGTGGTGCTGCTTCCGGCCCCGGCACCCTGACGGCCGCCCGGTCATCGACCGGGTTCCCGGTCTGGACAACGCCTGGCTGACCTCAGGGCACTACCGGACCGGGATCCTGATGGCCCCCATCACGGCCCGGGTCATCACCCGCTGGATCGGCGACAACCAGCCGCCAGCCGAAGCCGCCGCCTGGAGCAGCGCCCGTTTCGCCGACCGCAGGCCCCCGGGTCCCTGACCCCAGCCACGTTCCCTGACGCCCACTGTCAGCGCTGGCTGAGCATGCGGCGGTCGTCCGGGAGCCGGCGGGTGATCCCGGCCCGGTCCAGGTGCTCCAGCAGGGGGATCGCCACCCGCCGGGTGGTCTGCCAGGCCTGGCGTGCCTGCGCGGTGGTGAACGGCTGGGGAAGCCCGGTCAGCAGGCGGGCCGCCTGCACGTCTGCGCCGGGGCCGAGGATTATCTGGTCGCTGATGCGCAGCACCAGGCCGGCTCGCGCCGCGGCGGCGATCACCCTGGGTTCCAGCCCGAGTTCGCGCAGCCGGCCCGCGTCCGGCGCAAGGAACGGGGAACTGGCCAGATCACGGCGCAAAGCCTCGACGGCATCCAGCACCCGCTGCGGGACCCCCGGCGCCACGGCGGCGCCGCCCGCCACGGCGGCTGCACCGGGCCCGGTGGCCGCTCGCGCACCAGCTGGCCCGGTCCCGGGCCGCGGCGCAGCGCGCAGCAGCCCTTCGCTGAGCACCAGGGACGGTGCCGCCAGCGCTTCCACCAGGCGGCGGTCGGGCACACGCAGGGCGGCGCGGGCCGCCTCGGCGGGCATTCCCGGCGCGAGCGGCTCCTTGGCGGCATGGGCGGCCACGATCGCCGCCAGGCGCTCACGCAGCGCTGCCCAGTGCCCAGGATCGGCGAGCCAGTCCCCGATGACCGGAGCCGGGTGATCCCCCACCCCCATCGCCCGCAGCGCGCTTGCCCGCAGCAGTCCGTGCCGGCGCAGCAGGTCGGCCGCGCTGGGTACCGGCGGCCAGGAACCCAGTACCCGCCCGGCCGCGGCGGCAGCGCCGCGGCCACGGAAAGCAGGCGGAGCCACGTCCAGCACGGCCGCGCCGGTCAGCGGCGGCCAGGCCACCCGGTCTTGCCGGATTCCGCCGGTGGCGGCCCGGGCGGGAAGAGCCGCCCCGGGAACACGCAGCAGCAACCGGTCCCCGACGTGCAGCGGGAGCGCTTCTGCCAGGGTCAGCCGGGCGATCGCGCCCCCCATCTCCCGGATCCGGGCGGTGGTCCGCGCGGAGCCGATGTGGACGGTCACCTCGCGCGGGGGGACCGGCTCGCCGGCCGCGGCAGCAGATTGTCCCGGGGCGAGCCGGACGTCCACCACCGACGTCAGCGTCCATGCCCCCGGCGTTACCAGGGCCATTCCCCTGGACAGCGCGTCAGTGTCCATCCCGCGCAGGTTCAGCGCGACCCGTGCCACGCCGCTCACGCTGGCTGCCGCCTGCTTCAGCGACTGCAGCCCGCGCACCCGCACCTGGCGCGATGACGGCGTGACCAGCAGGTCGTCGCGTACCCGCACGGTCCCGGCGGGCAACGTCCCCGTCGCCACCGTCCCGCTGCCCCGGATGCTGAACACCCGGTCCACCCACAGCCGCACCGGCGCACCGGGGTCGCTGCCCGGCATCCCCGCCACCAGCCTGCCCAGCGCGGCCAGCAGTCCGGGCAGCCCGCGCCCGGTAGCCGCGCTCACCGCGACCGCCTCCACCGCGCCGAGGCTGCTGCGGCCGATCCGCTCAGCTGCCAGCCGCAGCACCGGGCCGGGGTCGGCCAGGTCAGCCCGGGTCACCACGAGCAGCCCGCGGGATATCCCCAGCGCATCGATCGCGGCGAGGTGCTCCTCGGACTGCGGCATCCACCCGCCGTCGGCGGCGACAACGAACAGCACGGCCGGCGCCGGCCCCACCCCGGCCAGCATGTTGGGCACGAAGCGTTCGTGGCCGGGTACATCCACGAAGGCCAGCCGCTGCCCGGAGGGCAGCGTCAGCCAGGCGTAGCCGAGGTCGATCGTCAGTCCCCGGCGCCGTTCCTCCGCCCACCGGTCCGGCTCCATCCCGGTCAGCGCGCGGACAAGCGTGGACTTTCCGTGATCCACGTGACCCGCGGTCGCAATGACCTGCATGCCGGCGGCGTCCATTCCCGTCAACCGGCCGCAGCCGGGCGGACCCCACCGGGCTGGGCAGCTGCCGCGGCGATCACAGCCGCCGCCAGGGTGCCGTCGTCGCTGGGAGGAACGGAACGCAGGTCGAGCAGGAGCCTGCCGGACTCGGTGCGGCCGACGACAGCCGGTGCCGTGCCGTTGCGCACCGCCTCGCCGCTGCGCAACGGCACCGTCAGCGAGGTGGGCAGGCTGACCGCCGCGCTCGGCAGCGCCACGCCTGGCGCGCCGCCACCGCCCACAGCGGCACTGCTTGGCACGGCGCGAGCGTCCACGCCGGCGGCGGCGAGCGCGAGCGCCAGCCGCTGCGCGCGCCCGGTGAGCGACACCTCGTCGGCGCCAAGGGCGCATGCCACCGGCGACGGCGGGCCGGCCAGGGTCGCTTCCAGCGCGGCCAGGGTCAGCTTGTCCACCCGCAGCGCTCGCGCCAGGGGGTGGCGGGAGAGCTGTGTCACCAGGTCAGCCTGACCCAGGATGAGCCCGGCCTGCGGGCCGCCAAGCAGTTTGTCGCCACTGGCGGTGACCAGGGCGGCGCCGGCCGCCAGCCAGGATCCGGCGTCGGGCTCCTCGGGCAGCAACGGGTGCCGGGCGAGCAGCCCCGAGCCGATGTCGCCGACGACCGGCACCGGCAGCCCGGCCAGTTCGGCGACGCTGGCGCTGCTGGTGAAGCCCTCGACGCGGTAGTTCGAGGGGTGGACCTTGAGCACGAACCCGGTATGTGGCCCGATCACGGCGGCGTAGTCGGCGAGCGTGGTCCGGTTGGTGGTGCCCACCTCGCGGATCTGGGCGCCAGTCGATTCCAGCAGTTCCGGTAGCCGGAACCGGTCCCCGATCTCGATCAGCTCACCCCGGCTGACCACGATCTCACACCCGGCCGCGAGCGCGGTCGCGGCGAGGACAAGGGCGGCTGCATTGTTGTTCACCACGTGCACCGCCTGCGCGGCGGGCACGGCAGCGGCCAGCGCCGCCAGCGCGCCCCGCCCCCGTCGCCCACGCTCCCCCGAGGCCAGGTCGAATTCGAGGTCGGTGCAGCCGGCCGCCACGAGCAGGGCGTCACGGGCCGCGGCCGACAGCGGCGCCCGGCCAAGATTGGTGTGGAGCAGCACACCGGTCGCGTTGACCACCGGCGTCAGCGTGGTCGCGCGGGCTGGCAGCGCGGCCACTGCCGCCTCCGTCACGTCCGCGGGGCGGATCTCGCCCGTCCGGGCCTGCTGCTGGGCCCTGGTGACCGCTGCCTTCACCCGCGCCTTTCCCAGCCGCTGGGCCGCCGCGGCAAGACGTGGGTCGGCCAGCACCGAATCGGTACGCGGCACGAACCGGCGGGGGTCCACGATGGCGACCTTACCTGGCATCCGGGCCTGCGGCGAGGCTGCGCCGGCGGCGGGCACCAGGCGTTATGCCCCTCATTGCGCCCGGCGCGGAACGCCCGCATAACAGGGCACCCCGCGGGTAGTGGGTGCGCTGGGCAGGCTCCCGTCCCCCCGCCTGCCCAGGGAGTGATTGTCCATGACCACCATGCTGCAAGTGCCCCGCACCCGTGGCGCCGTCAGCGGCGTGCTGCTGGTGCTGCTGGGAGCGTGGGGCGCGCTCATCCCCCTTGCCGGCCCTTACTTCCACTACGCATACACACCCGACACCACCTGGACTTTCACGACTGGACGGCTGTGGATGGAAATCGTGCCCGGGGCGGCCACGCTGGTCGGCGGGATCGTCCTGATGTCCAGCGCGACCAGGCCGGTGGCCATGTTCGGCGCGGAACTGGCTGCCGTGGCCGGCGCCTGGTTCGCGCTGGGCACTGTGCTCGCCCCGCTCTGGACGGCCACCAGCGCCCTCAATCCCGGCTTCCCGGTGGGCGGCACGATCAGCCAGCCGCTGGAGCAGATCGGGTTCTTCGCCGGCCTCGGCGTGGTCATCGTGTTCATCGCCGCGCTGGCGCTTGGCCGCCTGACGGTGATAGGGATCCGCGACAGCCGGCCCGGCGGCCGCGCCGGGGCTGTGGCCGAGGCTGAGCGCGAGCGTGCCGCCGGGACCGAGGCCGCCACCGAGCCGGTCCGGGCAAGCCGGGCTGGCGTGCACAGCGTCGGCCGCTGGCTGGTCGCGCGCCGCAGTTAGGCCCGCCCCGCCCAGGCCCGCCCCGCCCAGGCCCGGCCCAGGGACCGGGGCTGCCAGGGCCGTGGGTCAGGGCAGCCAGGGACCTTCGCCTCTCGCCTGCCCAGAACCGGCCAGGCACGCTGAAGCCAGGATCACGCCGGCGGCTGCGGGGTGGGCAGGTGGCGGATACGCGCGGGGCGGATCCGGTCATCTCGGTGGCCGGTCTCACCAAGCGTTACGGTGCCGCCGTCGCGGTGGACGATGTGTCGTTCGAGGTCGCGCGGGCCGAGATCTTCGGCCTGCTCGGGCGCAACGGTGCCGGTAAGACCACCACCGTCGAGTGCCTGCAGGGGCTCCGCAAAGCCGACGGCGGCCGGCTGCGGGTGCTGGGACTGGATCCCCAGGCCCAGTCCCGCGAGCTGAGGGGCAGGATCGGCTGCCAGTTGCAGGAGTCCGCGCTGCCGGGCCGGATCAAAGTCTGGGAGGCACTGGACTGGTTCGCCTCCTTTTCCCCCAGCGGCGGCGACTGGCAGGCCCTGATCGGTGAATGGGGACTGGCAAGTAAACGGTCCGCGCACTTCTCCGAGCTGTCGGGCGGGCAGCGCCAGCGCCTGTTCGTGGCCCTGGCCCTGGTCAACGACCCCGAGGTCGTCTTCCTCGACGAGATGACCACCGGGCTGGATCCCGCCGCCCGGCATGTGGCCTGGGACCTGATCGAGGCCATCCGCGATCGCGGGACCACCGTCGTGCTCGTCACGCACTCGATGGATGAGGCGCAGCGCCTGTGCGACCGGCTCGCGGTCATGGACGCCGGCCGGATTGTCGCCATGGACACCCCGCGCGATCTCATTGCCCGCAACACCCGGGAGGTGAAGGTCCGCTTCACCGCGGCCGGGGCGGACCTGCCCTGGCTGCGGGAGGTACCCGGCGTGGTGGGCGTCGGGCACCGGGACGGCCAGGTCGAGGTGACCGGCTGCGGGCCGGTGGCGGTCGACGTGGCGGCCGCGCTCGCGGCACACGGCCTGCGGCCCGAGGACCTCCAGGTGGACCGGCCGTCGCTGGAAGAGGTTTTCCTGCGGATCACCGGCCGGCGCCTGGACGAGGGATAGTGATGCACGCGCTGGCCAGGTCCACCTCGATCGAGGCGAAGCTGTTCCTGCGTGAGCCGCTGACGGTGGTGTTCACGCTCGCGCTGCCACTGCTGTTCCTTTTCGTCATGGGCGGGGTTTTCGGGAACAACCCGAACCATCACTACTACCGGGGGGTGGGCGCACTCGATTACTACGTCCCCGCCTACTGCGCTCTGGTGTGGGCGGCGGTCGGGCTGCTGGTCCTGCCGGTCCACCTGGTGCGCTACCGGGAGGACGGGGTACTGCGCCGGCTCCGGGCCTCGGCGGCACCGCCGTGGACCCTGTTCGGCGCGCAGGCCGCGGTGGCGTTCGGCATTTCGCTGGTGGGGTCGCTCCTGGTCATCGGGCTGGCCTCGGTGACGTACGACATCCATTTCCCGCACTCGGTGGCCGGATTCGCCGGCGCCTGGCTGCTGTGCGGCGTGCTGTTCTGCGCGCTTGGCCTGATGCTCGCCGCGATCCCGTCCTCCCGCGGCGCCCTCGGGGCAGGGCTCGGCCTGTTCTTCGTGATGATGATCCTCTCCGGCGCCGGCCCGCCGCCGGAGGTACTGACCGGCGCGATGCACTGGGTACACAACATGCTGCCGCTCACCTACATGCTGCGGCTGGTCCAGGACCCCTGGCTCGGCAAGCCGTGGAGCATGGCCGACACCGCGGTGGTGGCTGGCTTCACCGTGGCGGCGGCAGTCGCCGCCCGGTTCACGTTCCGCTGGGAGTAACCGGGCTTATCTCCCGCCGCGCTGGATCCCGCGGGCCTAGCCGTGCTTGGCCATGCGGTCCATTTCGCGCCGGATCTGCTCCTCGTCGATGTCGCGACGCCAGAAGACGTCCCAGGCGTTCAGGATGACAGCGATCCCCCATGCGACGATGGGGAAGACCGGCCAGAAGAACCCATGCACATCGGTGATCGCCCAGATCACCACCAGGAACCCGTTGACCAGGGTGTACACAAGGAGATGACCGTAGAAGTCACGCCGCTTCTTCAGCTGCCTGACAGCCTTATCGCGCAGCATCTGCTCGCGTGCCGTGTCGTCGTTGATGGCCATGGCACAATCCCCCTTCTGCTACCAGGATCGCAGGCCCGGCCGCGCTGGCGGAGGAGGCGTACGGCCCGGCCACCAGGGAGTTTCGTCCTCCATGGTGCCGGTGCGCATGAAACAGCCGGCTGCCGGGAACGCCACAGCTGTGCTGACCGAGGAGTCGGTTATGGGCATCTTCAAGTGGTTCGATTCCACCAGGTTTCCGGAGGAGCCGCGCTGGCTGCGCCGTTGGGTCGTCCTCACGCGCACGCGCGTCGACCCGAAACTCGACAAGATCAAGCGTGCCGCCGCCGCGGACGTCGCCAAGATGGAGGAAGAGGACCGCAAGTACTTCCGCCGGGACGGGCCCGGGCACCAGGAGGATGACCTCTGAGCCGGCTCCGCGGCCCGCTTAGACGAAGCCGCCGGCGACAGCCGGGTCGAGGTCGGGATGGTCGACGTAGGCCTGGCGCAGGTCCCGGGTGGCCTCGATCCAGTCCGCGTCCTCGTCAAGGATGACCCCGCCGGACCGCTGCCGGTAGACGCGCACGCTAGCGCGCCAGCCGTTGTTGTCCTCGCAGATGATCTTCTTGCCGTCGCCCGCCAACCCGGTCATGCCGTGGTCGGCCGTTGAGCAGAATTCCCCCGGCTCGTAGCAGTTGCCGCTGGCCGTGGTGGGATAACAAGACGCTGGCGGCGGCGCGGCTGATGGTGAGGGAGGCGGGGCAGGCGCCGTGCTCGGCACCGCCACTGGGGTCACGTACCAGGCGATAGCCCCAGACGACATTGACAACGACGCCAACGAACGCTAGCCCAGCGGCCGTGAAGGCCGCCACAGTGGTCAGATTCACCCTCGGGAGTCTGCCGACCGCTCCCCAGGCTGTGCAGGAGATTGAACGGCAGGGCACCTGGGCTTGTACCAGACCGACCCGCAGCCAGGCGCCTGGCACGCGACCGTCTGGTGGCCAGGCCGGCCGTTGCCCGTATGCACCGCCAGCGCTGGGGGCGCATTCGCTGCGGCACTAGCTCACGATGATCCGGCCCGGTCCCCACGGGTGCCCGTTCGCGCACTGCGTTGGGTAGCACCATCATTCGGGCAGCCCGGCCGAACTGGTGGAGTACCTCGAAGAGTTGCATGGGAGCGGATACTGCGGACCCGGGGCCAGCGGGCTGAGCTGCGTCCCCACGCACGCCCGGCCCGTGAGGCCGGGAGGGACCTAATGTTCCCACGCTAGGGACCATTGGCCCTGGGGACCAAGAAGCTGGGGCGGCAACCGTTGTGGTTGGTATCGCGCTTGCGTTCGGGGGTATGCGAGCACATGTGCCCGCTCGGGCATCCTCGGCGCGCGTTCTGCATAGTCCGAGAGGTACGTCATGAAGAACGTCGCTGCTCTGTTAGCGTTCGCAGCTGCATCCGTTCTGGGCGTGGCTGCCTGCGGGGGCGGAGGGGGAGCACCGGCCACCCCGGCGGCCAGCCAGACCACCAGTGCGAGCCCCAGCCCTACTCACCACACCGCACAGCCAGGCGAACCCGCCCTGCTCGCCGTGCCCGGGTACGACTACAGCAATCCCTCAAGCGCAGACGCCGCCACTGCGACGGAACTCGCCAAAACCGATCCCCTGCACTTCAAGACGGCGTCGGCCCACAATGTCCTGCACCAAGGGACCGAGATCGGCGGAATCATCCTCATCCAGGTGAAGCCCCAGTACGATACCCCCGCGCTCCAGCGGGCCATGGTGCCCGCGATGGCCGCGGCGATGAGCAGTCCAGGTGCGAAGGTGACGCGGGAAACGATCCATACCGAGAAGGTCGTGATCACCCGTCAAGACTCCTACGACGTGTACGTCTGGTACCACGCCGGCGAAATAACCTTGGTGATCGGCCAGGGATCTGACATCCGCGCCTTTGTCGAGGCGTACCTCAAGACGGCCCATGCGACCGGAGCACTGGGCGGCCAATGAGCAGGTCTGGGATGTCATCATCCGCTTGCGTTAGACCGGACGATGATGCAGCCAGTTCGGTTGCACTGGATGCCCGGATGATGCGGCAGACACAGCCAAGAAACGCAGCGACGAGGGCAGGTGCCACGACCGTCCGTTCGCCGAGCTGACCCCGATGGCGGCGTTTGCGCAGATAGCGGAGGCGGACGGGAATCGAACCCGCCAGCGACGCAGAGCGCCGCTCACCGGTTTTGAAGACCGGGGCAGGTCGTCCCCGCTCATCTCCGGCAGTCACCGTACGTCCCGTTCTGCCTGCTCACGTGGCGGTTAGCACCCCGGCCCGTCACCTCTCATCCCCCGCTGATCCCTGGCGGAATGTTCCCTCAATGTTCCCCGCAGCGAGGGAGGTGCGGTCGTGAGGGCCGACCGGATGATCCGGGCAGCGACGGCCGCCGCGGTGCTGGTAGTGGCAGCGATCGCCGCCGTGGTGAGTTTCGTCCACATCGAGCACCTGGCGGTGACGCATGGCCAGGCCGCGCTCGCCGCCTACCTGCTACCGCTCAGCATCGATGGCACCGTGGCGGCGGCGAGCATGGTGATGCTGCAGGCTGCGCGGGCAGCACTGGCACACCGAAGAGGTCACATACACCATAACGATCGCCCCGCCGAATCTCCCGAAAGCGAACATACGTCCCGGAAGTTAAGGGCAGTGCCTCTTGAACTGGTGTTCACAACACTGCGTACTCAACCGCTAGCAGCGTGGCAAGGAGGGTTATTCAGGCGAGCATGTAGAAGTGCAAGGCTATAACGGTTGAGATGGTTTCTGTGAATGTTGCGATGGGCCTCCGGTAGTCGGTGTGCATGATCCGCCAGGTCTTGAAGTTGGCGATTACC
>OFHH01000203.1_pt1 | contig 10697 bp, 8 predicted proteins | sample 1521961 | NCBI WGS metagenome assembly OFHH01 (sample SAMEA2468439, study PRJEB22500) | soil metagenome | biome: Glassland; feature: Farmland; material: Clay | place: Australia | collected 2013-01-31 | depth 0.55 m | reverse complement strand
CATAGCGCATCTGGCCGGCCGGTTCAACGGTGGATGCCTTCCGCCTTCACCCCGGCCTTCTGTTATACTGGGCACATGATCGCCGATTTCCACTTCTCCGCCTCGCCACATATCCACTTCGGGGCCGGCCGGCGCGATGCCCTGACTGGTCTCCTTCGGGCATATGGATCGCGCGTGCTGCTGGTAACCGGATCCGTCTCCTTCGATGCCTCGCCGCTATGCCGGGACCTGCTTGCAGTGCTGGACGCCGATTTCGAGCTGCAGCGGCTTCGCATCGACGGCGAACCGTCCCCATCGCTGGTGAATGAGTCGGTGGCCGCCTGTCGTGGCTTTGCGCCGGACGCCGTCGTGGCCGTCGGTGGCGGCAGCGCCGTGGATGCGGGCAAGGCCATCGCCGGCCTGCTGCCGCTCGGGCGCCCGGTATCCGACCCGCAGGCACGGGCCGAGGTGGCCCGGACCTGGGGGGTGGCGTCGCTGCCCGCCGGGCCTGGCCGCGACGGCGGGCAGATCCTGGCCGCCGCGGCCGCCGGGGACCTGGACGCTCTGGTCATCGCCGGGGTCGACCCTGGCGACCTGCCCGGCGGGCACGATGCGCTGGCGGCGCTGGCGGCCATCCCGTTCGTGGTCAGCCTGGAGATCCGGACCAGCGCGGTCACCGACCGGGCCGACGTGGTACTGCCGGTCGCGGCCGTCCCTGAGAAAGCCGGCACGTTCGTGAACTGGGAGGGCCGGGAAGGATCGTTCGGCGTCGTGCTCGAGGTGCCCGGCGTGGAATCGGACCTGCAGGTGCTGAACCGGATCGCCGACGAGATGGATGTGCATCTCGGCCTGCCCGATGCCGCCGCCGCCCGCCGGGAACTGGCCAGCCTGGGCGGCTGGCAGGGGGCACGCGAGAGTTCGCCGCCCGCCCCGGCGCAGCCGGTGCCCGCCCCGGCCGCTGGCCCGGCCGTCCTGGCCACCTGGCATCAGCTGCTGGACACCGGCCGGATGAGCGACGGTGAGCCGTTCCTGGCCGGCACGGCCCGGCCGGTGGTGGCGCGGATGTCGGCAGCCACCGCGGCCGGGGCCGGCACCGCCGACGGCGGTAAGGTCACGGTGGCCACGGACAGCGGGTCGGTGACCGCCGACGTGCGGGTCGCCGACATGCCCGACCGGGTGGTATGGCTGCCGGCCCATTCGCGTGACTGCGAGGTCCGGCGCCAGCTCGGGGCTGGCCACGGCACCCTGGTGACCCTGAGGAGCCCGCAATGAGCAACCTGGCCGCCCAGGCCGGCGTGCCTGCCCCGGACCCGACCCTGGCCAGCTTCTACGGCCAGCCCTGGTGGATGATCACGCTCAAGGTCGTGGTCGTGTTCCTGTTCCTGATGCTCGTGACCCTGTTCATGATCTGGGCCGAGCGCCGGGTGATCGGCCGGATGCAGCAGCGCCCCGGGCCGAACCGGGCCGGGCCGTTCGGCCTGCTCCAGTCGCTGATGGACGGCCTCAAGCTGCCGCTGAAGGAGGACATCGTCCCCCGGAACGTGGACAAGGTGCTGTTCTGGCTGGCGCCCGCGCTGTCGGTGATTCCCGCGTTCATCAGCTTCGCGATCATCCCGTTCGGCCCCGAGGTGTCGATCTTCGGTGTGCGCACCCCGCTCCAGGTCGCCGACTTCCCGGTGGCCGTGCTGCTGGTGCTGGCGATGAGCTCGATGGGGGTGTACGGGATCGTGCTGGCCGGCTGGTCCTCGGCTTCGCCGTACCCGCTCCTGGGCGGGCTGCGTTCCTCGGCCCAGGTGATCAGTTACGAGATCGCGATGGCGCTGTCCTTCGTGGCGGTGTTCCTGTACGCGGGCTCGCTGTCTACCACCGCCATCGTGACCGCCCAGGCTCACGGCGCCCCGTTCCACCTGTTCGGGGTCACCTTGCACTACCCCTCCTGGTTCGCGGTGCTGCTGCTGCCCTCGTTCCTGATCTACCTGATCACCATGGTGGGGGAGACCAACCGGCTGCCCTTCGACCTGCCCGAGGGCGAGGGCGAGATCGTGGCCGGGTTCCATACCGAGTACTCGTCGCTGAAATTCGCGCTGTTCTACCTGGCCGAGTACATCAACATGACGACGGTCGCCGGGCTCGCCACCACCTTGTTCCTGGGTGGCTGGCGGGCGCCCTGGCCGGTCACGATCTGGTCCGGGGCGAACAGCGGCTGGTGGCCGCTGCTGTGGTTCCTGGCCAAGGTGGGGATCCTGCTGTTCTGCTTCATCTGGCTGCGCGGCACCCTGCCCCGGATCCGGTACGACCAGCTGATGGCGCTCGGATGGAAGGTGCTCATCCCGGTCTCGCTCGCCTGGATCCTGATGATCGCGACCATCCGGGTCTGGCGCCAGCACGGCGGGAGCACCCCGGTCTACATCGTGGGCGGCGCCATCATCGCGGCCCTGCTGCTCCTGGGCTGGGCCGGGGACGTGCGGATGGAGCGGCGCCGCGCCGCCGAGGCGGCGGCGGCGGAGGAGGAGGCCGCCGCGGGCGGCCCCGGTGGGCCCGGCAGGCCGCCCGGTGCCGGCCCGGGTTTCCCGGTCCCGCCGCTGGACCTGCCCCACTACCACGGGATCGGTGTGGCCGTCCCGGCCGCCGGTTCCCCCGCCGACCACGGTGCCGCCCAGGACGGAACCGTCAAGGAGGTCACCGGTGCCTGAATTCCTGGGCCCTGTCAAAGGCTTTGGTGTCACCTTCCGGCAGATGTTCAACAAGGTGGACACCGTCCAGTATCCGGAGCGCAAGCTCCCGACGGCCCCCCGCTTCCACGGCCGCCATCAGCTGAACCGCTGGCCGGACGGGCTGGAGAAGTGCATCGGCTGTGAGCTGTGCGCCTGGGCGTGCCCCGCCGACGCCATCTATGTGGAAGGCGCGGACAACACCGAGGACGAGCGCTACTCCCCCGGGGAGCGGTACGGGGCCGTCTACCAGATCAACTACCTGCGCTGCATCCTGTGCGGGCTATGCGTCGAGGCGTGCCCGACCCGGGCGCTGACCATGACCAACGACTACGAGCTCGCCGACAACAGCCGCGAGAACCTGATCTGGACCAAGGAGCAGCTGCTCGCCCCGCTGGAGCCGGACATGGAGCCGCCGCCGCACCCGATGCGGCAGGGCAGGACCGAGCGTGACTACTACCGGCAGGGCTCGGCCGGGGTGGCCACCGGCCAGGTGGGGGAGCCGGTGGCCAGCGAGGCCGATCACGCCGGGGGCTGGGCGGGCGTGTCGGCCCAGGACGAGGTCGCCGCGGCGGCGAGCTGGACGCCGGACGCGCACGGGCCGGCCGGCGGGAGCACTCTCCACAGCACCGGTACCCCGGGCGGCTCCGTGCCGGGTGAGGCCAGCGACACCGGCCTCCACCCGGGCGGGGCCGGCGAGAGCGATGACGAGAGCGGGGCGCGGCAGTGAGCGCCGCCGGCGTGCTGGCGGCCGCTGCCGGATCGGCGGCCGGGACCGCCACGTTCTGGGTGCTCGCGGTCATCGCGGTGGCGGCCGCGCTGGGCATGGTCCTGGCCAGGCGGGCCGTGCACTGCGCGGTGCTGCTCGCCGTGGTGATGCTCGTGCTGGCCGTGCTGTACCTGACGGCGCGCGCCCCGTTCCTGGCATTCGTGCAGGTCATCGTCTACACCGGCGCGGTGCTGATGCTGTTCCTGTTCGTGCTCATGATCGTCGGGGTGAGCGCGGCCGACTCGATGCGGGAAACCATCAAGGGGCAGCGGATGGCCGCCGGGCTGGCGGCCATCGCCTTGCTCGTGCTGCTGGCCCTCACCGTCGGTCACGCGGCGATCGGCCCGGTGCCCCCCGTCGCGGGCAGCTACGGGTCGGCGAACGTGCCGAAGATCGCTACCTTGATCTTCACCCGGTACTTCTACCCGTTCGAAGTCACCAGCGCGCTGCTGATCACCGCGGCGCTGGGCGCCATGGTGCTGGCGCACCGGGAACGGACCAGGCCGCGGGCCGGCCAGCGGGAGCTGTCCCGGCTGCGGGTGGCCAGCGGGCTGCCGACCCCGCTGCCCGGGCCGGGCACCTACGCCCGGCACAACGCGGTGGACTTCCCGGCGCTGCTGCCCGACGGCAGCCCGGCCCAGCTGTCGGTCAGCCCGGTCATCGCCCGGCGCTCCGCCGCCCGCGCCGTGCCAGGAGGGCCGGCCACGGGAGGAGCGGCAGCGGGCGGGCAGGTGCAGGGACCGCCGGCCGCGGGCGGGCCGGTGGCCGGCCTGCTCCCGCCGGATGAGGACGCCGGCCCGGGCCCGGCAGGAGAGGACCCGCGGTCATGACCCCCACCCATTTCGTGGCGCTCGCCGTGGTCCTGTTCGTGATCGGTGCGGTTGGGGTGCTGGTGCGCCGCAACGCCATGGTCATCTTCATGTGCATCGAGCTCATGCTGAACGCGGTCAACCTGGCGTTCGTCGCCTTCGCCTGGATGCACGGCCGGGTGGACGGCCAGGTGGTCGCCTTCTTCGTGATGGTGGTCGCAGCCGCGGAAGTGGTGGTCGGGCTGGCGATCCTGATGGCGATCTTCCGTACCCGCCGGTCCGCGTCGGTAGACGACGCGAACCTGCTCAGATACTGACCAAGGGGTAGCGACGTGACGAGCTCACTCGCGACCGCGCACGCGGCCGCAGCCCCAGCCCTGGCCACCCTGCCAGCGGCCGGGATCCAGCGTGTTGCCTGGCTGCTGCTGGTGTTCCCGCTGGCCGGGGCGGCACTGCTGCTGCTCGGCGGCCGGCGCACCGACCGCATCGGGCACGTGGTCGGGGTCGCCATGCCGGCCGCCGCTTTCATCTACGGCGTGATCGCCTTCTTCGCGATGCTTGGCTACCCGGCCAGCCAGCGCAGCCGGGACGTCCACCTGTTCACCTGGATCGCGGTCGGCGGTTTCCATGCGAACGCCGGGCTCCAGCTCGACCAGCTGTCGATCAGTTTCGTCCTGCTGATCACCGGGGTCGGCTCGCTGATCCACCTGTTCGCGGTGGGCTACATGGCGCACGACAGCGACCGCAGGCGGTTCTTCGGCTACATGAACCTGTTCGTCGCGGCCATGCTGCTGCTGGTGCTCGCCGACAACTACCTGCTGATGTACGCGGGCTGGGAGGGCGTGGGCCTGGCCTCCTACCTGCTGATCGGGTTCTGGCAGTTCAAGCCGGCCGCCGCGGTGGCCGCCAAGAAGGCGTTCGTGGTCAACCGGGTCGGTGACGCCGGCTTCTCGATCGCGATCATGCTGATGTTCGCCACGTTCGGCACGGTGACGTTCACCGGTGTGTTCGGCGCCGTCGGGTCGGCCGGCCAGGGCGTGAGCACCGCACTGGGGCTGCTGCTGCTGCTCGGAGCCTGCGCCAAGTCGGCCCAGGTGCCGCTCCAGTCCTGGCTGCTGGACGCGATGGAGGGCCCGACCCCGGTGTCGGCCCTGATCCACGCGGCCACCATGGTCACCGCCGGGGTGTACCTCATCGTGCGCTCGGCCCCGATCTTCAACCTGTCGGCGGACGCCAGGCTCGCGGTGACCGTGGTCGGGGCGGTCACGCTGCTGTTCGGTGCGATCATCGGGTGCGCCAAGGACGACATCAAGAAGGCCCTGGCCGGCTCCACCATGAGCCAGATCGGCTACATGACGCTGGCCGCCGGGCTCGGGACGGCCGGCTATGTGTTCGCGATCGCGCACCTGATCACGCACGGGTTCTTCAAGGCGGGCCTGTTCCTCGGCGCGGGCTCGGTGAAGCACGAGATGGACGACGAGGTCGACATGCGCCGGTTCGGGGCGCTGCGCAAGCTGATGCCGGCCACCTTCGTTACCTTCGGCATCGGGTACCTGGCGATCATCGGGGTGCCGCCGTTCTCCGGCTTCTTCACCAAGGACCCGATCATCGAGGCCGCGTTTTCCAAGGGCGGCACGTCGGGGGCGATCCTCGGCACCGCCGCGCTGCTAGGCGCCGGCATCACCGCCTTCTACATGACCCGGGTGATGCTGATGACCTTCACCGGGCAGCGGCGCTGGGCGGAGAACGTGCACCCGCACGAGGTGCCGCCGGTCATGACCTCGCCGATGTGGGTGCTCGCCATCGGGTCGGCCGGCGCGGGGGCGTTCCTGATCCTCGGCAACCGGTTCGTGGACTTCCTCGCCCCGGTGACCGGGGCGCCGCCCACCTCGCATGGCATCTTCACGCCGTCCGGCTACGCGGCGCTGGGCCTGCTGGTGGTGGGTGCGGCGATCGCCTGGGCCATGTACGGCCGCAGGCCGGTGCCCGCATCGGCCCCGGCCGCCCGGTTCCCGGTCACCGCTGGCCGCCGGGACCTGTACGGCGACGCGTTCAACGAGGCGGTGTTCATGCGCCCGGGCCAGTGGCTGACCCGGCTGTCGGTGTACTTCGACAACCGGGGCGTGGACGGCCTGGTCAACACGATCGCCGCCACCGTCGGCGGCACGTCGGGGCGGATGCGCAAGGCGCAGACCGGGTTCGTCCGCTCCTACGCCCTGTCCATGTTCGTGGGTGCGGTGCTGCTGGTGGCCGCGCTCCTGCTGGTCCGGATCTAGGGAGGCTGCGACCGCTATGAGCACGTTTCCCTGGCTGACCGTCATCCTGGCCATCCCGGCCGCCGGCGCGGTGGTGATCGCGGCCGTTCCCGGCGCCGCCGCCACGGCGAGCGAGGAGGACAAGCGCGCGAGAAACCTCCTGGCCAAACGGCTTGCGCTGGTGGTCTCGCTGCTCACCCTGGCCATGACCATCGCGATGATGGTGAACTTCGACCCGGGTGGCCCCGCCTTCCAGTTCACCCAGACCTACCAGTGGATCCCGCAGTTCGGCATCCATTACGCGGTCGGGGTGGATGGCATCGGGCTGGTCCTGATCGGCATGACCGCCGTGCTCATGCCGGTCGTCGTGCTCGCCTCGTGGTACGACGCCGATCCCCGTCCGGCGGCGGGGCCCGATAGCGGCGACACGGCGGGGCGCCCTCCGGGCCCCCCGCCCAGGCACAGCGTGAAGACCTATTTCGTCTGGATGCTCCTGCTCGAGTCGATGGTGATCGGGCTGTTCGCGGCCACCGACGTCTTCTTCTTCTACGTCCTGTTCGAGGCCATGCTGATCCCGATGTACTTCATGATCGGGAGCTACGGCGTCGGGCAGCGCCAGTACGCGGCGGTGAAGTTCCTGCTCTACAGCCTGCTCGGCGGGCTGCTCATGCTGGCCGCGGTGATCGCCCTGTACGTCTATTCGGCACGCAACGGCCACCCGGGCACGTTCCTGTTCAGCCAGCTCATCCACCTGCCGCTGAGCCCGGAAGCGGCGAAGTGGCTGTTCCTCGGGTTCTTCGTCGCGTTCGCGATCAAGGCGCCGCTGTGGCCGTTCCACACCTGGCTGCCGGACGCGGCGACCTCGGCCCAGCCGGGCGCGGCGGTGCTGCTGGTCGGCGTGCTCGACAAGGTGGGCACGTTCGGGATGATCCGGTACTGCCTGGAGCTGTTCCCCTCCGCTGCCCGGTACTTCACCCCGCTGGTCCTGGTGATGGCGGTGGTCGGGGTCCTGTACGGGGCGGTGGTGGCGATCGGCCAGGCCGACATCAAGCGGCTGATCGCCTACACCTCGATCTCCCACTTCGGCCTGATCGCGCTGGGCATCTTCGTGCTGACCAGCCAGGGGCAGTCGGGGGCGACCCTGTACATGGTCAATCACGGGTTCGCCACCGGCGCGCTGTTCCTGATCGCCGGCTTCATGATCGTGCGGCGGCGCTCGCACATGATCAACGACTACGGCGGCGTCCAGAAGGTGGCGCCGCTGCTCGCCGGGCTGTTCCTGATCGCCGGCCTGGCCGGGCTGTCGCTGCCGGGCCTGTCCACCTTCGTCAGCGAGTTCCTGGTCCTGGTCGGCACGTTCACCAGGTACAAGGCGGCCGCGGTGGCGGCGACGGTGGCGGTCATCCTGTCGGCCGTCTACATCCTGTGGATGTACCAGCGCACCATGAACGGGCCGGTGCGCGACCAGGTGAAGGACTTGCCTGACCTGAAGGCCAGGGAGCTATGGGCGGTCGGCCCGCTCATCGCGCTGATCATCGTCTTCGGCGTCTACCCGCAGCCACTGCTGAACATCATCAACCCGGCGGTGCACCACACCCTGGTGCAGGTGCATGCGACCGATCCAGTGCCGCCCCATCCCCCAGTGGTGTATGTCTCCGGTCATGCGGGCGCGCTGAGCCAGAAGGGAACAACCCCGTGACGGCGATCTCCAGTGGGCTCGCGGTGACCACCATCACCCCGCCCCATATCGAATACGGCCAGTTGCTGCCGATGCTGCTGGTCTTCGGGGTGGCCGTGGCCGGCGTGCTGGTGGAGGCGTTCGTGCCCCGCGAGCGGCGGCGGCTGATCCACCTGATCCTGGCGCTCGGCGGGCTGGCCGTCGCGTTCGTGCTGGTCATCGTGATCGCCGCATCGTCCGACCTGTTCGCCCACGGCAGCCCGGGCCACGTCGCCGCGATGGGCGCGGTCGCCGTCGATGGGCCGACCCTGTTCATCCAGGGCACGATCCTGGTGCTGGCCTTCGTCAGCGTCCTGCTGCTGGCCGAATCCTCGCACGAGGTCAGCCCGTTCGTGGCGCAGGCGGCCGCGGTCCCCGGCAGTGTGGAGGAACGCGAGGGCCTGCTGGCCGGCGTCACCCACACCGAGGTCTACCCGCTCACCCTGTTCGCGGTCGGGGGCATGCTGCTGTTCCCCGCCGCGAACGACCTGCTCACCATGTTCGTGGCGCTGGAAGTCCTGTCCCTGCCGCTGTACCTGCTGTGCGGGCTGGCGCGCCGCCGCCGCCTGCTCTCGCAGGAGGCGGCCATGAAGTACTTCCTGCTGGGCGCGTTCTCCTCCGCCTTCTTCCTGTTCGGCGTGGCCATGCTGTACGGCTACTCGGGCTCGGTGAGCCTGGCCGCGATCGCGGCCACCGCCGGGTCGAACACCAGCAGTTCGACGCTGCTGTACGCGGGGATCGCCCTGCTCGGCCTGGGCCTGCTGTTCAAGATCGGCGCGGTGCCGTTCCAGAGCTGGAAGCCGGACGTCTACCAGGGCGCGCCCACCCCGGTGACCGCGCTGATGGCCTCCTGCACCGTGGTGGCGGCCTTCGGCGCGCTGCTGCGCGTCTTCTACGTCGCGTTCGGCCAGCTGACCTGGGACTGGCGGCCAGCCATGTGGGTGGTCGCCATCCTCACGATGCTGGTCGGTGCGATCATCGCTATCACCCAGACTGACGTTAAGCGGCTGCTTGCCTACTCGTCGATCGCGCATGGCGGGTTCGTGCTGACCGGCGTCATCGCCGCCACCACGGCGGGGCTGTCCAGCACGCTGTTCTACCTGGCGGTCTACGGCTTCACCACGATCGGCGCGTTCGCGGTGATCACGCTGGTGCGGGACCCGGCGGGTGAGGCCAACCACCTGTCCAAGTGGGCCGGGCTGGGCCGCCGGTCGCCACTGGTGGCCGGCATGTTCGCCTTCTTCCTGCTCGCCTTCGCCGGCATCCCGCTGACCAGCGGCTTCATCGGCAAGTTCGCGGTCTTCCAGGCGGCCATCGCCGGGGGTGCGCTGCCACTGGTCATCGTCGGGGTCCTGGCCAGCGCGATCGCCGCGTTCTTCTACGTGCGGGTGATCGTGCTGATGTTCTTCAGCGACCCCGCGCCGGACGGCCCGGCCGTGGTCAGGCCCGGCCTGTTCACGGGTATCGCGGTGGCGTTCGGGGCGGCCACCACCCTGGTGTTCGGCGTGGTGCCGGGACCGCTGCTCGACCTCGCGAACCATGCGGCCACGCACCTTTTCGTCCGCTGAGCACGCTCACGCGCCAGCGCGGCGGCGCCGGCCCGGTGTCCGGGGCAGGCGGGCGGGGCATACCCGGGTGGGTGGTGCCATGAACAGGGGCCGCGGGCCGGCAGCGGGCGGGGCCATGGCACCCTGGTGCCAGCGCGCGCACGATGTCTGGGAGCCTGAGTGATCACTGTCGTCCCCATGGACCTGGCCAACACGGAACTCGGCGCTGCGGTAAGCGACGGCCTGCGCCTGGTCGAGGCCGCGCTCGCGGACGCCATCCAGACCGAGGAAGCCCTGCTCGCGGAGGCGTCCCGGCATCTGATCGACGCGGGCGGCAAGCGCTTCCGGGCCACCCTGGTGCTGCTGGCCGCGCAGTTCGGGAACCCTGGCGACGAGCGGATCGTCCCGGCCGCGGTGGCCATCGAACTGACCCACCTGGCCACCCTCTACCACGATGACGTCATGGACGAGGCGGCGAGCCGGCGTGGCCACCCGAGTGCCAACTCCCGGTGGGACAATATGGTCGCAATCCTCACCGGCGACTTCCTGTTCGCCTGCGCGTCGAGGATCCTCGCCGATCTCGGCCCGGAGGCGGTCAGGATCCAGGCCGAGACCTTCTGCCGCCTGGTGGCCGGGCAGATCGAGGAGACGATCGGCGTCCGGCCGGGCCAGGACGCGCTCGACCACTACATGAGCGTCATCGACGGCAAGACCGCGTCGCTGATCGCTACGGCCGGCCGGTTCGGAGCCATGTTCTCCGGCGCTCCCGGCGGCGTCGCGGCGAGGATCGCTCCTGCCTGCGCCGCGATCGGCGTGGCCTTCCAGCTATCGGACGACATCTTGGACGTGGCGAGCGAGTCCGCTCAATCGGGCAAGACGCCGGGGACCGACCTGAGGGAAGGCGTCCGGA
>OFHH01000202.1_pt1 | contig 10700 bp, 7 predicted proteins | sample 1521961 | NCBI WGS metagenome assembly OFHH01 (sample SAMEA2468439, study PRJEB22500) | soil metagenome | biome: Glassland; feature: Farmland; material: Clay | place: Australia | collected 2013-01-31 | depth 0.55 m | reverse complement strand
ATCGTCTGTGTGCGTCTGCGCTATATTTCGAACTTCACGGACTGCGATCCCTTCCTGTATGAGCCGGATGTAGAGCTTGTGTATTCCTTGCGTGATGCCGACATTGAACACGCCGACCTCGTCATCATACCCGGGTCCAAGAATACGGTACAGGACCTCCTGTTCCTGCGGGAAGCAGGTATAGAAGCAAGTATTAAAAGGTCCGCAAAAAAGGGCATACCAATAGTCGGGATCTGTGGCGGGTATCAGATGCTCGGAAGAAAGATACTCGATCCCGATGGCATTGAGAGCGGACATCAAGAGATCGACGGACTCGGTCTGCTCGACGTCGAAACCATACTTGAGAAGACAAAGGTTACGGCGCAAGTGGAGGCGGTTCTCATTGCGGATTGCGGATTGCGGATTTCGGATTGGAACGGCAACGAAATACTCAAGGGCTATGAAATACACATGGGCAGGACTTCTAGTGACTGCGGACTTTTTCGGCTGCGACGAATCATTTCTCAATCCGAAATCGGCAAACCGCAATCCGAAACTATTTCCGATGGTTCTTCCAAAGGCAATGTATGGGGTACGTATATCCACGGCATTTTCGATAATGACCGGTTCAGGCGCGGGCTTATCAACGGTCTTCGCGAAACGCGGGGTCTTGCACACGCGCATGAAGTGACGGATTTTGCAAAGGCACGGGATATCGCTCTCGACAGATGGGGCAGGGTCCTGAAGGAGAGTGTTGATATGAACTTCATACAGAGGCTCATTCGCTGACAGCAGGAGCATGAGGGAGGTGATCGGTCGTACAATTTTTATGAATAAGGCATTGTGATATGCGGTAATGAACTACTAAAACGGGAATGCGGAAGCGGAAGGGGGTGCGATTCCCCCGCTGTCGCGCAACTGTGATGGAAACGAAAGCCTGTTTTGCCACTGTCCCGGACACGGGATGGGAAGGCGGGCGAGTAGGATGTCCTAAGCCAGGAGACCTCTCCATTCCCAAAACCTCGAGAGAAGGAGAAGGTACTATAATGATTAAGAGAAGTGTTATGGCAGTGGCTATGATTTGGTGGGTGTCAGTATCGGCAGTGCCGGCAGTCATGGCGGAAGATTCAGGAGTGCAATTAAAGGAAGTGGTGGTTACGGCCACGAAAACGGATAGAGAGCCGCAGGACGTGACGCAGACGGTCACCGTCATCACTGCCGATGACATCCAGAAGTCGGGGGCAACGACCGCAGCCGAGGTCATCGAACGGACGGCTGGAGTTGAGGTGAATAGCTACGGAGCAAAGGGTTCAACGAGCACCATCAATATCAGGGGCGCGAATTACGAGCAGGTCTTGGTGCTTTTGGACGGCAGACGATTGAACTCGGCAAGCGCCGGGGGTTTCGATATGGCCGACCTGCCGGTGCCCCTTGAAGACATCGAAAGGATCGAAATCGCGCGCGGCCCTTCTTCCGCACTGTATGGCGCGGACGCCGTCGGAGGCGTCGTTAATATTATCACGAAAAAACCAACAGGGGCATCGACCACGGTAACCGGCGAGGGCGGGAGCCACGGCTACGAGTCATACTCGCTTAGTAATTCAAATAAGCTTGATAAGTTTTATTACACGCTCTCCGCCGGCAGGGATAAGTCCACAGGTTTTCGCGTGAACAACGACCTTGATCAGGGTAGGGTGGGAGCAAAGCTGGGCTACGAGATCAACCCGGATTCGAACCTGGAATTCGCGACAGACTATCTCGGGAAAGAAATCGGCGTGCCCGGTTCCATCCAATTTCCGAGCCCGCTGGCGCGCCAGTGGGACCGCAACCTGGGCTCCTCCCTGACATATAAGACTAAAATCTCCAAAGAGCTCGACCTCAGGCTGAACATGTATCAGACCCGTGACAAGCTTATCTACATAAATCCTGACCCGGTGTTCCCGGCTAACAGCAAACATACCGGCACGACAAACGGCGCAGAGGCCCAAACCAATTGGCTCGCCAACTCCTGGAACCAGTTGACCTTCGGTATAGAGTCAAAGCAGGACCACCTCACGAGCACTGATGCGGGAGTGCACACGGCATCGCTCCAATCTGCCTACCTCCAGGATGAAATTTCCCTTGGTGAACCGCTCATTGTCGTTATCGGCGATCGATACGACAGCCACTCGCTCTACGGCGACAAAGCCAGTCCCAAGGTGAGCGCGCGCTACCTCGTGTCCGGGCCGGGAACCATTATCAGGGCCTCGGCGGGCGAAGCATTCAGGGCGCCCACGCTCAACGAACTCTTTTGGACGTTTGACGGCTTTGAGAAAGGAAACCGGGACCTTCTACCCGAGACCTCGAAAGAATACGAAGCCGGGATCGAACAGCCCCTTGGGAAAGGAAACTCCATCAAATTCACGTTTTTTGAACGTAAGGTCAATAATCTTATCCAATGGGTGCCGGATTCGAGCTTCATATACAGCCCGATCAATATCGGTAAGGCGCGCATCACGGGAACGGAAACGGAGGCCAGGTTCACGCCCCTTGAGCTGCTGACGTGGGCGGTCAATTATTCTTACATGAATGCGGTTGATAAAACTACCGGAACGAGGATCTACGATGTTATCCCTTCGGATCAGATCAAGAGCTATCTCAACCTGGCGCTTCCATCAAAGACAAATTTTTATATTGAAGGCAGGTGGGTGAAGAACTATGTGAAGCCCGGCGATCCATCCTGGCACTACACCGTAGTCGATGGGAAAGTCACGCAGGCGGTCGCGTTCGGCCAAAGTGTAAAGGCTGATGTGTTCCTTGGTGTTAAGAATGCCTTCAACCGTCAATACGAAATTGTTAAAGGTTATCCCATGCCGCGTGAAGAAATGTATGGGGGAGTTTCGGTCCAGTTCTAGCAGTAGAAAACCATGTAGCCGCAGCGTCGCGGAGGGTTCGGGACAGGTTTTTTTGAACCCTCCGCGCGCTCTATCCTCTGTGGTAAGATATTTATCATGACGTTTCAGCGTTCAATATACCTCTCCATTCTTATGCATGTCCTGGTCTTTGGCAGCGCGATCGCGGTGGCCGGATACGCCAGAGGTACGCTCTGGGGCCATCAGGACGTTATCATGGTATCCCTTGTAGGTCCCGAACCGGGATCGTTGGGCAGGCTTTTGCAAAGAGCGGGGCATCACGAGGTGCGGTCTGACACACGGCCGGCTGTGGTAAACAAGACGATTTCTCCTGCAATACAGCAGAAAATGCCGGCGCATACACCATCTGCGGGAGAGGGAACCGTGATTCCGGCGGAACAGGAGAGCCAATCAGCGGGTTCCGGCGACGTCCCTGATTCCGGTCATCGGCAGGGAGAGGCGGGGACCCGGGCAACAAGGTTCGGTCTTATCTCCGCGGAACAATGGGCCGTTATTGAATCGGCGATCGAACGGTCAAAGAGCTATCCGAGAGTGGCGCGGGAACGGGGCATCCAGGGCGTGGTCCGCGTAAGGTTCAAGCTGAGGCCAACGGGTGATGTGGAAACGGTTGAAATCGTCAAAAGCTCGGGGTATGATGTTCTCGACACTGCTTCGATCCGGACTGTGTATCGCGCTGCTCCCATGCCCTATGTCAATGGTTGGGTCGAAGTACCGATGGCGTATGTGCTGAAATGACCGAGGCCGGAGGTCAGAGGACAGATGAGAGGCGGAAAAAAAATCACAAAAGTTATTTGCCCGATCTGTAAGAAAGAAGCCCGATGGGATGAAAATCCCTTCAGGCCTTTTTGTTCCGAGCGGTGCAGGCTCATTGATCTCGGGAAATGGGCATCGGAAGACTATCGTATCCCCGGTGAAAAGAAGGATTTACCCGTCGATGATAAGACGAAAAAAAATAATTCGACGAGGTAGATTATTTTTTAAAAATATATTACAATAGGGCAGTTGTAAAATCCGTATACCGAACTTATATATTATTAGTGGTTGTTGAGGATTTGGATATCAGAGCTTAGGATTTGTAACCTCGGGAGGTCATACTCCATGGAAGTCCGGTGTGGAAAATGTAACAAGCTCTTCCGTGTCTCGGACGACAAAATAACCGGAGCGGGCATCAAGTTTGTCTGTTCGCGGTGTGGCGAATACGTAAAGATCACCCGGGGAGAGTTTGAGCACTACAGCCTGTCAAAAGCGACAGCTTCGGTCCCTTCTTCTGAACCGAAACCAGCGCCGGCCACGGCCTCCCCGGTTACGGTAAAAGATCAGATTGGTTCAGCTCCCGCCGCACCCACGCCGAGCTTTGATCTCAGCGAGCCTCCTGCAAAAGAGTTTCCATCCGAAGGCCAGACCCCGCCGATGTTCGTTAAACCGGCGTCTGCACCCGGACCGGCGGCGAAGCCAACGCCTGTCCACCCGAAGCCTCAGCCTCAAGCGGAACTCAAAATAGAACAGAAACCAACAGCACCCGTTATGCAGCCCCAGACTGCCGCGCCTAAACCTGCTGCGACAGCCAGGGATGAATCGACTGCAAATCCGCCGCTTCCGGCGTCGACGGCTCCTTCCTCCGCTGCCAAAGAAGCTGCGCGGCCTGCAATACCCCGGATAGCAACGCCTTCGGCAGCGCCTGCCGCTTCTTCAGGGGCAGGCAAGAAGCTTGTGATCTTCATCACCGTAGTTCTCATCGTTATCGCAGCGGCGGTATTCGGCGCAAAATGGTATTTCAAACAGGCTTCTCAACATGTCTCTGATGCAGTTAAAACGGTGACGTCACCCGAGGGACTGCAGATAACGAACACCTCGGGCGCAATAGATCCCGGCACCCAGGATCTGATCATAACGGGAACGATCCAAAATATCACGGACAAACCGAGACCCGCCTGGTATATAGTTGCCGAGGTATTCGATGCCCGGAATACGGTTTTGGTCAGGGCGAAAATGCTGAGCGGTAAGCAACTCTACACGCGGCGGGATTACGAGATTCTCGTCAAGCGCGGTCAGAACATACAGGACCTGAAAAAGAAAATGCAGGAACAGGGAGTCATTATCCCGCCTAAGAGCATGGTGAACTTCGAGATCCGTATTATGGAACCACCCGTCGGCATCGCGAGCTTTAATGCCACGCTTCAACCCTTCGATCCCGTGCAGCTGTTTAAAGAGATCGCTCAAGACCAAAAACAGCAATAACTTCCATCTTTTTCCGCGATGAAAGAAGCCAGCCGAACCCCAACAGCGGCCATGCCAAGACAGCAATGGACCGTGCACTCGGTGTACGGCGCGGGGGGCTGTGCACCTACGGTGGCGTCTTAATTCCCAAGTCGTTTATAGGGGATGAGCGGTCCGTTCCCGGCTAAAAAATCTGTTGAAAAGTCCATCAAGTTAATGTAATCTGCTACCTTCTGGTCGTTGCCGTAGTCGTTGTCATAGCCATCATGGGAGTGGCACAGATAAGGTATAGATTGCGGTAAATTTTTTCTTGACAAATGCTGTGGCTATGCTATAAGAACGAAATTTTTCAGGTCGTAATGGCCGGGAGGGCAACAGATGAGCTGTGTAAACAAAAATTATCTCTTTACTTCGGAATCGGTTACCGAGGGACATCCTGATAAAATAGCCGACCAGATATCCGACGCGGTCCTTGACGCGCTGCTCACCCAGGACCCCATGAGCCGCGTGGCTTGTGAGACGCTTCTTACGACCGGTCTTGCCATGGTTGCGGGCGAGATCACAACCAAGGGATACGTGGAGATCCCTGAGATCGTGCGCCAGACGATCAAGGACATCGGCTACACCCGCGCAAAGTACGGGTTCGATTACGAGACCTGCGCGGTGATCACCGCCATCCACTCGCAATCGCCCGACATCGCCATGGGAGTGGACACCGGAGGCGCCGGCGACCAGGGTCTTATGTTCGGCTATGCCTGCGACGAGACACCGGAGCTTATGCCGATGCCCATCATGCTTGCCCACAAGCTGACTCGGAAACTTTCCGAGGTGAGAAAAACAGACGTGCTCCCGTACCTGCGGCCTGACGGAAAGTCCCAGGTCACGATCGAGTACCGGGACGGCAAACCTTACAAACTGCATACCATTGTGATCTCCAGCCAGCACAGCCCTGACGTGCACCTCAAGGACCTTCGCGAAGACATTATCGAACACGTGATCAAACCGGTGGCGCCGAAAGCGCTCCTTGATGAGGAGACCATTGTCTACCATATCAATCCAACCGGCAGGTTTGTGACCGGCGGTCCCATGGGCGACACGGGCCTCACCGGCAGAAAGATCATCGTGGACACGTACGGCGGCGTCGGCAGTCACGGCGGCGGCTGTTTCTCGGGCAAGGACCCGACGAAGGTCGACCGCTCGGCATCCTACATGGCGCGCCACGTTGCGAAGAACATCGTGGCCGCAGGTATCGCCAGCGAGGTCGAGGTGCAGCTTGCCTACGCCATCGGTGTGCCTGAACCGGTCTCTATTTACGTTGATGACTTCGCTACGGGCAAAATAGAACATGACAAGCTTGTTCAGATCATCAGGAAGAACTTCGACATGACGCCCAAGGGCATCGTGCAGACCCTTGATCTCAGGCGGCCCATTTACAAAAAGACCGCGGCCTACGGCCACTTCGGCAGGACCGAACCCGAGTTTACCTGGGAGAGGACCGACAAAGCGGCGCAGCTCAAAAAGGACGCGGGACTGTAATTACGAAAAGGCAAGAGTTTGAGTATCGCACACCGTGCTGGTCGCCCTGTTCCTGCCGCACATCACAGCCGTCCCTTGGCGAGAGCTGCGAGCCGAATTTTTAAAGGTGAGGATGGTAAACCGCTCATTCGAAGAGGGACCGCCGTCTGACTATTAAATTCTCTGCTGTTTACAAAGGAGGACGTAGTATGATCAGGAACGTTATTCTGCTGTTAGCCGCTGTGATGTTATGTCTGGTCCCGGTAGTGGTTTTTGCTGCGGGCGCCCATGACGGGTTGGAGTGCACCGGTTGTCATGCGCTTCATACCGCGAAGGACGGCAAGCTTATTTTTGCCGTGGAAGCGAACAAGAAGGATATCAATCCCAGGACCAAGCAGCCCTACGGTGGAATCACCGCCCTGTGTCTCGGGTGCCATGATAATCCTGAGAATGGCGGCCAGGGCATCAAGCCCGTGGACAGCCACACGAGCCATCCGTACGGAACGACCTCGGTGAATTCGAAGATCGCCCGCGTCCCGGCCGAATTCCTGCGGGACGGCAAGTTCGAATGCGTCAGCTGCCATGACCCACATCCATCGAATACGAATTACAAATACCTCCGTATCGACACAGCGAATGGTTCGAAGATGTCAACCTTCTGCGCGGTATGCCATCCGATGAAGGCCGATCCTAAATCCGCGGCAAGTGCGCAAACTACTTTTTTCAACAGCATGGACGAGAACCTGTATAACAAGGCACCAGGTTCTGAGGTGGCGCACGCGGCACCAGTAACGAAAACGCCGGCAACGAAAAAACCAGCAACAAAAAAGCGACAGTAATCTCATGGCTATCAGCACCCGGCTGTTTTCCATCACCGTGCTCGGTATGAGGGGGGAAGGTGAATTTGCCCCTTCGGGATCCCATATTTTAAGGAGAATAGATGAAATACGACATTAAAGACATCAAGCTTGCCGAGAAAGGCAAGCTGAGGATAGAGTGGGCGAACCAGAGCATGCCCGTGCTGAACCTCATCAGGAAACGATTCCAGAAAGAGAAGCCGCTCAAGGGTGTACGCCTGGCCGCGTGCCTGCACGTGACCACCGAGACGGCCTCACTCATGCAGACGCTCAAAGCCGGCGGCGCCGACGTGGTTCTTTGCGCATCGAACCCGTTATCGACGCAGGACGATGTGGCGGCATCGCTCGTAAAGCACGACAGGATCCCGACGTTCTCGATCAAAGGCGAAGACGGCAAGACGTACTATAAGCACATTATGTCAGCTCTCGACATCAAGCCCCAGATGACGATGGACGACGGGGCCGACGTTGTGTCCGTGCTCCATACCAAGCGGAAAGACCTGCTCCCCGGCGTAATCGGCGGGACGGAAGAAACGACGACGGGTGTGATCAGGCTCCGCAGCATGGCCGCTACCGGCGTGCTCAAATACCCGATTGTCGCCGTGAACGACGCGCAGACCAAGCACTTCTTCGACAACCGCTACGGCACGGGTCAGTCCACTATTGACGGCATCATCCGCGCAACGAACCGTCTTTTGGCGGGCTCGATTTTCGTGGTTGCCGGCTACGGCTGGTGCGGCAGGGGGCTCGCCTCGCGCGCCAAGGGCATGGGCGCCAACGTGATCGTAACCGAGATCGACCCGCTAAAGTCTATCGAGGCGGTGATGGACGGTTTCCAGGTGATGCCCATGGCCGAGGCAGCGAAGATCGGCGACATTTTCGTCACGGTCACCGGGGACATCAAGGTGATCCGAAAGGAACACTTCCGGGTGATGAAGGATGGCGCGATCGTGTGCAACACGGGCCACTTCAATGTCGAAATAGACCTCGACGCGCTCGACAAGATGAAGAAAAAGAAACGGGTCATCCGCGATTTCGTCGAGGAGTTCACCATGCCGAACGGCAGGAAAATCAACATTCTCGGCGAGGGAAGGCTTATCAACCTCGCGGCGGCTGAGGGTCACCCTTCGAGCGTTATGGATATGAGCTTTGCCAACCAGGCGCTTGCCGCCGAATACATGCTTAAGAACAGCAAAAAATTGAAGAAGCAGGTGTACGGTGTTCCCGAGGATATCGACAAGGAAATAGCGCGGCTCAAACTCAATGCCATGGGCGTCCGCATCGACAAACTTACCCCCGAGCAGAAGAAATACCTCGCCTCGTGGGAGATGGGAACATAAGTTTATTTCGGAATGGAGATTGCGTCCTCCACTCAGCGCGGGCGTAAACGGAATGCGGATTGTAAGGAATCACTACAGTCTGCATTCCGCTTTTTTATTTTATAATCCGAAATTCATCGTGAAAAACTACCTTAAAATTGTCCTTGCCATGCTGATCTGGAGCACCTGGGGGCCGATGATCCGTTGGATGGCGCTTCCACCCGTGGTGGTCCTCTTTTATACGTCCCTGAGCGCCGGGTTTATCGTCCCCGCCGTCTTAAGGATGAGAGGGGATTTTCCCCATGCCGTCTTCAGCACGAAATCATGGCACCTCTTTGTTGGGCTCGCGGCTGCTTCAATATTGAACAACCTTACTTATTTTTACTCCCTGGGGCATACCACGGTCTCGAACGCAGTTTTTACCCATTACACGGCGCCGGTGATCGTTGCGGTGCTTGCGCCGTTCTTGATCGCGGAGCGGCTTCAGCGGGTGACGTTGATTGCACTCCCCGTGGCCGCCGTGGGGATGGCTTTGATCGTTCTGGCGGGCGGCGGACTCAGTTTGAGCAGCACGCATTTGCCGGGCATTCTCGCGGGCACGGCATCGGGAGTGGGCTACGCTTTCGTGATCATAATTTCGCGCCAACTGAGCCGTATGCTGCTGCATCAAAAGGCCATCATTGTGCTGCTTTGGATTACGATTGCAGCCACGGCTCCGGCGGCGCTGTCCGCGGACTATACGATCGGGATGCGCACCGGGGCCCTTTTGCTGATCACAGGGGTCATGCATTCAACAACCGCTCCGCTCCTGTACTTCAGCGCGCTCAGACAGGTTCTGGCGCAGCACGCCGCTATTCTTGGATATATTGAACCGCTCTCCGCCATCCCCCTTGCGTTCCTGTTCCTGTCCGAAAAACCGCCGCTCGCGGCCCTGTTCGGAGGTCTTTTGATTCTTTTCTCAGGCTATATGATTGTTCGTTCTAAAAAAGTTGTCGCCGGAGCCCCGGCGCCGGAATAATGTGAAGGGTGTGTCACACGCAGTAATATTTTCCTGAATTTCGCCCTCCGTACAGGTTGACCCTGCTTTTCCCGTTCTTGATAAAACCCATTTTTACGCTATACTTGATCTTAAATGTGTTCGTGTCTATTTGCCCTCGTTGTGTTTATCATTCTTTAGAATGACGATTTTTCATCCAGAGGAGGTCCATGCCATGGGAAACTTTTATTTTTCCAGAAGGGATTTTCTGAGGACCGCCGGAGCTTTCACCGCCATGACCGCGCTCGGCGAGATCCCCACGGAACTTATAGCTGCCGTGGATAGAAAAAACCTTGTACGCTATCCGGAGAAAACGGCCTTGATTCTTCTGACGGACCGGCCGCCTCAGCTCGAAACGCCGATGCGCTATTTTCACGAACTGATAACGCCGAATGACGCGCTGTTCGTGCGCTGGCACATTTCGCCGGTCCCCACCTCGGTGGACCTCGGAGAGTGGAGACTTAAAGTGGGCGGCAACACGGAAAAGGAGCTCCAGCTTTCCATGGACGATCTAAAAACCAGGTTCGATAAAGTCACCTATACCGCGGTCATTCAATGCTCCGGGAACAGCAGGAGCTTCTTTGATCCGCCGGTGGCCGGAGGAGAGTGGGGAAACGGGGCGATGGGCAATATCACCTGGTCGGGTGCCCGGCTCAAAGACATCCTGAACGCTGCGGGCAAGTCGCTGAACCCGGCGATCGGCCTGGGACAGGTCGAGGGCGGCTTCATCCAGGGCATGGGCTGGCTGACCAGCGAGGAGCTGTTCTTCGACGAGCAGGGCCGGTTGCGCACCCATGCGCCGAGCACCTACAAGATCCCGACCTGCTCCGACCGGCCGGCGGATTTTCGCATGCGGCTGCTGGAG
>OFHH01000200.1_pt1 | contig 10739 bp, 9 predicted proteins | sample 1521961 | NCBI WGS metagenome assembly OFHH01 (sample SAMEA2468439, study PRJEB22500) | soil metagenome | biome: Glassland; feature: Farmland; material: Clay | place: Australia | collected 2013-01-31 | depth 0.55 m | reverse complement strand
GTCTATGGCGCGGCCCTCGACCACGCGATGGCCCGCATCGGCGCTTACGGGCCCGACGCGTTGGTGGTCTCGCTCGGTGTCGACACCTTCGAGAAGGACCCGATCGCCAAGTTCAAGCTCACCAGCGAGGACTACAGCCGCATCGGCGAGGCGATCGCGGGGGCGGGGTGCCCGACCCTGTTCGTGATGGAGGGCGGCTACGCGGTCGAGGAGCTGGGATTGAACGTGGTCAACCTGCTCGGCGGGTTCGAGGCGAAGGCGGGCTGATCCTCAACCGGCCGCGTCGGTCCGCAGCCATACGCGCAAGGGCCCCAGCTCGCGAAAACCGGCAGCTGTTGCAAGGGCCAGAGCCTCGCCCTGTTCATAGCCGACGATCGGCAGATCCGGTGCCAGAAGCCGGGCCTGTTCGCGGCAGGCGCTCCAGATGGCCGCGGCCAACGCCTCGGGACCGAACAGGTTCGACAGGCCGATCGCGCCGGCGGCGAGCCGGCAAAACCCCGCCGTGATCACGGTGACCGGGACGGACACCGCCAGCGGCGTGCACCTGGCCGCCACCCTCACCGATCCCAACGGCAAGCCGCTCAGCGGGGTAACCGTGAGCTTCTACCAGCGCACCACCGAGTTCGGGCCAAAGGGGCAGCTCGTGCCGCTTGGCAGCGCCGTCACCAGCACCCGCGGCGTGGCCCGGCTGGCCGGGCACCCTGCCGCCACTGGCAGGCAGCAGTTCGTCGCAAGCTACCCAGGCGGGACGCAGGCAGCATCAGCATCGGCCCGCGTCAGCGTCGTGGTGACCACGGCCCGCACAACCATCCAGACCTCACCGCCCAAGCCGTTCGCCGGCCTGGGCAAGGTCCTGGCCGGGGTCCTGCTGACAGCGGTCGCCCTGATCCTCATCACCCTCGCCATCCAGGTCGAACGCGTCCGCAGGGCCTGCCGCGCAGGAATCTGACCTGCCGCTTTACGGATGCCGCCGGCCCGCGGGGGCTGGGGCGTCCGGTTAGGTGAAAGGAAGGGGAACGGTATGCCGAGTGCCAGGACCAGCAAGCAGCGGGCCCGGGAACGGGTCGCCCGGATGCGCGCCGAGCAGCACCGCCGTGAACGCCGCCGCAACATCCTCCTCGGCACCACCGCCGGGCTGTCAGCCGCCGTAGTAGCCAGCGCCTAGGGCAGGCAACTGCGGCTGACCTCCGCATCCGACCCCCGGCTGGCCGAGTTCATCACCACCTACGCGCAAGGCCCGCAGACCCCCGAGCCCGGCGCGGCGTGCTCAGGCGGAACCGGCACCCCGATACCCTGACCCAACGGGTCTGGGAGCGGCACGACCGCCTCACCCGTCAGCGCCTGGCCCATCCGCCGTCGTCGCGGGCGGCTGGGATGCAACGACGGTGAATCCCAGGCGGCGGATTCCGACGGTGATGCCCGGGGTCTGCGTGTCGCTCAGGCTGATCGCCTGCTGTGTGGCGGTGAACGTGGTGCCGAGCTTGACGGTGGTGGCCGACACCGAAAAGGACCCGGTGTATTGGCCACCCACCAATGTCTGGGACGGCGATGCGGTCACGGTCAGGGCAGCCAGCGCCAGGCCCCCGCCACGGTCAGGCCGCGCGCGCGGTGCGGGAGCGCAGGGCACCGGCCAGAGGGATGTAACGGTTAACGGATCTCATCCGGATCTCCTCACAGGTACTGTAGCGATTCGCTAATGGCGCGAGGCTCTCGCGCGGCCGGAGTAAAGTGTCAAGACCTGTGGATCAAGCTCTTTGACAGCGGGGTTTGCCGGGCCACCCCATCGGTCGTGCCGCTGGAATTGGTGGGCACGCCAATCAGCATCACTCCAGCTGCGATCACCCCGGTCACGCTACCGGCCCTCCCCCTGTCACTTGCCATCCCGGCGCGCACACCCATACAGAACTTCCATTTCCGTGCCGCGCCGGCGGACCGGTCAGCCACAAGATCAGGACGGCGGAGGCACGGCGATATCCCATCCTGGGCCTATAGCAATGACCTGTGCATATTGCTGGCCCCGCAGCAGCCAAATCCCTCTCGGATTGCAACCGGCCATCCACGCTACCCGCAGCGCCAACAGGGCAGCCACGGCGGGGCCACACCTTCCGGCGAGGAATGCTTGGGCCAGGTAGTGAGGTAGGTGCACGCCTATACTAGTACTGCCTGGTCAGGGGGTCGTTGTGGATGGCGTCGGCGAGCGGCCTTGCGAGGTGGATCCGCAGTCCGCCGTTGACGGTGAGCATGCCGGTGTCGAAGGCGACGTCGTGGGCGGGGCAGGCGCCTTCCCTGCCCTGGCCACGCGGATCCGGCGCAGGACCAGGCTGGCAGGGCTGATCAACGAGTACGAGCAGGCAGCGTGAAAGGGCAGGTCAAGCCCGGTGGCCGAATTCTCGACCAGTACAGGCCTCCCATCGTCGTAGATGACGTAGACACCCTGAGCATGAACGCGGGGGCAGCTACGGGGAGCGGGAGGCCCCGCTCCTTTATGACATCAGGAGATGACCCCGATGTTGATGATGTAGACCGTTGCCGCCTCATTATCGACTTCGTTACAAGACCCGAATGTCGTCTGCGTGCAGCCGGTAGATGCCTGTGGCACCCCACGCGACCGCACCTTCCGGGTATGGCTGGTCAGCCAGCAAGGTGACGGCCCGGCGCGTCCGGATGAACAGGTCCTTGTCCTCGCTACGGATGCGGGCCAGGTTGCGAAGCGCCGTCTCCCGGAAGACGACGGTCAGGCTCACGGCAAGGTTTCTGCGTCGATCCGGTCGAGCGCGGCATCCAGTTCATCAAGGCTTATCCCGTCTCGCCCGGTGGCCTTGTCTGCCAAGTGTGCGGCGAGCGCCGCCCGGTCCTCAAGGTCTGCGAGGTCGTCGATGTTGATCAGCGCGGCGACCGGTTTGCCGTGCTCGCTGATCGTGACGGGACGGTGGCTGTGCCGCGCCTCGGCGACGAGCTCACCAAGGTGCGTCTGAGCCGCAGTCAACGGGTAGGACATGCATCGACGGTAACACCGTCCAGTAGCCATTGCGGGCAGCAACGCGCACAGCAAGGTCGGCATGCCTGGAGACGCGAGCCAAGATGCTGACTCGGGCCCGGGCGCCTGGCGGACAGATTGGGGGCGGGAGGAGCGGTTCACCGAACCGCTAGCTCTGGCTGCATGTTGCTTGCCTGTCCCACCTGCGATCGGCCCGCGCTGGGGGAGCCGGGCGGCGGACGTGACGAGCGTGCCGGGATGCCGGGATTACCGGTTCTTCTTGTGTCGCCGCGACCGGCTACGTTTGTGAAGGGAGCATCAGGCTCTGCGGGAGAAGGCCGGCCGACCCGTATACCGCTCCAAAACTCGTTGCGCGCTTCCTGACCAGCGGGTTCGCCGAGGAGTTCACGCGGCTCTGTAGTACTCGTTGATTGCACCGCCGAGTACTTTCCGGCGCTGGATCGGTGCGTCAAGCGGCACGGCTACCGCTGGGTCGTGGTCGGGTGGTCGTTGCTGGCGGGACTGGTGCGGGCGGTGCCGGTTGTAGTGGTCGGCGTACTCGCGGAGGACGGATCGAAGGTGCCGTTCGTCGTAGATCAGCATCCGGTCGGTGCACTTGGCTCGTGCGGTGCGAACCCACCGTTCGGCGTAACAGTTGGCTCGTGGCGTCCGCGGCGGGGTCTTGACTACCTTCACGCCCTCGCCAGCGAAGATCTCATCGAACGCGCGAATGAACTTGGCGTCGCGGTCCCGGATGAGGAAGCGGAAGGAGCCGATCCGGTCGCCGAGGTCCATCAGCAGGTTGCGGGCCTGCTGGGCAGTCCACGCACCGTCCGGGTGGGCGGTCCCACCCAGGATGTGCACGCGCCGGGTCACGACCTCCATGACGAATAGCACGTACAGACGCTTAGGGCTCGCCGGAAATTAACCCGTAGCTTCCTGGAATCGGGCATGCTGCTGTGGTATGGGCGTCATGACAGTTACCAGGGAGATGCTGGCGGCGAAGTTCGAGGCGATCTTCCCGCATCTGGATGAGCGGCAGCGGCGGCTGCTGATGGGGGCGGAGGCCCGGGCGCTGGGGCATGGCGGGATCCGGCTGGTGGCCCGGGCCGCCCGGGTTCGTGAAGCCACCGTGTCGCTGGGAGCCGATGAGCTGGACTCGGGGGCGGAGCCGCTGGGCCGGGCGCGGCGGCCGGGCGGCGGGCGCAAGCGGGTGGCCGAGGTGGACCCGGGGCTGCGCCCGGCGCTGCTGGCCCTGGTGGAGCCGGAGGAGCGGGGTGATCCGGTGTCGCCGCTGCGGTGGACGGCGAAGTCCACCCGGGCGCTGGCGGGCGAGTTGACCCGCCAGGGCCATAGGGTCTCCGCGGACACGGCCGGCGATCTGCTGCGGGAGGAGGGGTTCAGCCTGCAGGGCAATGCCAAGACCGTCGAGGGAAAGCGGCACCCGGACCGGGACGCCCAGTTCCGCTACGTCAACGAGCAGGTCAAGGCCCACCAGGACGCCGGGGAGCCGGTGGTCAGCGTGGATGCCAAGAAGAAGGGTGCGCCGCGAGGCGCTGGTGTTTCGGATGGCGGTGAAAGACCGTCCATCGCTCTGCCGTCGTAGCGGTGGGGTGAAGCTGGAGGAAGCCTGAGCCGGGGGTCGCCGGGGAAGGGCGGGAGCAGCCTCGACAAAGTCGCATCGGTTCAGTACTACCGGATGGGCCGGGTGCGGTGAGCGAGACGGGAAGGTATACGCGAGAAATCGGCTACGTTACGCCTCTTGACTTGGTGCCAGCTCTAACCCGGTGGATTCGGGCTGGTTTGCGGTGCGGACCCGCCCTTCATGACGGGCGGGGAACTTCAGGCAGGGTCTCTTTTGTCTGGGCCTGGAGGCCACGGTGAATTGTCTACGGCAGTAGCCGTGGCGATGCCGCAGGGGTATAGCCGGATGCCTAACCTGTCGACCGGACAGCAGTGAACGCGGGAACCACTCGCGTGCGTTCCCCGGATCTTCTCATCGGCCAGATGTCAAGCCGGGGATAGGCGCGACGCCTGCCGAAGGCGCGGGTGGGGCGGAGCCGCCGTAGTACTCCGAGCCGGGGAAAGCCCGGGCACATGGGGAAGGGCGGCAGCGTGTCAGTTCAAGGAGGGAAGGCAATGTCCGAAGATGCGCTGGTGAATACCAGCGCCGTGGAGTGGCCGCGTCCTGATTCGGCCTACTTCACGGTACGGAGTATGCAGATCAAGTTGCACCGCTGGGCGGGAGAGGATTCTTCCCGCCGGTTCGGTGACCTGTTCAACCTCGTCTACGACCCGGCGTTCCTGGTGCACGCGTGGGAACGCGTGTCCACCAACAAGGGCGCCAGGACCGCAGGGATCGACAGGGCCACGGTGGCCATGGTCGAGACCTGGGTCGGGGTCGAGGCGTTCCTGGGCCAAATCCGGGACTCGCTGAAGTCAGGCGGGTTCGGGCCGGTTGAAGTACGGCAGGTGATGATACCGAAGAAAAGCGGGAAACTCCGCAAACTCGGTATTCCAACTATCGCGGACCGCGTGGTTCAGGCAAGCCTGAAGCTGGTGCTCGAGCCCATCTTCGAGGCGGATTTCAAGCCGTGCTCCTATGGGTTCCGCCCCAGCCGGCGTGCGCATGACGCGATCGCCGAGATCCATCATTTCGCTTCCGAGTCCATCAACTACCGGTGGGTGCTGGAGTGCGACATCAAAGCCTGTTTCGATGAAATTTCGCATGCGGCTCTGATGGATCGCCTCCGGGCGAGGATCAAGGACAAGCGTATCTGCTCGCTGGTGAAAGCGTTCCTGAAATCCGGGGTCCTCACCGAACTCGGAAACAGGGAAGACACCCTGACTGGGACCCCGCAAGGCGGGATACTTTCCCCGTTGCTCGCCAATATTGCCTTGTCAGCGCTGGATGACCACTTCGACCAGCAATGGCGCCGCGATATGGGCACGGACAAGCAGCGGGCCAAACGCCGAAGAAATGGTCTCGGCAACTGGCGGCTCGTCCGCTACTGCGACGATTTTGTCGTGATGGTATCGGGTGAACGTCACCACGCCGAGGCGCTGCGGGAGGAGGTGGCAGCCGTACTGGCCCCCATGGGGCTGCGGCTGGCGCCGGAAAAGACCCAGGTGGTCCACATCGACGAGGGCTTCGACTTCCTCGGCTACCACATCCGCAGGATGCGCAAGCGAGGAACCCAGAGGCATTACGTCTACACCAAGCCGTCCAGGAAAGCCATCCAGGCGATCAAGGACAAGGTGAAGGCCAAGACGTACAGGTCAACCCGCCACATGGGCCTCGATGAGCTGATCACCAGCTTGAACCGGTCCTTGGCAGGGTGGGCGAACTATTTCCGGCACGGGGTGTCCAAGGCGACGTTCAGCGCGATCGACAGCTTCACCTGGGGCAGGTTGATGCGCTGGATACGCGCCAAGTACGCGGGCAAGCACCGGCTCGGGATGAAACAACTCCGCCGTCGCTTCTGCGACCAGGGATGGAGGTTCGCCTGCAACGGGGCCGTCTTCACCGGCGCCTCCAGCGTCGCCGTGACTCGCTACCGCTACCGCGGCAGCAAGATCCCGACTCCATGGCCCCCGGCACCGGCAGCCGCCACCACAGGCGGCTGACCAGCGAGCAAGACACGCGGAGCGCCCGGTGCGCTGAGAGGTGCACGCCGGGTGCGGGAGGGGGCTCGCGGGAGACGACCGGCAGAAATACCGGCACCGCGCCCGCGGGCCTACCTCACAACTGGTCGGCGCGTTCAAGAACGGCGGCCGGGAGTGGCGGCCGAAGGGCGAGCCAGCCCAGGTCAGCAGCCATGATTTCCCTGACCGGGAGCTGGGCAAGGCGATCCCGTACGGGGTCTATGACCTGGCGGCGAACGCCGGGTGGGTGAACGTTGGCACCGACCACGACACCGCCGCGTTCGCTGTGGAGTCGATCCGCCGCTGGTGGAAGGCGGGCGGCCGTGGCGACTACCCGGCCGCCCGGCGGCTGCTGATCACCGCGGACGCGGGCGGCTCCAACGGCTACCGCACCCGCGCGTGGAAGACCGAACTCGCCGCCCTGGCCGCCGGGACCGGGCTGGAGATCACGGTGTGCCACTTCCCGCCCGGCACCTCCAAGTGGAACAAGATCGAGCACCGGTTGTTCTCCCACATCACCCTCAACTGGCGCGGCCGGCCCCTGACCAGCCACGAAGTCATTGTGAACAGCATCGCCGCGACCACCACCCGCACCGGCTTGACAGTGCGCGCCGAACTCGACCCGGGCAGCTACCCGACCGGGACCGAGATCAGCGATGCGCAGATGGCCGCCGTCCCGCTGGCCCGGCACCGCTTCCACGGCGACTGGAACTACACCATCCACCCCCGCCCTGGACCGCCCCCGCCTGCCGCCGGCGCCGAGCCCAGCAGGGATACCGGAGGGGCCCCCGGCCGCGCCATGCTGTCGCATCCGGCGCTGACAGGCATGTCCCGCCAGCAGCTGGACCATCTGATCGCCGACCTTGCCGGACCGCAGGAAGCACAGCGCGAGCAGGCCCGGCACCAACGGCGCGGCACCGAGCGCCGCCGCGCGGCCGGGGCAGGCCCGCGCGCCAAGCTCACCACCGCCGACCGGATCCTGGCCACCGTGCTCTACCTGCGCAGACTATGCACGCAAGCAGTCCTGGGCGAACTGTTCGCCGTGGACCGCAGCAGGATCACCGAGGCCATCCGCGAAACCCGCCCGCTCCTGGACGAACACAGACACGCCATCACACCCGCGACCGCCCGGTTCCCCGCACCGGCAGACCTGATCGCCTTCCTCGCAGCCGAGGACGCCGAGCCGGCAACACAGACCAAGACAGCGTGTTAATCATCTGCGAGCCCTAACGACTTGGTGCACGATTGGGCACCTGGGGCGTAAGGGGTGATTGCGGCGTGTCGGTCCCGGGAATGTGAGCGGCCGCGCGGAACGATCTTGATGTGTCGTCAAAATGGGCCCGCACGGCCTTGTCGCATCGTATCTGGACCGGGATCCGCCGCCGCACGCTGGGCAAGCTGATCGGCGAGCTGGCCGGGCCGTGGATGGCGGCCGAGGAGGACCGGCTGCGCGGGCGGCGGGGGCACGAGCGGCTGCGCGCGCCCGGCGCAGGCCCGGACCACGGCCTGGCGTTCACCGACCGGGTCATCGTCACCCTTGCGCACCTTCGGTTCCAGCTCCCGCACGCAGCGCTGGCCGAGCTGTACCGGGTGAACCGGTCCACGGTCACCCGGGCGATCCATGAGGTCCGGCCGCTGCTGGCCGCCCGCGGGTTCGCCGTGCCCGAAGAGCCCGGCGTCCGGCTGCGCACCCTGGCCGACGTCTTCGCCTACGCCGCCGCCCGCGGCGTGGAACTGCGGATCGACGGCACCGAAGTGCAGGTCAGGCGCCCGAAGGCCGGAAAGCCGGGCCGCCGCGCGTTCGTGTCGGGCAAGAAGAAGATGAACACGAAGAAGGCGACCGTGATCACCGACGGGAAAGGCCGCACCCTGTGGGCGGGCGCGTTCCGGCCGGGGCGGATGCACGACCAGACGGCGGTGCGGACCGAGGGCATCGCGGACCTGTTCCGGCAGCATCCGCAGGTCAGGGCCAAAGTCGACGCGGGATACCGGGGCCTGGCCAAGGAATTCCCGGACCAGGTCCAGGCCCCGCCGCTGAAGCCGAAGAAGGACGCCGCCCCCGAGGAAACCGCGGCCTACGAGGCCGAACGCCACCGGCAGTCATCAGAACGCATCTGCGTCGAGCACGCCAACGCAGAGCACAAGCAATGGCGCGTTCTCCAGCGCTACCTCGGACGACGCGAAGAATTCGACGAGACCTACCTGGCCGTCGCCGACCTGGTCTCCGACCGCGCCGCCGAGCGGTAACCCCAGCAAGACAACCCGCCAGGCCAGCACGCCCCAGCGCTAATTGCGCACCACGTCGTTGGAGATCCAGGCCCGGGAGGGCAGGGGCGGGGGTGAGGTTGCCCGGGTGGCCGGGCAGCTGGGCATTCACCGGGAGACGCTGCGGCTGTGGGTCCGCCAGGCGCAGGTCGATGACGGATCCCGGCCGGGTACCTGGATGAGCGCAAAACGGTGCCCGCGGCCGACAGGCCGGCGTGGCCGGTCATCCGCCCGGCCTCATCGAAGGCCTGGGTGGACTGGGTGCCATCAGGCCAGGTCGTGGAGATCCGCCGGCCGGCCGCGTCATAGCCAGCACAGGATGACCGGAGCATGGAGCCGATTGTGCGTAGCGGTGCTCAGTTCGGCGTAGTCGGCCGGACATGCGCGGCGCTCGACATTGCGTCCCCGGTGGATCCTGATCCGGCAGAAGAGGCGGCCACGTGCAGCAAGTTTGAGGCATACCAGGCCCGCGACCGACACCCGCCCGATCCCTTGCGGAAGACAGCGACGACGGCGTCTGGCCACGGCGGCACAGGTGCGGGCCTTCGGCGAGGCTGCATCATCTCCTTGGCGAGATGGCTGCGCATGGTTGCCCAGTGACCGGCCGGTGGAGCAGTCAGTTCTGTGGCTCGCTGGGGCGGCCCATCGCGGTCAGGGTCTGCGCGCGGCCAGCGGTGGCATCTGTGTCGTCGGGGTCGATGTCGAGCGCCCGGGCGTAGTCAGCCAGGGCCTTCTCGTACCGGCCCAGTGCGTGGTAGGTCTTCCCCCGGTTCACCAGCGCCCAGCCGTCGCTGGGATCGAGGTCAAGGGCCTGCGTCAGGTCTGCCAGTGCCTCCTCGTACCGGCCTAGCGCGAGGTAGGTTTCACCCCGGCCCGCCAGTGCCCAGTCGTCGCCGGGCCTGAGGCCGACCGCGCGGTCACGGTCAGCCAGCGCCTCGTCGTACCGTCCCATCAGGTGGTAGGTCTCGCCACGGCCCCCGATGGCGAGGGAGTCTGCCGGGTCCAGTTCGATGCACCGCGAGAAGTCAGCCACTGCCTGCTCGTAGCGCTCCAGGTCCTGCAAGGTCAGGCCACGCCCGAGGAAGGCCTGCGCGTTATCTGGGTCGAGGGCAACCGCACGGTCGAAGTCGGCCAGTGCCTCGTCATAGCGCTCCAGGTCCCGGTATGCCCGCCCACGGCCATCGAGCGCCTGGTAGCTGCCGGGATCCACGGTCAGTACCCGGTCGAAGTCAGCCAATGCCTCCTCGTAGCGGCTTATAGACAGGTAGGTGTCGCCACGGGCGGTCAGCGCCCACGCGTTGTCCGGCTCAAGCTCAAGAACATGCGTGTAGTCCGCGACTGCGTCCTGCTGGCGATCCATCATGCTGTAGACAAGGCCGCGGGCCGACAGCGTCCAGGTATCAGAAGGATCCAGCGCAATCGCCCGTTCGAATTCGGCCAGCGCGTCCTCGTAGCGCCCCAGGTGCCCGTACGCCTGAGCACGCCCGCTGACCGCCGGGGAAAGCCCCGGGTCCAGGTCGATGGCCCGGTCGTAGTCGGCCAGCGCGTCCTGATAGCGGCCCATAGAACGGTAGGTGTCACCACGGCCTGCGAACGCCTCAGCGCTACCGGGATCCACAGCGATGGCCCGGCTGAAATCCGCCAGCGCCTCCTCATGACGGCCGCTGGCGTTATAGGCAAGGCCCCGGCCGGTGAGCGCCCATGTGTCATCAGGGTTCAGCGCGAGCGCGGGGTTGTACCTGCCAGGGCCCTGGCTATCCCCCGCCGGCACGACCGGCCCGCCTCCGCCAGCTTGCCCGCCGGCACCCTCCACGCGCGCTGGCCGCCTACCACCAGCAGCCGCAGCCGTGGG
>OFHH01000199.1_pt1 | contig 10753 bp, 10 predicted proteins | sample 1521961 | NCBI WGS metagenome assembly OFHH01 (sample SAMEA2468439, study PRJEB22500) | soil metagenome | biome: Glassland; feature: Farmland; material: Clay | place: Australia | collected 2013-01-31 | depth 0.55 m | reverse complement strand
GAGCAACGTGATCGTCAGGACCGGGAGCAGCGCGCCGATGGTGAAGGCGGCCATCGAGGCGATCGCCGCCTGCCACGGGCTGGTCAGCTCGTCGGGGTTGATTCCGAGCTCCGCGTCGGCGTGGGCCGCCAGCGCATCGTGCTCGGTCAGCTCGATCGCCACCTGACGCGCGGTCTCCTCGCTCAGGCCCTTGTCGCGGTAGAGGCCGGCCAGCTCGCCCGGCTCCGCGCCGGGCAGGGCCACGGCGAAGCCGTGGTTGTGGCTGGTGATCTGGACGTGGCCGGTGGCGAGATCCTTGACCGGCTGGTTGACGCCGCGGTGCCCGAAACGCAGCTTGTAGGTGCCCAGGCCGAGCGCCCGGCCGAGGACCTGGCTGCCCAGGCAGATGCCGAACAGCGGGACCGCCTCGGCGAGCACCCCGCGGATGGCTTCCACCGCGTACCCGGCCGCAGCCGGGTCGCCCGGGCCGTTGGAGAAGAACACCCCGTCCGGGTTGAGTGCCAGGATCTCGGCGGCCGTGCTGGTGGCGGGCAGCACATGAACCTGGCAGCCGCGCTGGGCCATCGCGCGCGGCGTAGCGGACTTGATGCCCAGGTCCACCGCGGCCACCCGGTAGGTGACCGGGACCCCGGGCGGGGGCTCCACCGTGTAAGGCTCGGGCGTGGACACCTCCCGGGCCAGATCGGCGCCGAGCATGGACGGGCTGGCCAGGACTCGCCCGAGCAGGTCCTGCGGGTCAGGTTCCGCGGTGCTGATCGCTGCCCGCATCGCCCCGCGCTCGCGCAGGTGACGGGTGAGCGCCCGGGTGCCGGTGATCGCGATGCCGGGGATGCCCTGCGCGGCCAGTTCCTCCTCCAGGCTCCGGCGCGCCCGCCAGCTGGAGGCGATCCGGGCGGGCTCCCGGACCACATAGCCGCTCACCCAGATCCGGCGCGACTCCGGATCCTCGTCGTTGACGCCGGTGTTCCCGATGTGCGGCGCTGTCATGGCGACGATCTGCCGCGCATAGGACGGGTCCGTCAGCGTCTCCTGGTAGCCGGTCATGCCGGTGTTGAAAACCATCTCGCCGAACGTTTCCGTGGTGGCCCCGAAGCCTGTCCCGTGAAACGTCGTCCCGTCCTCGAGTACCAGGATCGCCGGCGGGCCGCTGGTCTGCGCCTCGCCACTGGCGGGCTGGCCGGCCGCCATCAGGCCAGCTTCCCGTCGAGAACGGTCGGGCGGCCGCGCAGGAAGGTGGCGACCACCCGGCCCGGCAGCACCCTGCCCCGGAACGGGGTGTTTCGGCTGCGGGAGGCATGGCTGACCGGATCGACAGCCTCGCGTGGCTCCGGGTCGTACAGGGTCAGGTTCGCGGCGCTGCCGGCGGCGAGCGGATGGCCGTGGCCGGACAGGCGGCCGATGGCGGCGGGCCGGGCCGACATCCGGTCGGCAACACCCGCCCAGTCGAGCAGGCCGGTCTCGACCATCGCCTCCTGCACCACACGCAGCGCGGTTTCCAGCCCGGTCATGCCGAACGCGGCCGCCGCCCACTCGGTTTCCTTGTCCTCCAGCGGGTGGGGGGCGTGGTCGGTCGCCACACAGTCGATCGTGCCGTCGGCCAGGCCCAGCCGCAGCGCGGCCACGTCCGCGGCCGTGCGCAGCGGCGGGTTCACCTTGTACACCGGGTCGTAGCTGGCCACCAGTTCGTCGGTGAGCAGCAGATGGTGCGGGGTGACTTCGGCGGTGACCTGCCAGCCCTTGGATTTCGCCCAGCGGATGATCTCGACCGACCCGGCGGTGGACACGTGGCAGAGGTGCAGGGCTGATCCGACATGCGCGGCCAGCAGGCAGTCACGGGCGATGACCGCCTCCTCGGCCACAGCGGGCCAGCCGGCCAGCCCGAGCCGGCCCGACACCTCCCCCTCGTTCATCTGCGCGCCGTCGGTGAGCCGCGGCTCCTGCGCGTGCTGGGCGATCACCCCGTCGAATGCCTTGACATACTCCAGCGCCCGGCGCATGAGGACCGCGTCGGACACGCAGCAGCCATCGTCGGAGAAGACCCGCACGCGCGCGGCGGAATCCGCCATGGCGCCGAGTTCGGCGAGCTGCCGGCCGCCGAGCCCGGAGGTGACCGCCCCGACCGGCAGGACGTCGCAGTACCCGGCCTGCCGGCCAAGCCGCCAGATCTGCTCGACGACCCCGGCGGTGTCGGCGACCGGGTCGGTGTTCGCCATCGCGTGCACGGCGGTGAACCCGCCGAGGGCCGCGGCCATGGTCCCGGTCTCGACGGTTTCGGCATCCTCGCGGCCCGGCTCCCGCAGGTGGGTGTGCAGGTCGACCAGGCCCGGCAGGGCGATCAGGCCGGTGGCGTCCAGGACCTGCGCGCCCGCGGGGGCGGCCAGGCCAGGCCCGAGGTCAGCGACCAGCCCGTCGCGGATGAGGATGTCGGCGGGATCGCCGCCCACCGGGCGTGCCCCCCTGATCAGCCAGTTTCCTGCGCCCGTGTCCATCCCCCCGCCTTCGGAGTACTGATGGCCGGCGCTCACTGCCCGGCCTCCGCGCCGCCCAGCAGCAGGTACAGCACGGCCATCCGCACGCTGACCCCGTTGGCGACCTGCTCCACCACGGTGGACCGGGGAGAGTCCGCGACCCCGGCCGCGATCTCCACCCCCCGGTTCATCGGGCCCGGATGCATCACGATGGCCCGCTCCGGCAGTTGCGCCATCCGCTCGGAGTCCAGGCCGTAGCGGCGGCTGTACTCGCGCACGCTGGGGAAGTAGGCGGCGTTCATCCGTTCCTGCTGGATGCGCAGCATCATCACCACGTCGCTCTTGGGCAGCGCGGCGTCCAGGTCGTACCCCACCGAGCAGGGCCAGGCGTCGACCGCCACCGGGAGCAGGGTCGGCGGCGCGACCAGCGTCACCTCCGCGCCGAGCGTGTGCAGCAGCAGCACGTTGGAGCGCGCCACCCGGCTGTGCAGGATATCTCCGACGATCGTGACCCGCAGGCCGTCCAGCGCACCACCCGGTCCCCCGCCCGGCGCGGAACCGCTGCTGCGGCCGAACCTGCGGCGGATGGTGAAGGCATCCAGCAGGGCCTGGGTCGGGTGCTCATGGGCGCCGTCACCGGCGTTGATCACGCTGCCCCGCACCCAGCCAGCCAGCCGGTGCGGCGCGCCGGACGCGTTGTGCCTGATGACCACCGCGTCAGCACCCATCGCCTCCAGGGTCAGCGCGGTGTCTTTGAGGCTTTCACCCTTGGCCACGCTGGAGCCCTTGGCGGAGAAATTGATCACATCCGCGGACAGCCGCTTCGCGGCGGCCTCGAACGAGATCCGGGTCCGAGTGGAGTCCTCGAAGAAGAGGTTCACCACCGTCCGGCCGCGCAGGGTGGGCAGCTTCTTGATCGGGCGGTCGGACATCCGGGCCAGCTCATCAGCGGTATCCAGGACCAGCAGGGCATCCTGGCGGCTGAGATCGGCGGCGGAGATGAGATGGCGGTTCACGCGGTCCCCCTCTCGCCGTCGCCAGTGCCCCTGGCCACCCTCCGCGCTTCACCGGCGGGACCGCCAGCCGCGGGTACACCGAGCAGCACGGCGTCTTCGCCGTCCACCTCGGCAAGCAGGACCCGGACGAGCTCGGACTGCGAGGTGGGAAGGTTCTTCCCCACGTAGTCCGGGCGGATGGGCAGTTCCCGGTGACCACGGTCGACCAGCACCGCGAGCTGTACAGCCCGCGGCCGGCCGAGGTCGTTGAGCGCGTCGAGCGCTGCGCGCACGGTCCGCCCCGAGTACAGCACGTCGTCAACGAGGACCACAATCTTGCCGTCGATTCCCTGGGTCGGCACCTGTGTGCGGCCAAGTGTCCTGGCAGGCCGCAGCCGCAGGTCATCGCGGTACATGGTGATGTCAAGGGATCCGTGCGGGACCGGCTGGCCCTCTACCTGCCTGATCTGGGCGGCGAGGCGCTGCGCCAGCGGCACTCCCCTGGTCGGGATTCCAAGCAGGACAACCTGCTCCGCGCCTCTGGTCCGCTCGATGATTTCGTGGGCGATCCGGGTCAGCGCCCGGCTGATCTCGGCCTGCTCCAGGACAGTCTTGCCGTCCACGGCAGCCGGCCGGCCGATGGCTGGCCCCCCGGGCCCGGACTCGCTCCTGCCTGGATGCGCATGCGCCACCAGAACCTCCTTTCCCGCCTCACGGGACGGGCCTTAAAGGATGTCTGTCTGTAACACCGTACCAGCCGTCCCATCCGGAAACCGGACAGCCGGGCCGCGTCCGTGCGGCCCGGTGGTGACGGTGCGTGATCCATATCACAGCAGTACAGGAGGATAGAGCCGGAAGCAGGCAGGCGGGCCGCGGGCGGGACCGCCGCAGGCGCGGACGCCCGTGCGCGCAAGGGTTCCCGGGGACGGCTCACCGGACAGAACCAGTCACCAGTGGATCGTGCTCGGCGCGTAAGTTCACCCACTTTTTGCCATTCGGCTTGACCTCGTCGCGCTTGCGGCCTACCGTCACTGTCCGTAACCATCACTCATAGCGACGACTGGCCGGGGGGCCGACGATCATGCCATCTGAGTACGCCAAAACCCTGGGCGCGCGGTTGCGCGCCATCCGGACACAGCAAGGACTCTCACTGCACGGAGTCGAGGAGAAGTCCCGCGGCCGCTGGAAAGCGGTCGTGGTCGGCTCCTACGAGCGTGGCGACCGGTCCGTGACTGTGCAAAAGCTCGCGGAACTGGCTGAGTTCTACGGTGTCCCCGTGTCAGAACTGCTGCCAGGCGACGCTGCGCCGACTGCGCTGGCGCCGTCCCCGAAGCTCGTCATCGACCTTGAGCGCATGGCTCAACTGCCGAAAGACAAGGCAGGGCCGCTCGCCCGCTATGTGGCGACGATCCAGAGCCAGCGCGGCGACTACAACGGCCGGGTGTTGTCCATCCGGCAGGAGGACCTGCGCTCTCTGGCGGTCATCTATGACAAGTCGCCGGTTGACCTCACCGAAGAACTGATCGGGTGGGGCGTGCTGGACTCCGAAGCCCGCGGCGCCGTCGAATCGTTCTGAGCAAGCCGGGGGCAGCGGCCTACCGCTCCCCCGGCCCCAGGCCCAGCCCGCGGTGGCCCGGCCGGCTTCCACCCTGCCACCAGGAACTGCCAGTCCAAGCCCTCCCAGCGCCCATCCGCAGCCAGCAGGCCCCCCAGCCTCAGCCTGTGCTACTCAGTGGGAGCGGAGACTGGGCAGGCAGCCCGAGGGCGTCCTCGGCCAGCGACAGGAACGTCCCGGCGTCCCGGAGCAGATCGTCGGCCTCCCGTGAGGAAACCGCCCGCGGCAGGCCTGCCTCTGCCGCCGCCCGCTTGCCCGCGCCGGCGGCGAAGAACGCGGCCCACTCCGCGAGGGCCGGCTCAACTCGGGGCAGCAGTTCCCACACGCTCCGGGGAGCCTTCCGGCGTGCGCTGGTTCCCGGCGCCGGCCGTGCCGCAACGATGGCCGCCGCGGCGCGGAGCGCCGCGAGATGCGCGGCCACATAGCGCCCGCCAGCGCTGGTCTCGTCGGCCGCGTTCGCCAGGCCATGCCGTGCGGACTCAAGAAGGGCCAGGGCCGTCGGCGCCAGCCTGCACCGTGCCCGGTCTGGCCGTACCTGAACAAGCGTGTTCATGGCGCTCCTTCCGCCGCGGGGGCGGGCCGGGCGGGGCGCTTCCCCACGCGCCGCCCGGCCCGTGCCCGGCAGTGGGGGGTCTACCGCCGGGCGGGCTCCGCTGGATCTATTCGAACATAAATTCGGCTCGACGTCTACCCGTTTGGTACTTGCGTTCGAAGGTACCCGGCAGGTCCGACAAAACGAGTTCCCGCGTGCCCTGCCGAGCCTCGCGTACGCTACCCAGGTGCGCTCCGGACCTGAGCTGCGGGAGCTGAACGCGCGTCAGTTCGTCGCCGAACTGGGCGCCCTGACAGCCATCTACGCGCTCGCGATGGACGCGCCACCAGCGCAGCTTCACAGCCGCCGCGCCACCATGGAGCGCCACGCCGGCTACCCCGCGTTCCGTGCCCTGATAGCGGTCCCCGACGTCGCGGCACCGCCCATCGGATTCGCTTACGGCTTCCACGGCGCCGTCGGCCAGTGGTGGCACGACGTGGTCCTCGACACCATCACGACCGAGCGCGGCGACGAGGATGCCCAGTACTGGCTCGGCGATTCGTTCGAGATCGCCGAGGTGCACGTGCACCCGGCCCATCAGGGCAAGGGGATCGGGCGGGCGATGGTGCACGCACTGGTCGCCGGGCGCCTCGAGCGCGCCGCATTGCTGTCCACGCCAGAAGGCCACACCCGGGCCCGCAGGCTCTACCGCAGCCTGGGCTTCACCGACCTGGTGCCCGGGTTCAGCTTCCCGGGCTCCGGTCCCGCCTACGCGATCATGGGTGCAGCGCTGCCGTTGCGGGACGAGGCACCCTCGCCGGCCGCCCGCCCGGCCAGCCCCAGCCGCTGGTAGATGTCCAGGGTGGCGCGCGAGCCGTTCAGCGTGTAGAAGTGCAGGCCCGGAACCTGCTCCGCGAGCAGCCGCTCGCACATCCCAGCGGCGAACTCCACCCCGATCTCCCGTACCGCCGCCTTGTCCTCCGCCGCCGCGCTGAGGCGCTCCACCAGGCCGGCTGGCAGCCTGGCCCCGGACAGCAGCACCACCTTCTCCAGCGTGCGCACGCTGGTGACCGGCATGATCCCGGCGATGATGGGTACCTCGCAGCCGGCCGCCGCCACCCGGTCCCGCAGCCGCAGGTAATCCTCCACGAAGAAGAACATCTGGGTAATCGCGAAGTCGGCGCCGGCCCGGCACTTGCTCACGAAGTGCGCCACATCCGACTCCAGGTCGGGCGAACGGGGGTGGCCTTCCGGGAACGCTCCCACTCCGACGCAGAAGTCGCCCGCCGCCTTGATCAGGGCGACGAGTTCCGACGCGTAACGCAGCCCCTCCGGGTGGGGCACCCACTCCCCGTTCGGGTCGCCGGGCGGATCTCCCCGCAACGCCAGCACGTTCCGCACCCCCACCGCCGCATATGACCCGATGACGTGCCGCAATTCCGCTACCGAGTGATTGACCGCGGTGAAGTGACCGACCGGGGTCAGCGTCGTCTCGGCCGCGATCCGGCCGGTCACCCGGACGGTGCGGTCGCGGGTCGAGCCACCCGCGCCGTAGGTGACCGAGACGAACGTCGGGCGCAACGGCTCCAGGGCACGGATCGCCCGCCATAGCTGCCGTTCGTCCACCTCGGTCTTGGGGGGCATGAACTCGAACGAGAAGGACTGACGCCCCTCCGCGAGCAGATCGCGGATGGCTGGGGCACGGCGCGCCGGGGCGTAGGTCATGCCCCCAGGCTAACGGGGGCCACCTGCGCCGGGGGGCCGCACGGCCCCACTTCCCTTCCGGAGCGGCTACTCTCGCGATCATGTCCAGCGATCCCGCTGCCCTCGGTCACGTCCGTGACCAGGTCGGCCATGCCCTGCGGGGGTTCCTGGAGTCCCAGCGGGAGGTGCTGCTGGGGACCGGAGAGGAACTGCTGCCCGGGCTGGAGGCGCTGGCGGAACTGCTGGCGGGCGGGAAACGGCTGCGGCCAGCTTTCTGCTACTGGGGCTGGCGCGGCGCGGGCGGGGATGACTGCCCGCAGATCCTGGCCGCCGCGGCCGCGCTGGAACTGCTGCACGCCAGCGCGCTGGTGCATGACGATGTCATGGACGGCAGTGATACCCGCCGGGGGCAGCCTTCGCTGCACCGCCGGTTCGCGGCCCGCCATGCCGCGCAGGGCTGGCGTGGGTCGCCGGAATCGTTCGGCGTCGGGGCGGCCATCCTGATGGGTGACCTCCTGCTTTCCTGGACCGACGCGATGTTCCACGCCAGCGGCCTGCCCGCCGCCTCACTGCAGCGCGGCCAGTTCGTGCTGGACCTGATGCGCACCGAGGTGATGGCCGGGCAGTACCTGGACCTGCTGGGCCAGGCCGCCGGGAACGGAACCGTGGCCAGCGCCCTGCGGGTGGTCGAGTACAAGACCGCCAAGTACACCATCGAGCGGCCGCTGCACCTGGGGGCAGCGCTGGCGGGCTGCCCCGGCGGGCCACTCCCGGCCGCGTACTCGGCCTACGGCCTGCCGCTCGGCGTCGCCTTCCAGCTCCGCGACGACATCCTCGGCATGTTCGGTGACCCCGCGCAGACCGGTAAGCCCGCCAGCGACGATGTACGTGAGGGCAAGCGGACGGTGCTGCTCGCCATGACCAGGGCACGGGCCAGCGTGGCGCAGGCCCGGATCATCGAGCGTCACCTCGGCGATCCGCAGCTGGACGAGGCAGGCGCGGCTGAGGTCCGCGCAGTGGTCACCGACACGGGAGCACTCGCCGAGTGCGAGGCGATGATCGACCAGCACGTAGCCAGGGCGGTCGCGGCACTGGCAGGAGCGCCCATGACCGACGAGGCCAGGACGGCGCTCGCCGGCCTCGCCGTGGCCGCCACCGCCCGCCACGGCTGAGCCGGCGAGGCGCCGCCCCGGGCTCACCTGGGTGCCGGCTGCCACGGGTGCCCCGGTGGCCCCATCGGCCGCCGGGACAGCGGATGACCTGCGGTCAGGGGACCACAGCGGCCCGGACTGACAGAACGTCGGGCAGGTGCCAGGCGATCTGCGCCCAGCTCTCGCCCTCGTCCTGGCTGGCGAACACCTCGCCGCCGCGGCTGCCGAAGTAGATCCCGGCCGGGTCCGCCCCGTCCGTGCACAGCGCATCCCGCATGACACCCACCCAGAAGCCCTCGGGGAGGCCCTTGCCAAGCGGGTACCAGCTTTCGCCGCCGTCGTCGCTGCGGTACAGCTGGCAGCGGCCCTCCGGCGGCGCCCGGCGCCCGTCCGCCTGCAGCGGGAACAGATACAGCGTCCCAGGGCGCCTGGGATGGGCCAGCACCGGGAACCCGAAGTCGGCTGGCAGCCCGTCAGCGATCGAGACCCACTTCCCGCCCCAGTCATCACTGCGGTACACACCGCCGTGGTTCTGCAGGTAGAGCCGGTCAGGATCGGCCGGATCCGCGGCGACCTTGTGCACGCACTGGCCGTACTCCGGGTACTCCTCCGGCGAGAAGATCACGCGGATGCCATGGTTGGCCGGCGCCCAGGTGGCTCCCCGGTCCGTGGTCCGGTAGACGCCGCCGGTGGACATGGCGACCAGCACCCGGTCGGGGTCGGAAGGGTGCGGGATGATCGTGTGGATCGCCTGGCCGCCGTAGCCAGCCCCCCAGTGCTCCCGGTGCGGATGGTCCCAGAGCGAGCGCACGATCTCGAACCTCTCGCCACCGTCCTCCGAGCGGAACAGTGCGGATGGCTGCGTGCCCGCGTAGATGACCCCTGGCTCGGCGGAATTCGCTGGCTGGATCTGCCAGACCCGCTCCAGCGAGGTCCCGGTGAACTCGGGGAAGACGACCGGCGACCGGGCAGGCTCGTGCCAGGTCACTCCCAGGTCATCGGAGTAGGCCAGGCCGGGCCCCCAGTGCTCGCTGGCGACCGCGGCGAACATCCGTGGGCGCTGCGGCCGGGTATCGGCCGCGACCGCGTACACCGCGTTGTTGAAGTTCATCGCGAACTGGGCCTCGTCCAGTTCCCAGTCGGACCGGCCGTTCCGGCTGCGGGCTACGAACAGGCCCTTGCGGGTGCCGATCAGCAGCACGGCTTCTGTCATGGTGGCCTCCCTGCCCGCCGCGTGGCCTTACGGCACCGCATCGTCGCGGGCCAGACGGTCGCGGTACAGTCTTGGGCTATGACCACTAGTCATATAACCAACAGTCATAGAGAGTCAACCGGTTCCCATTTTCTGCCGGGCAGCGCCTACGCCGTGCTCGGCCTGCTCTCATTCGGGGCCGAGTTGTCCGGCTATGAACTCCGTCAGCTCGCGCTCAACAGCCTGCGCTTCTTCTACTGGACCCCGGCGCAGAGCCAGATCTACCGCGAACTGCGCCGGCTACAGCACCGCGAGAAACTGCAGGGCGCCGAGGCGGCCCAGGGCACCGGGGGCACGGTGGGGTCGTACGCGCCGCCCCGCTCCGCCGGGCGCTACCGCGGCGCCGGGGTCGGCCCCTCGCCCGCCTATTCATACAGCGCGGCGGTGGCGGAGGTCGCGGTGGATCCGGAGAGCGGCATCGTCACCGTGCCGCGCGTCTGGATCGCGCACGACATCGGCCAGTGCATCAACCCCGCGGCCGTCATGGGCCAGGTGGAAGGCAGCGTCTACATGGGGCTGGGCGAGGCGCTGATGGAGGAGATGGCGTACCGCGAGAACCGCAACGTGGTGCACAAGATTCCGAGCCTGCTGGAGTACAAGAGCCCCACGACGCTGGAGATGTGCGACGTCGTGACGTATCTGATCGAGGACCCCGATCCCAACGGGCCGTTCGGCGCCAAGGAAGTGGGCCAGGGGCCGCTGCTGCCGGTGCCGCCGGCGGTGGCCAACGCCGTGTACGACGCGGTGGGCGTGAGAGTGGACGAGATCCCGATCACGCCGGAGAACGTGCTCAGAGCGATCAAGCGAAGCGGGAAGGGGGAAGCGGGCAGGGTGGGACCTGACGCCTTCCCGGACATCCCGTGGCCCGAGCCGATCCGTGTGCCGCCGCCCTGGGAAGGCGGCGATGGGAAGGCCGTCTCCGGCGAGCCCAAGCCGCACACCGCGATGCGAACGCGGCGAGGAGACTAGTCGTGCTGCGGCTCCCGCCGTTCACCTACCTGCGTCCCAGGACGCTCAAGCAGGCGCTCGCCATGGC
>OFHH01000197.1_pt1 | contig 10917 bp, 6 predicted proteins | sample 1521961 | NCBI WGS metagenome assembly OFHH01 (sample SAMEA2468439, study PRJEB22500) | soil metagenome | biome: Glassland; feature: Farmland; material: Clay | place: Australia | collected 2013-01-31 | depth 0.55 m | reverse complement strand
AGGCTGGCTTGTGCGTTCCTGTAGCCATTCTTCTCGCCGGACGCCAGGCATTCCTTCCAGGCCGTGACGGCCGCCGCGTGAATCTCACGGTCCATGCCGCCGAGGGTCTTGATCTGGTGGCAGGCGTCGGCGTGCTTGCGCATCACCCGCTTGTGGGCGAAGGCGTTGCGCTCGTAACCGTCGTACGGGCCGACGACGGTGGCGAGTTCGGTGGACCGGCGGTAGGCGGTGCCGGTCATGAGGGAAGTGATCGCGGCAGCGATCGCCCGGCCGCCCTCGGAGTCGTAGGCATGTCCTGTGGCCATCAGCAGCGCGCCGAGATTCGCATAGCCGATGCCGAGCTGACGATAGGCCCGTGTAATGGCAGATATTTTCTCGGTCGGGAAGTCGGCGAAGCAGATGGAAATATCCATCGCCGTGATGATCAGCTCGGTGACCTGCTCGAACCGCTTTATATCAAAGCTGTTCTCCTCGCTGAGGAATTTAAGAAGGTTAATGCTCGCCAGATTGCACGAAGAATTATCTAGGTGGACGTACTCGGAACAAGGATTACTTGCAGTAATTCTTCCCGACTCGGGGCACGTGTGCCATTCGTTGATTGTGTCGTCGTATTGAATTCCCGGGTCGGCGCATTCCCAGGCGGCCTGGGCCATCTTGCGGAACAGGTCCCTGGCGTTGATGGTCTCGATCGGCTCACCGGTCCGCCGGGCCGCCAGATCGAACGTGCCGCCTGCCTCGACGGCCTGCATGAACTCGGCGGACACCCGCACCGAGTTGTTGGCGTTCTGGTACTGGACGCTGGTGATGTCCTTGCCGCCGAGGTCCATGTCATACCCGGCGTCGCGCAGGACCCGGATCTTGTCCTCTTCCCGGGCCTTGGTCTGGATGAACTCCTCGACGTCGGGGTGGTCCACGTCGAGGACGACCATCTTGGCGGCCCGCCGGGTGGCGCCGCCGGACTTGATGGTCCCGGCGGAGGCGTCAGCGCCGCGCATGAAGGAGACCGGCCCGCTCGCCGTGCCGCCCGAGGAGAGCAGTTCCCTGCTGGAACGGATCCGGGACAGGTTCACCCCGGCGCCGGATCCGCCCTTGAAGATCAGGCCCTCTTCCTTGTACCACTCCAGGATCGAGTCCATCGTGTCGTCAACGGCCAGGATGAAACACGCCGATACCTGCTGGGGGGACTCGGTGCCGACGTTGAACCAGACCGGCGAGTTGAAGCTGAAGATCTGGTGGATGAGCGCGTGCTTGAGTTCGTGGTCGAAGATCCCGGCGTCCTTGGGGGTGGCGAAATAGCCGTGCTTGAGCCCGGCGGCCACGTACACGCCGACGACGCGGTCGACCAGTTGTCTGAGGCTCCACTCGCGCTGTGGCGTGCCGACCGCGCCGCGGAAGTACTTGGTGGTGACGATGTTGGCGGCGTTCACCGACCAGAAGTCTGGGAACTCGACGCCATGCTGCTCGAAGTTGACCGAGCCGTCCCGCCAGTTGGTCATGACCACATCGCGGCGTTCCCAGGTGACGTCGTCGTAGGGGTGAACGCCATCGGTGGTGTGGATGCGCCGCATGGTGAGCCCCTTACGGGCGCTCTTGCCGTCCCGTGCCGCGGATCCGCTCGCCGTCTCGGTCATTGCCATCCCCCTTCTGGAGCCTGCGCCCCGCTGGGCCCGACCAGGCCCGTCCGATTGTGTGGTGTCTGCCCTGGGTTTCAGGGCGTCAGCACGGTGGCCGACTGATGCGCAGAACGGAGTGCCGCGATTTCTTCCTCGAAATCAGCGAGCGACTCGAAGCCCCGGTAGACCGAGGCGAAACGCAGGTACGCGACCTCATCGAGCTCGCGAAGCGGGCCCAGGATTGCCAGGCCCACGTCGTGGGAGGGGACCTCCGCGCATCCCCGGCCCCTGATGGCGTCCTCCACCTGCTGTGCCAGGATCGCCAGCTGGTCCTCGGTCACCGGCCTGCCCTGGCAGGCGCGGCGGACCCCGTTGACGATCTTGTCCCTGGTGAACGGCTCGGTCGCCCCGCTCCGCTTGGCCACCATCAGGATCACGGACTCCTGCGTGGTGAACCTCCGGCCACAGGCCGGGCAGGACCTGCGGCGCCGGATGGCGGCGCCGTCATCAGCGGTCCGGCTGTCGATGACGCGGCTGTCCGGATGCCTGCAGAACGGGCAGAACACGCGTACCTCCCCCGGTTGCCGAGTCTCTGGCTACACAACCTGTGGAGAAACTACAGCTGTGTAACTACTAGATGTTGTGTTCACGGTAGAACAGTGGCGCTCAGCGCGCAAGCGCGACCCTCCGGCCTGATTCCGCCGGCTGACGGCTGTCCCCCGAAGCGGCTGGTAGCCGCGCCAGAATTGGCAGGCTGGCTGCGCCGCGCCCGGCGTGTCGAACTCACCCCCGCGGTACCCACAGTCGCTCACCTGGCTCGATGCCAGTCCCGCTGAGCGCGTTGAGCTCGATGATCTGCTGCACGACGATACGCGGGTCGGCGCTGGGCTGTGCCCGCAACGCGATGGACCACAAGGACTCGCCTGGATGCACCACGACCGGGGTCAGATTCCGGTGCACCGCACCCGGCGGCGAGCCTGCGCTGGCAGCCTGTGCCCTGGCAGACTGTGCCCTGGCCGCGGCAGCAAGCCAGAGCAGGACTGCTGCCAGCAGGACGGCCACCGTGAGCAGGCCCCTGACCACAATCCGGCCCCGCCGGGTGAGACGCACCGAGGCGGCGCGCTGTGCCTGCCGGGAAACCGCAAGACCTATCCCACGCTGCTGTGAGACGCCCACCCGTGCGGATACGCCGGTCCCCGGCACGCCAGCCCCCCACACGCCGGCCCGTGACACGCCGGCCCGTGACACGCCGGCCCGTGACACGCCGGCCCGCGACCAGGCGGCCCGCGACCAGGCGGCCCGCGACCAGGCGGCCGACGAGACGCCCACCCGCGGCACGCCCACCCGCGGCACGCCGGCCGACCCCCGGCGACTGATGCCCCCACGCCGCGGCCGAAGTGGGGCTACCGTCCCGTCCAGCCCCACCGGCTTCCCCGCTGACATCACACTCATCCCGACCTCCCTCGTCGAATGAGAGTTCTATCGTACACTCGTTCTATAGCACAGTAGTTCGATCGAACGCTCGTACGATACTGTTCTATCGCAGGGGTACGACATTTCGCGCCACATCGAACAGATGTTTGAGGTCTGGCTCCGGAACCGCTAGCGTCGCCTCTGCACCCATAAACCAGATCCGGAGGTGAGCAGATGGATCACGGCGCGGAAGACGGCGGGGCGCACAACGGTTCGGCCAGTGGCACGCCGGACACTGGGCCCGAGGTCAGACCCAAGGGCAGGCCTGGCCGCAAGCCCAGGGGAACCATGACCACTGTGCCGAATGTAGTCACTGAAATGCCAGATCATCCTGATCCAGACCATGTGCTGACGTGGCGGCAGCGGAAGGTGCTTCAGGTGATCAGGGAATCCGTGCAGCGGCGTGGTTATCCCCCGTCCATGCGCGAGATCGGCGAAGCGGTCGGCCTGACCAGCACATCCAGCGTCTCCTACCAGCTCTCCACCCTGCAGAGCAAGGGCTACCTACGGCGGGATGCGGGACGTCCCCGCACGGTGGAAGTCCGGCTGCCCGGTCATGCTGCGGTCCGCCCGGACGCCGAGGCCGCGGAAGACGACGGGATGGACATCACCTCGCAGGAAGCCGCCTTCGTGCCCGTTGTCGGCCGCATCGCCGCAGGTGGGCCGGTCCTGGCCGAGGAAGCGATCGAGGACATCTTCCCGCTGCCCCGGCAGATCGTCGGGGATGGCACGCTCTTCCTGCTCAAGGTGGTCGGCGATTCCATGATCAACGCCGCCATCGCGGACGGCGACTGGGTGGTGGTCCGGCAGCAGCCGGTCGCCGAGAACGGCGAGATCGTGGCCGCGATGATCGACGGTGAGGCCACTGTCAAGACCTTCAAGCGCTCGGGTGGCCACGTCTGGCTGATGCCCCACAACCCGGTCTACACGCCGATCCCCGGTGATGAGGCGACCATCCTCGGCCGCGTCGTCGCCGTGCTCCGGCGGGTGTGACCGGGCTGCTTCCCTGCCTAGCTCACCAGCTGGCGGCGCGGGCGGCCCGGAACACTCCGGCAATCTCCGCCCGTCCAGCGCCGCCTGCCAGGAGCACGTGAAGCAGCAAGCGCGATTTCAGCGGGTCGAGAACGCCGGCGCCGATCAGCCCGCGGGACTGAAGGTCGTGCTCCGACCCCGCGAATGCGTACATCCCACGCAGCACGGAACCGGCGCCGGTGCGTGATGCCAGCACGACCGGGATCTGCTGAGCGAGCGTTTCGAGATTTGCCACCAGCCACGCGGGGACGTGGCCAACCCCGAAGCCGGCGACCACCATCCCGTCGAAACGCCCAGCGGCGGCTCTGAGCAGTTCCCCGTCGTCGCCCAGGGACATGGTCAGCAGGCCGACCCGCACTGGCCCGCCAGCCGGCCCCGCCTCGGCAGAATCCGGTCTGGCTGGCCCCACCTGAGCAGGCCCTTGCCCCGACGGCCCCGCCTGGGCTGAGTCCAGAGCCGCCTGCCCCACCCCAGGCGGGAGCAGCGAGTGCCAGCGGCCGGAAGGCCGGGTGAACACCATCACCTCGCCCTCGACCACCTGGCCAAGTGGGCCGGCGGATGGCGATTCGAACGCGGAAATGCTGGTCGCGTGAGCCTTGCGCACAAAACGCGCGGCATGGATCACGTCGCCGAGCACGACCACACAGCCTGTTCTGCGTAGCTGCGGACTCGCCGCAGCCGTCACCGCCGCCAGGATGTTCGCGGGACCGTCCGCCCCCGCCAGGCCCGGATGGCGCATCGCACCGGTCACCACCACCGGCGCGTCGGGCGAGTGGACCAGGTCGAGCAGGAATGACGTCTCCTCGATCGTGTCCGTTCCCTGGACCACCACCGCGCCCGCCGCCCCGGCAACGACCTCGCGCCCAACGCGGGCGGCCAGTTCCAGCACGTCCGCAATGGACAGCGAGGCTCCGGGCACCCGCCGGAGATCATGCACGCTGATCTCGGCGCGCAGATCCGCCAGGCCCGGGACGGAGGCGAGCAGGTCCGCTGCGGCAAGGGCCGGGACAGCCCCCTCCATCCGGCCAGCTGCCGGGGTCATCGCGATCGTTCCCCCCAGGGTGAACACCGCCACCCTCGGCCGGCCTGTCATCCGCCTGTCAGGCAGGAACGACGTTGACCAGGCGTGGGGCCCGCACGATCACCGTACGGACACCGGCTCCGCCCAGCGCCCGGACCACCCCGGGCGCGGCCAGCGCCAGTTCCCGCAGTTCGTCCTCACCGATCCCGGGCGAGACCTCCAGCCGGTCGCGCACCTTGCCGTTGACCTGCACCACACAGGTGACCAGGTCCTGGACCAGCAGCGCCGGATCGGCGGCCGGCCACCCGGCCCGAGCCACCGATGGCTCATGACCCAGCAGCCCCCAGCACTCCTCCGCCGTGTACGGGGCGAAGATCGACAGCAGCACGGCCAGCGTCTCCGCTGCCTCCCGGACAGCCGGGTCACCGGCGCCGGGCCCGGAGTCGATCGCCCGGCGGGTGGCGCTGACCAGTTCCATCAGCCGCGCGACAGCGACGTTCAGCCGCGCCGCCTCAACCAGCCTGGTGACCTCGTCGATTGTCCTGTGGGTGACCTTGCGCAACTCCAGGTCGCCCGCCCCCGCGCCGGGGTCCGCCGCACCGGCCTCAGCCGCCACCCGCCACACCCGGCCCAGGAACTTAACGGACGCATCGGGGTTCATGTCGGCCCAGTCGATGTCATCCTCGGGTGGGCTGGCGAAAATCATCGTCAGCCGGATGGCATCCACCCCGTGCGCCGCCAGTTGCTCACCCAGGTCCACGCCGTTGCCCAGCGACTTCGACATCGCCCGGCCCTGGTTGATGACCTGGCCCTGGTTCAGCAGCCGGGTGAACGGCTCGGTGAAGTCGACCATCCCCATGTCGTGCAGCACCTTGATGAAGAACCGTGAGTACATCAGGTGCAGGATCGCGTGCTCGACGCCGCCGACATACAGATCCACCGGGCACCAGCGCCGCACCGCCTCGACGTCGAACGGCCCGTGCTCGTAGCCGGGCGAGCAGTAACGCAGGAAGTACCAGGAGGAGTCGACGAAGGTGTCCATCGTGTCGGTGTCGCGCCGTGCGGCCCCGCCGCACTTGGGGCACTCCGTGCTCACCCAGTCACCCGCCGCCGCCAGCGGGGACACGCCCTTGGGCACCAGGTCCTGCCCGCGCAGGTCCGGCAGGACCACCGGCAGTTGCTCGTCGGGCACCGGGACCTCGCCGCACGAGGAGCAGTAGACGATCGGGATGGGCGTGCCCCAGAACCGCTGCCGGGAGACCAGCCAGTCCCGCAGTCGGTAGCTCACCGCTGCCCGGCCCTCACCCTGCCCGGCCAGGATCTCGGTGATCCTGGCGATCGCGGACGCCTTGTCCAGGCCGTCGATCGGCCCGGAGTTGACCAGCGTGCCATCCCCGTGCGTGGCGATGCCGCTAACCGCCGGGTCCGGCTCGCCGGTCTCCACCACCACCCGCACATCCAGCCCATATGCCCGGGCGAAGTCCAGGTCACGCTGGTCGTGCGCGGGGACTGCCATGATCGCCCCGGTGCCGTAGTCGGGCAGCACGTAGTCGGCTGCCCAGACCGGGATGCGCTCGCCGTTGACCGGGTTCACCGCGTGCCGGCCCAGGAAGACGCCGGTCTTCGGCCGGTCGGCTGACTGCCGCTCGATGTCGGACAGCTTGCGCACCTGGGTCAGGTACTCCGCCAGCACCTCGCGCTGCTCCAGCGCGCACACCTCCTGCGCCAGCGGCGAGTCGGCAGCGATGACGAAGAAGGTAGCGCCATACAGCGTGTCCGGGCGGGTGGTGAACACCGTCACCGGCTCGTCCCGGCCCTCGATCGCGAACCGGATCTCTGCGCCCTCGGACCGGCCGATCCAGTTGCGCTGCATCAGCAGCACCCGGTCGGGCCAGTTGCCCTCCAGCGGCTCCATGTCCGACAGCAGCCGGTCCGCGTATTCGGTGATCCTGAAGTACCACTGGGTCAGCACCCGGCGCACGACTTCGGTGCCGCAGCGCTCGCACTTGCCGCCGATGACCTGCTCATTGGCCAGCACCGTCTGGTCGTGCGGGCACCAGTTAACGCGGCCGTCCTTGCGGTAGGCCAGGCCACGCTCGTAGAAGCGCAGGAACAGCCACTGGTTCCAGCGGTAGTACTCCGGGTCACAGGTCTGCAGCCGCCGCGACCAGTCGAAGGACACCGCATAGCGCCTGAACGAGGCTGCTTGCGTCGCGATGTTCGCGTAGGTCCAGTCCGCCGGGTGCGCGTCCTTGCGGATCGCCGCGTTCTCGGCGGGCAGCCCGAAGGCATCCCAGCCGATCGGGTGCAGCACGTTGTGCCCGCGCTGGAAGTAGTAGCGGGCTATCGCGTCCGCGATCGCGTATGCCTCGGCGTGACCCATGTGCAGGTCGCCAGAGGGGTAGGGGAACATGTCCAGCAGATAGGTCCGCGGACGCTCATCGGCCGGGTCATCACTGGCCCGGAACAGGTCCATCCCGGCCCACCGCGACTGCCACTTCTCCTGCACCTCGCGTGGGTCGTAGCGCTGCTGTGCCCGCTCGGCACTGTCGGCGGCTGTCATGATTCTTCCTCACCACGTGATCGGTCCGGCTCCGGCAACAGAAAAGCCCCTCGGTCACGAGGGGCAGCCGCGCCAACGAGAGGTAGGTTGGCGCGGCTAGGTAAGGAGCGACCGAGCGGAACGCATGTGCTCAGAGTAGCGCACCAGCGACCGGTACGCATTCCGGGCAGGAGCGGTGACCTCATCACCGCTGCGGCCGACCCGTGCCCCGGCGCCCCGAACGCGCCTCGCTGGCGTGGAATGCGGCAGCTGGCTCCTGCGATCCTCCCTTGTGCCCCTGACCGGGCAGAATGTCCCGGGCCGTACACAGGGCGCTAACCCGGATGTGCCATCGTCGCAACATCGGTCACGCACCCTGGGACCATGATCACCGAATGTGCCACCGACGCACCGGCCCGCCAGCGGAACATCGCCCTTGTCGCGCACGACCGCAGGAAGCAAGACCTCCGGGAATGGGCCCGGTTCAACCGGGGCGTCCTGGCCCGGCACTGCCTGTTCGCCACCGGCACGACCGGGCGCCTGCTGCATGAAGAACTCGGCCTGCCGGTCATCTGCTTCCACAGCGGCCCGCTCGGCGGCGATCAGCAGATCGGGGCCCGGATCGCAGACGGGGAGATCGACCTCCTGGTATTCCTGTGGGACCCGCTGGAACCTCAGCCGCACGACCACGACGTGAAGGCTTTGCTGCGGATCGCCGTGGTGTGGAACATCCCGGTCGCCTGCAACCGGGCCACTGCGGACTTCCTCATCTCATCCCCGCTGATGGACCAGCCGCAGCTGGAAGCGAGCCAGTAACACAAGCGCGCAGATCCGCACCCAGGCGGCGGCAGGAAACCACCGAAAACAACGCGTCCCGCGTTCCGCCTTGACCCGGGCTTCTGACACCAATAACTTTCATTGCGGTCAGCGGGGCGCGGCAGGTCATCGCGGAGCAACATCTATGCCACTATTGTCCGCCGTGGCCTGAGCGCCAGCTGCGCGGCACGGAGAGGACCGGGGGATTTCTCCGTAATTGCAAAAGCATCATTCTGATATGGATCGTTTCGGGGGGGTAATGTATATCACGGGTCACGCCGATCCTGCCGGGCCCCGGACCGGGATAGCGATGAGGTACGGCACGGCTGGCGCTGCCCATGCCTGACCGCCCGGCCCCCGAAAAGCCTGGCGAATCCATCGCGATCGTCGGGATCGCCAGCCGCTTCCCCGATGCCGCCCATCCGGCGGAGTTCCTCGAACTGTTTGTGAGCGGCAGGCGCGCCTTCCGGCGCCTGCCCCCGGTCAGGCTCGATCTGGCCGAATACGCCGGGCCTGTCGCCAGGGCGGCCCTGATCGAGGGATGGCACTTCGACCGCGCGGCTTTCGGCGTGACCGATCCCGCCTACCGCTGCGCCGACCCCGCCCACTGGCTCGCGCTGGAAACAGCTGCCCGCGCCCTCGCCGACGGCGGCTTCCCGGGCGGACAGGGTCTCACCCGCGACCGCACCGGCGTGATCATCGGCAACACCCTGACCGGTGATGTATCCCGCGCCTCCGCCCTGCGGTCCCGGTGGCCCTACGTCCGCCGGGTCCTCAGCACCGCCCTGGCCGCTGGGGAGATCCCCCCGGAAGCGCACGCCGGGGTGATCGAACATGCGGCGGCCGGCTTCCTCGCTCCCTTCCCCACCGTCAGCGACGACAGCCTCGTCGGCAGCCTCCCCGGTGCGATCGCCGACCGGATCTGCGGTCACTTTGGCTTCCGTGGCGGCGGCCACGCGGTCGACTCCGCCCATTCATCCTCCCTGCTCGCGATCGCGACCGCCTGTTCGGCGCTCGCAGCGGGTGATCTGGATGCCGCCGTGGCCGGTGGTGTGGACCTCAGTCTCGATCCGTTCGAACTGTCAGGGCTGGCCAGCGCCGGCGTGCTCGCCGGCGACGAGATGCGGATCTTCGACGCCCGCCCGACCGGGTTCTGGCCGGGCGAAGGCTGCGGGCTTGTCGTCCTGATGCGGGCAGCGGACGCACGCAAGGCCGGCGTGCCTGCCTATGCGGAGATCGCCGGCTGGGGAGTGTCGTCGGCCGGGAGCCCGGCCCTGACCAGGCCGGGCTCCGGCAGCCTGCTGCTCGCGGTCCGGCGCGCCTACCAGCGGGCCGGTATCGATCCAGCGGCTGTCCAGTTGATCGAAGGCGACGGCACCGGGACCGGTTCCGGGGATCTCGCGGAACTGACCTCGTTGGCCGAGATCCGCGCGGGGGCGTCCGGCCTCGCCGCGCTGGGCTCCATCAAAGCCAACATCGGCCATGCCAAGGCGGCGGCCGGCGTTGCCGGGCTGATCAAGATCGCACTCGCGATCGCGGCGGGGGTGATTCCGCCCACCACCGGTTGTGTCCGCCCCCACCCGCTGATCGCCAGTGAGGATGCCCGGCTGAGGGTGCTGCGGAGGCCCGAGCCGTGGCCGGAGGGACCCCGCCTGGCAGGGGTCAGCGCGGTGGGCCCGGGAGGCACCAGCGTGCACGTCGTCGTGCGCCGCGACACCCGCGGCGGGCGCAGGCGACGGGCTCCGGGGGCCGCCAGGCTGGCAGGAGGTAGCGGTCCGGGCTCCGCTCAGCTCGCGGGAGTCGGCGGGCCCCGGCCGGCTGACGGCGGCGGGCTTGCCACAGCGGGCAGACCCCGGCCGGCTGACGGCGGCGGGTTGGCCAAGGCCGGGAGCCCCAGACCCCGGCCCGGCGGAGGCGGAGGCGGCGGCTCCGGGCACCGCCACGGCAACCGCCTGGCCGCCACGGCGCCGGTGCCGGCGCCCGCCGGCATCCCGCGGATCGAGGCCTACACGTTCAGCGGGCCTGACCGGCACACCCTGGCCCGGGAGCTCAGCCGCATCGCTGATCTGGCGCCGTGGCTCTCCGACGGGGAGTTGCACGATCTCGCCGCACACGCTGGCCGCCTGGCCGGCGACCCCGGGCCGATCCGGGTGGCGCTGGTGGCGGGCACACAGGACCAGCTTGCCGGGCTGGCCAGAGACGCCGTCGCCCTCCTGCCATCGCTGCGCCCCGGCCGGCTGAAGGTGGCTCCTGACATCCTCGCCGCGGACGGTGCTCGTGGCCGGGTAGTGCTGCTGTTCCCCGGCGAGGACGCCCCACTGGGCGCATCAGCGTCGCATGCCGGACCGGGCGAGCCTGGGCCAGGTGACCCACTGCGCCAGCCCGCCACCGTCGCCCCACCTCTCGCCGGGCTGCGCGGG
>OFHH01000191.1_pt1 | contig 11029 bp, 8 predicted proteins | sample 1521961 | NCBI WGS metagenome assembly OFHH01 (sample SAMEA2468439, study PRJEB22500) | soil metagenome | biome: Glassland; feature: Farmland; material: Clay | place: Australia | collected 2013-01-31 | depth 0.55 m | reverse complement strand
CAAGCGGTAGGCGATCGGCCCGGGGTGGCGGGCCGACCGGCCGGGGCGCGGCCGCTACCGCGAGTTCACCCAGTGCGACCTGGACACCCTGGGCACCTCCTCGCCGCTGGCCGACGCCGAGGTCATGTGCGCCGTGCACGACGCGATCGGCGGGCTCGGGGTCAGCGGGGATGCCCGCCTGCTCCAGACCTGCCGCCGGTACGGGATGCGCCTGGTCGGGCCGAACTGCTTCGGCATCGCGGTGCCCGGGCTGGGGCTGGACGCCACCTTCGACGCGCACCACCCGGCGACGGGCACCGCGGGGCTGGTCGTCCAGTCCGGTGGGGTGGGCATCGCGCTGCTGGAACACTTCTCCCGGCTGGGTATCGGGATCTCCTCGTTCGTCTCGGTCGGCGACAAGATGGACGTGTCCGGCAACGACCTGCTGATGTGGTGGGAGCAGGACGCCGCCACTAAGCTCGCCGTGCTGTACCTGGAATCGTTCGGTAACCCCCGCAAGTTCGCCCGTACCGCGCGCCGGGTCAGTGCGCGCATTCCCGTGCTCACCGTGCACGCCGGCCGGTCCGCGCCGGGGCAGCGGGCCGCTGCCTCGCACACCGCGGCCGCGGCCGCGCCGCTGATCACCCGCCAGGCGCTGTTCGAGCAGGCGGGGGTCATCGCTACCACCAGCCTGGGCGAACTGCTGGACGCGGCAGCGCTGCTGGCGAACCAGCCGGTGCCGGCCGGGCGGCGGGTCGCCATCGTGACCAACGCCGGCGGGGCAGGGGTCCTGGCCGCCGATGCGTGCGTGGAGGCGGGCCTGAGCGTCGCTGTGGTCAGCCCGCGAACCCAGACGCGGCTGCGCCGGCTGCTGCCGAAGGGCGCCGCCGTGGCCGGGCCGGTGGACACCACCGCGGGGGTGACCGCACAGCAGTTCGGCGAGTGCCTGCGGGTGGTCGCGGAAGCTGGCGGCACCGGCCCGGGTGCTCCGGTCCTGGACGGCTCCGGCCCGGACGGTGCGCGCGCTGACGGTGAGCACCCGCCGGGGCACGGCGGCGGAGAAGGCCCACCCGACGCGGTGCTCGCACTGGTCGTCCCGACCGCGGCCGGCAACATGGTCCCGGCCCTGCAGGAGGCCCGGCTGCCGGTCCCGCTGGCGGCGGTCATCCTCAACCAGCCGGAAGCCACCAAGATGCTCCCCACCACCCACGGCGGCCCGGCCGTCCCGGCCTACGCCTACCCGGAGGCGGCCGCCCGGGCGCTTGGCCGGGCGGCCCGTTACAGCGCCTGGCGATCCCGGCCGGCCGGCACCGTTCCTGAGCTCGCCGAATGCAGGTCCGGCCACGCACGCGGACTGGTCGGCTCGTTCCTCGGCCGCGTGCCAGGTGGCGGCTGGCTCTCCCCCGAGGAGGCGGATAAGCTGCTGCGCTGCTACGGGCTGCCGGTGGTGGAAAGCCGTTTCGCCCATGACACCGAAGGGGTGCTCGCGGCCGCTGCCGCGCTCGGCGGCCACGTGGCTCTCAAGGCCGACGTCCCCGGGCTGGTGCACAAGAGCGACGCGGGCGCGGTGGAACTCGACCTGCGTGGTGCGGCCGAGGTGCGCCGCGCGATGAGGCGGCTGGAGAAAAGGTTCGCCGGCCGTCTGTCGGGAGTACTCGTCCAGCCCATGATCAGCGGGGGTACGGAAGTCATCATCGGGGTTGTGCAGGAACCGGTGTTCGGGCCGCTGGTCGTCTTCGGCCTGGGCGGTGTGGCCACCGAGGTGCTCGGCGACCATGCGGCCCGGCTCGCCCCGCTGACCGACACCGACGCCGACGACCTCATCCACTCGATCCGCGCGGCCCCGCTGCTGCTCGGCCACCGCGGCCAGCCCGCCGCCGACATCGGCGCGCTGCGCGACGCACTGCTGCGCATCTCCCGGCTGGCCGACGACCTGCCGCAGGTGACCGAGCTTGACCTGAACCCGGTCATCGCCCGCCCGGACGGAGTGTTCGCGGTGGACGCGCGGATCAGGGTCACCAGCCACGGGGCGGCCGACCCGTTCCTGCGCCAGCTGCGGGTCCCGCCGCCTGCCGCATCGCCGGACCCAACACCGAACGGGGGAAGCTCGCGACGATGACCACTGTGACCAGGCCGGGGCTGACCGAGCCCGAGCTGCGGACGCTGAACGGCTACTGGCGGGCGGCCAACTACCTGTCCGTCGGCCAGATCTACCTGATGGCCAACCCGCTGCTGCGGCAGCCACTGCGGCCCGAAGACATCAAGCCACGGCTGCTCGGGCACTGGGGCACGACACCGGGCCTCAACCTCATCTACGCTCACCTGAACCGGGTGATCCGGAACTGGGATCTGGACATGATCTACATCGCCGGTCCCGGTCACGGGGGTCCCGGCCTGGTCGCCAATGCCTACCTGGAGGGCACCTACACCGAGCGTTACCCGAGCATCACCCGCGACGCCACCGGCCTGGCACGGCTGTTCCGGCAGTTCTCCTTCCCGGGCGGGATCCCCAGCCATGTCGCGCCGGAGACCCCCGGATCCATCCACGAAGGTGGTGAGCTGGGCTATTCGCTGGCACACGCCTACGGCGCGGTGTTTGACAACCCCGGCCTCATCGCCGCCTGCGTAGTCGGCGACGGGGAAGCCGAGACCGGCCCGCTGGCGACCAGCTGGCACTCGAACAAGTTCCTCAACCCGGCCCGTGACGGCGCGGTGCTGCCGATCCTGCACCTCAACGGGTACAAGATCGCGAATCCGGCGGTGCTCGCCAGGCTGGCCGACGACGAGCTCACGACCCTGCTGGAGGGCTACGGTCACCGGGTTCACCTGGTGGCCGGGGACGACCCGGATGCTGTGCACCAGCGGCTGGCCGCCGTCCTCGACGAGACGGTGACGCAGATCCAGGCCATCCAGCGGCGGGCCAGGCAGGACGGAGCCCTGACCCGGCCGCGCTGGCCGATGATCGTGCTGAAGACCCCGAAAGGCTGGACCGGCCCGAAGACCGTGGACGGCCAGCCGGTCGAAGGGACCTTCCGCGCGCATCAGGTGCCGATCCCGCAGGCCCGCACCAACCCCGCCCACCTGGCCGCACTGGAAGAGTGGCTGCGCAGCTACCGGCCGGAGGAACTGTTCGACGCCAACGGGGCACTGGTGGCCGACCTCGCCGACCTCGCCCCGCACGGCCACCGCCGGATGAGCGACAACCCGCACGCCAACGGCGGCCTGCTGCTGCGCGATCTCGACCTGCCTGACTTCCGTGAGTACGCCGTGCCGGTCAGCCGCCCCGGTACCGGCGCGACCGGGGCGACCGCTGTGCTCGGGACCTGGCTGCGGGATGTGATCGCCCGCAACTCCGGCACATTCCGGCTGTTCGGCCCGGATGAGACGGCCTCCAACCGGCTGGCCGCGGTGTTCGAGGTGACCGACCGCGCCTTCGACGGCGAGATCGTGCCCGGGGACGACCATCTGGCGCCGGACGGCCAGGTGATGGAAGTGCTCTCGGAGCACATGTGCGAGGGCTGGCTGGAGGGCTACCTGCTCACCGGCCGGCACGGGCTCTTCAACTGCTACGAGGCGTTCATCCATATCGTCGACTCGATGTTCAACCAGCACGCGAAATGGCTGAAGGTCAGCCGCGGCATCGGATGGCGGCGCCCGATCGCCTCACTGAACTACCTGCTGTCCAGCCTGGTCTGGCGACAGGACCACAACGGCTTCTCCCACCAGGACCCGGGTTTCATCGACCACGTGGTCAACAAGAAGGCCGAAATCATCCGCGTCTACCTGCCGCCGGACGCCAACTGCCTGCTGTCGGTCGCCGACCACTGCCTGCGCAGCCGCCAGTACGTCAACGTCATCGTGGCGGGCAAGCAGCCCCAGCCCGACTGGCTGCCGATGGACGAGGCGATCATCCACTGCACCCGGGGCGCAGGTATCTGGGAGTGGGCCAGCAACGACCAGGGCGGTGAGCCGGACGCCGTCCTGGCCTGCTGCGGCGACATTCCCACCCTGGAAACGCTGGCCGCGGCGGACCTGCTCCGCCAGCACCTGCCTGACCTGAAGGTCCGGGTAGTGAACGTGGTCGACCTGATGCGCCTGCAGCCGGAGACCGAGCACCCGCACGGCATGCCCGACGCCGAGTACGACTCACTGTTCACCACCGGCCGGCCGGTGGTCTTCGCCTACCACGGCTACCCGTGGCTGATCCACCGGCTCACCTACCGCCGTCACGGCCACCATCACCTGCATGTCCGCGGGTACAAGGAAGAAGGCACCACCACCACGCCGTTCGACATGGTCATGCTGAACGACCTCGACCGGTTCCACCTGGTCATCGACGTGATCGACCGGGTGCCGGGGCTGGCCTCCCAGGCGGGGCACATCCGCCAGCTCATGACCGACGCACGGATCAGGTGCCGGGCCTACACCCGCAGCCACGGCGAGGACGCACCGGAGATCCAGGAGTGGGCCTGGCCCTACTGAGGCCGCGAACGCTCAGGAGGGGCCGGTGCGCGTCCTAGTGGTCAACGCCGGATCCAGCAGCCTGAAGCTGCGGGTCCTGGACGAAGCTGACCGGGTGACCGGCTCGGCTGACCTGCCGGTAAACGGCGGCGCGGCGGCCGCCGCGGCGATGGAGCCGGCACTCGCGTCGCTGGGTGAGGTGGACGCGGCCGGTTACCGGATCGTCCACGGCGGGACGCGGTTCACCGCGCCGGTCAGGATCGGCGGCGGCGTGCTGGCGCGCCTGCGCGCCCTCACCGACCTGGCACCGCTGCACCAGCCGAAATCGCTGGCCGCGGTGGCGGCCGTGCAGCGGGCACTGCCCGGACTGCCCGGGGTGGCCTGCTTCGACACCGCGTTCCACGCGTCTATCCCGGCCGCGGCAGCCACCTACGCGCTGCCCCGCGAATGGCGGCAGCGCTGGGACCTGCGACGCTACGGCTTCCATGGGCTGTCCCACGCGTACTGCTCGCGACGGGCGGCGGAACTGGCCGGCCAGGCCGCAGGCCGGGTCGTCACCTGCCACCTCGGTGCCGGCGCCTCCCTGGCCGCCGTGCGCGACGGCGTGTCGGTGGACACCACGATGGGCTTCACCCCGCTGGAAGGGCTGGTGATGGCCACCCGGTCCGGATCGGTCGATCCCGGCCTGGTGCTGTGGCTGGCCGAGCACGCGGGCACCCCGCCGGCCGAACTGGCCGCGACCCTGGAGCACCGTTCTGGCTTGCTGGGTCTTGCCGGGACCGCGGATATGCGTGCCGTGGAGGCTGCCGTCGCCGAGGGGGACCAGGACGCGCGGCTCGCGCTCGACGTCTACACCCACCGGCTGCGGGCCGGTATCGCGGCCATGGCCGCCGCCCTCGGTGGGCTCGATGTGCTGGTCTTCACCGGCGGCGTGGGCGAGAACTCGCCGCGGGTGCGGGCGGAAGCGGCGGATGGCCTCGCCTTCCTTGGCGTCGGCATCGACGCCGCGCTCAACACCGCACCCGCCACCAGCCCCCCGGCCGGGCACGGCAGTGTCCCGGCTCCAGCCGGGCCGGACGGCGCCACGGGGGCTGACCGCGAGATCGGGCGGCACGGCGCACCGGTCCGCACGTTCGTTATCGCCGCCAGGGAGGACATCGAGATCGCGGGCCAGGTCAGGGCTGTGCTAGCCGGGACCGGTACCGGCTGACAGGCGGCCTCACGGCTTGCGGCCGACTCCCCCGTTAGCGTTCACCTCGGCGCGCAGCGGGTGCGGGCCGCTGCCTTCGGGCCGCCACTCCGACACCGGCACGATCCCCGGCTCCACGATCTCCAGGCCAGTGAACGCCAGTTCGGCGAACTCGTCCGCGGTCCTGAGCGCGCCCGCCAGCCCGCGCTCGGTGTAAACCTGCCCGGCCCTGTACAGCATCTCGGGGTCATATTCGGGGGTGACGTGGGTGGCGGCCAGGTAACTGCCCGAGGGCAGCGCGTCGAGCAGCGTGGCTATCATCGCGGCCGGGTTCTGCTCGTCGGGCAGGAAATGCAGGATGGCCACCAGCATGAGCGCGATCGGCTGGCTGAAGTCGAGCGTTTCCTGGGTGAGCGGGTCAGCCAGGATCTTCGCCGGCTCACGCGCGTCCGCATTGACATAGGCGGTCCTGCCCTGCGGCGAACTGGCCAGCATTGCCCGCGCGTGCGCCAGCACGATCGGGTCATTGTCGACATAGACGACCCGGCATTCAGGCGCGATGGACTGCGCCACCTCATGCACGTTGTTCGCGCTCGGCAGGCCGGTCCCGATGTCCAGGAACTGGCGGATCCCCGCCTCGGCCGCCAGGTACCGCACCGCCCGGCCCAGGAACGCCCGGTTCTCCCTGGCCGAGGCACGTACCGTGCCCCAGGTCCGCATGACCTTCTCGGCCGTTTCCCGGTCAATGGCGAAATTGTCCTTGCCGCCGAGGAGGTAGTCGTAGACGCGCGCCGGGTGCGGCTTAGTCGTGTCGATCCTCGCCTGCACCGTCACCCCTTCCGTTTTGCGAAGCAGACCCCGTTATCAGCATTTCTGGGATGAGATTCTACGTCCGCGCGGGCTTGCCTGGGCGGCTGGCCGCTACCGGGACCGTGACGACGAACAGGGCCCCGCAGTTTCCGGCGCCGGGCATGTGCCAGTGGACGGTCGCTCCCTCAGCGCGGTGCGCAACGCGGCGAGACCGCCGCGGCCACCGGCCGCGGCCTGCGCGGCGAGCTTGCTCGCGGGGTGGATCGCAGTGCCGCCCGGAGCCGGCCATCCCAACTGAGCCAGGCCGGCCATTCGGCACGTGCGGCAGCGGGCTACGGCTTGCGGCCGATCCCGCCGTACCAGCTGACCTCGGCAGGTAGCGGCCTGGGCCCGCTGCCTTCGGGCCGCCATTCCGAGACCAGCACGACTCCTGGATCAACCATGGCCAGGCCCTCAAAGGCGAGTTCGGTGAAGTCGTCCACCGGCCGTGCCTGACCCGTCAGGCCGCCGGCACGGTACGCCTCCACCAGCCCGCCCACCCCTTCCGGGTCGAGTTCGGGCGTGACATGGGAGGCCACCAGGTAGCTGCCCGGCGGCAGGGCACCGAGCAGGGCCGAGATGATGCCCGCCGGATCCTCCTCGTCAGTCAGGAAGTGCAGGATGGCCACCAGCATCACGGCGACCGGCTGGCTGAAGTCGAGGGTCTGCCTGACGGTCGCGCTGGCCAGGATCTGCTCCGGTTCCCGCAGGTCCTCCTGGATATAGGCGGTGCGTCCCTGCGGGGACCCGGTGAGCAGGACCCGGGCATGCGCCAGCACAATCGGGTCGTTGTCGACGTAGACCGCCCGGCAGTCAGACGCGATGGACTGCGCCCCCTCATGCACGTTGTGCGCACTCGGCAGGCCGGTCCCGATGTCCAGGAACTGGCGGATGCCCGCCTCGGCCACCAGGTACCGCACCGCCCGGCCCAGGAACGCCCGGTTCTCACGGACAGCAGTGCGGACACTGCGCCAGCTCGCCATGGCCTTCTCGGCAGTCTCGCGGTCCACCGCGAAATGGTCTTTGCCGCCCAGGTAATAGTCATACATCCGGGCTGTATGTGGCTTGGTCGTGTCGATGGCCGACTGCATTCGCCCGCCTCCTGGTGGTCTGCGGCGGCCGTTCCCGGCACCCGTTGGCACAGATCCTATGACGTACTGACCACAGCGGTGCCCGTCACCGGATGCCCTTCCCGGGCACAGTACCCGGAACCACCGATCATCTTCCCTGACCGGCCGGCCGGACGGCCGCCGGAATCGACGCCTGCCTGCACATCGTGCGCCGCCACCCCGGCGCTTCCACCGGCTCCCGGGCGTGAGCCCGGCCACCTGCCGACGTAGATTCATCTCCCCCCGCCGGGGTGAGTAACGCTAAAGTGCTCCCCGTGGCGGAGCGGGACCTCAAGCACGTGGTCGAGGCAGGCTGGGCGGCCGCGCTCGAACCTGTCGCTGACCGCATCACCGCGATGGGGGACTTCCTGCGGGCGGAGATCGCCGCCGGGCGCCGGTACCTGCCCGCCGGCGAGCACGTGCTCCGTGCCTTCCAGCAGCCGTTCGGCGAGGTGCGGGTGCTGATCATGGGCCAGGACCCCTACCCCACGCCGGGCCATGCGGTGGGGCTGAGCTTCTCGGTCCCGCCGGGAGTGCGCCCCTTGCCGCCAAGCCTGGTCAACATCTTCCGCGAGTACGCCGCCGATCTCGGCCACCCCGCGCCGTCCAGCGGCGACCTGGTGCCCTGGAGCGAACGCGGGGTCCTGCTGCTGAACCGGATTCTCACCGTCCAGCCAGGCAAGCCCGGCTCCCATCGCGGCCGGGGCTGGGAGGAAGTGACCGAGCAGGCACTCCGCGCCCTCGCCGCCCGTCAGGCCCCGCTCGTGGCGATCTTGTGGGGCCGGGATGCCCGCAGCCTCGCGCCGCTGCTCGGACACGTCCCGCTGATCGAGTCCGCTCACCCCAGCCCCTACTCCGCCGACCGGGGATTCTTCGGCTCGCGGCCGTTCTCCCGGGCCAATCTGCTGCTGGAACAGCAGGGCTGCCAGCCCATCGACTGGAAACTGCCCTGACACGGCTCATGCCGGCTGGCCTGCGGGTCCCAGTGGTCCGCAGGCGGGAATGTTGCGCGATCAACTATCGTTCTCCCCGGCAAGGCCGGCGGACGGCTGCCCCGCCCCCGGCCCGCCAGCTCACCGCCAGCACGAAGGAGCGATGTCATGCCCGCGGTCACCGTCGAGGACATCCTGGTCCTGCCGCGCGTCCAGGAGCCAGACCCCACCGTCGCGGCCGATCGCCCGGTGGCGTCGGTGACGACCGCGCCGTCCGGCTTCGAGGGCGAGGGATTCCCGGTCCGCCGTGCCTTCGCCGGGGTGGACCTGGCCCGGCTTGACCCGTTCATCCACATGGACCAGATGGGCGAGGTCAACTACGCCCCGGGCGAGCCCAAGGGAACCGCATGGCATCCGCACCGCGGGTTCGAGACCGTCACCTACATCATTGACGGTGTCTTCCGCCACCAGGACTCCAACGGCGGCGGTGGGCTGATCACCAACGGCGACACGCAGTGGATGACCGCGGGCGGCGGCATCCTGCATATCGAAGAGCCTCCCGAGGACCTCGTCGCCGGCGGTGGGCTGTTCCACGGCTTCCAGCTGTGGGTCAACCTGCCCCGGCGGCTGAAGATGACCAACCCGCGATACCAGGACATCCGCGCCGGGCAGGTCGCGCTGCTCTCCTCGCCCGACGGCGGCGCCCTGCTGCGGGTCATCGCCGGCGACCTGGCCGGCCACAGCGGCCCGGGGATCACCCACACCCCGATCACCCTGGTCCACGCAACCGTCGCCGCCGGCGCCCAGGTCCGGCTGCCGTGGCGGCGGGACTTCAACGCACTCGCCTACGTGCTGGCCGGCTCCGGCACCGTCGGCACCGAGCACCGCCCGGTGCGCACCGGCCAGCTGACCGTGTTCGGCCCAGGTGACGTGATCACCTTCGGCGCGGCCCAGCGCCAGGGCGGTCCCGGCCAGGAATTCGACGTGCTCCTGCTCGGCGGCCAGCCTATCCGCGAGCCGGTCGCCGCCTATGGCCCCTTCGTGATGAACACCAGGGATGAGCTCGTCAAGGCGTTCGAGGACTACCAGGCGGGCCGGCTGGGCTCGATCCCCGCGCAAAGCACCATCCCCGAGGAGCCCCACCCCGGCCACGACGTCCGGTAAGTCCGGCTGCTGCGCACCCGGGCTGCGCTTCGGTGCGGCGTGCAGGTCAGCTTCTCTGCGCCCCGCCGGACTTCCCAGCAGCCGTGGTCAATCCGGGTCGTGATAGCGGCCCGTTCTGACCACTGCTGGTCCAGCGGTGGATCGGCCCCGCACGAACGTGGCGAATTCGGGCCGTGATAGCGGCCCAAGCTGAACACACTCACCCGGGCCTCGCCCATGACGTGGTCGATGCGGGTCGTCTACAGCCCGAACTGACCACGTCTTCTCACGAGGCAGCGGTCTGTTAGCCGGGCTGGGCGGCGAGGCGGCGGAGCGCGGCGCGGGCGACCGCCGGGTCTGTGGTGGTCCAGAAGGGCGGCAGCGACGCCCGGAGGAAGCCGCCGTAGCGGGCGGTGATCAGGCGTGGATCCAGGATCGCTACCACCCCCTTGTCGTCCATGGCGCGCAGCAGCCTGCCAGCGCCCTGGGCGAGCAGGAGAGCTGCGTGAGCCGCCGCTACCGTCATAAACCCGTTGCCGCCCCGTGCGGCCACCGCCCGCTGCCGCGCCGAGGCAAGCGGGTCATCGGGACGCGGGAACGGAATCCGGTCGATCACCACCAGCTGCAGGGTCCGGCCCGGCACATCGACGCCCTGCCACAAGGACAGGGTGCCGAACAGGCAGCTCGCCTCGTCCGCGGCAAAACGCCTGACCAGTTCGGCGGTCGCGTCCTCGCCCTGGCACATCAGTGGCTGGGCAATCGTCCCGCGCAACTGCTCGGCCGCCTGCCTGGCGGCCCGCATGGACGAGAACAGGCCGAGCGTGCGGCCGCCGGCCGCGTCGATGAGCCCGGCCAGTTCCGTGAGGTAGGACTCGGGCAGGCCGTCCCGGCCAGGAGGTGGCAGGTGGCGGGCGACATACAGGATGCCGCTGCGCCGGTGGTCGAAGGGCGAGCCAACGTCCAGCCCGGACCAGGCCAGCCCGGCGGGCGCACCGGAGCCGCGCCGCGCGGGCAGGCCGCCGCCGGCGGGGTTTGTGCTGCGGCACACATTTGAGCATCCCGCCCCTATAGCTCGGCATCGAATCACGTGAAGGGGCTATTGCGGCAGTACCAGCTGCCGGCGAATTGGCACGCAGGCAGCATGAGAAAGCAGTTCGGTCCCAGTCCAAGGGATCGGGATCAATTTCAGCGTTTCACTTCGGAGAGTGACGTGAGAAAACTGATCGCAACCACCTTGCTCTGTTTCTGTGGTCTTTTCCTGAGCCAAAGCACCGCTCACGCGCAACAAATCGATGTCGCTTTTGGTGCGAACACCCTCACAGCCCCGCCGGCTTCGAGCGCTTCCGGCGACCACTTTCCCCAGTCGC
>OFHH01000190.1_pt1 | contig 11091 bp, 7 predicted proteins | sample 1521961 | NCBI WGS metagenome assembly OFHH01 (sample SAMEA2468439, study PRJEB22500) | soil metagenome | biome: Glassland; feature: Farmland; material: Clay | place: Australia | collected 2013-01-31 | depth 0.55 m | reverse complement strand
ATCTGGGACCTGCTCTATCCGCGCGCCTATTGGAGTCTGGTGAGGCGCGAGTCTCGAGCGCGGGGCGTGGACCCTTACGTGGTGATGGGTTTGATCCGGCAGGAATCGGCGTTCGATCCCCACGCCATCTCGGGGGCCGACGCGCGCGGCTTGATGCAGGTTCTGCCCAGCCCCGCGACGCGCCGGCGGCGCAGCCGCCGACGCGGCGCCGCGGCGCGGGCGGGGGCGCGCCGCTCACGGCGCGCGTCCCCCCCCCCACCCCCCACGTCAGGTGGCACACAGGAGGGAGTAGGGGGCCCCCGGGCTGCCCCCCGCCCCGGGGGCGCGGCGGGGGGTCCGCCCCCCGGGCTGGCCCGCCGGTCCGCCTCCGGCGAGGGCCTGGGAACCGGCCTCATCGCCGCCGCCACGGGTCTCACCCTGTGGGGTGTGCTGGTGCTCGGCGTCGCCGCCGCCGGGGGCGGCACCCTGACCCGGGTGCCGCTCGCCGTGCTGGCCCTGACTGCGCTGGCGGCGTTCGAGGCAGTAGCGGCCTTGCCGGCAGCGGCCATCCAGCTCGGCCAGTCGCGCGCCGGCGCGGCCCGGCTGGGCGCGGTCCTGGATGCACCCACGCCGGTCACTGATCCGCCAGCGCCACGGCCGCTGCCCGGCGGGCCGCTGCGGGTCACGCTGCGTGGCGCTGAGCTCCGGTACGAGCCAGACGGCCCGCTGGCACTGGCCGGGGTGGACCTGGACCTCGCGGCGGGGCGGCGGGGCGCGCTGGTCGGCCCAAGCGGGGCGGGCAAGTCCACGATCGTCTCAGTCCTGCTGCGGCTCGCCGACCTGACCGGTGGCACGGCCACGCTGGGGGGCCGCGACTTGCGCGAGTACCGCGCGGACGACGTGCGCACGGTGATCGGTGGCTGCCCGCAGGACCCGCACATCTTTGCTGCCAGCATCCGTGACAACCTCCGCCTGGCACGCCCCGGCGCGTCCGACGGCGAACTGGCCGACGCAGCCCGGCGGGCCCGGCTGCTGCCCTGGATCGAATCGCTCCAGCAGGGCTGGGACACTCCGGCCGGCAGCCGCGGCACAGCGGTCTCCGGCGGCGAACGGCAGCGGCTCGCGCTGGCCAGGGCGCTGCTTGCCGACCCGGGCCTGCTCATCCTGGACGAACCCACCGCGCATCTGGACCTGGCGGCCCGCGAGGCGCTCACCGCCGACCTGCTGGACGTCACCCGGGACCGGGCCACCCTGCTGATCACCCATGAACTGCGCGGGCTCGACCAGGTGGACGAGATCGTCGTTCTCGACGAGGGAAAGGCCGTGGGGCGCGGCACGCATGCCGCCCTGCTTCGCGATTGCCCCCTCTACCAGCAAATGTGGGAAGCCGAGCAGACCCTTACCGCCCGGGGCTAGTGCTGCGGGCGCCCGCTTCAGGCCGACTTTTCGCGCGGGGTGCGGCTGCGCGCGCCGCGCGGGACCAGGGTCGGGTTGACGTGCTCCAGCACGACCGGGCCGGTGATCACGACCCGCTCCACGTCCTTGCGGCTGGGCACCTCGTACATCACCGACAGCAGCACTTCTTCCAGGATCGCCCGCAGGCCCCGGGCGCCGGTGCCGCGCAGGATCGCCTGGTCGGCGACGGCTTCGAGCGCGTCAGGGGTGAACTCCAGGTCCACGCCGTCCAGTTCGAACAGCCGCCGGTACTGCTTGACGAGGGCGTTCCTCGGCTCGGTGAGGATCCGGATGAGCGCCTCCCGGTCGAGGTTGTGCACGCTGGTGATGACCGGCAGCCGGCCGACGAACTCGGGGATCATGCCGAACTTGAGCAGGTCCTCGGGCATCACGTCGGCGAACGCGTCGGCGGCGGGCCGGTCGTTCTTGACCCGCAGCACCGCGCCGAAGCCCATCCCGCTCTTGCCGACCCGCGACTCGATGATCTTCTCCAGGCCGGAGAACGACCCACCGCAGATGAACAGCACGTTGGTGGTGTCGATCTGGATGAACTCCTGGTGCGGGTGCTTGCGCCCGCCCTGCGGGGGCACCGAGGCGGTGGTCCCCTCCAGGATCTTCAGCAGGGCCTGCTGGACGCCCTCGCCGGATACGTCGCGGGTGATCGACGGGTTCTCGCTCTTGCGTGCGATCTTGTCGATCTCGTCGATGTAGATGATGCCCGTCTCGGCCTTCTTGACGTCGTACTCGGAGGCCTGGATGAGCTTGAGCAGGATGTTCTCGACGTCTTCACCGACGTAGCCGGCCTCGGTGAGGGCGGTGGCGTCGGCGATGGCGAACGGCACGTTGAGCAGCCGGGCCAGGGTCTGGGCAAGCAGCGTCTTGCCGGACCCGGTCGGGCCGAGCAGCAGGATGTTGGACTTGGCGAGTTCGACCCCGTCATCCCCGGGCCGGCTCTCGCCACCCGACTGGACCCGCTTGTAGTGGTTGTAGACCGCGACCGACAGTGCCTTCTTGGCCTTCTCCTGGCCGATCACATACGCGTCGAGGAACTCGTAGATCTCGCGCGGCTTGGGCAGGCTGTCCCACTTGAGCTCGCTCGGCTCGGCCAGTTCCTCTTCGATGATCTCGTTGCAGAGATCGATGCACTCATCGCAGATGTACACACCGGGGCCAGCGATCAGCTTCTTGACTTGCTTCTGGCTCTTCCCGCAGAAAGAGCACTTCAGCAGGTCACCACCATCCCCGATGCGTGCCACCAAACAACTCCTTTACCCCGGCCGCCGCAGCGGCCCGGCCGGCTATCGGCGGGTCCTGCCATCATGAACCGGCCAGACCCTGCCGGTCTACCCTGTCTGTCTTCGACGGTACCGCTCGCGGCCCTCCGGTGCGAAGTCACCCACCGCCGGCGCGGCGGTTACCTGACCTCGTCCGGATTCCTCCGCTTACTTCGACCCTACCTCGGCACGGCGCTTGAGGTTTGTCAGAACCTCGTCCACGATGCCGTACTCTTTCGCTTCCTCCGCCGAGAAGTACTTGTCCCGCTCGACGTCCTTGCGCACCTGATCCTCGTCCCGGCCGCTGTGCAGGGCGATGATGTGCTCCATCGCGGAGCGCATCCGCAGGATCTCGCGGGCCTGGATCTCCAGGTCGCTGGACTGCCCGTAGCCACCTTCGGTGGCGGGCTGGTGCAGCAGGATGCGGGCGTTCGGCAGCGCCATCCGCTTGTCCTTGGTGCCCGCGGCGAGCAGGACGGCGGCCGCCGAGGCGGCCTGGCCGATGCAGACCGTCGCGATTTCCGGCTGGACGAACTGCATGGTGTCGTAGATCGCCATCATCGAGGTGACCGACCCGCCCGGCGAGTTGATGTACATCGTGATGTCGCGGTCAGGGTCCATCGACTCCAGGGCGATCAGCTGGGCGATCACGTCGTTGGCCGACGCGTCATCGATCTGCACGCCGAGGAAGATGATCCGCTCCTCGAAGAGCTTGTTGTACGGGTTCATCTCCTTGATCCCGTACGACGTCCGCTCCACGAAGGAGGGCAGGACATAACGCGCCTGTGCCGGGTGGGGCTGCTGGGCAGCCGCGGAATGGGCGAGGCGGGCCTGGGCCAGTGGCCGGCTGGGTGTGCTCACGGTATGTTCCTCCGCTTCCGGGTCAAGGCTCAGGAGACTGGCCCTGCCGTGGGGACCTGGGTGGCATCGCGGACTACCTGGTCGACGAATCCGTAGTCCCTGGCCTCGTCCGCGGTGAACCAGCGGTCGCGGTCGGAGTCGGTCTCGATCTGCTCGACGGTCTGGCCGGTGTGGAAGGCGATGCGCTCGGCCAGGGTCCGCTTGATGTAGAGCATCTGCTCGGCCTGGATCCGGATGTCGGTGGCGGTCCCGCCGATCCCGCCCGAGGGCTGGTGCATCAGGATCTGGGCGTGGGGCAGGGCGTAGCGCTTGCCCCGGGTACCGGCGCAGAGCAGGAACTGGCCCATGGACGCGGCCATGCCCATCGCGTAGGTGGCGACGTCGTTCGGCACGTACTGCATCACGTCGTAGATCGCCAGCCCGGCGCTGACCGAGCCGCCAGGTGAGTTGATGTAAAGGCTGATGTCGCGCTTGTCATCCTCGGCGGCCAGCAGCACCAACTCGGCGCAGATGCGGTTGGCGATGTCGTCGTCGACCTGCTGGCCCAGGAAGATAATCCGGTGCCGGAGCAGGCGCTGGAACAGCTGGTCGCCCAGGGGCATCACCGGCGCTTCCGCCGTGCGCGCCAGGATGCGCGCCGGGTGGATGGCCGGCGGGATGCTCAGGGTGGTGTGCTGGTCTGCCTGTCCGCGCTGCGCCGCGTCGCTCACGGTGCTCTCCTCGCTCGCTTCTGCGCGCTGCCGCGCCTGGCTCACTGTGTACTCCCCGTTCTCACTGTGCCGTTGACAGTGACCCTAACGCCCGTGCGCACCCGGAACGTCCGCCGCTGCGCCCTGTTCGCTGTCGGCGCAGGCGCCCAGCGGCCTCAGCCGGGCCGCTCCCCGGATCACTCGTCAGCGCCCTCCGCCGCCGTCCCCGCCACGGCCGCCTGGTCCTCCTGGTCTCCCGCCGGCGCCTTGAGGTCGACCTCGCGGCCGGACTCGTCGGTGACCGCTGCCCGCTCCGCGAGCACGTCGAGTGCCTTGGAGCGCAGCACCTCGGTGACCGCGACGCCGAGCTGGCCCCTGTCGACGATCTCCTTGGCCAGCCGGTCGGGTGGCACACCGAGGCGGTAGGCCTGCTCCACGACGTAGGCGTTGAGCTCTTCCTGCTCTACTTCCAGATCCTCCTGGCGGGCGATCTGGTCAAGAACGAACCCGGACTTAACGAATCTGCGGGCGTCGGCCGCCATCTCCTCGTCGAGCCCGGCGGAGGTGAGGCTGCGCGATTGCAGGTAGGCGTCCCTGGTGGCACCCGCCCGTTCGAGCTGCTCATCGAGGGAGTGCTCACGCCGGTCGATCTCGGAGGCGACGAGGCGCTCGGGCAGCGGGATGTCGATCCTGGCCAGGAGGGCGTCCAGCGCCCGCTCCCGGGCCTGGCCGGCCTGCTGCATGCGCTTGACGGTGTGCAGCCGGGAGCGGGTGCCCGCCCGGAACTCGCCGAGGGTGTCGTACTCGCTGGCTGACTGGGCGAACTCGTCATCGAGTTCGGGCAGTTCCTTGACTTTGACGCTGTGCACGGTCACCGCGACCGCGGCCTGCTGGCCGGCCTGCTCCCCGCTGGCGAGTTCGGCCGTGAACGTGCCCGCGTCGCCGGCCGACATCCCGGTCAGGGCCTCGTCCAGGCCGTCCAGCAGCGACCCGCTGCCCACCTCGTAGGAGATCCCGCTCGCCTGCGCGTCCTCCACCGGCTTGCCGTCGACGGAGGCGGACAGGTCGATCGACACGTAGTCGCCTGTCCCGGCGGGGCGGTCCACTCCCTTCAGGGACGCGAAACGCTCCCGCAGCCCGGCGATGTACTCCTCCACCTCGTCCGGGCTGACCTCGGCGTCGTCGACGGTGACCGGCATGCCGGCCAGATCGGGAAGCTCGAACCTGGGCCGGATGTCCACCTCGGCGGTGAAGGCAAGCTGCTCCCCGTCGTCAAGCCGGGTGATCTCCAGTTCCGGCTGGCCGAGCGCGAGCACGTCGTTGTCCTCAAGGGCCTTGCCGTACAACTGCGGGACGGCGTCGTTCACCGCCTGCTCCAGCACGACGCCGCGGCCGAGCCGCTGGTCGATGATCCGCGGCGGGACATGCCCGGGCCGGAAACCGGGGATCCTGACCTGCCTGGCGACCTCCCGGTAGGCCTTGTCGAGGCTCGGCTTCAGCTCCTCGAACGGAACCTCGATGGTCAGCTTGACCCGGGTAGGGCTGAGCTCCTCGACATCGGTCTTCACGGCGGCGTCACTCCCTGGTCGCCCGCGTTCTGCCCGCGATGGCTGCGCCCGGCGGGAATCGCTGCGGGCCGGCGCAACCTGAAGCGGCTACGGCGGCCAAGTCTATGGCAGCCAGCAGCCGGGACCGGTCACCCCGCGAAGCCGCGGCCCGGCGACCCGCGCCCGGGCCCGGGCCCGGGATAAGAGCAGGCCCATACGGCGGCCACGCGCGATGGCCTCCCGGCGCGAGCCGACGCCGAGCTTGCGGTATGCCGAGCGCAGGTGGGTCTTGACGGTGTTGATCGACAGGTACAGGGCCTGGGAGATCTCCTCGTTGGTCATGTGCGAGGGCAGGAAGCACAGCACGGCACGCTCGCTGTCGGTCAGCCGCACGTTCTCGTGCCCGGCCGGCGGGGCCAGCCGGGGGCTCTGCGCGTCGAAACGTTCCATGACCCTTCCGGCCAGGCCAGCGTTCCGGCTGGTCGGCGGGACGAGCACCGTGACCGCCGACCGGACGGCCGGGCCACCGTCCAGGAAGACCCGGTACGCGCGCTGTGGCTCGGCGAGTTCGAGCGCCTGCTCGACCAGCGCGGACGCCTCCTGGGGGGCCCCGAGCCGGCGCCGGGCGACGGCGGCGGCAAGCAGCGCTGCGATCCGTTCCTGCGCGGTGCCTGCGACCGTGCCATCCACCCAGGGCCCGACGAGTTCCAGCGCGGCTGGGAAGTCGCCCTCGGCTAGCAGCAGGCCAGCCTGGACCAGGGTGACGTCGCCGCGCCCCGGCTGCTCCCCCCCATCGGCCAGCAGCAGCAGGGCGCGGGCACGGCCGGTATCACCGGCCCGCAGCGCCGCTTCGGCTTCCGCCACGGTCACCACCTGCGACAGCGCGGGGCGCCCCCGGGCCCAGGTCTCGCGCAGCCGGGACAGGACAGCCCGGGCGGCGGCGGCATCGCCGTCGGCGAGCAGGATCCTGGCCTGCATCAGCGCGGCGACGTCGGTCACCGGTGGCTCACCGGGAAGATGGCCAGCCTGGCTGGGATCGATTTCCGTCAGCAGCCGTTGCGCCGTCTCGAGATCGTCCCGGGCCAGCCTCACCTGCACGTAGGCGAGGTCGGCCAGGCACGAGGCCTCGCGCATCGCCGATACCGTGCCCCGGCGCACATCCCCGGCGGTCTGCAGGGCGGCGGTCAGGTCCCCGTAGCAGGCCTCCGCCAGCGCCCGCCAGGCCCGCGCACGCCATCGCAGTTCGGGCAGGCCCCCCGCCCCCAGCTGACGGTCAGCCTGCCGAAGCGCGTGCCGCGCCTCGGCGATCTCCCAGCGGCGCAGGCCGGCGGTGCCCAGCGAGAACCAGAGCAGCCCGACGGCACGGTGCTCAGCCTGGGTGCTGACCGCCGCCTGCACCGAGTCCGCCAGCAGCCTGCCCTCGCGGGTGAGGGTGTGATCACCGCTGTCCTGCTCCGCGGCGTGCATGATCCGCAGGGCCGTCAGGGTGGGTTCGGTGACCCGGCGCATGACCGGGCTGGATCCCGCCAGCGCCCGGGTGGCGCTGTCCAGATATGCAGCCGCCCCGTCCGGGTCCTGGCGCCACAGCCGCGAGGCGGCCCAGGCCGTGCTGACCGCTGCGTCGTGGACGGCGTGGTCGGTGGGGATGAGCGCGAGCACCGACTCCAGTTCGTCCGGCTCGGCCGACAAGACCACGCCCACCCCGGATCTGGCCAGAGCCTGCGCCGCGTAGTCCCAGTCGCGGCCGGCCGCCGCGGAACGGACCGCTTCGAGGGTGCGGTTCTGGTCGGCGTACCAGCGAGCGGCACGGCGGAGCAGGACCGGGATCTCCTGGGGAATCTCCCGGTGCAGTTCCGCGGTGAGCACGTCCCTGAGCAGCGGGTGGTACCGGTAGTCCCCACCCCCCCGGTCGAGCGCCTCCACGAAGCTGTTCTCGCGGCTCAGCCGCTCCAGCGTGCGGACGCTGCCGGACTGCCCGGTCAGTGCGTCGGCAAGGTCACCCGACACCGCCGGGACGACGCTGGTGCGCAGAAGGAAGGTGCGTATCTGCGGCTCCTGCCGGGCGAGCACTTCGTCCCACAGGTAGTCGGTCACGAGCGGCTCGTCCCCGGCCAGCGCGGTCACCCTGGCACTGCCGCCAGAGTCAACGCCCGCCCCCATCGCCGCCAGCCGCAGGCCCGCCATCCACCCCTCAGTGCTTCTGAGCACCTCGTCCCGCTCGTCCGGGGCCACGTCGATGCCCAGCATCGCGAAATACGCGTCGGCCTCCGCTGCGGTGCACGCCAGGTCGGCACCGCCGATATCGGCCAGTTCGCCGGAGACGCGCAGCCGGGCCAGTTGCAGCGCTGGCTGCCGCCTGCCGAGCATGACCAGGCGCAACGTTGGCGGTGCGTGCCGGATCAGCACATCGAGGCCGTTCAGTACGCTGGGGTCGGTCAGTTCGTGAATGTCGTCCAGGACCAGCACCACCGGATCGGTGAACGCCTGCGCCGTCTCCACCAGGCGGAGGGGGAACGTATCCGGGGAGGCGTCCTCCAGCCCCCGCAGCATTTCCGCGGGCGCTGGCCGCACCCGGTTCAGGCCCACACACACATACAGCCAGAACCAGTCGTTGCGGTCCTCGGCGTCGAGAGTGAGCCAGACCACGCGGCCCGCGGCGGGGCTGCCCGCCGCCCACGACGCGCAGGCGACGGTCTTCCCCGCGCCAGCCGGTCCCGATATCACCGTCACCCGGTGCCGGGCGGCGTGCTCGATGAGTCCGGTGACCCGGGGGCGGGCCAGCACAGGGAAGTTCGGCTGCGGCAGCCACAGCTTGTCCTGGAGCAGGTGAGGCGGGCCAGGCTCGGTGGCGCTGCCAGCCCGCCTGCTCCTGGCCTGCTCCCCGCCGTCAGGCTGGGTGCTGCCGCCAGGCCCCTGGGCCCTCCCCCGCCCGGCCGCCGTCAGTTCGCTCATGGTGCCCGACATCGATGTACCCCCGAGTACCCGGCTTGTCAGACAAGCCGGTAGGTGGGCAAGCGGTCCCTGTGACCCCCCGCAGGACAAATGTGCAACCCCGTAGCCCTTTGAGGGCTAGTACCCCCGGAAGGCTGAATCGACACCCGGGACCCAGCACGGCGGGTGAGGCAAGATGGGCTGGCCGTCACCCGCATCGGGTGAGGAGCACTGCCGCGGGAAGCATCCGGAGGCCGGGGGTTTCCCTGCCTGTTCCCCCGCCGTCCACACTGCTGCCGGCCACCGTTCGCCCGCGCGTGATGCGCTGCCCAGCAGGGCACCCGCCCCTGCCACGGCACGTCTGGTCGCCCCCTGCGGCACGCGCGCAGAGACCTGCATGACCCTGACAATCACCATCCGGCTGCCCGCGCCGCCGCAACTGTCACACCAGGCGCCGGGCATGCTGCGATTCGCGCGCACGGTGCTGCCGCTCATCGAGCCGGCGGCCGTGCTGGTCGCTGGCTCGGCAGGGCTGGGCCCGATCGGCCAGGTCGTCTGCGTCCCCGCGATCAGGTCTGTCCGCCAGGCACTGGCCGGCTGACCACCGGGCCGCTGACCAGGGCGGCTGACCACCGGGCCGGCTGACCACCGGGCCGGCTCACCACCGGGCCGGCTCACCACGGGAGGACGCGCTGCCTCCGCCGCATCCCGGACGTGGATCAGGCCCGGGGTGGGCGCTCCTGGTGACCGAATGGTCCCCACCAGCGCAGCACCGCATACCCAAGGCCAGCCGTCACGGCGGCGGGCCACGCGATCACGTCGGCAGCCGCCAGCACACCGAGCCCGGCATAGACCGGCAGGCCGCCCCGGGACGACAGCGCCCGGCCAGCCCCCCGCAGCGTCTCGCTCACCACCACGGCCACCTGGTCCAGCGGGATGGTGACGGTCAGCTCACGGTCCTGCTCCTGCTCCCGGGTGCTGGCGCGCTCCCGGGTGCTGGCGCGCTCCCGGGTGCTGGCGCGCTCCCGGGCCGGCCCGCCCCGGCCGACCTGCGCGGGCCCGGCCGGGCGCTTTGCTCCGCGCTGCGGCGTACCGGTTGGCATGTCCTCGCTCCTCCCGTGCTCCTCCCGTTGACACTCCCTCCCAGCCAACACCAGCACGCCTGATGTGCCCCCACCCGAACCGGGCGACCCCGATTCCGGGCTAATCCCAGGTGAGCGGGGGTAAGCAGATAACATGCCCTGGCCGTGCGGCCAGCTGGCCGACCGCCGGGGGCGGCGATCGCGAATGGTTCACGAGGGGGTTCACGGGGGTTGATGCCTTCGGGGGTGAGGCACCTCGTGGCTGCCTTCGGCACGGTGGGTGCGCTGGTCCCCCCACCGGTGACGGGGGTGGCGTCGGCCGCGTCCACCGCCGTCTGCCGGGCCACCGGCACCGCCGCGAGACTGCCCGGCCAGGCCGCCTCCATCGCGGCGGCCCCCCCCCACGCGGGCAGCCCCGGGCGGCGCGGGCGGAACCTGGCCGCCCTCCCCGGCCTGGTCGTGACCAACCTGCTGGCGCAGCCGTTCATCCGGCGGAGGTCGAGCAGCCGGTGGCTCGCCCACCAGCTCGTGTTCTGGGGCTGCGTGCTGGCTGCGCTGGTCACCTTCCCCCTGGTCTTCGGGCTCCTCCACTTCGAGTCCGTCGGCCAGGACGCCCGGCGATCCGGCGACATGTTCGTCGCGGCGCTCGTCGACGCGCTGCTCGCGATCCGCGACGATCGCGCGTTCTGGGGGCCCCTGGAGGATCCGATCGCCCGCGTGCCGCCGGTGGCCGCGTGGGAGCCCGCCGATCGCGTCCTGACCGCGGGCGACGACCGGCTCGACCGCGTGGCCCGCGCGTTCCCGCGGGGCAGCGCCGCCCAGCACCAGATGCGGCTCGCCGCCGATGACCTCGACCCCCCGGTAGGGGGCGGCCGCGCCGCTGCGGTGCACTGCGCCGGCCGCCAGCCGCCGGTGGGTGGTCAGCGGCGAAGGCGCCCCGCTCACACTTCGCTCACGGGAGCGGTGTCAGCCGAGACCAGCACCGGGTCAGGGCGGATGGTGAGAGCCACCCGGCTGCCCGCCGGCAGCGCGGTCGCCTCAACCGTGGGCAGCTGGGCCAGCACCGTGGTGTCGCCCAGGTCCACCGTGACCCGGCTGGTGGCGCCCAGGAACGTGGTCGCGATGACGGTGCCGACCAGCGGCCCCTGGTCCGGCGACCGGTGGGCGGCCACGCTCACCGCTTCCGGCCGCACCAGCGCGGTGACCCGGCCGTCGGGAGTCTGCGGATCCACCAGCGCCAGGGTGGTACCGCGGACGGTCACCTGCCCGCCGC
>OFHH01000186.1_pt1 | contig 11129 bp, 8 predicted proteins | sample 1521961 | NCBI WGS metagenome assembly OFHH01 (sample SAMEA2468439, study PRJEB22500) | soil metagenome | biome: Glassland; feature: Farmland; material: Clay | place: Australia | collected 2013-01-31 | depth 0.55 m | reverse complement strand
GATGACCTGTGCTCCCGCGAGCCGTAGTTCGTCCGAGATGAACCCGGCCGAACAGCCTATGTCCAGTGCCTTCAGACCGCTCAAGTTCTCCCGGCCGAGAAAGTGCCGGAGAACTGCCAGGATCTTGGCAGCCTTGCGGCGGCGTCCTTGCTCGTCGAGCATGTCAGCTTGCAGGTCGGAGTACGAAAGCTGCAATGGCTTGGACTCGGCATGGCCGATGTCGTGGCCCGGCTGTCGCTGACTGGTCAACTGTTTCTCACCTTAGGTGTCATGTCTGCCGTCTCCTCCCGCTCACCCCGCGAGATGGTAGCAGCACGAGGGGCCAGCGCCGCTTTTCCCACGATGACGGTGGGTCCGGGGCCGATGTCAGGTCCGGCCAGCCGAGATGGCCTTCTCCACTGCGGCGACATAGTCGTCCCAGGCAGGCCCGGGGTCCGGCGGGGCCACACCACGGCGCAGGCGTTCCAGCTCTCCGGGCTGATAGAGCAGGCCGATCGCACGCGCCAGGTCGCCGACGTCGTCCGGACCGCAGAGAATCCCGTTGACACCGTCGCTGACCGCGTCCGCGATCGCGCCGGCCCGGGTCGCGATGACCGGGATGCCGAACTGAAACGCGATCAGCGCGTTCTGCGAGGCGGTCGCTGACCGGTAGGGCAGCACCAGAGCGTCAGCCGCTGAGAAGATGGCCGGGATGTCGCCGCTGGGCACATACCCCTCAGTGAGAGTCACCCGGTCCGCCAGCCCGAGCTCTGAGATCAGGCTGAGCAGATCGTCCCTGCCCTCCCAGATCTCCCCGGCGACGGTGAGACAGACCTGGGGCGGTCCCGCGGCAAGCGCTCTCAGCAGGACGTCCAGTCCCTTGTAGGGGCGCACGATCCCGAAGAACAGCAGCCGGTTGCGCTGGGACTCCGGCCCGCCCGGGGATGGGGGCTCCGGTTCCTCCCCGGCAGGCACGCCGTGGCCGGCGTGCGGCAGGTGTGGCGGCAAGGCCGCAACCGCCACCGGAGAGCCGGTCAGCGTGGCCGCCAGGTCCGCTTGCTCGCCGGAATGGACGACCAGGGCGTCCACCCGGCGCAGCAGGGCCGTCATCAGGGGCTTGTCAAGCTTGCGGCGCTCATGCGGCATCACGTTGTTGCACAGTGCGATCACCGTGCACCCGCCGGCCCTGGCCGCTCTCGCCAGGGTGAGATACGCGGGCACCTGGACCGGCGTGTAGATGAACAGCACGATCGCGTCGAACCGCTGGCGGGCCAGCCGGCGGCCTGCCATCCACCAGCTATCGGGCCGGTACCAGGCCAGCGACCGCTCCGTATCCGGGAAGAGTTCGACCTCCGGCTGGTCGACGGTCAGCTGGCCGGGGTACAGCATCTTCGGGTACTGCGCACGCCAGGACTGCAGCATCGTCTCGTGCCCAGCGGCGGAGAGCCGGTGCGCAAGCGAGGTCGCATGCTGCGCCGGTCCCCCCTTGTAGGGATGAGCCGGTCCGACAATGGCGATTCTCACGGCAGGTGGGTCAGCCTCCGCTCGCTCGTCCGGGGAGTGCCCAGCGCGGGCGCGCCGGTGTGGTGGAGAATGATCGACACGGCGGCGTCCAGGTCGGGAACGACGTGGTCGGCCCGGGAGATCACCGGCTGCCCCGATATGCGGATGGTCATGGTTCCGGCGCCGGATCCGGCCAGGACGTCCGACTCGGCGTCACCCACGGTGACAGCGCGAGCAAGCTCGATGCCCGGGTGCTCGCGTGCCGCACGGAACAGGAGCCCGGATGCTGGCTTGCGGCAGCCGCAGCATCCCTCCTCGTGCGGGCACACATACACCGCGTCGAGGTGGGCGCCGCCGGCCGCCAGGCGTTCCGTCAGGCGCCGCATGATCTGTGCATGGGCGTCCCCGGACAGCAGGCCGCGGGCGATCCCCCGCTGATTGGTCACCAGCACCACGAAGACCCCGGCGCTGTTCAGGCGGCGCACAGCACGGGCAGCCCCGGGCAGAAGCCGCATGCCCTCAGCGGTGGTGACGTACTCGCCCTCGGGCGCCTTGACGTTCAGCGTCCCGTCCCGGTCCAGGAAGGCAGTGCGGTACGGCGCGGTCACGTCTCCGGGAACATTTCGCGCTCGACGATCTCGCAGATCGTGTGGCCAAGGTGGAGGCAGGCTTCCTGCACCCGCGGCGTGTCGTCGGTGGGCACCCGGACGCAGATGTCGGCAGCCGCGGCTGCTTTCCCGCCCGAGTTGCCGGTCAGCGCCACGGTGACCAGGCCGCCCTCACGTGCCGCGATCAGCGCGCTGACCACGTTCGGTGAGTTGCCGCTGGTCGTCAGGCCCACGGCGACATCGCCGGGGCGGCCAAGAGCACGGATCTGCCGTGCGAACACCTCATCGTAGGCGTAGTCGTTGGCGATGGCGGTCAGCGAAGCGGTCCCGTCCACCAGGCTCACCCCGGCCAGCCCCGGCCGGTCGCGGTAGAACCGGCCGGCGAGTTCGGCCGCCAGATGCCCCGCGTCCATCGAGGAGCCCCCGTTACCGAAGAACAGCACCTTCCCGCCCGCCCGCAGCGCCCCGATCATCGCGGCAGCGACCGCCGTGGCCTGGCTGACGCATTCGGACTCCAGCATGTCCCGCTTGATGGCCAGGCTGTCCTCCAGCCGGCGCCGGGTCAGGTCAAGCGAGTCCTGGCTCATGCCCGCCATGTGGTCAGTCCTCTCGGCTCGAAGCTGAACTCCGTGGCCGTGACCCCGAACCGCTCCAGCGCGTCAGCCACCCGGTGCTTTGTCTTGAAGTCGCAGTAGAACAGAATGTAGCCCCCGCCGCCAGCACCGGTCACCTTGCCGCTGATCGCCCCATTGCGCAGCGCGATCTCGAACGCCTCCTGGATCCGCGGTGTCGCGATCATCGGGGACAGCCGCTGCTTCTCCCGCCATGCCTCACCCAGCAGCTCACCGAACTCACCCAGCTTGCCGCGCAGCAGCGCGCTCTTCATCGCCACCGCGAGCTGCTTTTGCGCCCGCAGCCCGGCCAGCGTGTCCGTCTCCGCGGCTTCCACCCGGTGCGTCTGGTCGGCGATGATGTGCGCCGACTGACGGGTGATCCCGGTGAAGCACAGCAGCAGGCTGAATTCCAGTTCGTTGACGGTCGAGTCACGCACCCGCAGCGGGTTCACGATCACCCGGTCACCGAATTCGATGAAATTGAACCCGCCGAAGGTGGCCGCGTAGTGGTCCTGCAGGCCGCCACGGATGTTCAGATCCTGCCGCTCGATGGCATGCGCCAGGTCGGCGATCTCATACTGGTCCAGCGGCAGCCCATAGAACTCATGCAGCATGCCAACCAGCGCCACCATCATCGTCGACGACGAGCCCAGACCAGATCCCGGCGGCGTATTCGAGCGCAGCACCAGGTCATATCCGCCGAGATCCTCCCGCCGCAGCCGCCTGATCGCCGCCTTGACCAGGTCAAGCTTCCCGTCCAGGACAGGATCCTCGGTGACCGGGAAATCAAGCGACAGACCGAAGTCCACAGACTCGATACTGACCTGATCGTCCGGCCGCGGGCTCAGCGAACCATAGGCGAAGCGATCGATCGTCGCCGACAGGACCACACCGCCCTCGGTCTCCGGAAACGGCGCCACATCCGTCCCCCCGCCGGCGAAGGAAAGCCGGAGCGGTGCCTTGGCCCGGACGTGCACGCTGCCCACCCTGGATGTGAGATGGCCGCGCTGCTGCACAGGATGCGTCATGTATCTCCCCGCGACCGGACGATCAAGTCGGCGAGCAGCGCAAGTGAGCCGATGAGCAGCCCCGTCACGAAGATCAGGACGGTGTTGATCGCGAAGTACAGCGGGTGCACGATCAGGTCGAAGATTCCCTTGGCGATGCCGAGGCCGAGCAGGGAGAGCGCGACGGGCATGAGCACTTTGAGCGGGTTGAAGTACATCACCATCCGCAGCACCTGGAGGATGTAGCGGTAGGCGTCGCTGACGAAATGGAACTTCGACGTCCCCGACCGCTTGGCGTATGCGATCGGCACATAGCGCACATCGTGCTGGTTGGCCAGGAAGGCCAGGGTGATCGTGGTGACGCAGGAGAACCCGGGCGGCAGCAGCCGCAGGTACGGCAGCGACACCTCGCGCCGGAACGCCCTGAGCCCCGAGTTCAGGTCCGGGATATGGGCATTGGTGAGCCGCTCGGCGAGCTTGCGGATGAACCACTTCGCCGGCACCCGGAGGATCTTGTGCGTGCCCGCCTCGCTGGTCCGCGCCCCTACGACCTGATCGAGCGCCGGGTCCTTCTCCAGCATCTGGACAAGCTCGGGAATGCGCTCGTTCGGGTAGGTCATGTCGGCGTCGGTCCATACCACGATCTCGCCCCGGGCCTGCTGGGTGCCGATCCGGCGGACGGTGCCAGAGCCGCCGTTGCGGTCGAAGTGCACGATCCGCAGGTGGGGGTAGTCCGGCGCGGCTTCGTGGAGGCGGGTGAGCGTCTCATCGGTGGAGGCGTCGTCGTAGGCGACGAGTTCGTAGGGGTACCCGCTGGCATCCATGGCCTCGCAGATTCGTGCCACCTCAGCCGTGACATGACCCTGCTCGTTGTAGCAGGGGAGAATGATCGAGACATACGGGTTCTGCGGGGATGTACTGCTCACGGAGGCAGACACTACTATGCTTCCGCCGCGATGGCGCCAATACCATCCATAGCGGCGGTCATGACACAGGCTCGCTCATCCAGACATTCATCCTGAGCGTCCGGGTGAGCAATGGCGGAGTCGTCAGGGTGTGCCCGTCCTCCTGCGTCCGCAGCGCCATGATCCTTCGTGCCGCGCCGCCATAGGGTGCGAGTTCAGCACTCTTGTGCGCCAGGAAGACCGGCCGCCGGCCAGCCTGCTCGATCCCACGCACTACCTGCTCCACGGCGGCAAGCCGCGCCTGCGGGCGCATGATCGCCACCGGGTCGCCGCACATCCCCCGCACGATCTCGGTGAGCCGGCTGGTCTGATGATCGAAGATGACAACCGCGGAGCCGCGGGGAATCGCGGCGCACATGCGGTCAACCGCCCGTATCTCGCCTGCGTACGTGGTCTTGAATGCCAGGCCGTGCACGACGGGCCTGGTCCCGTGCGGGCCGGTTCTGATCCCAAGACCGAATGCGGTCATCGCGGTCGGCAGCACCAGTACCGCGGCGCAGCCCGCCACCAGGCCACCGCGGATCACCCGGTCATAGTGATGCTGCCGGAGCCAGCCGGCCAGCCAGCTTGACGCCCAGAGTGCCAGCAGGATGAAGCCGGGCAGCACGGCGGGCACGAGCCGGCGGCTCGCCCAGGGATGATCGGGAATGATCGCCGGCCGGTACAGGGTGGTGACAATGGTCCACGCGAAGATCATGAGGGGCAGCGTCCAGGCCGGCATGCGGCCACGTAGGCACCTGCGGGCGAGCAGGGCAGCCCCGAGCGTGCCGAGGAGGACGGCGGGCACACCGATATACCAGAACACCCAGTGCAGGCTGATCTCGGAGTACTGACGCCGCGGGTCGATCGGCAGGTGCTGCTCCTGCTGGTAACGGGCGAGATACCGGATGGCCCGGCCGCGCACGGTCTGCACGTACGGCCGGATCACGAAACCGATCAGGACGGCGAAAGCGGCGGCGGAGGCCGCGTTGGGCAGCCAGGTGCTGCGCACCGGCGGCAGACCGCGACCCCGCAGCACCAGCACTGCCACCGCCGTCACAACGACAACGGCCCCGGCCACCAGCAGCAGCGGGATCAGCGAGTCCTTGATGGCGGCCAGGTAGGGCCGCGACAGCACCAATCCGTCGATGCCGCCGTAGAGGACACCAGCCACCAGGCCAGCGGTGAGCGGGACCGCCTGCCGCCGGCGGCCGATGAGCAGCAGCCCGCAGTACGGGATGACCGGCAGGACGTCGCTGGCCCCATCAATGCGCACCAGCACAGACAGCCCGAGCGCCAGGCCGCCAAGCGCTGCCATGACCCTGGCACCGGCCTTGCCCGCCTCGAGCGAGTCGATGACCAGGCAGAGCCCGCCGAGGAACACGATCTGCACCACCGGCTCGCTGTAGGTCGACCGGCTGGTGAACTGCTCCGGCAATGAGAGCGCGAGGACCAGGGCCGCCAGCGGCGCCCACCGCGGCCCGGCCAGCCGGGCGGCCAGCCCGCCGAAGGTGAGCACCGCACCTGCCCCGAGCAACGGCGCCATGGCGACCGCCCCGCCCACGCCGCCGATCCAGAAACCAGCGGAGAGGATCATTGGCAGCCCCGCCATGAACTGCGGCACGACAGCGCTGCCGACCTGGTAGAAAGCGGCGCTGGCGAAGCTGAGCACGTGGTGGGTGCCGCCAAACGCCGCGCGCGACTGCGGGATCGGCAGTGACCCGTGATGGGCGATCCAGTACCCGAACTGGATGTAAGACGCAGGGTCGCGCATGACGATGATCTGCTCGGACTGATAGATCATCTGGTGGACGCCGAACGCAGCCGCCACCGCGAGCACGCCGGCCAGCGCCCACCAGGGCGTGCGCTCCTGCCCCGGCCTGGGCATTGGCAGGCTGCCTTGCCACCGGTCAGGGATCCAGCGCAGGCCGTAGACCACCAGCACGGCTGCCAGCGGCACCGACACCACCAGCATGAGCACCGGCGTGAATACGCCCGCGAGCAGCAGCGGCAGCCCGGCCAGCAGCCAGGCAGTCACCACCAGCGCCGGCAGCACCGTCAGCCGCCCGAGCAGCCGGCCGGGGGCGTTCGGTGAACCGGTCAGCTGACCGCCACCGTTGGCCTGGGCCGCCAGCGGCCCGGTGGCTGCCTCGGTACCAGCGTTCATCCCGCACCCGTCCCGCTCGTCCCGGTGCTCGCGCTGGCACCAGCACGGTGCAACACGACATAGCCTTTCCGCTCGAACACGACCCGGTAGCCGCTGCGCTCCAGGAACGCGATACGCTGCGCCTGCTGCGCCTGGCTGGCGAACGTGAACTGGCGTCTGCGGACGTCGGCCACCACCCACGGTGCCCACCGCACGTGCAGGCGCTCCCACAGCAGGACTGTGTCCCGGGCGGACAGCTGAGGACCCAGATGGTTCACCGCCTCCACGGTGACCCCGCTCGGAACAACGGCAACTGCCGCAGCCGCCGCCCTCGCCCGCGCGTTCAGCTTGTAGAACGATGGATGCAGGGCGGCTCCGAACGCGAACTGCGGGATAAGGCCCACCGCGACGACGCACATCGCGATGGCACAGAGCAGGGCAACTCTGCCCGTGCCGGCGCCAGCGGGCTGGGCGGGTGCGGCAGCCACAGCCTGTGCTGGCGCGGTAACCGCAGGCGCAGTAACCCCCGGCTGCGCGGAGGCGGCAGCCCCGGGCTGGCCGCGCCTGGCATCGATGCGCTGCCTGGCCCGCGCCCACCAGCGATCGAGCCTGGCGGCGCCGTCCACAGCGGCGAACACGAGAACGACCACCAGATAAGCGTTGTACTGAAAGTCGGTAACCCACCAGTTGGGGAACAGGTTCGCCAGCATGCGCTCAAGCAGCAGCGGGACCGCGGCGAGCGCGATGGGGGACCGCAGCGGGAGGAAGCAGAAGGCCCCGAAGAGGAAGAGCATGGTGTCGAGCTTGACCCGCGGCGTTATCAGCAGCCGCAGCGAACTCGCCGGGTGGACGATCAGGTGCCAGACCGCTTGCGGGACGCCCTGGCCCAGCGCCGTGTACGCCCAGTAATAGTTGGCTCGGCCCCCGAAAGCCGGGACCAGCGCATAGGTCGCCAGATAGGTGTCCGCGAACCCCACCACGATGAGCGCGAGACCGGTGAGCAACTGCTTGCGCACCGTCCGTGGGCGCGCCACGGCAAGGTAGAGGCCGATCCCCGCGACGAACAGGCCCATGTCCTCCTTGACGAAGAGCAGGGCCGCGAGCGCGATCAGCGCGGTGCGCAGCCTGCCCGCCTGGAGACGCTCGAGCGCCACTGCCGTCAGCACCGGGGCGAACGCGACCTCGTGGAAGCTGAAGTTCAGTGCCTCCGCGATCGGCCAGCTCAGTCCATACGCCACGGATACGAGGTAGGCGGCTGCCGTCGCGCGCTGGCCGCCGCCGAACGCCCGGCGGGTGAAGATCCACAGCGGCGGGATCGCGAGGGCGAAGAGCACCGCCTGGGCCACGAGGAGGGTCTGGGGCCCGCTGTAGATCCAGTACAGCGGCGCCAGGGTGGCCAGAATCGGCGACCAGTGGTCGCCGAGGACGGAGAAGTGGGGGCCGAACCCGTTGTGGACGCCCTTGATGATCGAGATCCCCGGCTGGAAGTGGGCATACGATCGCACGGCCTGGTCGAAAATCACCAGGTCATAAGACGAGGTGTGAAACGTGTGGTAACGCGTCAGCGCAAACACGCAGTAGAGCGCTGCGACCGAAGCCGTCAGCATCCCCACCGCGGCCTGGTGTGTCCGGCGACCGCTCGCACGTTCGCTGGCACCCTGCCCGGTGGCGGGCATAGTGCTGCTTGCTGTCGTGCGTATATCCATTGCTGGGGAGGATATCGGGCCAAACCTTGACCGCGTGCCAGGACCCATCTATCGCCCGGCACCGCCGCCCTCCAGCCGGCGAGGATCACGCGGGCCGCACCCCACCACGTCCCCGATCCGGCGGTTCACGGCCGGGAGGCTATCGCCCAGGCTCCGACATCCAGACATTCATCCGCAGCGGCCAGGGCCGCGCCGGGGGAGCCATCAGGGAATGCGGGTCCTCCGTGCTCCGCAGCCGCATGATCTCCCTGGTCGGCGCGCCATAGGGGAGCAGGTGTGCCCGGCTGCCCGACAGGATCACCGGCGTGCGGCCCGCGGCCTCGATGCCACGCACGACCTGCGCCACAAGTGCTGGCCGCCGCGGGTTCATGTCCGCCACCGGGACCCCGCACATCCCGCGTATGTCCTGGGTGAGGTGACTGGTTTCACGATCGACGATGACGGCCGACGCGTTGCGCGGGATCGCCGCGCACAGGCGGCCCACTGCCGCGACCTCACCCGAATACGTGCGCCTGAACGCCAGCCCGTTGGCGGCCGCCCTGACCCCGGGCGGGCCACCGTGGGTGACCGAAAGACCAAGCGTTGTCATCGCCGCCGGAACCAGCAGGACGGCTGCGCAGCCGGACACGAAGCCCGCGCGGATCACCCGGTCGTAACCGTGCTCGCGCAGCCAGCCGGTGAGCCAGCCGCAGGCCCATACCGCCAGCAGGATGAAGCCGGGCAGCACGGCGGGCACGAGCCGGCGGCTCGCCCAGGGGTGGTCGGGAAGGATGGCCGGCCGGTACAGGGTCGTGACTATCGTCCATGCGAACGCCATCAGGGGCAGCGTCCAGCTGGGCATGCTGCCCCGCAGGCACCTGCGGGCGAGCAGGGCGGCGCCAAGTGTGGCGAGCAGGACGGCGGGCACGCCGAGATACCAGAAGACCCAGTGCAGGCTCATCTCGTAGTACTGCCGCCCCGGGTCGATCGGCAGGTGCTCGATGCGCTGGTAGCGGGCGATGAACCCGCGGCCGGCCGGAGTCCGCACCGTCTGCAGATAGGGGCGGACGGCGAACCCGGTCGCGACGGCGACGGCCAGCGCGGCGGTGGCGTCGGGCAGCCACCGCCCGCGCCCCTGCGGCAGGCCACGGCGCCACAGCACCACTACCGCGACCGCCGTCGCGACCACCACCAGCCCGCTCACCACTGCCAGCGGCAGCAGTGAGCTCTTGATGGAGGCCAGATACGGCCTGCTCAGCAGCAGTCCGTCGATGCTCCCGTAGAGCCCGCCGACGGCGAGGCCGGCGATCAGCGGGACGGCCTGCCGCCGGCGGCCGGCGAGCAGCAGCCCGCAGTACGGGATGAGCGGCAGGACGTCGCTCGCGCCATCGACGCGCACCAGCAGGGTCAGGCCCAGCGCGAGGCCGCCGAGCGCGGCGGTGACCCTGGTACCGGCCGGGCCGCCCGCCAGCGAGTCGACGACCAGGCAGAGCCCACCGAGGAACAGGATCTGTACCAGCGGCTCACTGTAGTTCGACCGGCTGGTGAACTGCTCGGGCAGTGAAACCGCCAGGAGCAGGGCCGCCAGCGGTGCCCAGCGCGGCCCGGCGAGCCGGGCGGCCAGGCCGCCAAAGGTGAGCACGGCACCTGCCCCGAGCACCGGCGCCAGCGCGAGCGCCGCCCCCGGCCCGCCGGACCAGAAACCGGCGGCCAGGATCATCGGCAGCCCCGCCATGAACTGGGGCACCACAGCTTCGCCGACCTGGTAGAAGGCCGGGCTGGCGAAGCGGAGCCCGGCGTGGGCACCGCCGAAGGCGGCGCGCGCCTGCGGGATGGGCAGGGAGCCGTGATGGGCGATCCAGAACCCGAACTGGAAGTAGGCCGCCGGATCGCGGAGCACGATGACCTGCTGCGAGTGGTAGATGAGCTGATAGACGCCGAATGCGGCCGCCACCACGAGCACGCCTGCCAGCGCCCACCAGGGCGTTCGCGCCTGATCCGGCCTGGCACCCGGCCGCGCGCCCGGCCACCGGTCAGGGATCCACCGCAGGCCGGACACGACGAGTGCGGCGGCCAGCGGCGCCGACACCACGAGCATCAGCACCGGGGTGAACCGGCCCGCGAGCAGCAGCGGCAATCCGGCCAGCAGCCAGGCCATGACCAGCAACGCCGGCAGCACGGACAGCCGGCCGAGCAGCCGCCCGGGGCCGGCCAGCGGACCCGCAGGCGGCCCGCCACCCCCGGCCTGGGCGGCCAGGCGGCCGGTGGCTGCCTCGGTCCCGGAGCTCATCCCGCCACCGGCCCGGACGCCCCGGCGCTCACCGCGGCCCGGCCGCGGTGCAGCACGATGTGGCACCTCCGCTCGAACACGATGCGGTAACCACTGCGCTCGAGCAGCGCGATGCGCTGTTTCTGCACGTGCAAGCCCTTCGTGAGCGCGGTGTACGCCCAGTGGCAGTTGGAGCGCCCACCGAACGCCGCGATCAAGGCAATCAGCGCCCCGCCGCGACCAGATGTGACCGGCGGCTGGCCGACTGCTCGCTGGCACGCTGCCGCCCGGCGGGCACGGTGCTCTCTATCATGGGGCCGGGCACCCATCGCTGCGGGCGATATCGGGCTGAACCAGGTCGGTGGGTGCAGAGT